>Ga0302322_100006948_pt1 | contig 10080 bp, 11 predicted proteins | sample Fen_T0_2_FD_203757 | JGI IMG/M metagenome (GOLD analysis project Ga0302322, IMG submission 203757) | Peat permafrost microbial communities from Stordalen Mire near Abisko, Sweden - Fen_T0_2 | ecosystem: Environmental > Terrestrial > Soil > Wetlands > Permafrost | place: Sweden: Abisko... | reverse complement strand
GGCCAACGACCCGGACTGCAACGCCACCTGATCGATCGCGATCATCTGCGCCATCGCGCCCAACGGCGTGTGCGGGAACCCGGACGCCACCCCCGCCGCACCCACCCGTTGCGAGCGCGGCAGGAGCAACGGCGCTCCCGGGTCGCGAGCGGTCAACGCCATCGGTCGGCGGGCCGACGCCGGGAACTGGCGCATCGGCCGCTCCGCCAACGCCTCCCGCGCCTGCGCATCGGCCTCGGTTCGGCCGCTGGTCGAGGCCACGGCGTCCGGTGCGGCCGGCGATGCCGCCTCACCAGTTGGCTTGGCTCCCTCGGCGGCTGGCTGCGGCTGCAGCGCTGAGGTGATGGTCTGTGCCAGGCCCGCGAGGATGGCCATGACGCCGACCGCGACGATCAGGGTCCGTCCGTTGACCGACCGGCCCCGGCCCCGGCCCCGGTCCCGGTGCCGTGCCGTTCGCAGCGGCGCTGGGCGGTCACGTCGGGGGGCCATCAGCAGCCCTGCCCGGTGATGCTCGTGATGATCGGATACCCGACCACGTACAGGACGGCCCCGACCAGGCAGATCAACGTCCCGTCGAACCCCAACCGGGCACCCTTGGGGTGATGGGTCACCCGACCCCAGACCAGCATCCCCACCGACCCGAAGAACGACAGCCCCATCACCGCCAGCACCGTCCACTTCACCCACCCCAACATCTGGTCGGTGTAGGTCTGCACCCCCGGCGGAGCGACCGGGCACACCCCCGCCGCATGCACCGCCACCAGGTTCGTCTTCGCCGCGACCAGGACTGCGGCTTCGTAGAGGATCATCAGGTTCGTCTCCTGTCTGCGGTCGACGACCTCAGGCCGTCGCGTTCCAGCAGTTCCAGCAGCCCGTTACCGGGCGAGGTGAAGGACCGGGGCAGCGGCCCCGTGCTCAGCCCCGCGACGTCTAAGCGCCCGTCGACCGGGACGGCGACGACCCGGCCCTGCTCGTACATCTGCGCCAACCGCGGCCCACGCCCTGACCGCAGGTGCCCCGGCAGCCGGCGCGGCCCGACCACCGCCACGCACGCCGGTGACACCGAGCCCAGCTCGGTCAGCACCCGCTCCGCGGCACCCGACCCGGCGGCCGTGGCTCGCGCCACCAGCACCACCCGTGGCGATGCCGGATCGCGGTCACCGTCCGCCCCGAGCGCCATCGCGCCTGGCCAGGCACCGACGTCGACGACCGTCATCGACCCGGCCGCGGTCAACCCGGCCGGTGGCCGCGGCCACGCCGCCGTCCCGGCGCCGTCCTCCGCGCGGCGGTCCACCGTGATCTGACCCCGGGTCCCCCGCCGCCAGCCTCCGTTCCGCAGGACCCCCAGCTCGGCCGTCGTGACACCGGCCAGCCCCGAGCGTGCAGCCGGACCCGGATCCACCAGGTGGACGGGGCGCCCGGTGGACGTCAGGGCTTCGGCCAGCAGCAGGGCCACGGTGGAACAACCCGCCCCCGCCGTCGCACCCACGACCGCCACCCACGGCCCGAGCGGCACGCCCACCGTAGTCGCCGCCGGTGGACGACCGACCTGCGTCGGAGCGCCGGCGACGTTCCGGGCGGTCAGGACGGTCCGGAGCGCCAGTTGCAGTTCCCCGACCGACAACAACCCGCCACCGGCAGCAGCGGCCTGATCGGCCCCCAGCGTGCTCCTCGCTGCAACGTCGCTCGCTGGCCTACTCATCGATCCCACCTCCGATCGCCAGGCCGCCCCGATACAGCCGTCGCCCAGGACAGGTGCACGGGAGGGCCCAACGTGGACAGGCGGGACCCCACCGATCTGCGACGGCATCTCGCGCACCTGTCGGGCCCGGTCACGCGACGGCCTGCAGGTAGCTCTCGCTGGCTGCGGACAACGCGGCCAGCGCCCTGTCCCGGCGTCGGCGCAGCGTCCGCTCACAGATCTGCAACCGGCGGGCCACATCCCCCTGCGTGCCCCGCTCGCCCACCACGGCGTGCCCGTGGCGGTCGCCGCGGTCAAGGACGGCAGGCGGGTGGGGGTGGGCGAGCTCGGCGAGCAGGACGAGGTCCTCCACCGGCGCCACTCCGGTCCGGGCCGCCCAGACCAGCATCTCCGCCAGCTCCGACGCGTCCTCGCCCGGAGCAGCAACAGCCCGGTCCAGCAGACCAGCCACCGCCCGCTGGTCCAGCGGGTCGACCAGCACCTCCCGGACCACGCGGCGACGACCCCGACCGGGGCACAGCTCCCGCAAGAGCGCAGCCCTGGTGTCCAGCAACAGGTTGGCCGCGTACGCACGGGTCCGGCGCCGCCACGGGAACGAACGGATCTGCACCGTCAGCTCCCCCACCACCAGCAACAGGACGTCGTCCGCGAGATCCCGCAACCGGGCCGCCAACGAGCGCGCGCCGTCGCTGAGCAGGTGAAGCAGCACCAGGACCGCGTCGGGGTCATCACCGCCGTCCGCCGCGGCCAACCGCACCAACGCGCCCAACACCGCATCGACACGATCACGATCAACGTCAGGCGCCACCCACGACGAGAGGTCTTCCACCGACGCCAGACCGGACAGCGCCGGCTCCACCGCGCCCCACGACGCCGGCACCCCGGCGGCATCCAAGCGGCCGACCAATACCGGCCAGCTCCCCACGACGGACGGACAACGAAACATGGCAGCGACCTCCACCGACGAGCCCAAGAGGGACGTGGCAGAGGCTGCGCAACACCCGTCGATCCATCCGTCACCCACCCGGCAGGCATGGCCCACCGAGCCGTCCTGACGCTGGTCAGCGACGTGACGGGATCACGGGACGCGGCGGCGGCAGGTCGCTTCGCAAGGGCCGATCTGCTCCGGGCACGGAGTCGAGGGCGACGGGGCGCCATCACAGTGGCTGCTGTGCGACGCCTGCCACGACCTGGCCGTCCAGCATCACCTGTCCGGATGGGTCCGCCGGGCCTGGGCCAGCCACCTGGACCGGGCCCCGTGGATGGCACAGGCCTCCCCCGCCCTACGCACCGACATGCGCGCCGAGCTGGCCGCGACGCTGCGCACCCTGACCGACCGCCTCGACCCCGGCCACCGGGTCAGCCTGTGACGGCACGCGCGTAGCCGGGCCACGCCTGGCGCTGACGTGCGGGAGGCGTTAACCGGACGGCTCGGCGAGAGTGACGCTGGGGGAAGGGCGCCCTTCCCCCAGCGTCACCGCGCCGAGATGGCGGTGCTAGTTCTCGCCCAGGGCCTGTCGCGCGGACTGCAGGACGGCGGTGGTGTCGCCGGGCTTGCTGACGCACACCCATGCCTGGTCCCCGTCGAGGTTGAACGCCAGGCCAGCGCCTACCGGCAGAGCGGCCACCAAGGCCCGCCGCAGTTGTCCGGTGAGCTCCTGGGCAGGCATGTAGACCTGCTCGGCGTCCCGGTAGTCACGGGCCAGGCTTGCCTCGCGCTCTTCGGGCGTCGGGCTACGCCGCTGCTCGTCCTCTTCGTCCATGCGACGACGTCCTTCCTTCAGAGCCCTACCAGCAGCCCGGCTCAACGGCCCCTTGTTCAGCAGCGGGCTGCATCGACCGTGGCAGCCGCCGACGGCAACGCCCGTCGAGACACAGTGTCCTTCACGATGTCCTGCGGCGACGGGCAGCTCCCGAACACCATGTACCAGCCCCAGCGCCCGTTGATCCTCCTGCACTGGAACGTCTGCCCGATGGTCTCGTCGGTCCAGTACTCCCCGTCCCGGCTCGCGTCGCACACTCCCGGGCCCCCGTGCTCACCCGGCATCGGTGCCCGGACGGCCTGGGTCACGGCGTGCCCGGCCTGCCCGGCATGTGCCGCCGTCGGCAGCATCAACGCGGCCGACGCTGCGATCACGGCGGCACAGCTCATCACCCTACGTACGCGCATTTGTTCCCCCATATGTACCATATGCCCGCGAATCGGGCACGAAGAGGGAACTTAGCCACCGTATGTAACGATCACACAATCGGCGCTTGTCCAACTGGTCACGGCCCAGAGCTCGTCGGAGTCGTCCTTGACGGGCTACCGCCGCCCGTACGCGCGGTGTGGTGACCGCCATAACCGGGTCAATGTGCAGGGCGGGCGTCGGGCCCCAGCCTGGGGTGGGGCCCCCGCCGGCCGCGAGGCGCCCCACCCTCACCATGGTCAAGCCCGTGACCTGTGGGAAGCCGCTAACCGGACGGTTAACGGCACAGCGCCAGATTCTCACTCGCGACGTCGACCCGCCGAGGATCAGATCCAGGGCTCGGAGCAGAGACGGGAGCCGACGGCCGGCCGCGCACGACCCTCGCCCAAGGCGTCTGCTACCGAGACCAGGGACCAGACGGAACGGAACGAAGAGGTTCTGTCGTGAGGTGAGCATGACCTCCTCCACGATGACAAGCTCCGGGATGGCTCCCGACCACCACGGCCAGATCGACAACGCTCCGGAGCATGACCTGCTACTCGATGCGGGACACGAGCACGCAGCCCCGGACCTCTTTCCGAGGCTGACCAACATGTCGGCTGCGTTCATGTTCGAAAAGATCATCCGAGCGGAGGTCCCCGCGCCGCCGGAGTACGTCACCGTCCCGTTGACCGTCCGGGCCCGGGACGAGCAGAGCCTGCTGCTGGGCAACGCCGTCGCCCGGTGGAACCTCGCGTGGGAAGCAGCCCAGTTCCGCCGGAGGATGTTCGACGAGCAGGACCTCCCGCGCAAGCTGCACGAGGTGGCGGACCGGGGCGACTTCAACGTCGCGTTCGTGCCCCGCACGCGCACCCGGTACTACGAGTACGCGCCCTTGATGCACCTGCTGCCGCGCACGACGCTCGAGCGCTTCGGGCTGCCGCTGCTGCGCGCGGGGATGTGGCCGTACCTGGCTGAAGCTTTCGATCTTGACCAGCACCTGCCCACCGATTTCCTGTCGCGCCTGGGGCGCGCCTGGGCGGCCACGGTGTGGCGTCACATGGTGCCCGGGTCGGCGCTGCGGGGGTTCACCTCGTCGGACCCCATCCGGCTGCTGGCTCACAACCTGGACTTCTGGATCCCCCCGGTCACCCAGGTGGTCCAGGAGGTCCTCCGAGGTCTGGACGTCGTGGACGAGGACTTTGCCGAACGCGTCCCACGACCGGTCGACGAGTCAGTCCTCGAAGGAGCCGTGATCGCGAGCCCGAGGCGGGGCACGGACGTGTGGTGCGGGCAGGACGAGGCTGCCGAGATGGTGGCGTGGACGGTCAAGGAGGCTGACGCCGACGGCCGGTTGCGGGGGATCCTGGACGCCGTCCGGTGCCACCGGGTGGAGGACGACTTCTCCGGCTACTGGACCTACGCGCGGGAAGACTTCGAACGGAAGCTGTACCGCAAGAGGAACAAGATCAAGGTCCGCTTCGTGGAGCTCACCGACACGATCCCGGTCCAGGGGCCCGAGGCGGAGGTCATCGATCGCGTGGTGATGGCCGACTTCATGGCTCTGCTGAACGAACGTGACCGTGAGGTCGTCGTCCTCCTGTCCAGCGGCGTGACCCGCCTCGCCGAGATCGCGCGGATCATGGGGTACCGCAACCACAGCCCGGTCTCGAAGAGGCTGCGCGAGATCCGGCGCCAGGCCGAACTCTTCTTCGACAGATGAGTCAGGTGGAGACCCCGGGTGCAGCGCGGCGCGTGGGCACATTGGTCATGAACTTCCTCGTCGGCGGACAGACTACGGACGGTGACCGCGGCCTCGGCGGCAACCCGCCCTACTCACAGGGTCGGCGAGCACCGCCCTCGGTCATGAGCCATCGGCGCGTCGGCAGGTGCCGGCCGTACGAACTGCTGTGCTGGAGCCTGCCCCTCAGGGCTCGACCCCGCCAGAGCACCTCACCGCGTCTCAACCTTTGGGCGGCCCGGGAGCGTAAGTAACCCATGACGATCGCCTGCCAGATGGAGCCATGGAGTGGATCAAGAATCAGAAGCCGCGTTCGAGGAGTTCGTGCGCGCCAGCTACTCCAGATTGCTCAGACTCGCCTACCTCCTGTGTGCTGACCGGGGCCATGCGGAGGATGTGGTGCAGACCACTCTGGCGAAGATGGCCTTGGCGTGGCCACGGTTGCTGCGCAGCACTGGGGCAGACCACTACGCACAGCGTGTGCTGGTGAACACCGTCACGACGCGCAGGCGCCGCCTCTGGCGGGGGGAGACACCCACAGCCGATGTCGATGCTGTCGGTGATGGCGATCCCTACCACCAGCTAGATCAGCGGGACGCGCTGCGCAGGGCCTTGGCCGCCCTTCCCGCCCGGCAGCGGACAGCCGTCGTCCTGCGGCACTACGCAGATCTTTCGGAGTATCAGGCCGCGGAGCTGATGGGCTGCTCAGTTGGTACGGTGAAAAGCCTCACGTCACGTGGATTACACAAGCTCCGCGAATGTCTCGATATGGTTGACGAACCGCAAAGGATCGTGCTGACGAAATGAACGCTAACGAGTCCGTCCATGAATCCTCCACTCTTCGCGACCTCCTTGAAGAGATCGTGGACGAGGTGTCCCCGTCCTTGGGCTACTCCGCAGCCGTGAAGCGTCGGGCCGCGATGCTGCGTCGGCGTCGGCGCACACGTAGGCTTCTGGCGAGCGTAACAACCGTGTGTCTGCTAAGCGTCGGCGGCACCGCGCTACACATCCGGCTCGACGAACTAGACGGGCAAGATGACACTGCGGCAGCGGCCACAGATGGACCGTTCTTGTCGTGGGATCCCACTGGTAACCGGGCGAGGGATGCGAACCTGCTACAGCAGGCACTCAGAATCTGGGACAACGCGGATACTGGGCCACACGGCGCCGTACACCCGTTGCTGCTGGACGACGAAAACGCGCTGGGTCCTGTCATCGTGGTAGAGGGCAGAAGCCGTACTGGAGAGCCGAGACTGGCCTTCATCACAGCCTCTGCTGACAACAAGGAAGCCCTGTCGTTGCGGGTGGACCGCCCTGCCCCCGACCCCGTCACGACACGCACGATAAGCTTGGTGACGCCCTGGATGCAGTCCGACGGATCACTGGCCACGTCGTCATGGGCCGTGGCCTTGTCCGCCCCCGGCGCAGACCGCGTCACCATAACCTCCACTGCGGTGGACGAGCAAGAAATCGGGGACAACGACGGGCAGGGCCACCGCCATCAGATTTCTTTCCTACCGCTATCTGCAACTGCCCTTACCTGCACAGTCACGACCTACTGGAGTCACGGAACGGCGACCGGACAACCCGCCTCGGGCGGTACCGTGCGTGACGTACAACCGGTGGCCGCGACGGTCCGGGAAACGTCGGATTCTTCGGTCAAGGCGCAGGTGAACGGCGCGAATACGGCGGTAGCGCCGGGACAGTTTGTCGCCATCTCGGACGGACTCCTTGGGCGAGTTCGCAGTGTCAGTGGTGGGACCTTGGAAATTCAACCGGTCACTGCAGCGTCGTCAGTTGTTTCCAGTCGCACGTCGCTATCAAACATCCATGGAAATCTGCGCGGGTCGGGTTCTGGTATAACATTCACGGACATCTCCGACAAGGACCAAGACCAGGTTCTCGTCGGCAACAGGGTCGAAGTGATCGACCCTGCAGAGACCGATCCTAGAGTCGGGGCCATCACTGTCGGTCGCATCTCGGACCGCTCATCATCCGGGGCAGGCATGGAAGTGCAGCCGACCGCAACCGTCAAGCCAGGATCGGTGGTCTACGTCCTGACACCACCGGCGTCGAGGAACGGGTAAGCCGCAGAAGGCCCACCGGGGAGCCCGACTGGGCCAGGGGGATCCAATCCACCATGATCCTCGAGCCCTCGCGGTGGGACCCTACATCGGCCTTTGCCAACACTCCCATCCCTCCGAGACGTGAGTTGCACGACATAGCCCGCCCACATGCCGATCCAGGATCGACCCGCGATCGCTCATTTGCATCAGGCAATACACCAAGTCTTGCCTTCTCGCGTATCGCTGGGTTAGCCTCCTGGCACAAGGGATCTCGGGGGGAGACCCAGACTCACGCAGATGAGCTGCCGTAGAGTCACTATCGCTGACGGTGCACTCCCTCCGGCCCGTACCCAAAGCCAAGGGAGCTATGATGCTCGTCCTGCGAATGCGCGTCCTCGCGGTCTCCGCCGTAGCGGCCGCGCTGACGCTCGTACCTTCCATTGCCCAGGCCGCCCAACCGGCAACACCTACAGAGAAGCCCAGCGTGTCGGTCGCTCCTGCAACGCCGGTGATCGGCCACGCGCACCGGCTGACCAACCCCCCGGCGAACGTTGATGGCCCGACGGACCACTACGTCCAAGGCATGCAGCACCCCGCCAGGGCAGGTACAGCCGCCTCGGTGTATGCCCTGCCGTTCAACTTCACGTTCACCGGCGTTTCCTGGGGAATCGACGGTAGAGAGTGGGTGACTTCGTCCGGGAAGGCCTGCCTGAACATGCAGGTCCGGAAGACCACGAGTGTCGATCCGGAGACCTATGACTTTGGGGTCACCCTCTACACCGGGAGCGGCGGCCCCAAGGGATTTGCCTCCTTCCCCTACGACGGGAACTGGTGGCAGTACTGCTTCACCGGCCTGTCCAACGGCACCACGTATCATTTCTTCTATGGAGACGGGGATTACGGGAACGGCGCCTACTTCAACGGCAACGGAAACGTTCAGAGCCACTCCTAGGTCAGCACAAGCCCGGCCCGACACCGTCGCCCGCTGCCGATGGCCGGCCGTACGCCGGCGCGGAAGGTAGGCCAACGACCCGAATCCAGGGCAGGTGCCGAATGGCAGCTCGCTGACAGCCCGGTGACAGCCCAGTACCAAGGACGTGAACAAGGTGTCCTCATCAACCCGCTCGTCGCGATCGGCCTTTCCCCCTCCCTCGCGGCCATCGCCAAGATTGTCGAAATGTCTCTAGTAGTGGCGGGAATGATGACGAGGACGGCTGGCTGCCTCCAGAAGCTTGAAGGGTCCTGCTCCATGAGCGGGGCCCTTCAAGCTTTGCCGCCCCGATACGTCCAGCCGTCCGGGCCCCGTGGATGCTCACGTGGTGGGGCGGACAGCCATGCTCCTTCGCGAGGATCAGCGGCGGGAGGTCGGGCGCCGCACCGACTCGCGGGCGATCGCCGCGGCAGCCAGGTCCCGGGTACGCCACAGCGTGCTGCCGGCGGCAGTAGCCAGAGCTGCTGGGGCAGGGATGGGGACGCCGGTATCGAGGCGTGCCAGCCACCCGCGGCGCCCACGGGTGGTCGACTCCCGGCGCACCACGCCCACCTGCACGCCGTCGTGCAGCACGGCCCAGCTGCCCGAGCCCGGCTCGGTCTCGGCCACCTGCCACGACCCGGCCGGCTCGCCGAGCTCGGCGGACAGGTCCACTGCCCGCCCGGCGACCACGGCTGGCGACGGCGTGGATGCGGCACCCCCGTCGACGACGACGCTCCGGTCGGCTGGTTCCGGATCGCCGCGGTCCGCCACGACGCGGATGCCGGTTCGGTCGCCGACCCGGCGGCCGTCCTGGTCATCGCCCTGGACGTCGTCGAGGGCGGGGTCGGTGGGGAGGTGACGGTAGATGGTGGCGCGGGAGATGCCCAGGGCCTTGGCGATCTGGGTGGGGGTCTCGCCGCGGGCGCGGCGGGCGACGGCGGCGGCGAGGGTGTCGGGGTCCATCACGGTGGGCCGGCCCCCGACCCGCCCGGCGCGGCGGGCGGCGTCCAGGCCGGCCATCGTCCGCTGGCGGATCACGTCCCGCTCGAGTTCGGCGAACGCGGCCATGATGGTGAAGAAGAACTTCCCCTCCCCGGTCGGGGTGTAGACCCCGGCCAGGGTGCCGGTCAGGATCCGCAACCCGACCCCGCGGGCGTGCAGGTCGTCGGCGATGGTGAGGATCTCCTTCGTCGAGCGGCCCAACCGGTCCAGCCGCCAGACCACCAGCTCGTCCCCCAGGCGCAGGTAGTCCAGCGCGGCGCTCAGCCCGGGCCGCTCGTCCGGACCGCGCCGGGTGGACACCTTCTCCTCGAACACCCGCCCACACCCGGCCGCCGCCAACGCGTCGCGCTGCAGCTGGGTGTCCTGCCCGCCGGTGGAGACCCGACACAACCCGATCTGATGCCCCGCCACCCCCCGATCGTCTCACA
>Ga0302322_100006947_pt1 | contig 10081 bp, 3 predicted proteins | sample Fen_T0_2_FD_203757 | JGI IMG/M metagenome (GOLD analysis project Ga0302322, IMG submission 203757) | Peat permafrost microbial communities from Stordalen Mire near Abisko, Sweden - Fen_T0_2 | ecosystem: Environmental > Terrestrial > Soil > Wetlands > Permafrost | place: Sweden: Abisko... | reverse complement strand
GTTATCCGCCACCATCGAGATATGCACGCGCACGCGCGCCCCGGCCTTGATCTGCCAGCTTCCATCCGCAGCCCGTGTGACATCCGCGGGGTCATCCAGCGCCTCGTAACGGCGCTCGACCACAAAACCCATGTCCAGCGGCTTCAGGTTCAGATCGACCGGCGCATAGCGCAGCCCGAGCCGGTAATACAACCGCCCGGGACCATCCTTGCTCAGGATCAGGTCCTGGCTGCCACCGGCCGTCTCGGACAGCACAAACGACATCGGGATGTTGGTCTGGTGCTGGTCGGTCGTGCGCCCGCGGAACTCGCTGCTGCCGGCATAGGTATTCCCCAGCCAGAGCTGCGCCACAAAATCGGGCGTCTGGGCCTCGTAGGTGTTGAAATACTTGTCAAGCGCCAGCAGCACAAAGACGTTCTCCTGGGTGCTGTCCCAGCGGCCCTTGCTGCGCTGCGCCAGCAGCCCGTTGACCAGCTTGGTGATCAGGTCGGACTTGGGATTATCGCCGATCAGCGCGCTCAACAGGATCGCATCCGTGCGCCGGTCGGAACTGAGCAGCAGGTAGGTCTGGTCGCTGTAGGCAGTTGTGAAATTGGCCGCGCCAGGCGTCTCCACCACGTGGTTGTTCACAAAAGTGCGGATCTCAGCCAGCTGCCCGGCATTATCGATCACCGGCCACAACCAGCCAATCGCTTCCATCGAAAGATTTTCCAGACCGGCTTCTTTGATCAGGGCCTGGGCCTTGGGCACATCCCGGTCACCCATCAGGTCACGGACGTAGAGCGCATAGGCGCTGAGGGTGTGGCGTGTCTCCTGGCTGTACCAGCTCGGGTAGTAAGTCTCTATCTGTTTCAGGTAAGCCAGCGCATTCTGCTTCATATCCGCCGGCACCGTGAAGCCCTTTTGTTCGGCGATTTGCAGGGCATGCGCCACATGGATGGTATTGAAAGGCTGCGACGAAAAACCGCGCTGCCAATACGGGAAGCCGCCATCCGGGTTCTGCATCCCGCCCAAACGCTGGATATCGCTGTCAACCGCCGCCTGCATGGCTTCGGGCGTGGGCAGCCCCTCGGCCTTAAAGGCCGTCAGCACATCGCGCAGCGCCGAGATGGCCAAAACGCGCGAGGCCAGCTGCTCAGAACCTTCGAATGGATAGGTCTCCAGGTACAGGACCGCATCCGTCAGAGCCTGCACGGCCGTTGACGATGTCGTGATCTCCAACCCGCCGTACTGCGGGAAGACCCCATTGGGATACTGCACAGCTTGAGCCGTGGAACCCTGATCGATCACGCCATAAGTCGCAAAGGCTTCGGTGGTCGATGGGGTGTAGACCGGCACCTCGATGCTGGCCGCATCCGCATACGCGCCGGAACTGGCCGCGATCTGGATGCGGGCGGTGCCCGCCATAACGGTCGAGGCCGGAAAGCGCACTTCCACGCGGTCGTTGGCCGGCACGCTGACACGCTGGCCGGCATTGCCCAATTCAAGATTGGTGGCGCGCACAGCCACACTGACATCCAGCGGCAGATCAGTCTGGTTCTGGAGCACGACCGGCAGTTCGATCTTGTCGCCAAAGTTCAGGAAGCGCGGCGCAGACGGCCGCACCATTAGCGGCAGACGCGCGGTGATATTCGACTCACCCGTGCCAAATTGATTGCCCTGTGTATCCACCGCCACCACCATCACACGGTAACGCGTCAGATTATCGGGCAGTTTGACCGCCACACGCGCGCTGCCATCCGCCCCGGTCCGCACGGTTGGGGCAAAGGTCGCAAGCGGGTTGAAATCCGAACGCAGATTGATGGCCGGCTGCTGCTGGACCACGGCTTCCCTCTTCAAGCCAAAGGCCTCCGGGGCTGGCGCCGCCGGGGCCGAGGTCGCAGCTGGCATGGCGGCCCCACCCAGGGCATCACTGGCCAGATTGCTGGTGGAGGCCGCGTGTTGGGCCAGCGCCAGTGGGTCGGCCAGCACCAGGCTGGCGCGGCTGTAAACGCCCTGGAAATACGAAGGCCGGTCCGAGTAGAAAATGCTGAGCGGGTCGGTCAGTTTGTAATTCGTCAGCGCCAGGATGGCTTCATCCACCACCACCACGCTCAGTTCGGCATCCGGCACGGGCTGCCCGTTGGCATCCTTGAGCATAACCGTCAGGTTCGTTTCGGCGCCGGGTTCAAGCTTGCTCTGATCGGGTGTGACCTGCAGCGCAAGCACGCGCTGCAGCGGCGGGATGCTCAGGTTGAGACTGCCGCTGGCATAAGCCGGGCGCGCGGGCACATTTGGGAGCGGCGTGACGCCGTCATCCGCGATGCGCGCGGCCGAACCGGTCAGATCAACCTCGATCTCCAGGTTGGGGATCTGGGCCTGGGTGATCGGCACATCCAGGGTGATCGTGCTTTCATCGATGCGGAAGCGTTTGGTATACAACACGCCGCTGCGGCTGACCGTCAGCAGGCCTTCGGCCGGGCTGAAGGGAGATTGGACCAGGATATGGGCCGTGTCGCCGGGCTGGTAGGTCTGTTTGTCCGGGATCAGCGTGACCTTTTCCTGTTCGACCTTGCGCGAAGGCGTCAGCTGCCCGCCGCTGACCCAGCGCGTAAAGCGCGTCTGGTTCAGGCGTCCGAGCGTGTCGGTCACGTTGGCGGTGATCTGGTAGGTGCCGCCGATGGCTGTCCCAAAGATGCAGGCATCCGGCTCGCTGGCAGAAGTCTTGCTGCAGGTCTGCGGCTCAACTTCCTGCTCGGCCCAGGTCCCGGCCTTGTACTTCCACTCCAGGCGGGCGGCCGTGATCACGACCGGCCGGCCGCTGACGATCTTGCCATCCAGATCGGTCACGATGTATTCGATCTTCAGCGGAGCATTGCGCTCGACAAAGTAGCTCGGGCTGCGCAGTCCAACATAAACGTTCGCCGGGTGCACCAGCAGTGTGGTTGTGCTGCTCCAGGCCTGGCGGTTGACATCCATCACGCTCGACTCGGCCACCACGCTCTGCGGGCGCGGTCCAACGGCCGGGTCGCCGGTCTGATCAAAGTTCAAGCGCAGGTAATGCGTCCCGGAAGCATCCGTCTTGCCGGTAAAGGTCTCGGTCTGGCCGGGTTGGCCGACCGGCCCCCCGAAATCGAAGACCCCCCACCAGGGCTGCCAGCTGCCAAAGGTAAAGTCCGGCCAGTTGGGCGGTGAATAATTGGAGTCGCTCGTTGTCACCTGCCAGGTCACATCCGCATTTGGCAGCGCGCCGCCGGCATAGTATTTGGCCTCGACCGCCAGGACAGCCTTGTCCCCGGCAAAATAGGGGCCGCTGGTCTCATTGCGGGCCGTCACCTCAAATTCGGGGCGCCTGAACTCCTGGATCTCAAAGGTGTGGTACGTCTGGGCGCCGTCCAGCCCACTCAGGCTGCCTTCGGCGTTCAGGGCCAGTTGGGCCGTGCCCAGGTTGGCGTTCTTTGGCAGCGTCAGGGCCAGGTCAAAACCGCCCAGGGCATCAACTTCCAGACGGCCATCGGCCAGCGCGTTGCCCTGCGGGTCAGTCAGCTTGTAATTGACCGCACCGACCCCGTTCCCCACCAGGCCCACATCACCATCCTGCCGGCCGCCCACTTTTCGCAGCCAGCCCTTGATGTGCACATCTTCGCCCGGGCGGTACATCTGGCGATCATCAAAAACATACCAGCGCAGCTGGTCCCCAACCGGGATAGTGTTCCAGGGTTCATCATCCCAGGCCGTGGCCGAGCGCGGCAAAATAGCCTGGTCGGCGCCCAGGCTGGCCAGCAGGTAGGTGGCTCCGGCCGGGATATCAAAACGGACGGTTCCATCCACACCCGTGCTGACAGGCGTGCTGCTGCCACCGGCCTGGATGTTGACACCGGTCAATGGCGCGCCGTTCTTCAGGTCCGTGGCCCAGGCCAGCATGCTGCTGTGGTCCGTAAAAGCGTCCAAACCGATCTGCGTGATCTGCACCCAGGTCAGGACGGTCTGCTGCATGCGCCGGTAACGAGCATTATCATCTTCGAGAAATCCAACCGGTGGCGCAATGCTGACCACAAACTGGCCCGAGCTGCCTTGCATAAACTCCGCCAGACTGATATCGACTTGTGAGAGCGCATCCGCCGGGTTATTCAGGTTGAGGCTTTTATCCAGGACCAGCTTGCCCGGCATGTTAGCTGCGCTGCCGGTCTGGGTCCAATTGCGCAGGTACTGTTTAAAGGCGGGCCAATCCGTTGGCTGGACCGAGTAGATCTTTAGATCAAGCTTCTTGTAGTTGATGGCGAACACCGAAAAGACCGGTTTGGCGGCTGCCGGGTCAAGCGTGACAAAGTTCTGGCCCGGCCCAACCAGCAGCGGATCGGCGCTATCGACCTTGAAACTCAGACGCGCATCCTTGCCCAGCTTCTGGCCGAAAGTATCCTGGATCTTCCCGGAGACGGTCACGGTATAGGTCGTGCGGCCCGTGGTCTGGCCGCGGATCTCGATCGTATTACCGTACACATTGGCCGAGACGCCCGGGATGGCCGGCTCGACGCGCAGCATGTCATCCGTGAAAAGCGTCGCATCCAGCGAATTATTAAACTGGATCGTAAAGGGCGTCAATGGCGGGCAGCGCTGGTCTTGATACCAGGCGCAGTGCTGCTCCATGATCCGCAGCGGCGCATAGGTCGAGAACTGATAGGTCTGGACTTCCTTGCTGACCAGCGGCCCTTCGGCAGACGGCGTTCCGGGCCCGAACTTAACCACCACCCCGGTCTCAGCCGGGAATGGTTCGCTGGCCTTGAAGACCAGCCAGCGCCCTTCGACAGCATCCTTGACCAACTGGCTGACCTGCTCATCCTTCTGGATCTCATCTTGAGTAGCCAGAACCAGGCTGACCCTCTGGCTGCCGGCCTGGACCTGAATACTCTCCAGCACGGAGGCAGGGTCAATGCGCTGATCAAAAGCCACGAAAAAGAGCGGCTCGAGCGGCTGCGGGACATCCTGGGGCGGGTAAGTGCTGGTGACCTTGACCGGAGGCGTGGTAAAGGTCCAGCTGACGGCCTGGGCCAGCACGCCGCCCGCGATCGATTTCGTCCCGGCCGGCACGCTCACCCGGTATTCGGTGGCCTTGGGCAGCCGGTCGATCAACTTAGAATCGTATTGGAAAGTCAGGGTTTTGGTCCCTAACCAGCGCCAGGTGCCGGGCAGAGCCGGCTCGACCTGCACGGGCACATCCACAGCTGCCAGGTCGGCGATAGTGCCAAGCGGCACCATGGGCTGGTCAAAGGTGATGCTGATAAAAGGCGCGATCGGGATTTCACCATCGGGGGCGTGGCGCAACACCTGCAGCGGACCGGAGGCGGCCGCCACCGGCGTAGGGGCCATCACCTGGGGCGGGAAGCTTTCCTTGACGGTCACGCCGGGCCTGGGCGGCGGCAGGCTCTCGGTCGGGCGGTTGAAAACGGCCTGATCGCCACTGGCGGTTGGCACAACCGGCAGACGCGCCAGGAGCTGATCAATCTCAGCCTGTGCGAGCGGCACACCGCTCGCCACGGCCAGTGACTGGGTCGGCTGGGGCTGCGGCTGGCCTTCGCTCAGCGCGATGTTCATATGATAGCTTGCGCCCGGCGTGCCCGATATGCCCGCCGCACCCTGCTGCGCAGAACCGTTGGCAATCGCGATCGGTTCGGGAGTGGTATTTCCGTTCTGGGCAAAGTTTGCAGGAAACCATTTGAACAGAATAATAAGACCGCTGGCGACTGCCAGAAAGAGCACAATCACAAGCGCAAGGTTGCGTTTCGAGCCGAGGAAGTTTTTGGGACCGTTTGACATGGCGTAATTCTCCTGATACTTGCATGACGTTCCAAGCAAGGCGCTGGTTCCCGGGAAAGAGCCTGGGGAACCACGAAAGACTCGAAATACACGAAATTTTTAAGGCTTTAGGAGCATTCTCACGGAAATTGCCTTGTTTATTTCGGGTTGGGTAACACTAAATTTTTCCGGATCCAATCTATTGTAAAGCCCAACTGGCTTAATCATCTGGATTGTTCGGCTCAATCGTTGTAAAATGTGCCTACCAAATGCATAGACAATCGTAACATTCCGACAATTGTCGGGGGTCCGGCCGGTCGCGCAGATGGTCAGTTATTATCTAAATATTAATGGAGAAATCATGCAACAGCTTAAAGACAAGATCATGAAAGAAGGCAAGGTGCTCGGCAACGGAATCTTGAAAGTTGACAGCTTCATCAATCACCAGGTTGACCCGATGCTGATGGATGCCTGTGGGATCGAATTTGCGCGCCGTTTTGCGGGCGTCAAGGCTACCAAGGTTCTGACCGCCGAAATCTCGGGCATCGCCCCGGCCCTCTCCACCGCCATCCACCTCGGCCTGCCGGTCGTATATGCGCGCAAGACCAAACCCGTCACCATGCCCGATCAGGTCTACCTGACCCTGGCGCCCTCGCACACCAAGGGCCGCATGGTCGAATTGATCATCTCGCCCGAACATTTGCAAAAGGGTGAACGCGTCCTGATCATCGATGACTTCCTGGCCTCGGGCGCCACCATCCTGGGCCTGGTGCGCCTGGCGGAGACCGCCGGCGCGGAAATCGTCGGCATTGGCGCACTGATCGAAAAGAACTTCGAGGGCGGGCGCGATGCGCTCAAAAAAGTCGGGGTGCAGGTCGAGGCCCTGGCAATCATTGCCTCACTTGACAATGAAACCGTCACATTTGCGGACTGATTTAATGCGCGCTGCGAAATACGCAGCGCGCAAACCTTTTTTATTGGCCTGGAGATAATAATTTTTATGCCCCATTCGATAGCCATTCTTGATTTTGGTTCCCAATATGCCCAACTGATCGCGCGGCGCGTGCGCGAGGCCCACGTCTACTGCGAGTTATTCCCATGGGACGCGCCGCAGGAAAAAATCCTGGCGATCGATCCGCAAGGTTTCATCCTGTCCGGCGGGCCGAATTCGGCCTACGAACCGGGCGCGCCTTACATCCAGAAGTTCATCCTGGATTCAAAACTGCCGATCCTGGGGATTTGCTACGGGATGCAGGCGCTGACCCTGGCCCTGGGCGGGCAGGTCGACTCATCCGCCCACCGCGAATACGGACAGGCCATCGTCGAACCGCTGACTGACAACGCTCTGTTCCCGGCCGAGAACTTCCAGGCCTGGATGTCACACGGCGACCGCATCACTCGCGTTCCGGACGGCTTTGTGACCTGGGCCAAAAGCGGCAACAGCCCCTATGCGGCCATGGCCGACCCGGCCCGGCGCTACTTCGGGCTGCAGTTCCACCCCGAGGTCAACCATACCACCGGCGGAACTGAAATCATCCGGCGCTTTGTGACCGGCATCGCCGGTGTACAGCCGGATTGGACCGCGCAGTCGATCATCGACCAGTCGATCGAACGCATCCGCCAGCAGGTCGGCACAAACCGTGTGCTGGCAGCCGTCTCGGGCGGCGTGGATTCATCTGTGGCGGCCGCGCTGGTGCACCGGGCCATCGGCGACCAGCTTGTGGCGGTTTTTGTGGATACCGGTTTGCTGCGCAAGAACGAGCCGGAACAGGTGGTAGTAGCCTTCCGCGAGATGCTGGGCGTCGAGCTGGTGGCGGTGCAGGCCGCCAACGAGTATTTCGCGGCCCTGCAGGGTCAGACCGACCCCGAGAAAAAACGCAAGATCGTGGGTGAGAAGTTCATCCGCATCTTTGAACAGCAGGCCAAACAGCTGGGCCAGCCCAAATTCCTGGTGCAGGGCACCATCTACCCGGATGTGGTTGAGTCATCTGCGCCGGAGCGCAACAAGGCCGATAAGATCAAAACCCATCACAACGTCGGCGGGCTGCCCAAGGATATGACCTTTGAACTGGTCGAGCCGCTCAGGTATCTGTTCAAGGATGAAGTGCGCGCCGTGGGTGAAGCGCTCGGGCTGCCCAGTGAAATGGTCTGGCGCCAGCCGTTCCCCGGCCCGGGTCTGACCGTGCGCTGTTTGGGCGAGGTTACCCCCGAACGAGCCGGACGTCTGAAGGAAGCCGACGCGATCCTGATCGAAGAACTGTCCGCGGCCGGGCTGCTGGGCAAGGGCGCCGGCACCAGCCAGGCCTTCGTGGTGCTGCTGCCGGTGCGCTCGGTGGGTGTCATGGGCGACCAGCGCACCTACCAGGAAGCCTGCGCCATCCGCGCCGTGCTGACCGATGACTTTATGACCGCCGATTGGGCGCGCCTGCCCTATGATCTGCTCGCAAAAGTATCCACGCGTATCGTCAATGAGGTTCCAGGGATCAATCGGGTAGTGTACGACATCACCAGCAAACCACCCGCCACGATCGAATGGGAATAAGGCTGCAACTTATGCAGTGTTGCGGCGTAGATTCAAGAAGTGAATCGTATTGAATATGGACTCGCCCGCATTGGAACAAAAAGGAGATGACAGCCATGAAAGTTAACCTCGGTGAAGTTTTATCCAAAGCCTGGAAAATCGTTTGGAAGTTCAAGGTATTGTGGATTTTTGGTATCCTGGCCGGCTGTGGCGGTGGCAGCAACAGCCGCTTCAATTACAACAGCGGTGGTGGCGGCAGTGGCAGCGGTGGCTCGGGACAAATCCCGGATTTCTTGCGGCCGTTCCAGAATATGCGTCCCGGCCTGATTTTTCAAGAATTTTGGAGACAGTATGCCGCCATCACGGCGGCTGTGATCGTGCTGCTGTGCATCCTGTGGATCATATTCTACTTCCTGGGCGTCATGGGCAGAACCGGGCTGATCAAAGGCGCAAGCAAGGCCGATGCCGGGGCCAACAGCCTGACTTTTGGCGAACTATGGACGGAGAGCACGCCCTATTTCTGGCGCATGTTCGGCTTGAACCTGCTGGTGGGGCTGCCGTTCTTTATCCTGATCGTTATCATGATTGTCGTATTGGGCTTTGCCGGGTATCTGGCTTTTGGTAACGGAGGGTCCGGCGCTGGCCTGGGCGCCATGTTCATCGGAATAACGAGCATCTTTGTGGCGGTGATCTGTGTCATTGCGGTGCTTTCGATCATCGTCGGCATGATCGTGGAACAGGCCCAGAATGCCCTGGTGCTCGAAGACCTGGGCGTACTGGAAAGCTTGAGTCGCGGCTGGAATGTGTTCAAATCGGCCGTGCTGACCATCGTTGTTATGGCGATCATTCTGGGCGTAATTGGCTGGGTGGCAAGCCTGATCATTGCAATCCCATTCATTGCAATCGCTGTCCCGGCAGTGATCGGGATCGCCGCTAATGGCACACGCCAGCTCAGTAATATCATTATTCCACTGTTGATTGCAGGTGTCTGCTGCGTGATCTACTTGCCGGTGGTCTGGCTCTTGACCGGCATTCTCCAGGCCTACAACCAATCTGTCTGGACCCTGACCTACCGCCGCCTGACGGCACCAGCGGCTCCAGTTGCCCCAGTTGAGGTCAGCCCGGCGCCATAAAATATCCAAATATCCTGGCAAGCAGGCTGAATATTACAAAGACGCGATCCCTTTATTAAAAGGCTTCGCGTCTTTGTGTTTTTCGGGTATGATTCTTTTGGAAACAGGAAGATCAACCTTTGCATCCAATTCGCGTTCCCTGGCAGTTCCTCATACTCCTGCTCATCATCAGCCTGATGCTTCCGGCGGCCTCGGCGCGCGCCGATGGGGCGGCCTTTGCCTCGATCACAACCCCGGACGCCAGCCAATTCCCCTTGATCACAACTTACCTGGATGCTTTCGACGACCAGGGGAATTTCATCACCAACCTGGATGCCTCCGCGGTTACCATCCTTGAAAACGGCCAGCAGATCACACCCGGTAAGCTGGACAGCCAGAAAACACCCTTGAGTTTTGTCCTGGCAATCAACTCGGATCCGTCGCTGGCTGTCCGGGACGGGTTTGGCGATTCTCGCTACGATAAAGTTCTGGCAGCCTTGAGCAGTTGGGCAGCCGGACTGCCGGCCGACAGCCAGGATAAGCTGGCGCTGGTTTGGAACGGTGGCGTGGTTGCCTCGCGCCTGACACCAGCCGAATGGAAAACCCGTTTGGATGGTTTTGACCCGGCCGCGCGCACGTCCACCAGCAGCCTGGCAGCCCTGACCTTTGCGTTAGA
>Ga0302322_100006946_pt1 | contig 10081 bp, 6 predicted proteins | sample Fen_T0_2_FD_203757 | JGI IMG/M metagenome (GOLD analysis project Ga0302322, IMG submission 203757) | Peat permafrost microbial communities from Stordalen Mire near Abisko, Sweden - Fen_T0_2 | ecosystem: Environmental > Terrestrial > Soil > Wetlands > Permafrost | place: Sweden: Abisko... | reverse complement strand
GGGCGCCAGCGAACCCTCGCCGAAGGCGCGGATGGGCGGCAGCGTCTGGTTGAACGCCTCGATCTGGGCCTGGCCGCCCGGCGTGGTGATCTTCGACGAAGCGGAGTTCTTGCCCGGCAGGGTCTCTAGGCCGGCCGCACCGCGGTCGGCCTCCTGGCCCGGCTGCCCGGGGATGACCGCGGCGGTGACCCGGACACCGAGGTCGGTGCCGGCTCCCGGCTCAGGGCACAGCAGCACGGACGAGCCGATCGGCTCGACGGCGGTGGCGCCCTCCGTGACAGCCGGCGTCGGGCGCTGCAGCAACGTCGCCAGGAGGGTGACCACCACCGCGACGACCAGCACGATGCCGAACACCCGGCTACCGGCCAGCGCCGCGCCGGACACCGCTGGTGGTCGAGGCACCCGGCGACGCCGGGGCGATCCCTCAGCCGACTCAGCCTCCGACGTGCTCCCGACCGTCTCGCTGGGTCCAGCCGCGTCGTTCAGGACTGCGCGCTTCTCCAGGCGGATCTTGCGGGCCATCACACCTCCCCCGAGCTTGACGGGACGCGTGGTTCGGGAGTGTCCATCGGTTCCGTGCGTTCGACGTTCAGCAGGGGGTCTTCGACGGCGATGTCGGCGTCGAGATCGGGTTCGAGGTCACTGTCGATGTCGGGGTCGGGGTCGAGTCGACGACGCTCCGGCAGGGCGAGGACGACCAGGACGAGCACCACGATCAGTTCGAACCACATCCACAGCGAACGGGTCCGGCCCTCGAAGGTGACGGTGACCTTCGGCGTCCCGCCCGGCAGTGTGAAGCCCTGCGACCACGTCATCACGCCGGGGCCGGCAACTGCGGCGAGATCCTGCCGGTTGCCCTGCGCATCGGTCGAGAACGCGCTCCAGCCGCCGTCCACTGTCGCACCCGTGACGAGGACGCGTTGGCCCTTGCCGTCCGGCATCGCCTGGGCGATGTACGGGTCAGTGGTGACGGTGCCGTCCGGTGCAAGGCCGATGGGAGTCTGCTTGTCGCCGTCGACCACGCGCGCCCGTGAGGTCGTGCCGGCGACCCGCCAGAGCACCTCGCCCTGCGAGCTGGACAGCCGGCGCAGGCCCGGCTCGCCGTCGAGCGTCGGGATGAGCTCGCGCGAACTGCCCGGCGACAGCACGACGTAGCGGACGCCGTATCCGGCGAGGGCGGCAATCTCGTCGCCGCCGCGGCCCGAGGCCATCGCTGCCACGTAGGGGTCGAACTGGGCCCATACGTCCTGTGCGGGACTGGTCTCAGCGTCACCCAGCTTCGGGCCCGGCCCTGTCAGCAGGGAGTACCGCACGCGGCCGGCGGCATCGTCGTCGATCACCAGCGTTCGCGGCGCCTGGGCGCTCTCGGAGTCGGCAGCGACGAACGCGGGAACCTGCGACACCGGCGCCTTCCGGACGTCCTGGTCGAGCCCGACCGCGTAGAAGCCGGCCGTGAGGACAGGAGCGAGAAGCGCAAGCACCCCGACGACCGCGGCCAGAGGCTGGCCGAGGGTGAAGCTCGAACCCGCCAGTCGGGCCTGGAGCCCGTCGACGGCCACGGCGGCCGCCGTGATCATGGCGAGGCCGAGGAGCAGCGTCGCCTGACCCGGCCACGGCCGCAGGGAGATGGTCGAACTCGGCGGCGTGACCAGGATCATCGTCTGCGCCATGCCCATGAGCAGCGCGAGGCCGCCCAGGATGCCTAGCGGGAGGATGACGACCAGCCGGTCACGTCGAAGGAAGGCCATGAAGCCCGCGAGGACCACGCCGAGCGTGACCCAGAGCGGCAGCATGCCCGGGCCGCCCGGATGAAGCAGGAGGACGTCCCACGGCTTGATGCCCGGATCGGTGATGGTCGGGCTGTTGATGCCCGGCTCGAGGAGCAGCAGGACCGGATGCGTGACGAGGTACAGCGTCCACGGCAGCAGGACGACCACGGGGACGAGCAGCGCGATGGCGAGGCGGGAGACGACATTGCGGTCGAGGCCACCGCCGATGCGCCACCGGAGCGTGATCGCGATGAGGGCCGCCACGATCAGCACCAGCCACAGCGACGGGGCTACGGCCAGCACGACCGCGACAAGAAGGGCCGTGCCGGCGGATCGTCGGACCGTGCCCTGCGACTGCCAGATCCGCACCAGCGATCGGATGACGAACGGCAGGATGATGGCCACCATCGTCGTGCCGATGCGTCCCGAGGCGGTTGCGCCGGTCATGGCCGGGAGCAGGGCGTAGGCCGCTCCCGCCCACACGCGGAACCACGTGCTCGCGACCAGTCCGCGCAGTGCGTAGAAGGCGCTCCAGCCCGCGATCGGGATGCCGAGCAGGAGCAATGCCGTGACGGCGAAGGGGGCCTTCCCGAGGAGGAAGAACGCGACTCCGGCGATGACCATGAGGTAGGGCGGTGCCGGCACGGTGGAGCCGGGACCGACGTCGTGCCACGCCTGACGGTAGGTCTCCGAGAGGTCGCCGGCGCCGGGCGGAGCGGGCAGTAGCGCACCGCCTTGAAGCACGCCGTCACCGAGCCACAGTCCCCGCGTGCCGATGACGGCAATGGCCACCAGGGCCAGGACCATGAGGACGCTCGGCCGCAGGATCACCCGCCGCAGGAACCCTGCCGATCCGTCGTCCATGAAGTCGGCGTCGTCGCCCACCGGGCCGCTCTCCAGGGCGCTGACCGAACCGGTGGTCTCGGCTCCGCCGCTGGTCGTGAGCACGCCGCCGACAGCTTCGAGCACGTGACCGACCTGCTGGGCCGTGCTGGCCCGCAGCGGACGTACGACGCTGGCTGGCTCGGTGGCCGTGCGATTGATGCGAGCACGACTGGCCCGCAGCCGTGACGGATGGAGGGCGACCGACAGGACGGCGCCCACCTCATCGCGGGCGGCGGCGACGTCCTTGCCCAGCAGGTACACCGCGGCGCGCACCAGTGCATCGATGAGCAGTCGCAGGGCGACGAACGGCCCCACCACGGGGGACGCCTGCGCCAGGAGAACGTGGACGGCCGCCTCGCGGTCGGCGCGGTGCGGGCGGGGGGCCAGGTCGTCGGCGCGGCGCCCGTGCGCGGATGCCTCACGGTGGTGGATGACGGCGTCAGTGGCGACGAGGACGCGCTCGCCGGCCCGATGCGCCCTCCAGCAGAAGTCCATGTCGTCGCGGAACAGGGGAAGGGCGGGGTCGAACCCGTCGAGCCGGTCCCAGACGTTGCGGCGCACCAGCATTCCGGCGGAGCTGACCGCGAGGACGTCTCGGACGCCGTCCTTCTGCCCCTGGTCATGCTCGCGCTTGTCGAGGTTGGTGACCCGGCGTCCCGAGCCCGTGACCGTGACGCCTGCCTCGAGCAGCAGCCGGCGGTCGTGCCAGCCGAGGATCTTCGGGCCGAACACCGCCGCACTCGGGTTGTCGTCGGCGGTGCCCAGGAGCCGCTCGAGGCAGCGCAGGTCGGGTGCGCTGTCGTCGTGAAGCAGCCACACCCATTCGACGAACTCGGGCTGGAAGGGCTCGTGCAGGGGGGGCTGGAGCGCGGCCAGGCCCGCACGCACCGCCTCGCCGAAGCCGGTCGTGCGATCCACGACAAGGACCCGTTCGAGTCCGAAGGACTCCGCCAGGAGTTCCTGGCTGCCGTCGGTCGAGCCGGTGTCGACGGCGATGGCGGCATCGAGCGGGCGCGTCTGCGCCGCCATGGTGGTGAGGACGGCCGGCAGCCATACGCGGCCGTCGTGGCTGACCACCACCGCCGTGACGTGATGGTTCCGGCGCGGGAGGGCGGGCGCCGGCTCCTCCTCGGGCATGTCGTCCTCGAGGCTGAACCACTCGGTCGTGCGGACGTCGCTGGGCTGGTCGTCGCCGAAGTCGTACGGACGATCGGCGGGGGTCACGTCGGGAGCGTCGAGGTTCCAGTCGTCGAGTTGGCCATCGAGGAAATCGGGCGCTGAACCCGGGACGGGATCGACGGGACGGGAGCCGTCGGCAGGCTCCACCGCGTCGTCGTCCATCACTGGTTCACTGTACGTGGTGGATCACCGGCGATCGCTGACCCGCGCCGTCCGTGGAGCGGGTGAGGACCGATCGCTAGACGGCGCGCTTCTTCAGACGTCGACGCTCGCGCTCGGACAGGCCACCCCAGATTCCGAACCGCTCGTCCGAGCCCAGCGCATACTCCAGGCAGTCGACACGGACGTCGCAGGACAAGCACACCTTCTTGGCCTCCCGGGTGCTTCCGCCCTTCTCAGGGAAGAACGCCTCCGGGTCGGTCTGCGCGCACAGAGCCTGTTCCTGCCATGCCAACTCCTCGACGTCGGACAGGGGCACCAGCACCATGTCAGCCACGAAGAACCTCCTCGACCCAGCACCACACACCCATTACCACGACATACGCCGTTGACCACGCATTACACCGGTGTCATTTACCGGAGTCAAGCCGGAACGGGACATTTCGGACAGGATTCCCACTTTTTCTGCAGGAATTGACCGGTCAGGGGGTCTATACCCCGCAATTGACACAAAGTGCCGCGTTCGTCAGCTCGCGGGAGCCACCTTCTGGAGGAAGCCGGCGAGCAGCCCGTCGTACCGCGACCGGTCCACGTTCCATGACATCACGTGCCCGCCTCCCTCGAACACCTCGAGCTGGACGGTCGTCGGGTTCGCGGCCTTCGCGAAGGCGGTCGTGACTGCAACGGGAACCCTCGTGTCCTCCGTCCCCTGGACGATGAGGGTCGGCGTCGTCAGCGTCGCGGCCATTGCGGTGTAGTCGGTGGCCTGCCAGTCGATGCCGTAGCGCCAGGCGGCCACCTGCATCGCCGCCGCCGAGACGAAGCCCGGCAGCCCCATGTCCGCGGCTCCCGCCTCGACCATCGCGCCAAGGTTCACCGCCGGCGAGTCGAGGAAGGCCCCGACGACCTCCGATGCGAGGGGCGAGTGCTGGAGGAAGGCCAGGGAGATCGCCCCGCCCATGCTCGCGCCGGCGAGGACCACGTTCTTGGCGCCGTGATCCAGCGCGTAGCGGACGGCCGCCTCGAGGTCGGGCCACTCGGTGGCGCCGAAGTTGCCATAGCCATCCTCCGTCGGCGAGAACGGATCGTCGCGGTAGGAGATCAGCATCATCGGGTAGCCGAGCTTGGTCACGGTACTGGCGATGCGCAGCCCCTCGCGGGGCGTGGCGCCACGACCGTGGGTGAAGATCACCCACGTGCTCGCCGTGCCGGGGATGTACCAGGCTGGCGTCGGGCCGGAGGGGCTCGGGTACATGACGTCCTGGTACTCGACCCCCAGGCCGACCAGCGGGTTGCGGGGGAAGTACCAGCCGTCCAGCGCAGCCGCCTGACCGGCCGCCGGCGTCGGTGGGAGCACCTCCGCGGTCACCTCGCGCGTCGTGGTCGTCGTGGCGCCGTCGCCGGTCTCCTGAGGGCTGCTGGTCTGCACGTAGCCGCCCTCGACCGTGCTGACGCTCATCAGGCCCTGGTCGTCCCAGCCACCGGGCGTGCCGCTGTAGCTGATCGAGGACTCACTCGCCGATAGGACGGTCAGTGGGAACGGGTCACTCGGCTGCGGCACCACCATGCTCGCGCCGATGAGCCCGCTGACGTACCACAGCCCCGCCGACGCGATGGTGACCAGCACCAGGACGATGCACAGCAGAGTCACCCACGGCCACCGCCGCCGCCGCGGGGCCGCATGCGAGACGGGCGCCGATGGCACGACCACGGCGACGGCCGGAGCGGCGTCGATTGGCACGTCCGGCGGGACCTCCACGGGCGGCCCGGCCGGCTCATCGGTCACGACGGACGGCGCCGCGGTCACCGCCGCATGCTCGGGTGCGCGGGTCAGGGCCAGCGGCGCGGTGGCCTCGACGGGCACCTCGGCCGGAGCCGGCGCCTCACTGGGAGCCGGCGCCTCACTGGGAGCCGGCGCCTCAGCCGGCGCCTCAGCCGGAGCCTCTGCCGGAGCCGACTCATCGGCTGACGCTGGCGTCGACTCTGTGGCAGCCCCGTCCACCGGTCCGTCGGTCATGCCCACATTGTGGTGCCGGCGTGGTGCAATGCGTCGCTGCGCCACTCGACGAGCGCCCTGTTAGGGCGCTCAATCGCGCCCAGCCGGTCTGACAGGATGGTCGGATGCAGATCACGGCCCTGGCGGGCGGCATCGGCGGAGCCCGCTTCCTTCGCGGCCTGCGCGCACTGGTCGAATCCGAGTACCCCGGCTCGCCGATCACCGTCATCGGCAACACCGGCGACGACATCTGGGTGCACGGGCTGCGCGTGTGCCCCGACCTCGACACCGTCATGTACACGCTCGGCGGCGGCATCAGCGAGGAGCGCGGCTGGGGCCGCGACGGCGAGACCTTCACGGCCAAGGACGAACTCGCCTCGTATGGCGTCGAGCCGACATGGTTCGGCCTCGGTGACAAAGACATCGCCACACATCTCGTGCGCACGCAGGCGCTCGCTGCCGGCTTCAGCCTCACCGAGGTCACTGCAGCGCTCTGCGATCACTGGAATCCCGGCGTGCGCCTGCTGCCCATGTCGGACGAGCGCGCCGAGACGCACGTCGTCATCGACGACCCGTCCGGCGAGCTCGCACCCGACGACACGCCACTGCGCACGGCCATCCACTTCCAGGAGTGGTGGATCCGTCACCGCGCCCAGGTCCCGGCACATGGCTTCGTCATCGTCGGGCTCGAGTCGGCTCGACCCGGGCCCGACGTCATCGCGGCGATCATGGAAGCCGACGTCGTGCTCCTCCCGCCGAGCAACCCCGTCGTCTCCATCGGCACCATCCTGCAGATTCCCGGAGTGGCAGACGCCGTCCGTGCGACTCCGGCCCCCGTCGTCGCGGTCTCCCCCATCGTCGGCGGCGCGCCCGTGCGTGGCATGGCGGACGCGTGCCTCGACGCGATCGGCGTCGACACCACGGCCAGCGCGGTCGGCCTCCACTACGGCGCCCGGTCGCGTGGTGGGCTCATCGACGGCTGGCTGGTCGACCTCGCTGATGCTGAGGCCGTCGAAGTCGTCGAGGCGAGTGGGATCGCCTGCCGCGCCATCCCCGCGATGATGTCCGACGTCGATGCCACGGCCGCCATCGCCGCGGAGTGCCTGGCGATGGCCGAGCAGGTGCGCAGCGGCCGATGAGCGAGCCCGCCCTGCTCATCACCACCGCCGCCGGGATCGGACGCGTCCAGCCCGGTGACGACCTGGCCGGGCTCGTGGCACAGGCGTCTGCGGCCGTGACCTGGCCGACGGGCGAGCTCGGACTGGCCGACGGGGACGTCGTCGTGGTGACGAGCAAGATCGTGGCCAAGGCCGAGGGCCAGGTGGTCGCCGCCGACAGTCGCGATGCCGCCATCGACGCGGAGACCGTGCGGGTGGTCGCGTCGAAGGCCACGCCCCGCGGGGTCACCCGCATCGTGGAGACCCGGCATGGGCTGGTGCTGGCGGCCGCCGGGGTCGACGCGAGCAATGTCGAAGCAGGGCACGTCGTGCTCCTGCCCGTGGACTCCGACGCGTCCGCACGCAGCATCCGTGCTGCCGTCGTCGCGGCAACCGGCAAGCGCGTCGCCGTCATCGTCACCGACACGATGGGGCGGCCCTGGCGCATGGGCGTCGGCGACGTAGCGATCGGCTGCGCGGGCCTGGCCCCGCTCGACGACCACACCGGACGCGTCGACGGATTCGGCCGCACGCTCGAGATGACCATCGTCGCCATCGCCGACGAGGTGGCCGCCGCCGCCGATCTGGTCAAGGGGAAGATCGACGGCAGTCCGGTGGCAGTGGTGCGCGGACTTGCCGCCCACGTCACCGACGAGGACGGCCCGGGCGCCGCGGCGATGATACGACCGCTCGACGAGGACCTGTTCACGCTCGGCACCGCCGAGGCTCTCGCCGAGGGTCGCCGACAGGCACCCTTCGCCAGGCGGACGATCCGTGCGTTCACCGACGAGGCGGTGCCCGACGACGCCGTCACCGCGGCCGTGGGTGCGGCCGTCACCGCGCCCGCTCCGCACCACAGCGAGCCGTGGCGGTTCCTCGTCCTGAGCGACCCGGTCCAGCGACTCGCACTGCTCGACGCCATGGCCGAGCAGTGGCGCCGCGACCTCGTCACCCTTGACGCGTACGGCGACGACTCCGTGACGCGGCGGCTGCGACGAGGCGACGTGCTGCGAAACGCACCGTGCGTGATCCTGCCCTTCGTCGACCTCGCCAACGCCGCGCACGACTACCCCGACGATCCGCGCAACGGATTCGAGCGCGACCTGTTCATGGTCGCCGGAGGCGCGGCTGTGCAGAACCTCATGGTTGCGCTGGCGGCCGACGACTGGGCCTCGGCGTGGATCTCCTCGACGATGTTCTGTGCCGACACGGTCCGCGTAGCCCTCGACCTCCCCGCGTCTTGGCAGCCCCTTGGAGCGGTGGCAGTCGGCAGGGCGGCGGCCGAGCCACGCGAGCGCGAAGCGCGCAACGCTGGAGCGTTCGTCGAGTTCCGCTGACGCCTAACGTCGGCGGTGGTCGGTGATCGTCGCGCGCGGACCGCGTCGCGGGCGGGTGAACGGGGAGGACTCGACCAGCCTCTGCACGCGGTGCCGATGGCCCGAGAACGGCTCCAGCAGCTCGGCCATGTCGTCATCGGTACCGTTCATGTCCCCGGTGAAGGCGTAAACGACGCTGCCCGCGAGATGGAAGTCGCCGAAGGAAACGGCGTCGGGATCGCCCAGGGCGCGGGAGGCCACCTCGGCCACCGTCCATGGCCCGATCCCGTCGACTGCTGCAAGTCGGCGCCGCGCCTCCGGCAGAGGAAGGTCGGCGCACTGCTCGAGACGCCCGGCCACCTGGGCCGCGCGCAGGATCGTCGACGCCTGCTGGGGCTGCACTCCCCAGCGGTGCCACTGCCAGCTGGGCACGCGCCGGATGGCGAGGGCGTCGGGCATGACGCGCATGTGAGGCGGCGTCGGCCCCGGTGCCGGCTCGCCGAGTTCGGTCAGCAGGCTGCCCCAGCCACGCCGAGACTCCACACCGGTGACCTTCTGCTCGAGGATCCCCGCGACCAGTGCCTCGAGCACGCGCCCGCTGCGCGGCACCCGCCAGCGAGCCCCGAAGTCCACCCACACGGGCTGGAGGCGGTCGGGAAGGGCCTCGACGGGGAAGCCGGTCGGATCGTCCGCGAACCCCAGCAGCGAGGGGACTGCGTCGACGAGGCGGACTGCTCCCTCGCCCCACGCGTGAGCAGTCACCAGCCGACCGTCGGTGATCAGCCGCAGCGAGCCGGGACCATCGGGTGTGCGGGTCGCCCACCACCAGCTTGCGTCGGCAGCCTTGCGCCAGGCAGGATCCCGCGCGCCACGCAGGAAGGGCCCGAGCACCGCCGACGGGTCGACGCGATAGGGCGCCGACCACTCGCCCTGGGCGTCAGCCGTCGGACGAGAACCGGACGCTGCCATCGGCGATGACTGCACCCGGCCACACGCGCACGCCGGTGAGCAGTTCGTTGCCACGGCCGATCTGGGCACCGTCGCCGATCACAGCACCGTGCAGCACCGTGCCGGCCCCGACGACCGCTCCTGCCCCGACGATGCTGTTGACGACATGGGCGCCCTCGCCGATCTCGGCACCGTCGAACACCACGGCGCCATTGATCACCGCGAAATCGGCGATGACCGCACCGCGACCCACACAGGTGCCGCCGTGAAGGTTGGCACTGTCGGAGATGGACGACGTGTCGAGTGCGAGGAAGTCACCGATGACCGGCACCGCCGGCGACGGAGCCGCGCCACGCACCAGGTCGCACGAGCCCTGCACGAAGCTCAGCGGCGTGCCGAGGTCGAGCCAGTAGCCGCTGTCGACGACGGCCGTGACCAGCGAGTCCGCCGCGAGCAGGCCGGGGAAGGTCTCGCGCTCGACCGACACGGGTCTGCCGGCGGGGATCTGGTCGATGACCCCGCGCTTGAAGACGTAGCAGCCGGCGTTGATGTTGTTGGTGACGATCTCCTCGTCGGTCTTCGGCTTCTCGAGGAAGCCCGTCACGCGTCCGGCGTGGTCGGTCGGGACGAGGCCGTAGGCGCGCGGGTCCTCGACCGGCGTGAGATACAGCG
>Ga0302322_100006944_pt1 | contig 10082 bp, 9 predicted proteins | sample Fen_T0_2_FD_203757 | JGI IMG/M metagenome (GOLD analysis project Ga0302322, IMG submission 203757) | Peat permafrost microbial communities from Stordalen Mire near Abisko, Sweden - Fen_T0_2 | ecosystem: Environmental > Terrestrial > Soil > Wetlands > Permafrost | place: Sweden: Abisko... | reverse complement strand
TCCCATTCTCAAGATGGTAGAGCCCGCGATTGCGAACTGCCGCCCAAATATGGCCGCCGCTTTCGGTGAAATCAACGATGGGGGCGTCTGGAAGCCCTTTCTCTGAACCGAAGGTTTCGAACCTTCCATGGGCATAACGAGCCGCGCCTCGTGGGGTACCAATCCACAGAGCACCGTCGCTGGTCGCCAGTAGACTGAGCACCTCGTTGTGGGGAAGGTCGCCTTTACTGTGGTCGAAGACCCTGAAGCGGACACCGTCGAACCGGGCGAGGCCGCTAAAAGTGCCGAACCAGATGTAGCCGTCTTTACTCTGGGCGATGGCGCTAACGCTCGCCGAGGGCAAGCCGTTGTCCGAATCCCACTTGGTCAGGTGAAACTGAGTGAAATCCAAATTCAGATCATGCGCGCGCACCACTGCAGCGGAGCCGCCGAGCCAAAGCAGGCTTGCGACCACAATCGTGCCGACAGTTAGCGAGCTCGTTACGCGCATTTATATCCGTAGGTGTCGTCTTCCATTAAATCAGATTGAGCCGCATTAATTACCCTAATCGACTTCCATACGCCGAATGCCCAGCCTCGCCAAGTGCCACCAGACTCCAAGTCCGTCATGGACTTAGCACAAGAACCCGCTCGCTCAGTGCAGTGGGGCCAATTGCATTCGCGATTGATCGCGCGCGCTGCCTGTCGTCTCAGACCGACATCCGCAATACCCTCAGTTCGGGACCAGCTTTCCGCTCCACTCATTAGGAGTAGGGATTTGAACGTGGGCATTCGTATATCTAACTCAGTTTTCGACCGGGAAAAGCGCTTTCCTCCGGCGCGCAGTGTGCGGCGGCAGGGATGCCACCGGTGTCGTTCCGGGCCGGACTGACAGTCAGGCCCATCTGGGTGTACCGAACCCGTTAGTTCACCCAACGCGGACGGGATTCAAGTTGCAGCAGCAGATCGCGGCTGCTCCCCAACCCAAGACCGGCTAGAAACTGAGACCTGAGTTGCTCCGCACGCATGGATCCCGAACGGCCGAAAAATACGTCGCGCAGCGATCCAAGCTGCGCGCACCACTCATCCGGCGTCGCAGGACCGAACTCCGCTGACGGTCCGCTGGCAGACTGCGCGATCAATAGCCGCGCATCAAACCACAACCGGAAGTTCGACTCCAGTTCGCGTAACACATCGAAATAGAATGGGGCTTCCGGTTGAAGCACACTGGTCTCCGCGAGCAGGCTATGTTCCAGCAGCGTGGCCGCCGCGGCAAAGTCCGCGTGGAGAATCGGCCGGGCCGCCAGTGCGCCAGTGATCAGCTCCAACGGTTCCAGGGCGTGACAGAACGGCAGGCCGCAACAGCGCGCCGCGCGTCCCTGCATCAACGCGGGCAGTGTGTGATGGCCCAGCCAGGAAGCGTCTACACCCGGCGGGTACATCGCCTCGCCCGCGAACTCCGCCAGCCGAGTAGGCTCTTCGAGCAATTGTGCCCAGTTCCCCAACCCTGCGTCGCGGCAATTAACGGCCAGCCTATGTGCCTCAGCTTCCAAGCGTTGCGGAGTCAATCCCGGCTGAAGACGGGCGTACACTTCGTTGAGTGCCGCGCACCAGGCCTCGACCGGAGCTGGCGACCGCCCGGAGAACTTCAGGTAGTTCTGCAACTGACGGCGCCGGAGTTCGAGAGTGCTTGTCAATTGGTCGATTCGGGCGCCCAGCGGAGCATCAGCGCTGGTCTTCAGCAAGCGCCGGTAACGCTTCTCGTTGTCCTGCAGCCAGGGCGTGCGCCCGGGGAGTAGCTTTTCGACCTCGATGCCCGCACTGGCCGCGAGCCGCCCTAGATCGGCGAGAAACCACGGCGAGCCAGCCAGCGCCGCCTGCAGACCGCGATAGCCCGGCTTGCAGTCGCTTACGCCGGCGCGAATCGCCTCCGAAACGGCGAGCAGCTGACGGTTGAGCATCCAGGTCGCCCCTGTCGGCCGCTCGCCCAAATCGAATCTCAGCCGAGTCAACAGAGCGATCAACTCCTCAACGACGCGGTCAAACCAGCCCGTGCTTTGTTCCCCGGCGTAGCCCGAAACCGCGAACCGCAAGGTAACCGCCTGCTCGGCTGCACGCGGTGAGAAAACCCAACCCACCGAACGCTCCAGCCGGGTCGTGATGTCGTCCCACTCTTGCGGCTGTGTTTGACCCGTAATGTGCTGCTCCAAGCCGAGGCACGCCACCAGCGTGTCCAGACAGTCCCGGACCGTTCGCGCTGTCGGTTCTTGCTCGCCTCTCCGGGAGCGCGGCATGTTAGACCTCGTTCTTGGCCTTTGCCTTGCCCGCTTCGGACAACACTTCGTTCATGGACCCCTGCCTGTAACCTTGCATGTCGAGCGTCACGTACTTGAAGCCGAGGGCCTTCAAACTACTGGAGATCATATCGAACATGACCAGTGAGAGCGCCCTAGGCATTTCGTCGCGCGCAATTTCCACGCGAACCATTTCGTCCGAGTGGTATCGCACGCGGAACTGCCGGAACCCGAGAGCCTTCAACGCTTCCTCGGCGGTCTCCACTTGTTGGATGTTCGCCACCGTCACCTGGGTACCATAAGCAATGCGGGAACTCAGGCATGCCGCGGCCGGACGGTCCCAAGTTGGCAGGCCGGCCAGCCGGGAAAGCTCTCGAATCTCGGCCTTACTCAATCCCGCCTCGACCAGCGGCGCTTTGACCTCGTGGATCTTCGCAGCCTTCTGTCCTGGACGGTAATCGCCGAGATCATCGGTGTTCACGCCATACACGATGGTCTGTCCAGGGAATCGGGACGCGAGTTCCTCCATGCGCCGGAACAGTTCATCCTTGCAATAGAAACAGCGATCTGGATTGTTGGCCGAGTACTCCGGATTCTCGAACTCAAGCGTTTGGATGATCTCGTGCCGGATGCCAAAGTCCTTCGTCAGCGCCGCGGCATCCCGCATGTGCGAGCGCGGCACGGAGGGGGAGTCGGCGGTAACGGCTACGGCATTGTCGCCGAGAGCCTGTTTCGCGGCCCAGGCCAGGTACGCGGAGTCCGTGCCGCCCGAGTAAGCCACCAGTACGCGGCCCATCGCCCGTAGCAGACCGATAAGCTTCTCCTGCTTGGCTTGGAGCGCCTCCAAGTCCAACGCGGGCATGCCGAAAGTCACTAGTCCGGTCATGCGGTCATTATATCGGGTTCAGTCCGGTTTGAAGCCGGTTTGTGACCTTTGCGCAATGGGCTCGAGCTTCACGCTGCCTTATCCTGGTGGTGTCCATGGGATGACGGTAACTTCACTCTGGGAGCAGGCAGAATGACTTTGAACCCATATGCAGACTTCATAGTCGGTCGGGATCCGCAGTTGGTGATTGCGGAGACGGCGGCTAAACTCGCAGCAGTCGCGCAGCGGATCGGGCCGGCTGGCCTGAACAAGAGTCCCGCGCCGGGCAAGTGGTCGCCGCGGGAGATTCTGTGCCATCTCGCCGATACCGAATTGGCATTCGCCTTCCGGCTGCGGCAGACGCTGGCCGAGCATCACCACGTGGTGCAGCCCTTCGATCAGGACCTGTGGGCCAAGCCTTACGCGAGTATTCCCGCCGAAGCCGCCCTGGCCGCGTTCGCCGCAGTCCGTATGTGGAATCTGGTGTTGCTGGCCACGGTTCCGGCCGAGGCCTATGCAAAACCGGTAAGCCATCCCGAACGTGGAGCGATGACCTTCGGAACACTGGTTGAAACCATGGCTGGCCATGACAACAACCACCTCCGCCAACTGGAAGCGATGGCCGCCTAAGGCGGAGTGTCGCTCCAGAGCCCCACTACAACCGGCGGATCGTATAGCGGGTCCCGGCGCGCGTCGCAATCACAAACACATCGCCGTCCCGCTCGACTTCTGTTTCCGGGGAGACGTGCACGCCTCCGTCCCAGGGCTTGTAGAGACGCAGCGCCACGCCTTTCTCGCTCAGCACGCTGAGCCCCGTGACCGCCTGGCCGTCCCATTCCGCACTGACCAGAAAGGCTCCTGCCGCGCGCAGATCCTGGAAGCGCGCCTTGCCCAGGTTCGTTGTGTTCGGGAACAGCCGCAGCGTGCGCGAGTAACTCTGCAACATGCACTCGTTGAGCACCGCGGGCAGCGACAGGTTCTCCGTCCAAACGCCCATTCGCATCATGAAGTCGAAATCCGTGGACTCCGGGTAGCGCCCGCCGGTCTGCCGCACTCGGTCGTTGCTAGTCCCGTTGGGCAGTTGGCAGTAACGCACTTCGTTCTTGAACGCGGTCACGTCGAGTTGCCCCAGTCTGGCTTTGATTAAGGGCAGATAAACCAGGTCGTTTCCACCCTCTAAGCGCACCGTTCTGGCGCTGTTTCTGGCCAGTTCCAGGTATGCTTCGCCGATCCCAAGACCTACCTGCTCGCCGGGAAAGACCGGAGCGAGCGTGACAGGCACGTTGTAGATCCACTCCGCCGGCGCGCCCGGCACGTCCAGCCAGACCTTGCCATACGGCCCGTCAACTGTCGGATAATCTGCCAGGTTTTTGCGGATTTCGTTCCAATGATCGCGCTCCTCCTTGTCGAGGCCCAGCAGCGCCGCGGCCTCGTAGCTGGCGTTCAAGACGAACCCGGACAGCGCAACGTCTATGATGCAGTCTTTGTTGAGCCGCATGTCCACGGTAAAGCCCCAGTTCTCGGGCGATACCGTGGGGATGATGTGGTACTTCCCGTCGTCCAGCTTCTTCACGTAGGCGGCAAGGAAGCGCGACGCCGAGCGCAGCATGGGATACGCGCGCTTGAGAAAATCGAGGTCGTGCGTGTAGAGGTAGTGCCACCACAGACTCTGCACGGCCCACGGCGTCTCGCAGACTTCGTAGCCCCAGGGCGGAGCGGGATACGGGTTCACCTTGCTTGGAACGGGATACGCGGAGTGGAAGTAAAAAGCGCCCGGCAAGCCGAACTTCTCATCCGCATAGCTCTCGCCGAGAGCGGTCAACTTCTCGCATAGTTCAACGTACGGCAGATGCTGCTCCGCGTGGTTGGAAGAGAACACGCCCCACCACACTTGCTGGGTGTTGTAGTTCATGTGATAGTCGCCGTGCCAGGCCGTCCCGATTTTGCCGCTCGACCAGTTGCCGAAGAGCCCCGGCGCGAGTTTCCCCTCCCGTAGGCAGCAGGCCAGAAAGTACTGGTTGTGATACCAGATCCGCTCGAGTTCGCGATCCTGGAATTCGACCGCGGATTTCGACCAGAACTCTGCCCAACTCTTCGCCGAGACGCGCTGCAGTTGATGGGTGGGGAGTGCCGACAAACGCCGCATCTCCGCTTGCGCGGCGACGCGATTGTCCTTCGCATCCCGAGGAGTCTGGAGCACGACGTCCAAGCGGAAATGATTCAAGTCGTAGCGGCCCACCAGAGCGAACGAGGAGTCCTCCGGAGTGGGGGGCGGATCGGTGGCGGCCCCGGTTGGCGCACTTCCAGATGGCGTCTTGGCGAAGGCGGCACTGATTGCGGCACTGGCGGAGTCCTCCGGCTTCGCGGCATGATCGTGCGCGGCTTCGGTGGGCGCGGTTGCCGGCAAACGCTGGAAGCTCGTGAACGAGCCTGGGGAGGTCTTCAGCTCCGGTTCGGGCAGCCCCGCTTCCGGGTCGTGGTTCGGTACATACACCACCGACGTGATGGGCACTGGCGTTCCAGGCACAACGGTCTCGGCCCATGCGCAAATGTGATTCGCGTCGCGGTTCACGAAACACAACAAACGAAACGTGGTCGTTTTGCCCTTGAGGTCGTCCTGCAGAAACTCGGCGGTATACAGGCCGTTGGAGGGATCGAGCGATTGCTTCACCAGTTGCACGCGGCGCGAGTCCCAGTGAATCCAGACGATGCCGCAGGGCCACGGCCGAGGCCACGGCTTGCGATACGACGCACTGACTTTCTGGGTATAGTCGCGGAAGAAATCGATGTTCTCTTCCAGGTAGATCATGTCCGGCTTGCCCTGCCGTTTGGCTTCCTCGCCGGCGCGCTCCCACAGCTTCAGCAACTCGTCGAAGCGGAGCACATGTGGGTAGTGGTCCTCGCTGACGCGGATGTCCCACGAGTCCTCTTTTCCGATGTGCAGCCCGAGAGCGTCGGGGCGTAGCGTGACGCACACTCCGACGTCGCCGTTGCCGAGCAAAGCGCCTTCAAAGAAGTTCGGCGTAGGCACGGTATTCACGACTGCGTGACGCCGCGCAATTGCCACCGAATCGAGGGGAGCGGCTGCGGTCTGTTGGGCGGTCAGGACGGGGACGGCGGCAACCGTTACGGCGGTGCCGCGCAGGAACTTCCGGCGATTCATGGGATCGATTCTATCCCTAATAAGGGGATGTGCTGGAATTCCAAAACTGCTAGTTTTAGCGGTTCCCGAAACTGGCCCAATACGATTCAACGACTTGGAGAGCCAAACCGCTAAAACCAGCGGTTTGGCATTTTACCTACCCTGCGGTCAGGGCGCACGGCTCCTGGTGCGCGGGGCGACAATGTGGGTGTGGAACTTGCGGAAATGGCTCAGGTCCGATTTCGGGTCAGGTATGCCGAGACCGACCAGATGGGCGTGGTGTACCACGCGAACTACCTGCCCTGGTTTGAGATGGCGCGCACCGATCTCTGCGCGGCACGCGGTGTTCGCTATCGGAACATTGAACTCAACGACGACCTGCTGCTGACAGTGGTTGAACTCCAATGCCGCTACCACGCCCCAGCGCGCTATGACGACGAAATTCTGGCCGAGGCGCGACTGAAGCACTCGCATCCGCGCATGATCGTTTTCACGTACGAAATTCGCAACGCCATTACGTCTCAATTGCTGGTTACGGGTGAAACCAAGCACGTCTTCATCACACGGGAGGGGCGGCCAGTGAAGGTCCCGCGCAAGTATTACGAACTGTTTGGAATCGAGTCCTCCACAGATGGGGCTGCGGTGAGCTGAGGTCGATGACCCGGCGCGACTGGTTGGAGTCAGCGCTGCCTTTACTCCCACTGGCGGGGAGTCATTCCGTCGCGTACGGCTCCAGTCAGGCCAGTCGAGGCGGGAGCCTCTTCGGAGACGCGGCTGTGTTCGACAGCAGGTCCAGGAAGCTGCTCTCGCAGGAGGGCGATTGCCATCAAGCGACTCTCCCCGGCTCCACTCTGCAGCCTTTCGTGCTGGCTGCTCTTTTGGAACGGCGGTTAGTAGCGCCGGACGAGCGGCTCGAATGTCCGGGCGGCTTCCGGCTCGGCAGCCGGAACCTGGAGTGCACCCACGTCCGTAACGCCGGACCACTGGACGCCGTCGAAGCACTGGCCACGTCCTGCAACTCTTGGTTTGCGGTTATGGCTCGGAGACTGGGGCCAGAGGGGCTGCTTAAAGCACTTCGCGTTTTCGGCCTGACTGCGCAGCGCGCCCGCAGCGATGAGCAGGTCTGCCTGCAGGCACTCGGACTCGCACACGTCGCCGCCTCCCCGTTGACGCTGGCACGCGCCTACGCGGCTCTGTTCGACACCGGACCTCCAGCGCTCGTCTTGCAAGGAATGCGGGCTGCAGTCGAGCGCGGCACCGCGCAGCGGGCCTCCAGCACGGTCGCCTGGATCGCCGGCAAAACCGGAACCGCACCAGGAGGATTGCCGGGATCGAGCGTGGGCTGGTTCGGCGGTTGGGCCATGCGGGACGCGAGCACGGGGCAATCCGCCTGCCCTGCCGCCGAGATCGCTGCGTGCCTCCACTCCCGCCCGGGCATAGTGTTCGCGGTGCGGGTTGCGGGAGGAACGGGCGGAGGCGCGGCGGCGGAACAGGCCAAGGAACTGGCGGAACGATGGGCGCGCGCCAGCTAGCGGCCGTCAAATCATTACGGTTTAGCAATGTTAATGTAGTGAATGCCTGTCAAAATGCACCAAGGAGATCGAACATGACTACCCAGGAAGTTGCGGATAAGCTCGTCGGACTCTGCTCAGCAGGCAAACTCGACGAAGCCATGAAAACGCTCTACTCGCCGGATATCGTCAGCATGGAAGCCGGCGCACCTCCCGGACAGTCGAGGGAGTCGAAGGGCCTAGCAGCCTGTCTAGCAAAAGGCGAATGGTGGGTTGCTAATCACGAAGTCCACTCGGCCGTGGTCGAGGGCCCGCTCGTCGCGGGAGCGCACTTCTCGGTGGCTTTCAAGTTCGACGTAACCTTCAAGCCACAAAGCAGACGTTTCGTAATGGAAGAGATCGCCGTTTACAAAGTGGCCGACGGTAAGATCGTGTACGAAGAGTTCTTCTACTCGATGTAGATCGCCCAATTCCGAGCGGGCGTTTTCCCTTTGCCGGCGTTCGCGAATGGCCTCGTGCGTTCACGGCGTTGGCGCTTACGCCTCAGCCGGGCGTGAAGCCCGGCGGGAAGTGCCATGGGTCAGCGCCCGTTGGTATGCCAGGTAAGTCGCCGGGTCGAACAGCACCATCCAGACATCTTCCACGGTGATGGCAGGCTGAGAGAGGAAAGCTATTATCTCGTTCACGGCGATCAGCGCGGCGAGGTCGAGTGGGTAGCCGTAGATGCCGGTGCTGATCGAGGGGAAGCTAACGCTGCGCAGCCCACGCTCCTCGGCGAGCGCCAGGCAGACCCGGTAGCAGGATGCGAGCGCCTCGGGTTCTCCGCGCTCACCCCCATGCCAGATGGGACCGGCAGCATGGAATACGAATTTCGCCGGGAGCCGTCCCGCCGTGGTCGCGACAGCCTGTCCGGTGGGGAGCCTGCCGAGCGCGGGCCGAATGCGATCAAGTTCCTGCATGATGGCTGGTCCGCCGGCGCGATGAATGGCGCCGTCCACCCCGCCGCCTCCAGCCAAGTCCGAGTTCGCTGCATTCGCGATTGCGTCCACTGGTACACGGGTGATGTCGCCTTCAAGCACAATCAACCGTCGGCCGTTCGGCAACTGGTGCTTGAGTTGCATCGATCTGACTTGATGATAGTGAGTCGATAAGCCCTCCGCACTCCCGGGGTTTCAGGCAGAAGACGAGAACAAAGCACGGCGACGCATTCCGCTGTGGGCACCCCGCGCCACGACCGCAGAAGCCCATTGAGAGTTCCCCCCGCGACGATAGAATTGCAGTCATGGTTCCTAACCCAAAGGCTTTGAGCAGGATCGTGCTCATGGTCGTTGTTCTGGCCGGCTCGGCGATTGGCAAGAATTTGCCAGTTGCTGTGCTAGTTTCTGCGGACATGGAATGGAAGGCCGTCAAGCCGCTCTTTGCCGAGGCAAGCGTGCACGAATCACCCTATGGCGAGTACTTCTATGCCACGGTTCAACGCGAGCGTGTTCTGTTTTTTCAAGGCGGGTGGGGAAAGGTTGCCGCAGCCGGATCGACCCAGTACGTCATCGATCATTTCAAACCTGCGCGGCTGATCAACCTGGGAACCTGCGGCGGTGTCGAAGGTCGCGTCAGGCGATTCGATGTCGTAGCGCCAGAGAAGATCGTCATCTACGACATCGCCGAAGCAATGGGTGATTCAGAAGAGGCCATCGCGCACTACACGACGACCATCAGGTTGCCCGCGCACCTGCCTGTTGCGGTACTGCGGGCCACGCTATATTCCGCGGATCGCGATTTGACAGCGCAAGGCTTGCGAGACATGGAGAGCCGTTTTCACCCCGTGGCCGTCGATTGGGAATCGGGCGCAATCGCTTGGGTCGCGCAGCGAAATGGAACGCCCCTGCTGATCCTGCGCGGAGTGAGTGATCTCGTGAGTCCGGATAGGGCCGAAGCGCAAGGCAACCGCGCTCTGTTTGAGACGAACGCCGCCCATGTCATGCAGAACTTGTTGCATGACCTTCCGCAATGGATCGAAGCGTTCCGCTAGCCGGTCTCTCCGGAAGGGACTGCCACTTCCAAGGTGGGTAAGCTAATCTTGCCTCATGTCCCCAAAAATCAAGCGAGTGCTCGAAGCAGTTTTCTGGTTCGTGCTGGGTCACCTGAGTTGCGCCATCATGCATCACATGCACCACTGAGCGGGGCGTGCTGGATATGGGGTCGCCGCGATGATCGGGAAGGCGCGTCGAGTTGACAACTGACAATAGACAGTTTACGGTATATCGTAGTGATTAGGACGTTCAAGCACAGGG
>Ga0302322_100006942_pt1 | contig 10083 bp, 16 predicted proteins | sample Fen_T0_2_FD_203757 | JGI IMG/M metagenome (GOLD analysis project Ga0302322, IMG submission 203757) | Peat permafrost microbial communities from Stordalen Mire near Abisko, Sweden - Fen_T0_2 | ecosystem: Environmental > Terrestrial > Soil > Wetlands > Permafrost | place: Sweden: Abisko... | reverse complement strand
TGAAGCCCACACAGTTCCGCGAACCGTTCCTGGGACCAACCTCGGTCTCGTCTAACGGCACGCACACGGTCGCCGAAGGCACGAAGGCGCTGTTGTTGATCATCCGGGGGCACCAAGCGATCCTCGGTGTCAGATGACTATCAGTCGACAGACTATGAGTAGCATATCTGGATGGACATCCACTCGGGGCCCGACCCAGCAGGCAAGAACGAACTACCTTCGAAAGAAGAGTGCTGGAACGACTTCTGGGCGCTTATGGTGCCCCAACTTGCACGGCTTCATCTTGAGGGCAAACTGCCCAGTCACGAGGAACGACTGGCTGCCCAGAAACCGCAGGCACTTCGGCAGGAATCCTCGGCCAAGGACGTACGGGACTGGCTCCGCGCAGATGGGCGACCAGTGGGCCGGGTCGGCCGACTGCCTCAACGCCTCCTCGACGAGTACGAGCGCGCGAATGCGAACCAGATTCTGGTCAAAGACGACTAGGGCAGGGCCGACGCGCGCACATGCCGATGACAGGGCGATGTGATCCGCTGTCGTAGGCCATAATGCCTACCGCTTTCGAGCCCAAGTTGTGTAGCCACGTTCGCGCTCGCGTCGCTCCAACTGGGCCCCTCGAATCCCCACCACGAGGAAGAAGACGCATTGCAGCACAATGCCGGCCAGCAAAATCGAGAACAGGACCCAAGTGGCAGAGTTGCGACGCGCGATGAACGCTGAAGCGAAGAACAGAACGAGGTTCACGACGAGCGCAGGGAAGGCGCGGGCGGCCCGCAACTGCCAGGTGCCGGCGGGCGGCTGGACCGGGAGAGTTGCCCACTGACTCTTCGGCTCGAAACGAGGAGCAGCGCCTTTAGCGTCCAAGGTCTGGGCCTTCTCTCCAGTGCTCATGGGCCATGAACACCCGGAGAGCGATCGTTACACACCATGAGGAAACCCTGCGCGCGACGCGCTGTCATGGCGCTGGGCGCGCGCGGTCGTGCCGCCCTCCGAGTGACCGGGTGCTTCGATGAGCTGGCGCCGTGCGATGCTCGGTCGATGACCGACAAACCCCGCTACCAGTTGCGGCCAAACAGCGTGGCGCTCTCGCGTCTTCAGTGGTGGATCGTGGGCGTAGCCCTTCTCGTTACCGCCCTCGGCGCCTTCCTTGCGCTGACTCGGGGCACGGCTTTCGGAGCGACGCTGATGGGGCTGTCATCCTTGGTCGTCGCCTTCACACTCATCAGCGCGACAGGCCGGAGCCCCGACAAGTAAAGAATCGGTACAAGAATGCGACCGGATTTGCCGCGTTGGGCGCGCTCCTGCCGAACTGCGCTCGTTTGGCTCTGCCCTACAGATCGCTGTCTTCAGCGCCTTCGGCAAGGTCAGACCAGAAGCCAATGTGTTGTCTGCCTTCGTTCTCGGCTGGGTATCGAGGCGGCGAGTTGAACTCGTGAGCAACGTAGTCCAGCAGGTTGTCGCCGTAGAAGATGACGTCCGTCTGATAGACCGAGAACACCGGACTAGGCACAGGAGCCGGGGCTGCTGGCAGGAAGCGATGGGAGTAGACCGGGATGAGTTTCGGCACCGACGCAAGGTGTTCCCGCGCCTGCTCGTCCGCGAGGCTACCTTCTGCGGGCCGGTCGCCCCACGATGAAGGCCAGAAGTCGTTGTTGTGCACGTCAAACATGACGCCCTCGATCGGCCAGTTAAGTCGACTCTGCAGGTCGTCGTGCGGACCATTTCGCCAATCGATCCAACCTTGCCCTGTGGGAAGTGCAGCGGCCAGAAGTGCCCTATGCTCCTCGCCGAACGAGAAACCGAAGGACTGTTCTATCCGTGAGATTTCAGAATCGGTGAGTCCGCGTGCCAAGTTGACTCCCGCTGCTCGAAGAAGATCCACGGCCTGGCTGACGAGTTCGGACACCCAAGGGATCTTGCCATGTTGAGTCTTCAGAGAACGACCGCATTTGCCGCCGATGGAGCGTTTGGTTGGTGTTCAATCGATGACCAAGTGATACAAGCGACTCCGCGACGCGACATCCCTCTGCCAAGATGAGCCTCATGACAACGGACCAGAACAGCCGCAGCGCGGACTGGACGTACGTCGTGGACAAGGACATCGTCGATCGAGCGGAAGCAACGCTCGCTTGCCAGACGGTGTTGGACGTCCTTCGGCCCCGACTTACGAGCGTTCGGATCGACGCGTACTCCGACTACCGGGACGAGCTACCTCCCGAGGTGGCGCAGGCGCAGCAGTGGCTTCGAGATGTAGGACGGGCGCGCGGCCATGGCGATCCCGGAATGGGCATCGAACTGGATCCGGTTGACGACTCCAACTGGGACGTCCTGCGCACCTACGCGTCCTGGTCAATCAACGTCGACCTGCTCACAGACAGGAATCGGCAGATCGCCCAGCTGCACGATTGCGGCTACTCCGTAACCGCCGAGCTAACTGCGGACGAGGCGGTTCAAGTTACTCGCGAACTTGCTGACATTGCCCCAGTCGTGCCGCTCCCTCGGGAGCGAGAGAAAGCCGAGAGGACCGCAGCACGGCAGGCACGACGTGCAAGACGACGGGAGCGAATAAAAGGGTTCTTTGGACGCGCCTGAGTGGCGGAAGGCAACGTCCTCATTAGCCGCTGATGGGTCGCTCTATGATCTCGGAGTCTGGCCCCCTGCGTCGCGGGCCTATCCCTAGCGTTACAGGGACTTCCAGTCGATCCGACCCCGAAACGTTGGCACAACGAGAGCGCCCGCGACAAGGCCGCCTATCCCGACCAGCCAAGGTGTAAGGAAGTCCGGTCCTGAACGGACATCCGCGACGTTGTTCACAGGATCGGCAGGGTCGTAGAGAACGGTGGGTCGGTCTCCGACCCTGGGCTCAGGACTCCAGGAGAAGTTGCCCACCTCCGCTATCACCTGCTGATGGTTAGCCCCTTCAAAGCTGAGCAAGACATAGGAGCTCTTACCCCTGTGAACCTCCAGAATCCGCGCGGTGGCTGAGCGCCCATGGTCTCTCAGCGCTGTCGCGTTCTGATAAGAGACGATGAGCCCCCCGGCACAAGCGATGAAGGCAAAGAGGAGAAAGGAAGCGACGACCTTCGGGCTGTTGCTCCACCGCACGAAGGTGCTGCGCCACACCCGGTTTCTACTCACGGCGAGACCCTAGCGGAACCTCACCATCCAGCCCCTACCGAGTCGGTCCATCTTGCTGGCGACATAACCAACGTCCTCATTTAGCCGCGTTGAGCGCGATCCTTGAGATGAGCGCTCATCCACTGCACCCCGCCCGCCCTAAGGCGCTGGCTGCCCGCCTAGCTTGGGCTCCGGCCAGCCGCCCAGCAGCCCAGCAGCCCAAGCCAAGCAAGCGTGAGCCATGGCCCACTTATCCACACGACATCGTTGCCATGCGAGAGCACCAGCTCCCACTCCGCCGTCGCGCACTTGGGAAACCAAGGGCGGTCAGGGCCGTGAGCGGTGATGAGCTCCAACTCGTGGAGCGGCAAGATCTGGGGAGCCGTGTGCAGCGCGTGCGACGTGGTAGTTGCGACCTCCCCCGTGACGACGATCTCGCGGGGACCTGCCCATTCGGGGGGCATCCACGGCGCGTGCCCCCGAATGAACGCCGGATCTAGTTTCAGCTGTTTCCCTGGGTCTGCTGGGCAGACGGGATCTTCTGGATGCTTCGTCCACTCGAAGGCCCTGACGTAGACGAGTGCGCCGGCTACGTCCCACGACCACGAGAGCGCCCCTTTGACGCCTCTGCGTCGCTGCACCGTCCAGGTCACGACCTCCCGAACCCGACGGGTCATCGTGTCGGGCGGAAGAAAGCTTCTGCCAAGTTCACCTGACGAGGATCGCACAAGGACGTGTGTCCGCCGCCAGCACTCGACCCGACCGCAACAGAATCCTCCGCTCCTGCCGCGTCTGGCGCGCTCCCGCCGGGTTAAGGACGTAACCCACGTCCGACCGTACGATGTGCCGCGGGACTCACTGTTGGCGGTGCGCCCCCTGCCGCTTCAGTCCTCGCAGAGTGTCGAGCGTCATGAGGATCAAGCACGACAACTCAATGGCTGCGAGCGGTAGGGCTCCGGCCATAGTTGTAAACCAATGATCGTTCGAGCCGCTGATCCAGTCGGCGGCCACCCACACGACGAGGACGCCAAGGCTCACCCATGACACGGCCTTCGAAAGGTCTGTCAACTCAGGTCCGGTGTCCCGACGCACCCTGTAGGCGATACCGATAACAGCGACACAGCCGATCACGAGGATCATGAGGTAGTCAGTCATCGGCAGCCAACGTCGTCCAAATTTGTCCAGCTTCGCTCATACGATGACGAGCGTGGCTGAGCATGCAACCACCGTAGCCTCAGGCGGGTCGGGGCGCGGAACGTCGAGATATCCAGCGGTGCACGAAACGCCCTCAACTGCCGCGTGGAGGGCGATGATGGAACCGTGCTGACGACATCATGCCTTGAGCCTTTCCCAGACCCAGGGCCAAGGTTGGCGGATGCTCGATGCCAACGCTTGAGCGGGCACCGAGGACCACATTGCTGGAAGGCAGAAGGGCAGGTCCACTGCACCATGTGGTCAGCCGATGGTTCGAGACTCTTCACACCCGACGGGAAGAACCTTGTGGCTCCCAAAGACCTAAGAGACGTTGACGGCACTGTGTGGGCGTGATCTCCGTCGGAGCGAACGTCCGCAACTGCCGCGATCCGTGCGGGCAAGACGTTGACGTGCCCGCACGGCGTCTCCCGACCTTGATCATTTGTGCGATGGGTTGACCTGGGCCATCGGGATGTCGGCACGGGTGGTGCCATCCTTCAGAATGAGCGTCACCGTGGGCTCGGGTCCTGGTCCCTCCATTCCGACGATGGGAGGACCCGGCCACCAGGCGGCAAAGTACCCGCCGTGGACCGAAGCCGTGACGAGACCTTGCTGGCGAGTGTTGAGGATGACGGAGGCGACGTCTGAGCCGACGCGTCCTGTGATGTCCCGGTAGCTGCTGTGGTCGTCACTCTGGGCGTGAGTTCCGTGCGTCAGCACCGTGTGGGGCGCGAGCGTTGCAGCCTCGAGGGTTCCGACGTACCCACCGCCTGTGACCTCCTCGCCAGAACCGTTATCACGGAGCAGGCAAGTGGCCTCGAAGCCTCCGGCGCCTCCCAGAACCACATAGGTCCAGATGCCCCGGCCCTCAACGAGGACGATGTCTGCGCTCTCGACAACCTTGCGACCAGGCCCCACACCAGTTGGGTCGTCCATGTTGCGAACCCGGCAGTCTTCGCCAGCTACGGTGGCCTCGGCGGGCGGAACGGCCTTGGGCGTGGCCGACCACGTTGCGAAGGCAGCCTCATCGCCGAGCATCCCGGGAGCGACGACGAGGGCACCTGCGCCTACCAGGGCGGCCCCGGAAAGCACCCATCTCCGACGTGATCGGATCCATCCTGGTGTGCCCGGGCGCGAGGCCGCAGCAATGGGCGACTGCAGCTCGTGGTCGGTGTGGTGCTCTGCCAGTGCCCTGTCAGCCTGTGCCGCCTCGAAAAGGATCTTTGAAACCGTGGCGGTGGTCTGTTCGCGCGAATAGCGCGGTGGCTCGGGTACGGGGTTCACGTCAGCGAGGCGGTCGCGGAGCTGGTTCATGAGGGACTCTCCAGGGTCGAAACACTCGGGTGAGGTTGGTTACGAGGTGCTGTGAGGAGGATGGATTCGAGCCGCCGACGTGCCCGGTGCAGCCGCACTCGTGAGGCAACTGACGAGATGCCCAAGACGAGCGCGATCTCAGCCGGTTCCAGGTGTTCCCACGCCCACAATCGCAGGACCTCCGCATCAGACTCGGACAAAAGCGCCAAGGCGCGGGACACCGGCGCCTGAGCGTCTAGTCGTCCAACAATCTGCTCTGCCGGATCGGGATGCACGAGGGACGCTGTCACTTGTAGGCGAGCGCTCAATCGGTCGCGTCGGTCGTGAGCGCGGAACGTGTGCAGCATCTCCCTGGCCGCGACCGCGTACAACCAGGGCAGCGCATTGTCGGGAACGCCGTCGCGCTTCCTCCAGGCCACCGCGAACACGTCTGCGACGATGTCATCGGCGTCATCAGGAGCTCTCCGCGAGGCGTACGCCCGCACCGGTCCGTGGAATCGCGTGAAGAGGGCTTCGAACCACTGCTCGTCCCTGTCCAACACGCTGTTCCCCGAGGGTGATCTTCCACTGTGCTCCATGACTGCTTACTCCCGCCAACCAGCACATCGTTACAGCCAACGCCCGTTCATGCTGTCCATGATGCGAACCTGAGACCTGAGCCTCGCCAATGGGGACCCACGGGAACACATACACGACCGCGCTCTGAACGCACTCACCCGCTGAATACCGCGCGCCCCTGACAGAGCCGGTCAAAGTCACCTGCGGAGTTGAACTCACCAACCAGAGGGGTCAGGCAGGCTGACGACTCGCCCACTGAACTGTCCCGACCACGACACACACGCCGTGCAGTATCGCAACATCCGCAAATGCCGCTGTGGGCGCGCGGTCGTGCCGAGTTGAGGACGTTCGGCGACCCGCAGCTTGATCGCTGGGATGTCTACACACTCTGCGTGGAAGCTCTCGGTTCCGCTGTCGCCTCCTGACGTGTCTACACTCCAGACCGGAAGGGAGTGAGTTCGTGACTAACAGCGACGGGTGGGTTCTCTTCTGGGTCCTTGAGTCCTTTTTGTTGCTTCGCGCTCTCGGCTACGCAGGCGAGCCTTGGTGGGCTCGCTGGGCTCCCTGCTTCGTCTGCACCGGCCTGTTGGTCGTCGGTGCGGAACCCTCCAACATGTGGTCCAACGTGGTGCTTCTGCTGGGCGTCGCATCCCTTGTCGCACACGCGATCTGGGCACACACTTTCGAGGCGCACTGGTCAATCGTCGATGCCGCCAGAAAAGGTGCCCTCATTAGGACCGTCACCGACCGAGGCCCGAGCGCGGGCCAGCCACCGAGTGAACAAGGGCCACGCGGCCACTGAGAGCCCGTCTTCTCACATCTCGCACGAGAGCCCTCAGCTGGGGCGGAAGCTCGTGACAGAGGTGGCAGTCCACAGGTCGCGAGCAAACGTCCTCTTCTAATGGCATTTACCGGGTCTGTTTGGCAGGCTCGGTTCCGGTAGCGGCCGGCGGGTCAGCACTCTCCTCTTCTGACCTTGGAGGTCTTGCGGCAGACCGTGCGCCCGCTGGTCGTGAGGAGGCGAAACCGCTACTGGGATGTCGTGCCCCGTCTCGTTTGCGGTGAGCACTTGACCATTAGATCGCTGGCTGTCTCCTCCACGCTGCTGACCGTGTCCGACCCGAGGGCAGGAGGGGCGATGTTGTTCGTTGGAGACGACTGGGCCGAGGACCATCACGATGTGGAGATTGTCGATGACACCGGCCGGCTGCTGGCACGCAAACGGCTACCCGAAGGCCTGGACGGGGTCACCCGGTTGCACGCCCTGATCTGGGAGCAGGCGCCGGTCGAGTGGGCCGACCTGGAACCGGGCGTTGCTGCGGCCATGGTCAAGGTTGGGATCGAGACCGACCGGGGACCGTGGGTGGCTGCGCTGGCCACGTCCGGTTATGAGGTGTTCGCGATCAACCCGATGTCGGTGGCCCGCTATCGGGAGCGTCACTCCACCTCGGGTGCGAAGTCTGATGCCGCCGACGCGCACCTGCTGGCCGAGATCGTGCGGGTGGACAGGGCCCATCATCGGCCTTTGGCCGGCGACACTGCCGAGGGTGAGGCGATCAAGGTGACCGCCCGGGCCCATCAGAGTCTGGTCTGGGACCGGACCCGGCATGTGTTGCGTCTGCGTTCAGCGTTGCGTGACTTCTTTCCCGCTGCCCTAAAGGCTTTCAGCGACCTCGACGCCCCGGACGCCCTCGAGCTGCTCAAATCGGCGCCCGGACCCGACCAGGGCGCGCGGCTGCCCAAGTCCAAGATTGTCGCCGCGCTGACTCGGGCCCACCACCGTGACGTCGCAGCCAAAGCCGCCCAGATCACCGCGATCCTGCGCGAAGACCAACTACGACAACCACCGGCAATCCAGTCTGCCTATGCGGCCGTGGTGACCAGCGAGGTCACCATCATCGAAACCCTGAACACCCAGGTCAACCAGCTGGGCGCGGTGGTGGCCGCACATTTTGGCCGACACCCGGACGCTGAGATCTACGCCAGCCAACCCGGCCTGGGTACGATCCTCGCCGCCCGGGTCCTGGGAGAGTTCGGCGACGACCCTCACCGATACCGCGACGCCAAAGCACGCAAGAACTACGCCGGCACCTCACCCATCACCCGCGCCTCCGGCAGCAAGAAAGTCGTTCTCGCCCGTTACGTACGCAACCGACGACTGGCCGACGCACTCCAACAATGGGCCTTCTGCGCGATGCGCGGATCACCGGGCGCCAAGGCGTACTACCACCAACTGCGGGACAGGAAGATCGGCCACCAGGCAGCGCTGCGACAACTCGCCAACCGGCTCGTCGGCATCCTGCACGGTTGCCTGAAAACCCACACCAACTACGACGAACGAACAGCCTGGGTCCAACAGAAAACCGCCGCCGCTTGACTTCTAAGAACCTGGGATGTCTGCCGCGATGGGCGCGCTCCTAGCCGAAGGGCGGTTGACCACGTCTGACGGGGTTCAGCCACCCGCCAGCCACGCCAGGGCTTCTTGAGCCCCAGCATCCTGGGCCCGCGACAACCTCTCAAGGATCGCAACGATGCCTGGGTTCACCTGCACGGCCACCACGAGCACATCATTGAAGTGATCGCCGAGTTGGTCGTCGGCACTCAGGTATGCGCTCGTGAACTGAGCGACCGCCTGCGAATCTGCCTGCCCGAGCAGGGCGGCTGCGGCAGCCTCAGCGACGGCGAGATCCTCATCAGCAAGTAGTCGGTCCATGAGACCCATCGAGATATCGTCCGGGTCCCCCGCCAGCAGTCGGGCGGCGGAGGCTCGGTCCTCCCAAGAGGCACTGACTGCTGCCACCATCGCGTCCTCGCGGTTCACGAGCGCGAGTTTACGTCCGATCGGCTGTCGCACGTCCGATCATGCAGCTGTGGGCGCGCGATCCTGACGATAAGCGGATGAGACACGGCGGTCCGTGCAATGCTGGCCGACATGCTGCCTGGCCCCGTCCTGATGTTGCAGAAGGCCCTGAGCAACCTCGCGGCTGACCCAATGGAGCAACAGGAGCGGCTCGCTGGCTCCGTCGTTCGAGACGAACTCGCTCTCGATTTCGCCAACGCCTACGAGGCGCTCTCGTCGCTGTCGGAGTCCGACACGCTGGATGGCGGCAAGCTGAACGAGTTAGAAGTCTTGTACGACCAACTGTCTGTCGGCCCGAAGGACCCACTCTGGGAAGAAGACCTTGCCTCGGAGCGATGGTCAACGATCCGTTCGCTCGCTGCGCGAGCCCTCACACGGGTGTAGGGGACGTCCGCATCTGCCGCAGGTCGCGCGTGTGATCGTCCCGATTTGAGTGCGTTCGAGCCGACTAGAGGTTGAGAGTGAGAACCACCGTTGGCTGTTTGACGATGGCTCTGCCCCAGTCACCTGTGAGCTCCCACGCTGCGGTCCCGTCCCAATCGACGCCTGTGAAGGTGTCGATATTGCCGTAGTCGAGTTCACCGCTTGAATCGATCGCGGGAGGCGCTTCAGATCTCTCAAACGAGATTGGTTGGGCACTGGAGATCATCAGGATGCCCGCCCGGTAGCAGTATTGTTCACCGGGTTTGGCCGGGTGATATTCAGCGTGCTCAGGAGTAAGAACTGCTTCGATGACGAACCGGAGCGCCTTCTCGGTAGCAGTTACGTCGAGAATCCATGAGTCCTCTAAATACACATAGGCGAGGTCTCGGAAGGCTGCGTCGTAGGTTACGTCGGCACTTTCGGTCACGGTCCGCAGCGTGCCAAGGTCCTCCCAAACAATCATCCTGACATGCCGCTGTCGTGCTCGTTCCGACGGCGGAGATGCCGATGAGCGGAAGTCTGCCGTCGGCGTTGTGCCGATGCGATGACCTTTCAAGGTTCAGGCGTTCAGGCGACTAGGTCCCTCAGCTGGTGATCTGCACCGGGTCTGTTCGACC
>Ga0302322_100006941_pt1 | contig 10083 bp, 7 predicted proteins | sample Fen_T0_2_FD_203757 | JGI IMG/M metagenome (GOLD analysis project Ga0302322, IMG submission 203757) | Peat permafrost microbial communities from Stordalen Mire near Abisko, Sweden - Fen_T0_2 | ecosystem: Environmental > Terrestrial > Soil > Wetlands > Permafrost | place: Sweden: Abisko... | reverse complement strand
TAGGGGCGTAGGCTTGACTAGCCTCAATCTCGGCCAGCATGCAGTCTATGTCGACTACGGGATGAGAATGCCTGGCGGCGGCGCGGATGATTTCGAGTTTTCTCCGCACGTCGTCGGGTTGCTCCCATTTGCGCTCGGCACTCAACGCTTGCCGTAACCGCGCAACAACTAGGTGCCACGTTGTCATTGTAAAAGTCTAGCTGACCAGCCTTAATCAGCAAAGTCGCTATTGCCACGCGGGAGAGACAGGGACAAAGGCGTGCAGCATTTCGCCTACCTCAGCGGGACAAAATCCAAAAATTGGCGGAGTAATGGGGCAACGGATTCTGGGCGTTCCCAGGGGGCGTAGTGTCCGGCTTTGGGGATTAGCTTGAGACGGCTGCCGGGGATGTTTTGACGCATGAGTTCGCCGTCGGCGGCGGTGGAGAGTGTGTCTTCTTCTCCGATGAGGATGAGCGTGGGCAGATTGATGCGCTTGAGATCGGGGACAGAGTCGGGGCGTTCGGCCATGCCGCGCTGAACTTGGCCGACGTCTTCCGGGGACATTTTGCGCATCATGCCGAGAGCGCCTTCGACGAGGTCTGGACGGGACGAGGCGGTAGTTGCGCCGAGGAGTTTGGGGAGCATGGATTGGAGGAACTGTTCGGTTCCCTGCTCTTGCACGGTGTCGGCGGCTTTGAGGCGATTGGCGCGAGCTTCGGAAGAGTCGGGTTGGGGCTTCGTATCGCAAAGAGCCAAAGCGGACACACGCTGATGGAAGCGGCGTAGGAATTCGAAGACGATGTAGCCGCCGATGGAACAGACGATGAAGGCGGCTTTGCCGACGCCGACGGCGTCCATGATGCGGGCGATGTCGGCGGCGTGTTTCGCCATGAAGGCTGGCCCCTGGCCAATTTCGGATTCGCCGTGGCCGCGAAGGTCGGGGAGGATCAGGCGATAGCGGGATTCGAGGGCGGGGATGACGGGGAGCCAGAATTCGTGGTGCGCGGGGAAAGGGTGGAGAAGAACGACCGCGGGGCCGCTGCCCTGGATTTCGTAGAAGATTTCGGCGTCATCGCTACGCAGGCTGTGCATTGCGGATTAGGGTAACAGAGGCGGTTGCGGATTTCAGCGGAACACGATGATGCGGCCGGATTGGTCGTCCATCCAGTGTCCTTTTTTCTTTCGCCCCTCGCGGGGCTGGGGTCATGTCCCGACTTGCACCCACGGCTTACGCCGTGGGCTGCATTCTTGCGCCGCTTCACGGCTACAGCGGGGTGGGTTGGATTCGAGAGCGCGTGGCCGGAGCAATTCCGGCAGTGGCTCTTTCAAATTGAGCCACCACCGCAGTTCCGATTCACTGGATTCTAGAAAGGAAACGGGTCGAGACGATTCCGATCAGCGCGGGTTCCAAACAAGTCGACCTGGCGACGGCCCTAGCCAGCTACTGGTTGCTGGTTTGTCGTCTGCGGGGTGGGTGCGTAGTAGGGCTGAACCACCTCTTCTGGAATGATGATCCAGGCAAGGATGTAGGTGATCACGCCGGGGAAGAAGCCGGAGGTCAGGGTGATCAGGATCCAGAGGAGACGGACGAGGGATGCGTCGAGATCGATGTGGTGAGCGATAGCGGCGCAGACGCCGGCGATCTTGCGATCGTAGCGCGGACGAACGAGGCGCGAGGTGGCATTGGGATGGCCGACGACACGGCCGCAGTGGGAGCAGAAACGGGCTTGGTCGGAAATGAGTTGGCCGCAGGCGTTGCAGTACATGGTCGCCTCCTTGGTGAATTATACGAGCGAGGGAGGAGAAAAGTTCCCATCCCTCAGCGGCCAAAGGCACTTCGATTTCGAGGGCGTTTTATCGCAGCGGTAAAACGCTGCGCCGTCCAAAAGCAGATTGACGGTAAGTTCGCGGCAGGTGCGCAGGGCGGGACTGCGGCGGTTCGGTCTTAATCCGACTGGCGACGTCGGCGATACATCTTAGTTCGATTTGGTTGCGGAGTGGTGAGAGTGGAGCCAGGATTCGGCTTGTTCGTGGGCGGCGGCGATCTGGGAGCGGGACATTCTGGCGGTGAGGTCTTGCTGGCGGAACTTGCTGTTTTCGTCGCCTTGGGCGACGGCCAGGACGGTCCAGAAGTAGGCTTTCGAGAAATCCTGAGGGACGCCGCGTCCGGCTTCGTAATAGGCACCGAGAGCGGATTGAGCAGGTACGTAACCCTGGTTGGCGGCGCGTTGATACCACTGAACGGCTTGCGAATCATCGCGAAGAACACCTTCGCCGTTGTGGTAGCGAACACCGAGAGCATATTGCGCGTCTGGGTCGCCTTGGTCGGCTCGCTTGCGAAGTTCTTGCGGAGAATGGGCTTCGGCTTTGCCTGAACTAGGTTCATGCCATGAGGCTTGGGCGACGGTGGGAGATTCTAGGGCGGTTTGCAGGGCAGTTTGCGGCACTTGCGCGGGGAACCAATGCCTTTCGATGAAGGGGGCCAGCGCATAACCGAGAGCAAGAGCGGTGACGGCGAGCGCCGTAAATAGCAATTTGAAATGAAGGCGGCGATGCCACGGGCCGGGAGCGTCGTCTTCGGGCGACTCTGGAATGTCGTGTGCGGTTTCGAGGTTGGGAACGGCCGTGGATTCCCAGAGGGCATCGCGAACGGGGTAGAGGTTTCGGTTGTCTTCCGGTGGTGGGGGCGAGAAGGGCGGAGGCTCGACGGCGAGAGACGCAACTGGTTCACTGGAGACTGGCTCGGGAGCGGACTGAGACGCAGACTGAGGAGTCTCAACAGGAATCTGTATTACGAGGTCTTCTGAAAGTAAGTCGTCATGCGTGGGTGCTTCGAATCGCGCCGGTTCTTTCTGTAATGCTTCTATCGGCGGTTCTTCCGCCCTGATCGCTTCAACTTCTTGAGCGGACGGTTTAGGGTTCTCAATCTGTAGTTGGGGCTCGATCTTCTTTGGCTGAGTCTTGGGAACCAGTTCTACCAATCGATCCAGGATGGTGATGTGAGCCGGGGCGAAGCTTTGCCGGTCGGGGGAAAAAACTTCGAGCAAACCCACGACACGAAAGTCAGCGAGGATGGGCACGGCCAGTAGAGAGCCGATGCCGAGGTTGCGACAGAGTTCGGCATCGACGCGCGGGTCGGTGGATGTGTCCTGACATTGGACGGGGAGGCCGGAGCGAACGCATTCGCCGGACAGACCTTCTTTCACGTCGACGGGGTAGCCGATGGGAGGCGCGGGATCGCCTTCACGAGCGCGGCAGATCATGACACCGTCGGTGGAGATGGCGAGCGCGGCGCCGGTGGCACCGGTCAAGGTTTTCGCACAGGTGGCAATTACCTGGAAGATGGCATCGGGACTGCCGGAATAGTCGCGGACTTCACGGCGGATGTCGTCGATTGTAGTTAGCGCAGCGGTATGCTCTGGCGGGGGAATTAAAGTGAGAGACGGGCTGTCGATCGTCGGAGTGGATGGAACGACGAAGGGCAACGCGTTTTCCGCGGGCAACGGCTGTGGAGCGACGGTGTCGGCTGAGACCGGGACGGGAGATGAATCGGCGACAGCGACAACGCCATAGACTTGTGGCAACGGTTCTTCGTCGTGGGGATCCCCTTCTCCGCTGAAATCCCAGGCGAAAGCGTCTTCCTGCTGGCGATGGGCGATCTGTTCCGTGCGTGCAGCGTGATTCGCCGATGCAATCAGCAAATTGACGAAGAGCCACTCCTTAAGAATCTTGCGGGAAGTGTCGGTCAGGAAAGAGAAACGGATGCCGACGCGACCGGCCTCGTCGGTCCAAACAACCTCACCTTTCCCATGGACGAAGTTTCTGGTTTCAGGAAGATCGAGACAAAGAGAGACGGCATGATTCAGTTCAAAGCGTACTTTCTCGTGATCGTCTTTCCCGACGATAGCGGTTTGGACGGCGAAACCGTCCTCGTGAAGGTCGAGCAACTCGCTGAGGTCGACCACCATGCCAGTTTGGGGGCCGTTGAAGGTGGCGTACACGGGTGTGTGCAGTTTCTGCCGCACACAGCGACGGCGATCCCCCTGCGGGGAATGTCGGGATGGATCTGACGGAGTGAGGGTGCTCTGACCCATGAAAGTTACGCCACCATATTAACTCAGTGGGGAGACGGTGGGGAGGGGGATTGCGGGGCCGCGAGGCTTCGCTCCAGCAGCGGCTAAAGCCTGATTCCTAGTGGTCGATTTGATCGCACCGGTAAACCGCTCCGCCACCCAAAAGCAAATAAAGACTTTAGTTGTCTTGGGGAGTGCTGCCGAGAGTGCTAGAGGTTGGCGGCGATGGCGCGAACGTTGGGTTGCTGCGAGGCCACCACTAGTTCTGGCATCGCGGACACGCGATCGAAGGCGTCGGCGAGTGCGATTGGGAACTGGGAGGTCAGGAGATTGACGTCAAGTTGCAGGTCGCGCGAACTGTACTTGCGATATGCGATCAGCGAACCGCGATGCTGGTTGGAGGTGGTAACGAGATCGAGGCTCAGTTTCCAAGAAGGCTGCGTGGAAATGGCCATCATGTGCGGAGCTTTCGTCCAATGGAAGCGACGCAAGGCCTCGCCGGAGCGGTCGTGGTCTGAAAGCGGGGAGGACAACTGGAGTTCAAAGGCATCGAAGTCGTTGCCATCGAAAGCGGCAATGAGGATGCTGCGGATCTGATCGTGGGAGGAAGCGACCTTGAGCTCTTCGACGGCGCGACGAACAGCAAGATTATTGATGACGATCTGACGCTGTTCAATGGTGCGCTGCGCGACGCGGCGAAGTTCGCCGAACTCGAGATAGTTAAGATGCTGAACACCGAGCCAGATGCCGCTGCCGACGACGGCCAGAACCAATCCTAGAGTGCTGCCGGTGGGCCAGAGCAGGAACAGACTCAGCATGGCGAACATCGCGGACACAGCGTAAAGAACGATGACGACCTGGCGGTGCGACATGCCGAGGGCGAGCAATTTGTGATGGATGTGCTCGCGGTCTGCAGTGAAAATTGGACGTCCGCTGATGATGCGGCGAATTACGGAGAGCGAAGTTTCCAGGATCGGCAGGCCGAAGGAAACGACGGGAATCGCGACCGCGACGAAAGTCGGGGCTTTCTGGGCGCCTGCGAGAGCCAGTGCACTCAGCAGGAAGCCAATGAAGAGGCTGCCGGAGTCGCCGAGAAAAATTGTTGCCGGATTGAAGTTGAAACGCAGGAACCCAAGAATCGCTCCGGCAAGCGTGACGCTCATCAAGGCGCCGAGCCAGGACTGGTTCACAAGCGAGACAACGAAAACCACCAACGTAGAGAACAGAGCCGAGCCAGCGGCAAGGCCGTCGAGTCCATCAATGAGATTGAAGGCGTTGGTGACGGCGACCACCCAAAGAACCGTAAGAGGCAAGCCGAAGAACCATGAGAAATGATGAGGGCCGAAAATCAGAGGCAGATCCAAAACGCGCATCCCGCCAGCGAAGAGGATGGCGGCGGCGACGGATTGGACGCCGAACTTAAGCCATGGACCAGCGCCATGGAGGTCGTCGTAGATTCCGAGACAGAAAATGACGCAAGCCGGGAAGTAGATGCGAAGCAAGGTTGACGGAGCTAAACCGGCGGCCAAACTTGGATACAAGGAAGATAGAGCAAGCCAAAGCGCGAGGGTGACGGAAAAGGCTATGAAGATTGCGACGCCGCCCAGGCGAGGCAGCGGACTTTGGTGAACGTGACGCCCTTCGTGGGGATTGGAAACCCAACCCCGACGCGTCGCGGCGTCTCTAACCTGGCGCGTGGCTACAAAAGAAAGCAGTAGCGAGAACGCGAAAAGACCGAAAAACAGCAGCGTCAAGATTAGCATCCCTTTCGGCTGAAATCGACGGCATTTCAAGCCATCCGCTACGCGGACTTGCCATTGCTCTTCCAGACAGGGTTCGCCCCAACTTACAAATACCAGGAGCCTAAGATTTCTTGTTTGATGGAACTATACAGCGCAAAATTGAGGATAAGCAAATAGAAATGCCCTTTTTACTATTGACTCCTGCGGGACCGTTGGGGAGCAGGAAGGGTGCGGCAGGCAGGGGTTTGGGCGGATTTGCTGTGCTAAACTCGACGTACATAAAGATCCAGGAGCTCTCCTATGTCGTGGTGGAAACACCATTTCCTTCTTTGCACGTCCCTCATTTGCCTGACTGCGGTGGGCAGCCTGATGGCGCAGGCCCAGACGCCGGTGGGCGCGTCGACCGATGAGTCCGCGGCGCAGCAAAGGGAACCGGTAAAGTCCGCACGAACGCTAGCGAATTCCAATACGAAGTTGGGAGTCGGCGACCTGATCGAGGTGAGCGTGTTTGGCGTGCCGGATCTGGCGACTAAAGCGCGCGTCAGCAGTTCGGGTGACGTTTACCTGCCCTTGATTGACTACGTGCATGTGGGCGACCTGACGACGGACGAGGCACAGGAACTGATTCAAAAGCGACTGGAAGATGGCGGTTTTGTGCGTGGCGCGCACGTTTCCATTTTCGTGGACGAGTCGGCATCGCAATCGATCACGGTGGCAGGAGAGGTGACTCGACCAGGACCCTATCCAGCGATCGGGAACCGCCGGTTGTTTGATTTGATTTCGGCGGCGGGAGGATTCACGGAAAAAGCGGGGCGGATGGTCACCATTGAACACCGCGATCATCCCGAACAGAGGACAGAATTGAAGCTTTCCGGGAATCTTGCGGACGATACGGAAAACAATGTGGACATCCAACCGGGAGATACGATTATCGTTTCGCGGGCGGGCATTGTTTACGTGGTGGGAGATGTGCAGCGTCCAAGCGGCTTTATTATCGAGGACACGTCACTCAGCGTATTGAAGGCGCTGGCTCTGGCGGGCGGAAGCACGCGGACATCTTCCCTGAACAAGACGCGAATCTTGCGACAAACGCCAAATGGGATTCAGGAAATTCCTGTGCAGCTGAAGAAAGTTCTGTATGCCAAAGCGCCGGACGTGCTGATGATAAAAGGCGACGTGCTGTTTATTCCGGGAAGCGCGGCGAAAGCGGCTGCGTATCGGAGCGGAGAAGCGGCGATGGGACTGGCGACTGGCGTAGGAATTCTGGCGATCCGGCCGTAGGCGGTTGAAGATTTCCGCTCTAAATGGCGTTAAGGATATTGATGTAGTGTCGTGCGGTTTGTCCGCGGGACAGATTCTCTACGATGTATTGCCTGCCGTTTTCACCTAGTTTTTTTCTTTGCTCGGGGTTCTGAGCTAACTCACAAATTGTTTTGACCAGCGAGTCGACGTTTTCGGGTTCGACGAAGACGCCGGCTTGCGCCTGCTCGACGATCTGGCGAGATTGGCCGTCCACGGCGAGGATCACGGGGCGCGCGCAGGCCATGTATTCGAGGAGCTTGGTGGGGATCACAGTTTTGAAAAGCTCCGTGCGTTTGAGCATGACGAGGCAAAGGTCGGCGGCGGAAACATAGGCGGGAATGCGCTCGCGCGGCTGCTGATCGAGGAAAAGGATATTGGTGAGGCGGCGGGCGGCGGCGAGATCGATAATGCGCTGCTTTTCTGCGCCTTCGCCGATGAGGAGGAATGTGGCCCGCGGCAAGTCTTTCTGAAGTTGTTCGGCGGCGGCGATCAGGGTTTCGAGGCCATGCGCCATGCCCATGGTCCCGATGTAGCAGATGAGGAAGCGGGCATCGAGATTTAGATGAGTCTTGATTTCTGCGGCGGCCGGGTCGGGGCGGAAGAGATCCGTCTCCACTCCGTTCTCGACGACGGCAATCTTGTCCGGCGGGACCCTCCAGTGCTTGATGAGGTGATCTTTGAACGCGGGCGTGACGACTACGATGCGTGTTGCCCGCTTGTAGAGAAAGCCGGCGATTGCGCCGAGCGTAGTGTGGAGGAGAGTGCCTTCACCGCCTGCACCTACGGCAGCCAGAGATTCGGGCCAGAGGTCGCGGACTTCGAAGACGAAGGGTACGCGTTTCCAGGCGGCGATCCACCATCCTGCTAGCGCGCAGAGAAGTTGGGGCGAAGTAGCGATGACTACGTCGGGCTTGGGAAGATCGAGGCCGGTGAAGGCGGCGGAGAGGCAAAAGGAGGCGTAGTTGCGAATGCGCTCGTGCGCTTTGCGATTGGGGAGAGCCCAGAGCCAAGTGCGTTCGACCTGGACGCCGCTGATTTTTTCTTTGTAGCGGAGGTTGCGGAGGCGTTGACGCCACTCGGGCGGCACGACTCCAGTGGGATGGTTGGGGAATCCGGTGAGGACGGTTACGCCATGGCCCATCTGCGCCCAGTGCGCGGAGAGTTCGGCGGCACGGGCGGCGGGGGCGCCCATCTCGGGTGAAAAGTATTGTGAGACGTAGAGAAGTTTCACGATCAGTAGTGGACCAGTTTGAAGATACTCTTTTCAACTAGAGCTCGGGTGCGGTTGGCGCGGTTTTTGGCGTAGAGTTCCCAGCGGTCGGCGAATTCCGTGAAGAGCGGTTCTCCGGTGAGCGTGGCCATCACTCGCAACTGTACGATGTGCAGGCGATGGTAGAACGGGCTGGCTAACATCTTCAGACGCGTTCCTGATTGTTCGTAGAGAGACCAGTAGCCGGTATCGTAGCGCGACAGGTTGGCGAGCAACGAGTGGATGCCGCGATCGAAAGTGTTGCGAGACAGGGTGTCGGCATGAGTGAGCCAGTAGTCGAAGACTCCCCAGAGAGCCCAGATGAAGCCGTTGAGGATGTGGGTGGGAGGAGAGACTAAGTACTCTTCGATCCAGAGATTGTTTTCTGGGCCTTCGTGGAGGACGCCGCCTTCAGCGATGGGCTTGGTGAGAGAGACGAAAGCGCGGTCGGCGGCTTGCTGGTATTTTTCGTCTTGAGTTTGCACGTAGGCGCGGAGGAGAAGAGAAATTCCCTGCCCTTGGGCTAGGCCCGAATACCACGGGGCTTTGAGCGTGTCGCGGTAGTCCCAGTTGAAGTGGTGGTTCCAGACCCAGAGGCCGTGCGGGTTCTGCTCAAGGTTCGCGACTAGCCAGTTGGCAGCCTTGATCATGTTCGCGCGACGGGAATCATTTTTCGTTTCGCAGAAGATGTTGTTATTAGCTAGTCCCCACTGGGCGATGGCGATGGGGTTGTACTGGAGGCCAATGGCTCCGCGATAGTCGAGCATGGGAATGCCGTTGGCGTCGTGATGCCCGGCGTAGTCGGCCTTTTCGCGAAAGAGCATGTAGTAGGGGCCGAATTCGGCGACGGTGGCTTGCGGATTGATGGCCGGCGTTTCGTGCCAGAAGGTGAGCTGGCTGCGTCCGGCACCGAGATAGGCGGGGAGGATGCGGCGATAGTAGCGGAGGCGGGTGGTGAAGCTCATGACTTCAGGCTCTCGGCTTTGGGCTCTGGGCTTTGGGAATTCGGCTTTGGGCTCTCGGAATTCGGATTCACTTCCCAGAGCGAGGTGACCTGATCGTCTTGCGTCGTTGCTACGGTCGTCGCTGCGAGAAAATTCGTCGTGTTATCTCCGTCGGGGAGGATCGCGTTGCCGTATTGAAAATAGTGCATGGGCAGGGCGTCTTTTTGCCAGCGGGCTACGGTGTGCCAGTTGGTTCCGTCGGCGGAGCCGGCGAGATGGACTTCGCGGGTTGGGTTGGCGGGGCTGGGTTCGACCATGGTCGAGAAGAAGAGTGCGTTCGCGGTTTGGCAACCGAAAATGGAGGAACTGGCGAGATCGGCGACATTTTCAACGCGGCCGGTGCGATCGAGGCGCAGGATGTGATTTTGTTCGAAGGGCGTGTCCGTAGCGAGGTAGAGCGCGTCTTTCGTGGGGATGGCGGCTACGGCTCGGGCTTGCTGGTTGCCTTCGAGGACAACTTCCATGTTGCGCAGATTGCGGTCGGCACGGAGGATTTTGCATTCGTGGCCATCGTCTCCGGTGAGGATCCAGAGGCAATCGGCGTGGCGGTCGTACACGATGTTGTGGACGTGGCGGACGGCTTTCGCCGGGAACGTGTGAGCGACATGCCAGGTCTGGCCTCGATCGGTGGAGCCGTAGATGTGGACTTCGGCGCGGTCGCGGTTGTCGAAGTATTCACCCCAGTAGATGTTCCCGTTGGGGACAGCGGTGATGTGGAGAGGGCGGGTGCC
>Ga0302322_100006938_pt1 | contig 10085 bp, 5 predicted proteins | sample Fen_T0_2_FD_203757 | JGI IMG/M metagenome (GOLD analysis project Ga0302322, IMG submission 203757) | Peat permafrost microbial communities from Stordalen Mire near Abisko, Sweden - Fen_T0_2 | ecosystem: Environmental > Terrestrial > Soil > Wetlands > Permafrost | place: Sweden: Abisko... | reverse complement strand
CTGCGCTGTGCCGGATGCCACGATCTTGATAAAGATACAGTCAATTATATTGCAGCCCGTGACCTCCAAACGAAAAATTCTGGTCACAATTCTATGGGTGATTTCGATGAAAATCGAGGAGCATGTGCAGCATGCCATACCACAGAAGGATTTATCATTCGCGTGAAAAACGGCAACAATCAGGCAGCGGTTACGGATCGTTTTGATCCGACACCAGTTGGTTGCTTTGCATGCCATGCACCGCACATCATGGGAAATTTCGGACGCCGGATCACCACACCAGTAACACTTCTGTCCAATATTGTTGGTGTACCCAGCGCAACGTTTGATGATGGAGATGCTAATCTGTGCGCTCAATGCCATCAAGCGCGATCGAGTGCCTCTGGTTTAGATATCTCAAAACAGGCAGCAACAGATACATTGAAGATCACTTCCAACCGATATGGTCCACATCACGGCTTGCAGCCACTGTTGTTATATGGTAAGGGCGGTGTGTTTTATGAATTTGCTGGATACACCTATAACAATTCTGTGCATCAAGTGCTCGCGTCCCAAAAGAAACTTGCCTGCCCAGATTGCCATATGGCAGACGCAAGTCCATCTGCAGTTAATGCAGGAAAAGTGGGCGGCCATACAATGAATATTGCCTTCACAGAAGAAGGGTCGACTACAGCAACCTATAACGCTAATGCCTGCAACCTAGCTGTCAACGGTTCTACATGCCACAGCGCGGGTACAAAGATTGCCGCGACGGGCGTTATGCCGACAGCGTTAGAGCATAATGGCAAAGTGAAAGCTGTATCAGATAGTTTAACGGCGCTCTACAACGCACTTGGTAAATTAGGATGGCTTGATACGGTGTCGACCTCGTCCACGTATGGTCTCGTGAAAGCCAAGACAGGTACTCTTTCCGCCTCCAATCCACTTGTTATCGTTCCAGCGAAAAAGGGCGGAGCACTCTGGAACTACATCCTTATACATGAGGATCGCAGCACTGGTATTCATAATTCTCAGTATGCATTGGATATTTTAACGGCATCACTGGCTGAACTGCGCAAGTAACAGCCGCTCAGATAGTTTGTCAATAGTCGTTTTTCACGTGTGCGGGAGTTAATTCCCGCACACGTGTTTTATAGAGCTTCTTGTTTTATGTTGGAACCCTTCGAGCGTACCTCGGTGTTCTATGTCAGAAGCTCATCATAACTATTTATAAAGGAAATCTTGCATGATTGGTTCATCTGTCATCTGGATCGCATTAGCGGCATCAATGGCATCGGTCTTTAGTTACTCCCTCTCTCTCTCAAAACAAAAATTTTTACCGTTCGCACGCGGTAGTTTCTTCATCACCATTCTCGGTGTCGCTTCAGCCTCCTCGTTACTGCTTCTCTATATCCTTCAACATAGATTTGAATATCATTATATATCGAGTTATAGTTCTCGCGATCTTCCGACTGCATTGTTGATTACAACATTTTGGGCCGGTCAGGAAGGCAGTTTCCTGCTCTGGGCACTCTTTGCTTCTGTGATCGGTGTGTTTTTGCAAATGTACACACGACGGGTAGATATGGAACGACCCGCTATGGCGACTTATTCGCTTGTACTCATGTTTCTCTTACTTCTCATCGCCATTAAATCCCCTTTTCAATATATATGGGAAGCTCAGAAAGATCTTCCAAAAGATTTTATTCCACAGGATGGAAAAGGGTTAAATCCCTTATTACAGAATTTCTGGATGATCATTCATCCTCCTGTGCTTTTTTTCAGTTTTGCTTCCCTTGCCATACCATTCGTGTTGGCGATCGCGGCACTTTGGCAAAAAAAATACAGCACCTGGATGCAAGCAGCGCTGCCATGGGTGCTGTTCAGCGCACTCTCACTTGGCACTGGGCTTATGCTGGGCGGTTATTGGGCATACGGTGTTCTTGGATGGGGCGGTTGGTGGGGCTGGGATCCTGTAGAAAATTCATCGCTTCTGCCTTGGATCATAGCCGTCATACTTGTTCATACTCTTCTGATCCAAATGTTGACTGGTAAGTTGATGAAAGTAAATTTTTGTCTTGCCATTATTGCTTTTTTCTTGGTCGTTTACAGTACGTTCCTCACAAGAAGTGGTATCCTCGCGAATGCATCCGTTCATTCGTTTGTGGATCCCGGAGCATTTGCATACTCTCTTTTAGTCGTGTGGCTGGCAGCAATTTTCTTAGGCGGATTCGGCTTGCTTATCTTCCGGTGGAAGGATTTAAACATTCAGACACCGATCAGCGGCTGGATAACACGCGAATCGCTGCTCTCAATCGCAACCATTGTCATGGGTGTCTGTGCAGCGATCATTCTCTTTGGGACGAGCAAACCGATGTTTTCCACTTCTACGGTTGAACCGGCTTTTTACGACCGCACCAACCTTCCATTAGCTGTGCTGATGACTCTCTTGCTTGGACTGAGTCTGCGCACGAAATGGAATACTGTGGATCAAACGGCGTTCTTCAAGAAGCTCATCATTCCGGGTGCCTTGTCAGTTGCAACTCTTCTTGTATTTGTTCTTCTGGGTTTACGCGATGCACTTGCATCAGTGTTGGTTCTCACGTCTCTCTTTGCGTTATTCGTAGCCGTGGAACAAGGCTATCGAGTCGCAAAGGAGCAGCCTCGTTTCCTCGGAGGATCGCTTTCCCATATCGGATTGGCCATTCTCTTCCTGAGTATAATCGCTTCAGGCCGCTTTGGACAGAAACAATCAGTATCACTTCCTCTGAATCAGCCAAAGGTGATATTTGGCGATACCCTGACCTATATTGGCACAACAACACCGGACAATGGAAAGACCAAATTTCTGGTGAGGATCGTTCAGAATGGAAAACAGGAATTTCTTGCACCGGTCATGTACGAAAACTCAGCCACCAACGGTGTGATGAAAACGCCAGATTACATAAGTTATTTAACAAAGGATTTCTACATCGAACCGGTTTCCCTAGAAGAAGGCAGCACGGGAGAACAGCAGAATGTCCTCGGCCTCCTCAAAGACGAAGCCGTTCCCTATGGCCCCATCATGATTACATTCAAACAATTCGATTTAGGTTCTCATGATCAAGGCGGCATGAAAACTGGTTCTGATGGAGCTATGAAAATCGGGGCTGTATTAGAAGTGACAACGAAGGAAGGAATTCAAACGATAATTCCTACGACAACATATTATCCCAAGCGTCAACCGGTAATGAATACTGCCTATCTTAAGAATAGCGCTGTCGGATTCCAGCTTGTTGCGATGAGTGTCGCAACGAGCAAAGGCGAGAAGTCGCGCATTCATATTAATATTGTTGGTTTGGGTGGCATGATGCATGGTGCGAAGCAAACACCTGAGACCCTCATCGCGGAAGTCAGTATAAAACCATTTATGAATTTTGTTTGGATTGCCGCCGCACTCATCGTTCTCGGATTGCTGGTAGCAATGGTGCGGAGATTAAATCAACGCTTTCGATGAGACCTATCCCTGATTCACCAGAGATTTATTAAGTCCGTCTTTTATAAACCAAGAGGGCGGCATTGACGCCGCCCTCTTGGTCCTTTTCTTCAATTTCTTTTCTTACCTTCTATCTTATTTCTGCATTCCAGTAAACGGTATTATTGCCTTTATTGATTAGGGCAATATCTTTTGGAATTATTCTCAATTCACCATGAACGGCTGAACCCTCCTGCAGCAAGCTCACAACAAAATGGATCTTGAAAAATATATTGGATTCATTTCCTTTTGCAGTTTTTGCCTCGTTTCTATCAATTTTCCACTCGAACGCCGGATTGAATTTCAGAAAGATACTGGAAGTCCGATACCCGCCACGAATACTGTCCGCTAAACCAACATAGGGGTTTGAGGGAACAAAACAATCAATGGCAGGAATGCTGTAGGGCGCTTCGATAATGGTTGGACATTTCACAGAATATATTCCCGAGTCGGCATTATATGAGACAAGCGAAGCCTTAAACCATAGACCAAAGATCCTGCTGTCCAGTCTTGTATCTTTGAGGTGTGCATTCAGTTTACTTTTAAGTGCTTCACGAGAGCTTATGACACGTGCTCGAAATTCCTGTGTTGTCTCAAATTCACCTTTATTCTCCGTATCAGTTTTTAATTGGGTCACTGCGTCATTCAAGTACGCCCACTCATCTTTCAGAAGAATGGTGAATGATTCGGGCGGGGTATCTTCGTCTTGATAGACCGCCTGTTGCACTTGTGCTAAAAGTGCCGTGGTTGTTATGACACTATAGAGTAAAACGAAAAACGGGATATTCTTTTTCATAGTACATCCTTTCAAAGAAAACATAAACAAAATCTACCGTGGTGACGCTCTCTGCGAGAAAATTTCCTCTGCAAGATCATAAGCATTTTTTACACAATCGCCCACCGCAATTCCACCGCGATAATTCCCGGCCAGTACCACGCCCGGGTGTGATTCTTCAAATCGGGTAAACGTTTCTATTTTTTGCTGGTATCCTATTTCGTATTGCGGAATGGATTTGTGCCAGCGCGTTATATTCAAATATACAGGTTTTCCAGAACATTGCATAATAGATTTGAGTTCATCGAGCGTTATTTGAATAATTTGTTCATCATTTAAGCCGGTTAACTCCGGCTGGCGCGCACCGCCAATGAACACATTTAATGCAACGAAACCGACGGGTGCTCGATTTCTGAATAAACATGAGGTCCACAAACAACCGAGGATTTTTCGTTTCTCCTTCGACGGAATAAGAAACCCAAATCCGTCCAGCTTGCGCCCAATATCTTCTTGTCTCATACCCAAGAAGATTGAAATCACCGGAGAATAATTGATGGAGGAGAGCACATGCGCCGTTTCCCCGGATAATGATTTAATGATGGGTGCTGCATCATGCGCGGGAATAGCAAACACAACAACATCTGCTTCTATTTCTTCCTCTTTACCATTATGAAGGTACTCCACAAGGTACCGCCGCGCATCAGGTTCATCCGATGGTTCTTCGCGTGTGGATGTCAGGTCACGAATGCCGGTAGCTTTTGCGTTAAAAAGAATCGTCTTCCCAAGTGATTTTCCGATCGCAAGTGGTAATGTTTGCATTCCGCTGATGAAGGAAAATGTTTCTGCACGATCCTTTGCCTTCTCTGCCCGTTTTCGTCTTTCCTGTGCGCCTTTGATGGTGCCTTTCACCAATCCGCCGTACTGCTCTTCCAGTGCGTAGAGCTTGGGAAATGCTGAGCGAACGCTCAATCGTTCTGTCGTTCCTGCAAAGACACCTGCGACAAAAGGATCGATGGCATAATCAAGAAACTCACGTCCCAGTCTTCGTTGAACAAATTCAGCAACGCTTTCCTCTTTCTCTGCGCGTCCAATGAACGGCTCTTTCAACACGCGAATTTTTGCAGATGTGGAAAAGAGTTTTGTTGATAAAAAAGAACCAGGCCCCAGCGGCATAGATTGTAATACGCCATCGCGGAGGATATAGCGATTCTTGCCTTCCGGATTGGCATAGATAAATTCGGATTCCAACTTTAATTCGGAAACAAGCTCTTTGAAGTGAGGGGTCGTTTCCAGTGCGGTATTTGCACCGGTTTCATACAGATACCCTCGATCCCAGACCGACTTCATTGTTCCGCCGACTTGGCCGTCTTTAGCTAACATTGTGACTTGAATGCCGCGTTTCTTCAGCCAGTAAGCAATACCAAGGCCGGTAATGCCTTCTCCAACAATGATCACATCTGTTTTTTGCGGTCCCATAATGATTCAAGTATAAGATATTAAGTGAAAAGGATAAAGAAAAAAATGACTAAAAATTATTTCAAAGCCCTTTCACCAGCCTAGTTCAATACTCGTGCTTCGTACGGCTTATGAGCTTTGATTTTAACCGTCATCGAACGAAGGGCATTCATCTACCGTATTTAATGCTTGATTTTACGTAGATGAAGAGACATATTTTCCCTGTGTGACGTGTACCGGGCAATCACGAAATTCTTGTTCTCCCTTTTAACGGGGTAGCATGTATGGTAACAAAGAATGTTCCGTTGAGTCCATTGCAAGCAAACACTTTTCGGTCGATCGATCGTAAACTCCTGGCGATTTGGTACACCCCCTTTTTCAGACAACATTTGAATCAACGCTGCTCCCCCTTTTCTCTACAAGATCGTTTATTCAGTTCTTATCATCTTAAAATGCAAAGGTGTACATAGATGCTGACGCATAAGAACGTGATCACCGTGAAAAATACGTTTTATAAATCTGCATTCCTTGTCATGATTCTCACCCTGAGTAATCCAACAATCCTTATCGCGCTTGATCCACATAAACTGATAACTCAGTATGGGTATAGTGTGTGGTCTCGTCAAAATGGATTACCCGCGAATGCCGTAAACGTGGCACTACAAACCCATGACGGTTATCTTTGGCTTGGAACAACCGCTGGATTATTACGATTCGATGGTGTGCGCTTCGAAACAATCGCTACTGATACAACCGACATGAGGAACCGGGAAGTTATTACTACACTTTGTGAAACCAGCGATGGAAGCCTCTGGATCGGCACGGAATATGCCGGACTTCGGCATCTGAAAAATGGAACGCTGCTCCCCTGCGGTCCCAAAGAAGGATTTCCCGGAAATCCTGTCAAGGCCCTGTTCGAGAGTCGTGCTGGAAATCTCTGGATTGGCTCCTCCGATGGTTTCTTTGAATATGTCAATGGACGATGCCACTCTCTTCCTATTGATCCCCTTTTTATAACCAGTATAACAGAAGATACTTCCGGAAAAATATTTGTTGGGACAGGAAACGGGATTCGTTGTTTTACAGAAGTTCTGGCACTTCAACTGAAAGGGAATATCACCAAAGATGGATTACCGGATATTTTGATCAGAAGCACCTATGCAAAGCAAATGATTAAAAGTATCTGTGCTGATCATTTGGGGAATATATGGATCGGTACAGAGAATGGATTAGCTCGATGGGGCAACGGCAAGATAATTACAGAAAGAATGTCTCCTCTTCCGGGACCCATCCACGTTACTACAATTTGTGAAGATCGTGACGGAAATATTTGGGTTGGAACAACGCAGGGCCTGTACAGATTTTCTGAGGGCACATGGACAAATTTTGGAACTGTTCATGGCCTGCCAAGCGATAATATTCTTTGGATTATCGAGGACCTGGAAGGAAGCCTTTGGGTTTGCACCTCGGATGGCTTAATTCGGTTCAGAGACGTCAATGTGACGACCTACACTACTCGGGAAGGTCTTGTTAATAATTATCTCTCCAGCGTTCTTGAAACCATAGATGGTTCGATGTATTTCCTGAGCGCTGCAAACGGTGGAAGTATTGTAAAATTGAAAGGGGGGACATTTACTCAAATCCTAAACCCACCGTATGTTGGACCCTCCTTCCGGTCGCGAGATGGTAGTATTTGGATAGCATTCTCTGGTTTTCTTACTCAGTTCAAGAACGATCGATTCATTCGCTATGACACGTCAACAGGATTGCCCGACAAATGGATTTCTGCAATTACTGAAGATTCAAAAAGTTTGATAATTTATCTGGATCGTATAGGAATCCGCAGATTCACGAATGGGCAATTAAAGCCCTATCTGCTGGCCAATGGCCAGGAATATTCATCTACCGACTATGTCCTGTGTTTATACCAGGATGATGCAGGAATACTGTGGATTGGTACAACCAATGGACTCGTGAAAATACAAGATGGGAAAAGCGTGCTCTTCGGAAAAGCAGATGGCATGGTAGACAATTGGGTCAACTCATTCTTTAATGATCGACCTGGCAGCGTCTGGATGAGCTCTCCTCGCGGTGGATTGATGCATTATCGAAATGGTAAATTTATTCCTTACAGCACCAAGACGACCGGTCTTATTAGTAATGTGACCTACTGTGTGCTTGCCGACGATCAAGGTGATATATGGATGACCAGTTCCAGAGGTATCGGTCGCATGAATCGTAAAGATATTGAAGAATGTGAAGCGGGCAGAATGAGGACTCTCCCCTTACAAGTCTTCACCACTGCAGACGGTATGGGGACGGATGAATGTTTCGGTAATTGGCAGCCTTCGGCATGGAAAGCGCATGACGGACGGCTCTGGTTTGCCACGGCAAAGGGAGCTGTTATGATTGACCCGAAGATATTCCGGCATAATGAGGTTCCTCCACCGGTTTATATCGAGCAATTTATTGCAGATACGCAAATAGTACGTTTGGATCAGTTTCAATCGTTACAGCCGGGAACAGAAAAATTAGAATTTCATTATACCGCCTTAAGTTATCTCGTTCCTGATCGAGTGTTTTTTAAGTATCAATTAGAAGGATATGACCATGAATGGGTGGATGCAGGTACAAGGCGTGTAGCGTACTATACCAACCTTCCTCCCGGAAAATATCGATTCCAAGTCATTGCTTGTAATAATGATGGAGTATGGAATAAAATTGGCGCGGCTTATTCCTTTAGACTGTCACCGTACTTTTATGAGGTAACATGGTTTTGGGGAATTCTGGCAATCGTTCTCGGGGGTTCCGTCTTTGGCCTCTATCGAATGCACATGTGGCGGCTGTTACGGAAAGAGAAAGTTTTAGAACAGCGTGTTTATGAAAGGACTCAACAACTTGAATTCGCCAATCAGGAATTAGAAGCTTTTAGTTATTCGGTCTCTCATGATCTGCGCGCCCCTCTCCGAAGCATTGACGGATTCAGTGCCGCACTGTTAGAAGATTATTCCGATACCATGGACAGTCAGGGTAAAGATTTCTTACGACGCGTGCGTACGGCGAGCTTACATATGGAAGGTCTTATCGACGATATCATCAATTTGTCCAGAGTGATGCGAAGCGACATGCAGCGTACCCCGGTTAATCTGAGTGATCTTGCTCAATCCATCGCCACGGAACTCGCCAACACTCACCCCGATCGTCTGGTGACCTGTATGATCGCCCCGGAATTGGTGGTACAGGCAGATCCGAACCTCATGCAGATTGTTCTGAGTAACCTTCTGGAAAATGCATGGAAATTTACGAGCAAACATCCGACAGCGAAAATCGAAGTTGGAAGCATTCTCCGCAATGGGCAGAAAGTCTACTTTGTGCGGGATGATGGTGACGGGTTTGATATGGCGTTTGCCGGTAAACTGTTTGGAGCTTTCCAACGGATGCATGCTACGACCGACTTTAAAGGCACCGGAATTGGATTAGCCACTGTCCGGAGAGTGATCCATCGACATGGCGGTCAAGTATGGGCGGAAGCCGAAAAAGATAAAGGAGCGACATTTTATTTCACGATACATTGATTTCAAGGGAGGAGGGGTATAATGAAAACAATTTTGCTTATCGAAGACAACCCGGATGATGTCGTTTTAACGCTGCGTGCATTCAAGAAAAACAACATTGCCAATGATGTTGTCGTTGCAGGAGATGGGCTTGAAGCACTCGATTATTTATTCGGGACTGGAAAATATAAAGAGCGGGATATAAGTATTAAGCCTGCTATAATATTATTAGATCTGAAACTTCCTAAGATGGATGGTTTGAAAGTATTAGAACGTATGCGTGCTGATGAACGTACAAAACTCCTCCCTGTCGTTATTCTTACTTCTTCCAAAGAGGAGCAGGATATCATTGGCAGTTATAGTCTGGGCGCGAACAGTTACATTCGGAAACCTGTTGATTTCAATAAATTTGTTGAGGCAGTAAAGCATTTACAGTTGTATTGGCTGGTGATGAACGAACTGCCACCGCAAGAGTGTTAGGAGAGTTTTAATGGTTCAGGTACTGCGTATCCTGCTCGTCGAGGATTCAGAAGATGATGCACTTTTATTAATTCGCCATATCCAACGAAGTGGGTATGAAGTACTCTTTGAACGGGTAATCGATAGTGCAACCATGAGCGAATCATTACAGCGCCAGGTATGGGATATTGTGATTTCTGATTATGCCCTGCCGGCGTTCAATGGATTGTCTGCACTAGCGCTGTTCAAGGAACAAAAGATTGATATTCCATTTATCATTGTATCTGGAACGATCGGCGAGGATGTTGCCGTCCAAGCAATGAAAGCCGGTGCGCATGACTATGTCATG
>Ga0302322_100006937_pt1 | contig 10086 bp, 7 predicted proteins | sample Fen_T0_2_FD_203757 | JGI IMG/M metagenome (GOLD analysis project Ga0302322, IMG submission 203757) | Peat permafrost microbial communities from Stordalen Mire near Abisko, Sweden - Fen_T0_2 | ecosystem: Environmental > Terrestrial > Soil > Wetlands > Permafrost | place: Sweden: Abisko... | reverse complement strand
TGTGCGCCGGGCTGATCGGGAGGTGCCATAGCCCCCAGAGGACGGAAACGAAGGCAGCCGACAGCCACGGGAAACGGTCGCCGGGACGATGCAGGTAGCTGTCCAGACCGCCGCGGAAGAAAACCTCCTCCAGCACAAAGCCAACCGGCAGATAGAGCAGAAACTGCCGGCCACCGCTTAGCACTTGCTCGCCGGACAGGTCGCCCAGCCGGTCACGAAAATAGGCCGTGATGACCATGTAGCCCACCCCCAGCACCCCGGCGGTGGCCAGGCAGAGCAGCAGGGATTTCAGCGTTTTCCACGAAAAGCGGGTGATCGTGAAGGCGAGGGGCAGCGCGCCGACGATGGCACAACCGAGCCAGAGCCGCCCCACCCAGCCTGCGCGGACCCAATGGTGGGTCAGGTCCCAGCCCGGCATGACCATGAAAACCGCGGCGACCGCATAGCCCCACCACGGAAATTTTTCAGGTTCCGCCGGCCGGATCCACAGCTCGGAAATCGGCCGACGAGCGATGCCGAGCTGAAAAAATACGAGTAGTGGCACCCCCAGCAACAGATACCCATTCGGCCCAAGGTGGAGCAGCCAGCCGAGCGTCATCCAAAGCGCCACCACGCCCAGAGTGACGAGATAGCGCACGGCCTGCGGCAAAGGCCCGGGCAGCGGCGCCGCCGGTTCAAAGGCAGGTTCGGCGGTCATTATCCCCCGTCAGCCTTTCGTCTCCAGCATCTCCTTCACGTGATACCGCTGGCGGGCGCGGACGACCTGATAGGTGCGGCCGACGTACTCGCCGATCAGGCCGATGCCGATCATCGCCACGCTGAGCAGGAAGAACACGATGCCGAAGAGGGTGAAAACGCCATTGGTGTTATCGTTCAGGAAAATACGCATGTAGGTCAGGATCAGCACGAGCAGCAGGCTGCCCGCCGCGCAGAGGCCGGCGAACATCGTAAATGCCTGCAGCGGCGCGAGGGAAAACCCGGTGATGAGGTCGAAGTTCAGCCGGATGAGCATATAGAATGAATAGTTCGAGACGCCGGCGTGCCGCTCCTCGTGCTTCACTCCCACCTCGGCGGGATTGCTCGCGAAACTGTAGGCCAGCGCAGGAATAAACGTGTTGATCGCGCCGCTCCGCACGATCGCGTCAATCACCTGCCGCGAATAGGCGCGGAGCATGCAGCCCTGGTCGGTCATCTCGATGTTGGTGGTCTTCTCGCGGACAAAATTGATGAGCTTCGAAGCATACTTGCGAAAAAACGAATCGTGCCGGCTGAGCCGGTAGCCGCCCACGTAGTCGTGGCCGGCGGCGATCTTCTCAAGGAGCTTCGGGATTTCCTCGGGCGGGTTCTGCAAATCGGCGTCGAGCGTGATGATGACGTCGCCGCGCACGCGCTCGAATGCCGCCATGATCGCCATGTGCTGGCCGTAGTTGGCGTTGAAATCGATGACGCGCGTCACGTCGGGCCGCGCGGCGTGCTGCGCCTTCAGGAGCGCGATGGAGCCGTCGTGCGAGCCGTCGTTGGTGAAAATGATCTCGTACTTGCGGCCGAGCCCGTCGAGCACCGGGTAGAGCCGGGCGAAGAGCGTCGGCAGGTTCAGCGCCTCGTTGTAGACGGGAATGACAACCGACAGTGGGATGGTGGAGGGAATTGTGGACACGGAAATTGGGAAAGTCCTAGAGCTTTTTCCAGGAGAATGTGGAACTCAGGAACTCAGGAAATGGCAATTTAGCCATCTTTTCGGAGTTCCTGAGTTCCACATTCATAATTGCTTCTGATGCGCTTTCAAAATTCCGGTCAGCGCCTCGACCACGCGCACCACATCGGCGCGGGTCATGGCGGGAAAAAGCGGGATCGTGAGGATGTTGCGTCCAGCATACTCTGCGAGCGGATAGTCGCCGTCCTTCCAACCCAGCTTGCGGTAAAGTTTGAAGAGATGGATCGCGGGATAGTGGACTTGGTTACCAATGCCCGCAGCGTGCAGTTGGGCCATTACGTCCGCTCGCTTGATCGTCAGTTTCTCCTCCGGCAGCACGACCTGGAACATGTGCCAGTTGGAATTCGCGAAATCGGCCACGGGCAGCTGCAGCCCGAGCGCGCGGACCGCCGGCGTGCCGAGCAGCTCGAAATAGATCTTGGCCAGTTCGCGGCGCTTCGCGTTGAAGGCGTCAAGGTGCGGCAGCTGGCCGAGCCCCACCCGCGCGGCGACGTCGGTGAGGTTGAATTTTCCGCCGACGACCTCGACCTCCATGCCGTCGCAGCCGGTCCGCACCACGCCCTGCAGCCGGTATTGCTCGGCCAGCGCGGCCTCGCGCTCATTGTTCACGACGAGGCAGCCGCCCTCGATGGAGGTGACGTTCTTGTTGGGATGAAAACTGAACGAGACAAAGTCGCCGAACGAGCCGATGCGCTTGCCCTTCCAGGTGCTGCCGAAGGATTGGGCGGCGTCCTCGACCACGCGGAGCTTATGCTTTTTCGCGATGGTGTGGAGCCGGTCACGGTCCACCGGCAGGCCGGCGAGGTCCACCGGCAGGATTGCCTTGGTCGCGGGCGTGATGGCGGCCTCGATCCGGTTCAGGTCGATGTTGCGAGTCACCGGGTCGATGTCGACGAAGACGGGCTTCGCGCCGACCTCGAGGATGACGTTGCTGGTCGCAACCCACGACAGCGGCGTGGTGATCACCTCGTGGCCCGGGCCTACGCCCGCGATGCGCAGCGCGATCTCCATCGTGCAGGTGCCGGAGTTGAAGGCGCGCACCGGCCGGCCGCCGCAGTACTCGGAAAGCTTCGCCTCGAAGGCCTTCACCTGCGGGCCCGACGTGATCCAGCCCGAGCGCAGCACCTCGGCCACGCCGGCGATGGTTTCCTCGTCAATCGACGGCCGCGTGAACGGCAGGAAGGGCAAGGCGGGCTTGACCGGTGCGGCCGGCTGGGCAGTTGGGGCGGACATGTCAGGGCTGGTTGCTGAAAAGATAATGATCCCGGGTCAGCCCGAGCAAATGATAATGGAACGTCGGGTCGGCGAACAGCGGCGGCTGGCCGTCGCCACGCCGCTGCACATCCCGCTTCTTTGCGACCACGAAAATGCGCCCGGGTTGCGTCCAAAGCCGCCGAAATTCCGCCTCGGCCATGAACCGGCCGCTGGCTTGCGCCGCGGCGTCCTCCTCCAGCTCAAGTTCCCCCTTGGCCCCGACCAGGTCGACCGTGCGCTCCGCGTAGAACGTGAAGTCGTGGAAAAAATCAAAATAATGCATCACGCGGTCGCCGGGCCTCACCTGCGCCTTCACGAGCAGCGCGAGCTCCTTCGTGCCGGGCTTGTAGATGTCCGGTACCGCGAAGGTCAGGCCGGCCAGAAACAGCACCGCCGTGGCCGTGATCGCGGCGAACGCGGCCGTGGCGCCGCTGATCCGCGCCAGCACGGGCGCGACCATGCCGCCCGCCAGCAGCACTGCCGCCAGCGCCAGCACCGGCGTCCGCAGCGCGAGCGCCTGCGCGGGATCGTGGAGCACCAGGTCCGGTTTCAACACGGCGAGCAGCAGCGCCGCCGCGAGCAGGCCGCAGACAAAGGAATAGATCCGCAGGCTCCAGCGCAGCTGAACCGCACCGGCCGCGTCCGCCACCACCCCGGCCAGCCACGCGCCGACCAGCACCGCGAGGGCCGGGAAAACGGGCAGAATGTACGCGGGTAGCTTCGATTGCGACTTGGAGAAAAACAGAAAAATGAACACCGCCCAGGTGACAAAATACCACGCCGTGGCATTCTCCCCGCGCCGGGCCCAGTCTCTCGACAGGCTCGAGACCCTGAGCTTGTCGAACGGGCCGCCGCGGACGGCCGCGCGCACTGCCGGCCAGAGAAACGCCGACCAGGGGAACAGTCCACCGAGCAGGATCCAGATGAAATAATGCCAGGGCTGGGAGCGTCCGTGATAGGTCGTCGTGAAGCGCGCCCAGTGCTCGATGGTGATGTAGCGGTGCGCCCAGGTCTCGTTGCGCATCGCCGCGAGCACATGCCACGGCGCCGCGATCACCAGGAACAGGGCGATCCCGCTCGGGAGGTAGAGCGGCCGCAGGCGTTTCCACTGGTTGAAGATCAGCAGCCAGAGGAACATCACCGCACCGGTGACGAGGAACCCGATGAAACCCTTGGTGAGCGTCGCCAGCGCCGCGCTCGCGTAGAGCCCGTAGAACAGCCAGCGCCGCCGCGGCCCCGGCGGTTCCTGCACGGCGAGGATGAAGCAGCACAGCGTGGCGCTCATCAGCACCGACACCGCCATGTCGAGCACGAGAAACCGCCCGGTGCCAAAGTAGAGCAGCGACGTGCCGAGGACGACGGCCGAGGCCAGCCCCGCCCCGCGGCCGTACAGCCGCCGCGCCGCCGCGTAGGTGAGCAGCACGCCGCCCAGCGCAAACAGCGCCGGCGTCGCGCGCATCGCCCATTCGCCGGGGCCCAGGACCTTCAGGCAGGCGCCGACCGCCCAATACATCAGCGGGGGTTTCTCGAAATAATTCACCCCGTTGAGCCGCGGGGTCACCCAGTCGCCGGTGGCCAGCATCTCGCGCGGGATCTCGACGTTACGGCCCTCGTCCGGGTTGTTGAACGGGTAGCTGCCGAGGTGGAAGCCCAGCAGCAGGCCGAACGCCAGCGCCAGCCACAGCAGGTCGCGGCGCCACGGGGAATTTTCTCGGGTAACCATGGGAAACGCGACGCGCAGCCTCACCCGCGGCCTCCGGCGTGGCGATTTTTTTCGTGCGCCCGGCGGCGGTTCCCGGCCATAACACGCCCATGCCGGCGGCCAAGCACTTCACCTTCATCTGCGGCGCGGATGATTTTCTCGTCGGCCGCCTCGGCCAGTCGCGCTTCGACGCCCTCGCGGCGGAGGTGGCGGACGAGTTTTCCCGCGAGGTGCTGAGCGGCTTTGCCGGCAACGTCGGCGAGGTCGAGGCCGCCATCAACCGGTTCCGCGAGAGCGTGCAGACGGTGTCGATGTTCGGCGGCCGGCGCGTCGTCTGGCTGAAGGACGTCAATTTCCTGGCCGATACCGTGACCGGCCGCGCCGAGAGCACGCTCAAGCTGGTCGAGGACCTGCAGCAGATCCTCGAGCAGGTGAACCCCGCCGACACCGCCGTGCTCCTCACCGCCGCGCCGGTCGACCGGCGGCGGTCGTTCCCCAAGTGGTGCGAGAAGAACGCCGACTTCGCGCTGGTGGGCGGCGGCGAGGACGACGGCGCCGCGCTCGAGGGCGTGGTGCTGGCCGAGGCCAAGGCGGTGGGCGCCACGTTCACCCCCGACGCCGCCCGGCTGCTCCTCGCCAAGGTCGGCGCCAACACGCGGCTGCTCGTCGAGGAGGTCCGCAAGCTCGCCACCTACGTCAACGCGGGCGAGCCGATCGAGGAGGCGCACGTCGCCGAGCTCACACCCAACGTCGCCGAGGGCGACTTTTTCGAGGCGGCGGAATCGTTTTTCAGCGGCGACCTGCCGTGGACGCTCGCGGCGCTGCAGCGGCACTTTTTCGCCGGCGGCGACGCCCGGCCGGTCATCGCGGCGCTGCAGAACCGCAACCGGATCCTCCTGCAGGTGCGCGCCCTCGTCGACGCCGGCGAGGTGCGCGTCGGCCCGCGCGGGCTCGACGGCCTGCCGCGCGCCGCCGCCGCCCACGCCGCGAAATTCACCGGCGTGACGGAGAAAAGCTCGTACAATGTCTTCACGCAGAATCCCTGGTATCTCGGCAAGCTGGCCGGCAGCGCCAAGCTGCCGTCGCTGAAGCGGCTGATCGACAACCAGCAGGAGTTCATCGCCGCGTTCGAGGAGATCATCCGCCGCCCTGCCGAGCAGGAGGAGGTCCTGCGCGAGATGACCGTGCGTTGCCTGGCCGTGTCGTGAGGCAAGAGTTCAGAAACCAGAGGTCAGGGATCAGGTTTCGGAAATCGCAGGACAGAAACCATCTCCATGGCATTCACCCGGCATTTCCTGACCCTACTGATTCCTGATCCCTGACTTCTGACCGCTGATATCTGGCCTCTGCTATCTGACCTCGTTCTCCCGCCTTCAGCCCTTGCCTCGGGGACGCCGCCCGACTTTTATCCCCGGGCATGTCCACGATCCCCACCCTGTTCGCCGGTGTCACCGTCCTGACGAAGGCCAACGTCTATTTTGACGGCAAGGTCGTCAGCCACACCGTGCTGGCCACCGACGGATCGAAAATCACCCTCGGGGTGATTCATCCCGGCTCGTTTCATTTCAAGACCGAGGCCCCCGAGCGCATGGAGATCGTCGCGGGCGACTGCCTCGTCACCTTGGATGGCGCCTCGGATACCATCGAGTACGGCCCCAAGCAGCGGTTCGAGGTGCCCGGCAACTCCGGGTTCACCATCGAGGTGCACAAGGGGCTCTGCGAATACATCTGCTCGTTCCTCTGAACGCGGACGCGCCGCGTTTGCCATTGGCAACCGCCGCCCCGCCTGCTTACTGAGGCACCTTCGCCGTGAACGACTCCCCCGCCGCCATTCCGAACGTCCTTGCCGAGCGCTATGCCTCGGCGGCGATGAAGGACATCTGGTCGCAGCGCGGGCGCGTGGCGCTGGAGCGCGACTTCTGGATCGCGGTGATGAAGGCCCAGCGCGACCTCGGCGTGCCGATCCCGGCCGACGCCATCAAGGACTACGAGAAGGTGAAGGACCAGATCGACCTCGGCGCCATTGCCAAGCGCGAGCGCGTGACGCTGCACGATGTGAAGGCGCGCATCGAGGAGTTCTCCGAGCTCGCGAAGCGGCAGTTCATCCACCTCGGGCTCACCAGCCGCGACCTGACGGAAAACGTCGAGCAGCTGCAGATCCTCCGGGCGCTCAAGCTCGTCCAGTTCAAGTCCGCCGCGGCGCTGCTCGCGCTCGCGCGGTCGGCCGAGGGGCACCGCGACCTGATGATCACCGGCCGCACGCACAACGTGCCGGCGCAGCCGACCACGTTCGGCAAGCGGCTCGCGATGTTCGGGCAGGAGCTGCTGGTGGCGTTTGCGCGCCTCGAGGAGCTGCTCGGGCGCTACCCGGTGCGCGGGCTCAAGGGCGCGGTCGGCACGCAGCTCGACCAGCTCACGCTGCTCGGCGGCGACGCCGCCAAGGTCGACCTGCTGGAGGCGCGCGTGCTGAAGCACCTCGGCTTCCACGCCTCGCTCGGCGCGGTCGGCCAGGTCTACCCGCGCAGCCTCGATTTTGACGTCGTGACCGCGCTGCACCAGCTCGGGGCCGCGGCCGCGAGCGGCGCGACCACGCTGCGGCTGATGGCGGGCGCCGGGCTGCTGACCGAGGGTTTTCTCGAGGGCCAGGTCGGCTCCTCCGCGATGCCGCACAAGGTGAACGCGCGGAACTGCGAGCGCATCTGCGGTTTTTCCACGATCCTCGGCGGCTATGTGACGATGACCGCCACGCTCGCCGGCAGCCAGTGGAACGAGGGCGACGTTTCGTGCTCCGTGGTGCGCCGCGTGGCGCTGCCCGACGCCTTCTTCGCGCTCGACGGCCTGCTGGAGACGTACCTCACCGTGCTGCGCCAGATGGAGGTTTTCCCCGCCGCGATCGCCGCGGAGAACGAGCGCAACCTGCCGTTCCTCGCCACGACCACGATTTTGATGGAAGCCGTGAAGCACGGCGCGGGCCGGGAGACGGCCCACGAAGCCATCAAGGAGCATGCGCTCGCCGCGGCCAAGGCGCTGCGCTCGGGCGGCGGCGACGCCGACCTGCTCGGCCGCCTCGCCGGCGACCGCCGCATCGGGCTCGGCAAAAAGGCGCTGCAAACAATTCTCGCCGAGAATGCGCGCTTCGTCGGTGCCGCGCCGCACCAAGTGGACGCCTTTGTGGCCGAGGTGAAGCCGCTCGCGAAAAAGCACCGGGATGCCGCCGAGTACCGGCCCGGCCGGCTGCTGTAGGCAGGGCGAGTCCTCCGGACGAGCCGGGTTTGGTTCCGCGTGAGTCCAACCGGCGCGTTAAGGATAACGCGCCCTACCCCAATCCGTTTCCGTCCCTCCGCCCTTCCGCGTTTCCGTGATCGGCATTTGCAAAAACGCGCCCTGTTCACTTCCGGGTGTTCAATCCTCTGAAGTTGAAAATTGGGTTTGCATCCCCCGGGGGCGACGCGCTTTCTTGCCCGTTCACGTTGTTTCCAACCCTTTATTAATACTGTCATGGCTGAACTAGCAGGAAATGTTTTGGTGGGCCAGTCCGGTGGCCCCACCGCCGTCATCAACGCCAGCGTCGCCGGCCTCATCACCGAGGCCCTGAACCACGACTGCATCGAGGAGGTGTACGGTTCGCTCAACGGCGTGCTCGGCATCCTCCAGGAAGACTTGGTCGACCTGGCCGCCGAGTCGCAGCAGCAGATCCGCGCGCTGAAGCACACCCCCGGCGCCGCCCTCGGCTCGTGCCGGTACAAGCTGAAGAAGCAGGCCGACTTCGACCGCGTGCTCGAGGTGTTCAAGGCGCACAACATCCGCTACTTTTTCTACATCGGCGGCGGCGATTCGCAGGACACCGCTGCGAAGATCTCCGCCCACGCGCTGGCGTCGGGCTACGAACTCCGCGTCATCGGCGTGCCCAAGACCGTCGACAACGACCTGCCCGCGACCGACCACTGCCCGGGCTACGGCAGCATCGCAAAATTTCTCGCCGCCACCGTGCGCGAGCTCGCCGCCGACCATGAGTCGATGGGCCAGGGTGACCTCGTCTCGATCATCGAGGTCATGGGCCGCAGCGCCGGCTGGATCGCCGCCATCGCCTCGCTCGCGAAGCGCCGCGACCAGCCGCACGACTCGCCGCACCTCATCTACCTCCCCGAGATCCCGTTCAGCCAGGAAAAGTGCCTCGAGGACATCCGCCGCGTGCTCAAGCGCGAAAAGTTCTGCCAGATCGTCGTCGCCGAGGGGCTGACCGACTCCGACGGCAACTACGTCTCCGCCGACCCCGCGACCGACGCCTTCGGCCATGCGCAGCTCGGCGGCGCCGGTGAATTCATCAAGGATCTGGTCGAGGCCAACCTGCCGGGCGTGAAGGCCCGCCTCTCCACCCCCGGCCTGATGCAGCGCTGCGCCGTCCACGCCGCCTCGAAGACCGACGCCGACGAGGCGTTCCTCGTGGGCCAGGCCGCGGTCAAGGCCGCCGTCAACGGCGAGTCCGACAAGCTCGTCACGCTCGTGCGCGGCGATGCCGACCACTACACCTGCGAGACCGGCCTCGCGCCGCTCGCCGATGTCGCCGGCAACGTGAAGAAGCTGCCCCGCGAGTGGATCAACGAGGACGGCGTGAGCATGAACTTCCAGTTCACCCGCTACGCGCAGCCGCTCATCCAGGGCGAGGTCGTCGTGCCGCAGGACAACGGGGTGCCGGCCTTTGCCCACCTCGACAAGGTGCGCGTCGAGAAGACGCTGCCCGCGTACGTCGCCTGAGTTCGCGTCACGTTTCGTCAGCTTTCAGGCCGGTCCCGCGGGACCGGCCTTTTTTTTGCGCGAGTTCGATGGGTGGAACGCATTGCCCCAAATGCGTTGCTTCGAAAGTTGGAGCTGCGGCGCCCTCGCCGCGACTGATCGTCGGAATGCGGCGGTGGCGCCGCATCTCCAAAAACAAGCGCGTTGAGGGCAACGCGCTCCACCTCAAATGCCATTCCGCCGCTGGCCGTTGACGAGGAACGGCTCGGCAAACGCCGCCAGCGTGCCGTTGGGGCGGCGCAGCGGCTCGGCCGAATACTGCGGCAAGTACACGCGGCGCCAGGCCGGCGTGCGGTTGAACCCGCTCCGGTGCAGCACCGTGCTCGAAAAACAGGCGATGCTCCCGGCGGGCACGATCACCGGATCGCCCGGATCAGAGCCGAAATAGCCCTCGAGCTCGCCCGTGACGGGCGCCGCCGTATGCGGGACGACCTCGCGGGTGCCGGCCCGTGAAAACGGCAGCAGGTAAACGGTGCCGTTCGCCTCGGTTACATCGTCGAGCGTCACCCAGCAGGTGATGTAGGGCCGGTGCGGCGTGCCGACGTAAGCGGAGTCCTGATGCCAGCTGAACTTCGCGCCCTTCTCCGGGCCCTTTACCACGAACTGCTCCCAGAAAAGATAG
>Ga0302322_100006936_pt1 | contig 10086 bp, 8 predicted proteins | sample Fen_T0_2_FD_203757 | JGI IMG/M metagenome (GOLD analysis project Ga0302322, IMG submission 203757) | Peat permafrost microbial communities from Stordalen Mire near Abisko, Sweden - Fen_T0_2 | ecosystem: Environmental > Terrestrial > Soil > Wetlands > Permafrost | place: Sweden: Abisko... | reverse complement strand
CGTGCCGATCCCGCTCGTGCTCGCACTACGGGAGGCACCGGCCTGGGGCTGGCCATCTCCCTCGAGGACGCCCGGCTGCACAGCGGCTGGCTCGAGGCATGGGGAGAGCCGGGCAAGGGTGCGTGCTTCCGCCTCACGCTGCCCCGCGACCGCAAGGTGCCGTTCTCGGAGTCGCCGCTGCCCCTTCCGCCCGTCGACGAGCCGGTCGTGACCGACGTCGTCGAACCGGCCGGACCGGTCGCGGACCGCAATGGCTCCTCGCCCGCCGCCACCTTCGTCATCTACTCCGGGGACCGCACGTGAGCCGGCGGGTCCTGCGCCTGGCACTCGCCCTGTCCGCGGCGGCCATCCTCGCCGCCTGCTCCAACATCCCCACCTCCCTCATCGCGCAGGTCCCCACGGAGGGACCGATCCAGCAGGGGGAGCAGGTGGGCGTCGACCGGGAGGACCAGTTCATCCGCGTCATCGCCCGCGGGCCGCGCGACGGGATGACGGAGAGCCAGGTCGTCCAGGGATTTCTCGATGCATCCGCATCCTTCGACGACAACCACGCGGTGGCACGGCAGTTCCTGACGGCGCAGGCCAGCGCGGGGTGGAACACCGACGCGGGGGTGTCGGTGTACGACGGTGCCCCGTCGCTGATCGAGCAGGGCGACTCGGTGGTGATGACCGCCGTGGAGTCCGGCTCGATCGCCACGAACGGACGGTTCGAGCTTCAGGGCGCGAATACCGAGCTTCGCGAGACGTTCGGGATGGTGAAGGTCGACGGGAACTGGAGGATCGGCTCGGTTCCCGGTGGACTGATGCTGTCGCAATCCGATGTGGACCGGGCCTTCCGCAGCTTCTCCGTGTACTTCTTCAATCCGCAGTTCGAGACGCTCGTGCCGGATGCGCGGCTTGTTCCGGTCATCGGACCGGGCCTGGCCACCACGCTGATCCGCAGGCTCGTCGCAGGGCCCAGCGACTGGCTGCTGCCCGCGGTGCGGACGGGGTTCCCCGACGAGGTCCGCCTCAACATCGACGCCGTGCCGATTGAAGGAGGCGTCGCCAAGGTCGATCTCACGCCGAACGCGCGCAAGGCCGACGACCGGACCCGTCAGGCCATGTCGCAGCAGATCGTCTGGACCCTCAAGCAGCTTCCTGAAGTGCAGGCGGTCGATATCACCGCCGGCGGTCAGCCCCTGCTCGTCCCCGGCGCACCATCCCCCCAGCCGCGCGATGCCTGGCCGACGGTCGACCCCAACGGCATTCCGCCCGGCTCGGCCGGGTATGCGACGCGTCCCGACGGTGTCGTGCGGCTCATCCCGGATGGCGTGCGACCGGTGCCGGGAAGCGCCGGCTCGGGCGCGAAGGCCCTCGTCGACATCGCCGTCTCCCTCGACTCCCAGACGATCGCGGGGATCGATGCCGACGGCGCCGTCTGGCGCGGGCGGCTGGTCGATGGCTCTCCGCTGATCCGCATTCGCGAGCCCGGCTCGCCAGGTGGCCTGGTCTTCGATCGCTCATCGTCGATCTGGCTGGTCGATCCTGACACGGGGCTGATATCGCTGGCACCGGACGGCACCTCCGACCCGATCGCCGTTGAGGGACTGCCCGCGCAGTCCGTGCTCGTCGCTGCGATCCCGTCGCGTGATGGCACCCGTGCGGCCCTGATCGTGCGCCGTGGCCCGCGCACCCAGCTGCTCCTGGCGCGCGTGGTCCGCACGCTCGGCGGGGGAGCAGGCATCACCATCAGCGAGCCGATCCGGGTCGAGTCGAGGCTCGTCGAGGTAGTGGACGTCGCATGGTCCGGCGCGAACTCCATCTCGGTGCTGGGCAGCGAGAGCGCCGGATCCCTCCAGGTGTTCGAGATCGACCTCGCCCGCGGGACCTCCGTGACGCGCGGGACGCCGGAGGCACCGGTCAGCCTGGCGGCGGCGCCGGGCCTGCCGAACCTCGTCGGGGCTGCCGACGGACTTGTCTACGAGTCCGAGGGCGGGTCCTGGGTCGAGCGGGTGCGCGGCTCGTCGCCCACCTACCCTGGCTGATCGCGCCCTCACGCGGCCGCCACGACGCATGCGCCCACCGGGACGTGGCCGCCAGCGCGCAGGGCGGCAACGGCCTGCGCCAGGGTCGCGCCGGTGGTGAGCACGTCATCGACGACGAGCAGCGGCACACCGGGTCGGACGGCGATGCCTGCGCGCGCGACGAAGGCACCCGACAACGCCTCCCGGCGATCGTCGCGCCCCAGCGACTTCGCGGGCCGATAGTCCGACCTCAGGGAAAGGGCGCGGACCAGGCCCACGTCCCACCCGGCATCGCGCAGGGTTCCCACGGCCACGCGGCTGATCGCAGCGAGGGCGTCGAAGCCGCGCTGCGGTCGGCGGTGCCCCGGGATCGGCACCAGGGTGGCGCCTCCGGACGCCAGGCTGCAGAGGGCGGCTCGGACCGCATCGGCCAGCAGCAGTCCGAGCGGGGCGGCGAGGCTGCGCTGGCCGTCCTTGTAGGCCAGCACCAGGCGCCTGGTCGTACTGCCGTAGCGCGCGGCAGCCCACGCGGGCAGGCCCGTTGTGGGCACGACGAGGGTCTGGGGATTCCTTCGCGCCTCCGCGAGGCAGGCGTCGCACAGATCGCGTCCGACGCGACCGCAGCCACGGCAGGCACGACCGAGGACGAGGTCCGCGATGTCGCGGACGGGGGTCAGGCTCACCACGCGACGAGCCTGTCGCCGAGTGCTGTCGGTGACGATCGACGAGCGTGGACGGTGGACGTCAGCCCACGTCGCGGGATGGCTGTGCGCGGAGGCCCTCACGCCGGCCGCCGCACGAGGGCGGGTGGTTCAGGTCGGCAGCGAGGTCAGGCCCTGCCCCAGCCCGATCACGACGGCCTCGGCCCGCGACTTGGCCTGCAGCTTCTCCAGGATGCTCCGGACGTGGTTCTTGACCGTGTTCTCGCTGATGCCGAGGTCGTCGGCGATCACCTTGTTGGACGCACCGCGGGCGAGCTCGCCGAGGACATCGAGCTCCCGCGGCGTCAGGGCGGGCCCGAGGTAGTGGGCCTCGGCTCGCCGTGCCGCGGAGGCGAGATCCTCCGGGACGAGGTCGCCGATCCATGCGTCGCGGCGCTCTCCGCGCTGGGGAAGGTGGCGCCGAAGGACGACGTCGGGGATCCGGAAGCCGACCCGGCGGGCCGCTCGACGCGAGGCCTCATTGCCGACGTACGCGTTCCAGCCGATGACCTCGAGTCGCAGCGCCGTGAATGCCCAGGTGCAGGCGAGGCGAAGGGCCCGGGTGGAGTGGCCGTTGCCCCTCGACCACGGGGCGAGCAGGTAGCCGACCTCGGCTCCTCGCTCACCGTCCAGACGGAGGCCGATCGACCCGCTCCAGCGGTCGTCGGGCGTGAGGGTGACGGCCCACGTCGGGGCGGCCCACCAGTCCTCCGGGGCCTGGCGCGCCGCCAGCCACTCCTCGGCGTCCTTGCGCGTGTAGGGCGCGGGCACGACCGTCCAGGCCTGCGACTGCGGGTCCTGGCACCCGAGTACGGCGTCCTCGGCGTCCTCCATCCGGGGAGGGCGCAGCGTGACCACGCCGTCGCTCAGCACCGGAGGCGTCGCGGGGGCGGAGGGCGGCATGGGCAGCAGTGTGGCACCAGAGTGGTCGGCCGGTCGTGGATCGGCTCAGGGGCCGTACGATGGGGGTTCGGCCTCCGGCCGATCGCGTTTGCACGCCCCGAGGCGTGCCCGTGTCCTGAGGGAAAGGCTCACCGCTGTGGGAGTGCTCGACAAGATCCTTCGCGCCGGCGAGGGCAAGATCCTGCGCAAGCTCGACGGCATCGCCAAGGCGGTCAATGCGATCGAGGAGGACTTCGTGTCGCTCTCCGACGCGGAGCTGCGAGCCCTCACCGACGAGTACAAGAAGCGGTACTCCGAGGGGGAGTCGCTCGACGACCTCCTGCCGGAGGCGTTCGCCACCGTGCGCGAGGCGGCCAAGCGCACCCTCGGACAGCGGCACTACGACGTGCAGATCATGGGCGGCGCGGCCCTCCACCTCGGCAACATCGCGGAGATGCGCACCGGTGAGGGCAAGACCCTGGTCGCGACCCTTCCGGCCTATCTCAACGCCTGTCGGGCGACGGCGTGCACGTCGTCACCGTCAACGACTACCTCGCCGAGCGCGACTCCGAGTGGATGGGTCGCATCCACCGGTTCCTCGGCCTCGAGATCGGCGTCATCCTCTCCGACATGACGCCCGCCGAGCGGCGCATCCAGTACGCGGCCGACATCACGTACGGCACCAACAACGAGTTCGGCTTCGACTACCTGCGCGACAACATGGCGTGGTCCAGCGAGGAGCTCGTCCAGCGCGGCCACAACTTCGCCGTCGTCGACGAGGTCGACTCGATCCTCATCGACGAGGCCAGGACGCCGTTGATCATCAGCGGACCGGCCGACCAGGCGACCAGCTGGTACCAGGAGTTCGCGCGCATCGCCGCGCTCCTGCGCCGCGACCAGGACTACGAGGTCGACGAGAAGAAGAAGACCGTCGGCGTCCTCGAGGAGGCGATCGACAAGGTCGAGGACCAGATCGGGATCGACAACCTCTACGACACCGTCAACACGCCGCTCGTCGGCTTCCTCAACAACGCCATCCGCGCGAAGGAGCTCTTCAAGAAGGATCGTGACTACGTCGTCATGAACGGCGAGGTCCTGATCGTCGACGAGCACACCGGCCGCATCCTCCACGGTCGTCGCTACAACGAGGGACTCCACCAGTCCATCGAGGCGAAGGAGGGCGTCGAGGTCCAGGCCGAGAACCAGACCCTCGCGACCATCACGCTGCAGAACTTCTTCCGGCTGTACACCAAGCTCTCGGGCATGACCGGCACGGCCATGACCGAGGCCGCGGAGTTCAACCAGATCTACAACCTCGGTGTCGTCCCGATCCCGACCAACCGACCGATGGTGCGCCTCGACAACGCCGACCTCGTGTACCGCACCGAGGAGGCCAAGTACAACGCCGTCGTCGAGGACATCGTCGAGCGGCACGAGAAGGGCCAGCCGATCCTCGTCGGAACGGTCAGCGTCGAGAAGTCCGAGCACCTGTCGCGCCTGCTGAAGCAGAACGGGGTTCCGCACGAGGTCCTGAACGCCAAGCACCACCACCGCGAGGCCGCGATCGTCGCGCAGGCCGGTCGCAAGGGCGCGGTCACAGTGGCCACCAACATGGCCGGTCGTGGAACCGACATCATCCTCGGTGGCAACCCGGAGTTCATGGCGGCAGCCGCCCTGTCCCAGCGCGAGCTGTCGCCGATCGACACGCCCGAGGACTACGAGGCGGCCTGGCCGGAGGAGCTCGAGAAGCAGAAGTCCGCGGTCGCCACGGAGCATGAGGAGGTCACCGGCCTCGGCGGGCTCTACGTGCTGGCCACCGAGCGCCACGAGTCGCGCCGCATCGACAACCAGTTGCGTGGTCGCTCTGGTCGCCAGGGTGATCCGGGCGAGTCGCAGTTCTACCTGTCCCTCGAGGACGATCTCATGCGGCTGTTCAAGTCCGACATGGTCGACGCGTTCCTGCGCCGCTTCAACGTCCCCGACGACGTTCCCATCGAGGCGAAGATGGTGACGAACGCCATCCGGTCGGCGCAGTCGCAGGTCGAGGCGCAGAACTTCGAGATCCGCAAGGACGTCCTGAAGTACGACGACGTCCTCAACCGCCAGCGCCTCGTGATCTATGACGAGCGTCGTCGGGTGCTGCAGGGCGAGGACATCGAGGAGCAGGTACGCACCTTCATCGGCGAGACGGTCAACGACTATGTCCGTGCCGCGACGGGTGAGGGCTACCCGGAGTCCTGGGACCTCGAGCAGCTGTGGACGGCGCTCCGCCAGCTGTACCCGGTCGGCGTCACGATCGAGGAGCTCGAGGAGGCATCAGGCGGCAGCAGGGCCGGGCTGAGCTCGGACTTCCTTGCCGCCGAGCTCATCGACGATGCGCAGAGCGCCTACGACCGTCGCGAGCAGGAGCTGGGCGAGGACGTCACGCGCGAGCTCGAGCGCCGCGTCATCTTGTCGGTCCTCGACCGCAAGTGGCGCGAGCACCTGTACGAGATGGACTACCTGCGCGACGGCATCGGCCTGCGCGCGATGGCGCAGCGCGATCCGCTGATCGAGTATCAGCGCGAGGGCTTCGACCTGTTCACCGCCATGATGGACGGCATCAAGGAGGAGACGGTCGGCTTCCTGTTCAACCTCGAGGTCGAGGTGGCCGCTCCGGTATCGGAGGAGGCCGCCGCGGCCGTGGAGGAACTCGCCGATGCCACGGGCTCGAGCGCCACCGCGTCCCTCGCGGCGGCGGTCAGCGCGGGGGCCCGGGAGGCGGAGGCAGCGGCCGCTCGACCCGACGGCGGCGCCCCGGCGATCGTGGCCAAGGGCCTCGGCCCGTCGCGCCCCCAGCACATGGAGTACAGCGCGCCGAGCGAGACCGGCGGCGTTGCGGTGGGCCAGATGGAGGTCGAGTCCGACGGCGTCGTCGAGGTCGATGCGAACGCGTCGCGCGCTGAGCGTCGTCGTGCCGAGAGGGCGAACCGCAAGCGCCGCTAGATGAGGTGACGTCCCGCGGGGTCAGGGCGAGGGCAGGACGACCACCAGGTCGCCTACCTTCAGGAAGTCGTAGACCTGCTTGGCGGCCTGTTCCGACAGCCGTACGCAGCCGCCCCGGGCGATGGCCAGTCCGAGCTGCTTCGTGGAGTGCATCGGCGTTCCGTCGTAGTACCGCGGGATCGCGTGGAAGCCGATCGCCGACTTGGTGTCCGGGCCGTAGGTGAAGCGATTCATCCAGTTGAACGTCACCTTGGAGTTCGGGTTGTAGGCCTTGGGCGACTTCGAGAACACGTGGTACGTGCCCTTCGCCGGCCGGTCGAACCGTCCGACGACCGGGAAGCGGGCCACCACCTGGTCGTTCCTGTCGATCAGCCACACCGTCATGAGCGCCTTGTCGTAGACGATGCGCTTGCCGTGATGGGTGTGGTCACTCGGGAAGGCGGGCACGTGCTTCGCCTTGTGCGTGCGCGAGGCGGGAACCGGAGACTTCGGCTTGTGCGTGCCCGCGATGACAGTCAGGTGCGAGCCGGCGGCGTCGGATGAGGAGATCGACGCCGTCGGGACGTAGGCCGGCACGGTCGCGGTCGCGGGGATCATCCACGCCGCCAGCAGTCCGAGCCCCATCGCGCCGACCAGTGCGGCCACAACCGCGCGCCGCGGGGTCAGCCTGGGCAGGCGACGTGGGGGTCCACCGCGGCCGGAACCGCGGGCGGGCGGGGAAGCCATGTCCCCAAGCGTCCCGCACGTCACTTGCGTAACAGCTGATCGACGCGCGGTCAGCGCATCTCGATCGCGGTCGCGAGCCAGCGACCCGACACGGCCTCCAGTCGGATGGCGATGGCCTTGGCGCGATCGGTGCCGACGAGAACGGCGGACGTCTCGACGATGCCCGGCGCCACCGGGCACACCCGAACCGAGCGCACGGTCCGCTGACGGGCCACGCCGCGCTGCGCCCTCGCGGCCGGGTGTCGGGCCACATAGCTGGCCCGCAGGCTGAGCTTGGCAAGTTCGCCACGGGACACCCAGCGGGTGAGCTGGGCCGGCGGTCGCTCGCCCACGGACACCTCGGCGATGGCCCGGGCGAGCTGGGCGACCCATCGCCCTGGATCAGGGAGGTCGTCGGCGGGCGTCTGGCCCACGACCCGCAGGTCGGCGGGGACGGGCGGTTCCGCCGGCACTCCCGGCGACACCTCCCATTCGAGGGCGAGCGGGAGCTGCTCGGGGAGCGTCGAACCGGGCACGAGGCGGAGCCCGCCGCGCTGAGGGCGGGGCCCGGGGGCGGGCACGGATGGCTGAGGAAGCGAGGAATGCGTACTCACGGCACTGTCCTTCTCTGGCCGGCCGAAGCCGACGGTCAATGCGCGCCGGGGGGATCGCGGGCCACCGGGACTCATACTCTTCGGTGGCAGATGATGGTGTTTACCTGCGTTTGCCTTTGTATGACATCGCTTGATGCCATGTCAAGAGCCCGGTCGGTGCCGGTGGACTGAGCACTTGCGCTGCTGGTTGTCCCCCCTCGTGGCGGCTTCCAAACCCCACTGCCCCGGTCGCGGAAATCTCTCGGACGAGGGAAGGGGTCAATCGGGCAAATGTCACGTAGCCTTGGGCGTCGTCGGACCGCGGGGGTGCGACGTCAGGGTCGCGGAGGATCGCCATGGAAGCGCAGACGCTGGTGGAGCCACGCTCGGACACGGACATTCGGGTGCTGGTGGTCGACGACCATCGCACGTTCGCCGAACTGCTCTCTCGCGCGCTGGACGCCGAGCCGGACCTGTCGTGCGTCGGGTACGCCCAGAACGCGGAGGACGCCCACGTCCAGGTGGCCGCCCTCGACCCGGATGTCGTCCTGATGGACATGGAGATGCCGGAGAAGGACGGCATCACCGCCACGGCCGAGCTCACGCGCCAGTACCCCAACCTCAAGGTGCTGATCCTCACCGCGCACGCTGGCGAGCGAGAGATGGCGCGTGCGGGTGCGGCCGGTGCGTGCGGATTCCTCGCCAAGGACGGTTCGCTCACCGATGTCCTCGAGGCGCTCCGCAATGCCCGCCGGGGCAGCCTGATCCTCCCGCCGTCAGTGGTCGCGGGATTCGCCAACCACCCCGCACTGGCGGAGCCGACGATCGATCCGGGCCTCACCGCGCGGGAGCGCGAGGTCCTCGAACTGCTCGGCCAGGGCCGCGATCCGCGCACCATCGCCAAGGATCTCGGCGTGAGCCTGCACACCTGCCGGGGCTACGTGAAGACCATCCTCGCCAAGCTCGGCGCACACTCGCAGCTTGAGGCCGTCGTCGTGGCGACGCGCAACGGTTTGATCTCCGTCGGCGATCGGTCGTGACCGGAAGCCCCCTCGAGCTCGACCCGTCGCCCGATCCGACCACGAACCAAGCGGTTCGGCGTGCGGTTCGCCTGTACATCCTGTGGAGCGTTGTCGCGCTGGCCGTCATCGTTGCCGGTGTGTTCTTCATCAGCAATGCCATCGCCCGGAACTCCGCGTTGCGTGATGCCGAGCGCACCGCCCGGGCCATCGCGTCATCGATCGTCGCGCCCCTGGCGACACAGGCCTTCCACGATCGCGATCCCGCGGCGATGGCGACCATGCAGCAGGCCCTCTCACTCCGCGCGCGAGACGGCTCGCTCGCCCACGTGAAGCTGTGGGAGGACGCGGGCCAGGGCAACGGACGCATCCTCTATGCCGACGAGAAGCAGATCATCGGGAACATCTACCCGATGGAGGAGGACGAGTACGTGCTGTTCGGCACGACGAACACCACCACCAGCGTCTCCGACCTGCAGAAGGCGGAGAACGCGTCCGAACGTTCGGCTGGGCAGCTGGTCGAGGTCTATGCCGGTGTCGAGGACGCTGCCGGCGAGCCGATGCTCTTCGAGGGCTACATCTCGACGAACGAGCTGCGTGACGACGCGTCGTTGCTGGTCCGGCAGTTGCTGCCCCTCACCGTCGGAGCACTCCTCGTGCTGTTCCTGGCCACGCTGCCTCTCGCGATCTCGCTCGCGCGCCGCGTGGATCGGGCGCAGGCCGAGCGCAGGCGCCTGCTGAACAACGCCGTCGAGTCGTCCGATCTGGAGCGTCGTCGCATCGCGCAGGATCTCCACGATGGCGTGATCCAGGACCTTGCGGGAGTCGGGATCTCGCTGTCGTCCATGTCCCGCCAACTCGATGGCGACACGCCCTGGCGGGACCAGTTGGACGAGGCGGGCAACATCGTGCGGCGCGACGTCCAGTCGCTGCGCACTCTCATGACAGACATCTACCCGCCGGACCTCGATGACCGAGGACTCGGCGAGGTCGTGCGCGAACTGCTCAATCAGCAGGCCCTGTCCGCCATGTACGTGACCTTCGAGGCCGACGAGCCGCTGACTCCGTCACCGACGACCTCCCGCCTCGGCTTCCGAGTCGTGCGGGAATCGCTGCGCAATGTGGTCAAGCATGCCCAGGCCTCGCATGTGCTGGTCCGCCTTCAGCAGGTGGATGGCCGGCTCACGGTCGAGGT
>Ga0302322_100006934_pt1 | contig 10088 bp, 6 predicted proteins | sample Fen_T0_2_FD_203757 | JGI IMG/M metagenome (GOLD analysis project Ga0302322, IMG submission 203757) | Peat permafrost microbial communities from Stordalen Mire near Abisko, Sweden - Fen_T0_2 | ecosystem: Environmental > Terrestrial > Soil > Wetlands > Permafrost | place: Sweden: Abisko... | reverse complement strand
GAGGCGCCGGACCTGCGCAAGCTCGGCCTGCAATTCCAGTCCCTGATGGCGCAGGCCGACAAGACCCAGGGCCTGGAGCTCGGGCGCCGCTATCTCGGGCTGCTCCTGAAGGCGCGCGACGAAGCCGAAGCGGTCAAGGTCTTCAAGGCATGCATGGCTGCCAGTCCCGGGTTTCGTCCGGCGCTGGCCGCCGAGGTGCTGCCCCTGGCGAAGGCGGCGCGCGGCGCCGGCGAGCCCAGGGTGGCGGCGGCGGCGCTCAGCGGGTTCGACAAGGCCTTTCCCGGCGAGCGGCTGATTCCCGAGGTGTTCGTGTTCTCGGCCAAGCTGATGGCCGAGGACTTGCGCAACCCCGAGATGGCCAGGAAGATCCTGCTGCACGTGCTGGCGAAATATCCTGGGCACTACCTCGCCCCGGAAGCGAAGCGATATCTGGAATCGATGCCGCAAGCCACCTGAGAGGCCGCGATTGGAACCCGCCCAGAGGCCGCCCGGCTGTGTTTCGCAAGGTCGGACAAGAGACCTCTGCTGGCCTGGCCGGCTGCCGCTGAGTGTCCGCGCGGGCCTGCGTGTTGTGCGTCGCGGATGTTCCTGCGTGTGGCGCCTGGCGCAGGTTTGCTTTGCGTGATTCGCCGGTGCTCTTCCCGGGGCACGGCCTGTCGGGGGTTCTTCGACGCCGAGGGCGTAGGCCTCATTGCCGCTCCACTCCCGGCCCGGTCGCGCCTGCGCGCACCGCGGTGGGGCGTCGCGTGTCTTTCGCCTGCGCCCGGCATTGAACTGGGCCCGGCCAGGGGCCCATAGCTTCGAACTGGCGGGCTAATTCATGCGTTCTCGGGGCAAATGCGAGGGGCCGGGTCAGGCATATTGCTCAGGTGCGCGCTCCTCGGCTGTGTCGGCTCCCGCGGGTCGGGGCGAGCCGTCATGTCCTTGCCGGCGACTGCATGCTCAGGGCCCGGCGCCGGGAGCGCAGGCGGGCTCGCTGGCGCGGCGTGGACCCCCTTGCCGCCGGCGCGGCCGGCTTGACCGGGCGTTGCCCGGAGCACGGATTGGCGCACAGGCAGAGCCGACGCGGGTGGCAGACCATCAAGAGGAATCGCAGTGACCATCGTAATAGTTGACGACAATCAGGTGAATCTGCAACTCATCGAAGCCATGGTGGAGGATTTCATCAATTGCACTTCGGTGCGCTTTGCCGATCCGCTCCAGGCGCTGGCCTGGTGTGCCGGCAATGAGTTCGACCTGGTGATCGTCGACTACATGATGCCGGGCTTAGATGGCATCGCCTTCATCGAGCGCCTGCGCGCGATGGCTGGCCAGGCCGAGGTGCCGGTGCTGATGGTGACGATGAACAACGACCGGGCCGTGCTGTACCGCGCGCTCAAGGCCGGCGCCACCGATTTTCTGCCCAAGCCGGTCGACACCCTGGAATTCGAGGCGCGCGTCAAGAACATGCTGGCGATCCGCCGCAGCCACCTGGCGCTGGCCAGCCACGCGGCGCAGCTGGCCGAGGAAGTGCGCAAGGCGACGGCAGAAATCCTGCAGCGCGAGAGGGATACGATCATGCGCCTGTCGAAGGCGGCCGAGTTCCGCGACCCGGAGACCGGGGCCCACTTGCTGCGCATGGCCCATTACTCGCGCCTGATCGCCGACAAGATCACCCATGACGCGGCCTACGCCGAGGCCGTGTTCGAGGCGGCACCCATGCATGACGTGGGCAAGCTGGGCACGCCTGATTACATCCTGCTCAAGCCGGGCAGGCTCGAACCGCAGGAGTTCGAGATCATGAAGCGGCATGCCAACATAGGCTGGAACATCCTCAAGGACGGCGCCTCGCCCATCCTCACCCTGGCGGCGGAAATCGCCCGTTCGCATCACGAGAAATTCGACGGCTCCGGTTATCCGAATGGCCTGGCCGGCGTGGCCATCCCGCTGGCCGGGCGCATCGTGGCGGTGGCCGATGTATTTGATGCGCTGACCAGTGCGCGGCCCTACAAGGCGGCCTGGGAACTGTCGCGCGCCGAACAGTACCTGCGCGGCAACCGCGGCAGCCATTTCGATCCGGCCTGCGTGGACGCCTTCCTGGCGTGCTGGGAGCAGGTCCTCGACATCGGCGAGCGCTTCAAGGATGGACAGGCGGAAGGCGGTTTGGCGGGAAACGCCGGGTAGGTCCTGGCCTGGTGCCGGGTATGCCATCGCCGCGGTCAACCGGCGGTGTTTGTCCAGCCACGGCGGCAAGTGCGCGGCGCCAATCAAAATAGCAGGGTACAGCCAGGCTGCCGCACGGTCCGTGCATGGTCAGGCGCGCCGGCCCGTGGACGGCTCGGTTCGCGGCGCAGCGCCGGGCCCACCGGCGAGAGGCAAACCTATTGGCGGGGCGCGAACCCATCGCTGAGAGGCGCATCCAATTGCGACGAGCGAACCTATGGGCGACGGGAGAATCCCTTGGCGACAGCCGGTCCTTGGCGCCGCTCGAACGGCACTTGCAAGTTTTTGCAGAAGGTGTAATCTAATTAAGTAAGTGATTAATTAGTAATGTTGATTGACGAGTAAAGGTGGTTGTCTCAGAGGTAGGCGGGCAGCACCGCCACCTCCCACCCGCTCCGGCAATAGGGAAGCAACGAACGTTTCAGAACATAGAAATTGGCGGCTGGCAGCACGCCCCGCAATGTCGAACAACAACACCTCCTCTGGCCGCGGCCTTGCCCGGCCGCTCCTGAACACCTGCGCGGGCCTGCGTGCTGCTCTACGCCGGCTGCGCTTCGGTGCCGCTCCTGCGCGCCGCGCTTGGCGCACGCATGCTTATCGCGACTCGCAGGTGATCTTCTACGGTCACGATCTGCCGAGTGTGTTTTGCGGCCGACGGCGCTGACCGCGCTCCTGCTGCGTTCCTGATCCGCTGACGCGCTCGCGCGTGCGGCGGCAAACAGCGCTTACCTGCAACTGATGGCGCGCCGCGCGCATGCGCGGCGGTGGTTCCGCACGCGTGTCGCGCGGGGCCGGCGTTATCAGGTGTGTCTGGGGGGCGCTTGCCGGCGGGCGGGACGCGGCGAATCTGCCGCGCGGGCAGCGGCATCCAACAATTCAATTTCACTACTTAGGGAGTTCCCATCATGGAACTGTCGGTCTCTGTTTTTTCCTATTTTGCGCTGGCGGGCGTGGCGCTGGTCCTGTTCGTCTGGATCAGCGGCATGGTTCGCTATATTCCGAACGACAGGCTGGGCGTGCAGGAGAAGCTGTGGAGTGCGTCCGGGTCGATCGAGGGCGGGCTGATCGCGCTGCATGGCGAGGCCGGTTTCGAGCCGGACGTGCTGCGCGGCGGCTTTCATGTGTACAGGCCATTCCAGTACCGCATCCATCGGGTGCCGCTGGTGACCATCCCGCAGGGTCAGATCGGCTATGTGTTCGCGCGTGACGGCCAGTCCTTGCCCTCGACCCAGACCCTGGCGTCGAACGAGAAGGTGTTCGACTTCCAGGATGCTCGCGCCTTTCTCGAAGGCGGCGGGCAGAAGGGCCCGCAGCGCAAGGTGCTGCGCGAGGGCACGTATGCCATCAACCTGGCGCAGTTCATCGTGCTTACCCGCGAGCGGCGCTATGCGGTCAAGCTCGAGGCCGGCGATGAAGCCGTGATCGAGCAGATGGCCCAGCTGATCGATGGCCGCAAGGGTTTCGAGGCGGTGGTGATCAAGGACGCCGACGACGTGATCGGCGTGGTCACGGTGCACGACGGCCCGGCGCTGCCCGACGGCGAGATCATCGCTCCGGCGGTGGGCAACGACGCGCGCCGCACCGAGTTGTTCCACAACAACTTCCAGGACCCGGAAAAGTTTCTGCGCGCGGCCGGTTTCAGGGGCCGGCAGTACCAGGTGCTGGTCGATGGCTCGTATTACATCAACCGCCTGTTCGCCACCATCGAGCTGGTGAAAAAGACCGTGATCGACGTGGGCACCGTCGGCGTGGTGGTCTCCTACACCGGGCGCTACGGCGCGGACATGAGCGGTGACGCCTATCGCCATGGCGAACTGGTCGAGCCCGGCACCCGCGGGGTCTGGAACAAGCCGCTGCTGCCAGGCAAGTACGCCTTCAACACCTATGCAGGCAAGGTGATCATCGTGCCGACCACCAACTTCGTGCTGCGCTGGGTGAAAGAGGTGATCGGACCGCACCGCCTGGATGAAAACCTGGCCGAGGTGGCCTTGATCACCAAGGACGCATTCGAGCCTTCGCTGCCGCTCTCGGTGGTGGTGCATATCGACTACATGAAGGCACCGCTGGTGGTGCAGCGCTTCGGCGATATCAAACGCCTGGTTGAGCAGACCCTGGACCCGATGGTCTCGGCGTTCTTCAAGAACATCGCCCAGACCAAGACCCTGATCGAGCTGCTGCAGGACCGCAGCGACATCCAGCGCCTGTCGCTGGACGAGATGCGCGCCAAGTTCGCGGCCTACAACCTTGAGCTGCAGGAGGTGCTGATCGGCACCCCGCGCGCGGTCGGCAACGAAAGCGCGCAAGGTGGTGGCATCGAGCAGATATTGATGCAGTTGCGCAACCGGCAGATCGCGGTCGAGCAGGTCGAGACCTACAAGCTGCAGGAGATTGCCGCCGTGCAGGAACGGACGCTGCGCGAGAAGCAGGCCCTCGCCGAGCAGCAGGCCAACATCACCGGCTCGCAGCTCTCGATCCAGGTGCGCGAGAACGAAGGCAAGGCCAAGCTCGCGCAAGCGCGCCAGGAGGCCGAGACCATCCAGGTGACGGCGAAGGCGAACGCCGACCGCGTGCGCGTCGAAGGCCAGGGTGATGCGGACCGGATCCGCTCCGTCGGTAATGCCGACGCCGACCGGATCCGTGCCACGGGTCTGGCCGAAGCCGAAGCCACCACCAAGAAGGTGGAAGCCTACGGCGGCCCGCAGTACCAGCTCAACAGCCAGGTGTTGATGCGCTTCGCCGAGGCGATCGAGCGCGCCAAACTGCCGCTGGTGCCCAGCATCATGGTGGGCGGTGGTGGCAAGGAAGGCGCGAGCGGCAGCGGCTCCATGGTCGAGACCATGCTGGCGCTGCTCCTGGCCAAGCAGGCGCCGGCGGCACTCGAAGCGCAGGCTGCCTCCGGCGGGCCGGGCCAGGGTCCGCAGCGGTTTCAGGACTGACCGTCCGGCAAGCGCATGGCGGCAAGCTTTGCTGGTCAGGATTGCCGGCGTGACCACACCCTGGCGCCAGCACCTGCTGGCTGGTCGCCGCACCTCGGCAGCCACTCTGGTGCAAGATGGAGGTTGACCATGAAATACTTCACCCTGAAGATCACGCCCGGCGCGCTGCCCCTCCCCGGCAACGGCTTGGCCGCACACGCGCCGGGCCAGGTGCACGCAGCGCCGGATCAGCGGCCCCGGCCCGCTGGGCCGCACCGGGAAGCGCCGCCGGGCGTGGTCCTCTATTGGATCGAGTCGAGCAAGGAGGGTGTGCCACAGCGCGAGATCGGCTTTGATGCCGCGGGCAAGCCCGTAAGCATTGCGGTGCTGGCGATGGGGCGCGGCACGTTCGTCGGCTCCGGCGCCGAGTTCCCGGACCAGCCCAACGACCCCGCGCTCAAGGACATGTTCCATACCCGCTGGCGCTGGGCCACGCGGCGCATCCGCCCCGGCGCCGGCGCGCGCTGGCAGTTCGGCCTGGCCAGCGCGATGGCGATCGGCATCGCCCTGCTGATCGATGCCTGGGTGCAATGGGCTGGCGGCGCGGGCCTGCTGGCCGGCCTCGCGGATACGCGCGCGGTTCCGGCTTTGCCCTTCTACCTCGGCCTGGCCCTGCGGCTGGTGCTGGGCCTGTGCTGCCTGTTGTGGGCCGGGTGGCGCATTCGTGCGCACCTGCGCGGCAGCCGCTAGCAGCGGTGCGCGAACCGGCGGCGCGGGCCACCCGCCCCTGGCCCAACCGAGCCGTGCCTTGTGGTGAGTGCGCCCGCCGCACCGGCCTGGTCGCGGATCGGGCACGTCGCCTATGCCACCTCGGCGTCCGCGCTACCTCATCGGCAGGCTTTCGCCGCGAGGTGATCGATCATCATGCCCGCGATGTCGATCCCGCTGTCGCGTTGCTGGTCGGCGAAGTAGCAGGGGAAGTTGAGTTCGGCGAGCAGCAGGCGCCCGTTCGCGTCTTCCAGCAGGTCGGCGCCGCCGAATTCGACGCGCATCAGGCGCGCGGCCTTGAGCACCATCGCCACTGCGTCGTCCGAAGGCTGGACCGCGCCCAGGGTGCCGCCGCCGGCCGCGTTGGTGCGAAAGTCGCCGGGGCCGGAGTAACGCGCCTCGGCGGCCACGACCTGGTCGCCGACCACGATCAGCCGGTAGGCCACTACGTGCTCGAAATACTCCATCAGCAGCGCCGATTCGCCCAGGTAGTCGATCAGGGAAAACAAACCCGCCAGGGTGTCGACCCGGATCACCCCCTGGCCGCCTTCGCCGCCCGGCTGCTTGAGCACCAGCGGAAAGCCGCCCAGTTGCGCGACCTGCTTCTCGAGCATCGCGCGCTCCCGGCTGATCGCGTGGATGGTGCGCGGCATCGGAATGCCGTTGCGCTGGAACAGCACGCCCTGGAAGATGCACTCGAAAAACGGCTCGTCGTAGAAGCCCGCCACGCCCGGCTGCCAGAGCAGCTTTTCGAGCCGGTCGCAGGGCGTGTCGGCGGCGGCGCGGTACAGCAGGTCGCCGGGCGCCGGGCACAGGTCAGGGTCGGCGGCGTAGCTCTCCGGTGTGACCATCACCGCCTCGATGCGGCGCGACGCGCAGGCCATTGCCAGCGCGTCGTTGGTGGCGGCCAGGGTGTCGCGGGTGACGCAGAAAAAGCGCATGGTTGCATTTGCGGCCTTGCGGCCGGTGGTCCAGGTTGATCATGATGTTGCCGCGCTGCCAATGCGCCGGCGCAGGCCCGCGGGCCTCTCCCCGAACCGCCCCGGGCAGCGCGGAATGGTCCCGGGGCGCCTGCGTCGGTACAGCGCATCGCTTGGTCGCCGGGCGTCTGCCATCGCGCGGCGCCGCCTGGCCCCGGGTCTGCCCCGGGCCTGCCCCCGCGCTGCCACCGAGATTCCCGCGAGATGCCCGCGAGCCGCGCCCGAGCTGCCCGGCGAGCTGCCCCGAAAGCCCTTCAGCCTAGCCGGCGCGCCGCCAGATGTTGCAGCGCCAGCTGGCGCTTGCGCTCGGCCTCATCCGGCGCGTACCTGCCGCTCTTGGCCGGCAGGGAATTGATCTGCGGGCCGGTGGGGGACTTCTTGTTGTCTTCGTGGGACTTGTCCGATCCCGGCGCCTTGGCCGCGCTCTCCTGCGCCTCGCTGCCGCCGGGCGCCTTGCGCGACTGCTCCATCGCCTTGTCGCCGCCTCGCGCCTTGGCCGACTCTTCCTGCGACTTGCCGCTGCCCTTGGCGTCCTGCTCGGCGCTCTTGCCGGCGAGCGGCAACTTCTGCGTCTCCTCGGCCGACTTGTTGCCGCCCTTGGCCTGGTTCTCCTGCATTTTTTTCGCCGCCGATTCCTGCGACTTGGCATCGCCTTGCGTCTCGGCACGCGCCGCCAGCGGGGCCAGCAACGCCGAGCCCATCACGCCAAAAGCCTTGCCTGCAAAGGTTCTACGGTCCATGCGTCTTCTCCCTGATGAGCGTCGCTGCTGATAGTCGTTTGCATGCCGGTCACATGGCGGTAGCCCGCCTGCGCCAGGCCTTCTGCCAGAAGGCCATGTGCAGTAGTCGCGGGCCATCGCGCGAAGGTTCAATCTTTCGTACCGGCGGCCCCGCTTCCGGTGGCCCCACACCCTGCATCGCTCCCCGGGGCCCGCCGGTCGGCCAGGGGTGCCCGGGGCAGTCTTTTTTGTTGTAGCCTGCCCGCACAAGAACTGCCTCACCACAACAGCGGGTCATGCGGCCACCCCAGAGCGCCGCGGGAAAACAACATGGCATTCAAGACCCACTTCAGGGACGAAAACGGCCGCATCCGCCCCCTCGCCATCGTCCGCGACATCGTGCTGCTCATCCTGTTTCTGATCGTCTTCCGGATACTCTGGCCCTTCTACTCCGTGCCCACCGGCAGCCGTGGCGTGGTCACCCAGTTCGGCCGCATCGTCGGGATCGAAAACGAAGGCCTGGCCGTGTTGCCGCCCTGGCAAAAGCTCACCATTTTCAGCATCCGCGCCGAGCAGGCCGATATTGAAAACGCCGAAGGGTCCACCAGCGACACCCAGCCGGTGCGCGTCTCCATGACCGTGCGCTACAGCATAGGCACCGACCGCGTCTCCGAAGTGTTCGAAAAATATTCGCACGACGGCAACCTCTCCTCCTACGTGCAAACCGCCACCCAGGAAGTGTTCAAGGCCGTCACCGCCAAATACAGCGCCCCCGACCTGATCGCCCAGCGCGCCAAGGTGTCCGGCGACATTGGCACCGCCCTGCGCGAAAAGCTCAGCCTGTACGGCGCCCAGGTGATCAACATCGACATGCGCAACTTCTCCTTTTCCGATAGCTACATGCACGCCATCAACGAGAAAGTCACCCAGGAACAGCTGCGCCTGGGCGCCGAAAACAAGCTCAAGACCGTGGAGGCCGAGCAGAAGCAGAAAGTGGCGATCGCCGAAGCCGAAGCTAGCGCCCTGCGCGCCCAGGCCGACGGCCGCGCCTACGCCGACCTGAAAGTGGCCACCGCCCAGGCCGCCGCCCTCAAAGTGCAGAACGAAGCCCTGGCGCAAAACAAGGACGTGCTCGAACTGCGCCGCATCGAGGTCGAACGCGTCAAGGCCGACCGCTGGGACGGCAAGCTGCCGCAGAACATCTATGCGGGGGCCCCGATCCCGTTTTTCAACGTGGGCAGCAAGGACAAGTAGGCGTCGATCGGTTAGCGCGTAGCGGCGGCGGGGCCACAATCCCCACCTTACAAAGAACGGTCTTTTTCGATGGTCGTTCCAGGGGCTGCTTATAAAACAACATATATTTTTGAACGAAAATTCCGCCGCAGGCCGGGCGCGTACCGGTTCCGGGCACACCCCGCGGGCCGTGTGCAGAGCCTCGGCCAAACATCGGCCGTGCCCGGCCCGCCTGGCGACCCTCAGGCAACCATCACCTGGCGAACTCCCGACCAGCCCAGGCCCGGCCCAGCCCGGTCCCGGCGCCACGATGCAGTCCCATGGCCGACGATACGTGAATCCGGCAACCAAGTGTGGGTGTTAGCAAGCCGGCAAATGACCCGCCGCGGGCGGCCCGCCGGGCACCCTCCCCTCAGCCGCCCCAGGACCCGGTCGCGTCGAGATACGGTGATGGGGCCGCCGCGCCCCAGCGCAGCGGCAGCGCGGCCTCGCTGCGCTGCATCTGGCGTACGGTGAAGCGCAGCAGGCGTTGCGCGCCATCGAAGGCCTCGACCTCGGGGCCGTCCCAGATGATTTGCGCGTCGACGGCCAGATAGAGCAGGTCACCGCTGTCAAAGTCGATCAGCAGCAGGCCGGCGCGCGGATTGACCTGCAGGTTGCCGATGGTGTTGTAGAACTGGTTGCCGATGAAGTCCGGCACCGTCACGGTGCCGTCGGCAGCGACGCGCACAAACCCGGGCTTGCCGCCGCGGTGCGAGACGTCGACGCCATGGGACCGGCTGCCTGCCGCGCTGGCTGCATCGGTTTCCGGATAGGCGGTGGCAATGAACAACGTGTCCGCGCGGCGCAGCATGGCCAGCGCGGCTTGGTCCAGAGTGACGCCGTGGTGGATGGTGCCGGCATGCTCGGGCACCGGGTCCGCATACACCGGCTTGCGCGCCTGGATGTACTTGGGGCAGTTGCCGAAGCTCTGGCTGACCCGCACCGTGAAGGACTCGTCCCGCACCTCCTCGACCACCCCGTTCATGCGATTGCGGCGCCGCGTATGCGGCTCGATGCCGAGCAGGCCGATCGCCGCACCGGGGCGCAGGTTGTGCGCCAGCGGGTCGCCGGCCAGCGGCGCCGCCTGCACCGCAAGGTGCTCCGGGTCGGGAGAAGTGATGAAGCCGGGCGGATTGACCAGCACGCTGGCCCAGGGCTGGCCCGCCGTATCGACGCTGCCGGCGATCACGAAGGGCAACTGGTTGAAGAACAGCCGGTGCTGTTCGGGC
>Ga0302322_100006933_pt1 | contig 10090 bp, 6 predicted proteins | sample Fen_T0_2_FD_203757 | JGI IMG/M metagenome (GOLD analysis project Ga0302322, IMG submission 203757) | Peat permafrost microbial communities from Stordalen Mire near Abisko, Sweden - Fen_T0_2 | ecosystem: Environmental > Terrestrial > Soil > Wetlands > Permafrost | place: Sweden: Abisko... | reverse complement strand
GCGTGGATGGACCCCAGGTGGAGCAAAACGACTTCGATTTCCGCCTCGCCATGAGCTGGGGTCTGGCCACCGCACCCCTGGCCGTCGAACCGGCCCTGGAGGCGCGCCTGAACGACCTCGTGAGCGACCAGGGTCCGCCGGCGGCGACGGTTCCAGCCGGGGTGGCGGCCCGGGTCCGGGCGATCCGCAGCGGCGCCCCGGCCCGCGTGGTTCAAAAAAATATTGCCGTCATCGATCCGGCATTGTGGCCCGCTGACTGGCGGCTGTGGTCGTCGTTCGCCACGGTGCTGCTGGAGCAATCCACCTGGGAGCGGCTCGATGTCTCGCGGCGCCAGGCCCTGCTTGATTGGGTCGCGTTGGGCGGCCGGCTGGTGCGGGTCAACGGCCCGGAATCCCGCCAGCGCTACGGGGCGGGGATGGTCGTCACCCTGGCGGGGGCCATGTTGACCGTTCCCGGGGACATTGGCGAATTTGTGTTGAACGAGGCCCACCGGCCGGGCGAGACCCAGGGCCAGCTGGTGAATGCGGAATTTTGGACCCTGAACCCGCGCGAGTGGCAGCCCGGCGTCCAGCACCGCTGGTTGACCGGTTATATCATCGCATTCGGCCTGCTGATCGGGCCCATCAACCTGTTCTATTTTGCGCCCACTGGCCGGCGGCACCGGCTCTTTCTCTCGGTGCCGATCATCTCGTTTGCCGCCGCCGCCCTGCTGTTCGGCTGTATCACCGTCAGCGACGGTTTCGGCGGCGCGGGCACGCGGCGGGCCCTGGTCCTCCTGCAGCCCGCGCAGAACCGTGCTGTGGTGTTCCAGCGGCAGATCAGCCGGACCGGCCTGCTCACCGGCCGCTCCTTTGCCCTGCCCGCCGATGCCCTCATGAGCATGCAGGCGGATGAAAACCCCGCGACGGGGGTTGACACACAGATGTGGCGCGAGGAAGACGTCGCGTCCGGCAGCTGGTTCACCAGCCGCAGCACCCAACAGCAGAGCCTGTCGCGGCTGGTGCCGACCCGCGAGCGGGTGGAACTGGTCGGTGCGCCCGGCTCCGACCCGGTCATTCAGTCCACCGTGAGCGGAACGCTCCGGGAGTTCATCTTCATGGATCAGGCGGGGATGATGTGGACGGCGGCGGAGGTGCCGCCGGGCTCACGGGTGCCGCTGGTTGCAGTCACGGGCACCATGGCGACCACCGGTCTGCGCGAAATCCTCTACAAGTATGTCCCGACCCCGGGGCTGGCCCGCGGGACCTTCTATGCCCTGGGCGGTTCCGGCGGCCTGATCCCCACGCTGCCCTCGATCCGTTGGCGCGATGACCGCGTCCTCTATACCGGCCGCCTGGGCGGGGAAGGGGAGGCCACGCCATGAGTGCGCCTTTCCTGGAGGTCAACGAACTGGTCCGCTGGTATGGCAAGGTACGGGCGGTGGACGGCGTGTCGTTTACGCTCGGCGCCGGCCAGGTCGTCGGGCTGATCGGGGCCAACGGCGCAGGCAAGACGACCACGATGAGGATACTGGCCACGCTGGATACGGCGGATAGCGGCACGGTGCGGTTGGGCGGCCTCGATGTGGCCGAGCACCCGGGCCAGGTGCGGCGCCGCATCGGCTGGATGCCCGATCATTTTTCACCCTATCAGGACGTGACGGTGGGGGACTACCTCGACTTTTTCGGCCGTACCTGCGGCTGGCGCGGCGCGGAGCTGGCGCGGCGCACGGCCGAGGTCGTGGACTTCACCGAACTGGGCCCGCTGGCGGACCGGCTGATGGACAAGCTCTCCAAGGGCCAGACCCAGCGGCTCTGTCTCGCCCGCACCTTGCTCGGTGATCCCGACCTGTTGATTCTCGACGAGCCGGCGGCCGGGCTGGACCCCAAGGCGCGCCTGGAGTTCAAGAATCTCGTACGGCTGCTGCGCGGGCAGGGCAAGACGCTGCTCATCAGCTCGCACATCCTCTCCGAGCTGGGCGAGATGTGCGACACGCTTGTCTTCATGGACGGCGGACGGGTGGTGCATCACGGGGACACCGAGTCCTTGCAGCGGCACGACAGTGGCGACGGTGGTGCGACCTTCGATATCACGGTGCATGGCCCTCCGTCCGTGTTGTTGGCTTGGCTGGCCGTGCGGCCCGGCTGGAAACTGCTGGAGGAAAGGCGGGATGGCGTGCGCGCCACCTGCCGGATGGCGGATCCCGCCGCGATCGCGGCCGAGCTCAGGCGCCTGACGGCGGACGGCGTGCCGGTGATCGAGTTCCGCCGCGCCGGCCGCCGGCTGGAGGATGCCTTTATTAATATCCTGCGGGAAGGCCGGGATGCGGCGGCCACCAAGTCCGCCGAACCGGCCCCCGGCCAGCAGCCGGAACCACCCTTGACCCCATGAACGCCCCGGCCACCCCGTTGCCTCCCGCCTCCGCCCGCCACGATGATTTTCCCGGCTGGCTGCCGGCCATGCTCGTGAAGGAGCTCAGGCAGGCCCTGCGGGCCCGGGGCTTTGTCGGTCTTTTCCTCACGTTCCATCTCGTCGCAATCCTGGTGTTCTGGTGGACCATCGAGCTCAACACCGCCTCGGGGTTGCGGGACACCTTCAACTGGTTGAACGGGGTCTTCTGGGTCCTGCTCAATGTGGTGCTCCTGCTCGTGATGCCGTCGCGCGGGCTGGGCAGCTTGCGCATGGAGATCGACAACAAGACGCTCGACCTGCTGGTGCTCACCCGGCTCTCGGCCTGGCGCATCGTCCTGGGCAAATGGGTGGCGCTGGTGGCGCAGGCGGCGCTCTTCCTGGTCGCGATCGCGCCCTACGGCGTCGTGCGATATTTCTTCGGGGCCGTGGACCTCGCCGCCGACTTGATCATGGCCGGCTGGCTTTTGCTGGGCGGCGCCACGCTGGCGGCGGTGTGCCTCTGGGTTTCGGGACTGCCGAAGTTGTTCCGGGTGATCCTGCCCGTCTTGTTTTTTCTCTCCTTCCAGTCCGTGGGCCTCTCCTCATTTTTCAGCGCCTCCCTGTCGGGCCGGGGCGGCCTGGGCCGGTTGCCCGGCCCGTTCTCCCTGCAGGGCGTGGCCGGGTTGTTTCTCCTCGGCCTCTTGACCCTGATATTTCTCGGGCTGGCCGTCCGCCGGATCGCCCCGCCGGCGGAAAATCATGCGCGGTCGGCGCGCTTGCTCGGGCTGATCCTGCTGGCGGGGTCGGCGCTGGTGTCCTTCGGGGGTTACCCCGGGGCCGACGCGGTGCTGGGCTTCGGATGCACGGTCGTGGCGTTGATCGCCGCGGTTGAATTGTCGCGCGATTGCCTGCCGATGCGGGTGCACGGGTCGACCTGGGGTGGACGGGCCTGGTTGCGGGGATTCAGCCGGATCATGCTGCCGGGGTGGCCCAGCGCGGTGCTTTTCGCGGGGGTGGCGCTGGTTCCGCTCGCCCTGATCCTGGGTCTGGACCCGTCCCGGCATTCGGGCGCCCGGAGCGGACTGGCCGTCGCCTGGTTAGCCGTGCTGGCGTGGCAGGCACTCGTCTTTCCCGCCCTGCTGCTCTCCTACCTGCCCCCCTCAAGCACGATGCGGGCAGGCGGCACGGGATATTTCGTGGTGCAGGGGCTCTTCGGCACCATCAGCCTGATGGCCGCGACCAATTCCGCCGGGTATCTGGCGGGGGAGAATTTCGCCCGGACACTCGATGCGATCTGCCAGATCCTGCCGGTATTCAGCTTCTGGCTCGGGACCAATTCGGTCAAAACCGGCTTCTCACCCGGGAACATCATCGGGCAGTCGGTCGCGCTCGGGGTGTTGGTTGGGCTCATCTGGCGGCAATCCCGGATTTATTGGGGGACCGTCGCGCGGTTTGAGCGTTCCGGGACAGGCAATCCGGCCGGATCGCCATGACGCCTGCCGCCCCTGCCGTCACCGCGGCCGAGCGACCGGCCCTGACCGCCGCCCTTCATTTCCGGCTGCCCTTTGGCCGGCAGGCATGGCGCGGGTCGCAGGGCAACTGGCTGGGCTCCGGGCTCGGGAGCTCGATCGATTTCCAGGATCACCGCGCCTACGTGGCAGGGGATGACCCGCGCTACATTCATTGGGCCGCCTATGCGCGCACGGGCCTGCTGACGATGAAACTATTCCGCGCCGAGGTCGCGCCCCTGGTGGACCTGGCCGTCGACCTGTCCGCCTCCATGACTTACGATCCGGCCAAGGCGGCGCGGACCGATGAAGTGATCGCATTTTGTGTGCGCAGCGCCGACCAGGCCGGCGCGCCGGTCCGCCTCCACGGGTTTGACGGGCCGCGGATCCGTGCGCTGCCGCTCGATTGGTTCCGGGCGGGTCGCTGGCGGGAACGGCTGCCGGTTCAGCCCTCTTCGCCGGGTTCGGCCCCGGCCCTGCTGCCCTGGCGGCCGGGTGCGTTGAAGGTCCTGGTATCGGATCTGCTCTTTCCCGGGGACCCGGCCGGTGTGCTGGGACCGTTGGCCGCCGGTTCGGGCCTCGCCCTGGTGCTGGCCCCGACCCTCGCCGCGGAGCGCGAGCTTCTCCCGCGGGGCAACCTGGAGCTGGTGGACTGCGAGGGCGGTGCCTCCCGGCACCAACGCGTGGATGCACTGCTGGCGGAACGTTACCGCACAGCCTACCGGCGGCACTTTGCCCTTTGGGATGCGGCGGCCCGCCAACGGGGCGTTTTGCTTGCTCCGGTGCCCGCCGAGGGCGAGCTGAAGAACGCACTGGCCGGCGAACCGCTGCGCCTCGGAGCCGTCGAGCACCGGGTCTGAGCCGTCATGCTGCCTGAATTTGCCAACTTTGCCGGTTTCTGGGCCTTGCTGGGCGTGCCGGCCATCCTTGCGATTCATTTTCTCCAGCAACGGCGCCGCCAACTCACCGTCAGCACCCTCTTCCTGATCGAGCCGCTCGCGCCGGAATCGCGCCGCGGGCGTACTTGGGACCGGCTGCGCACCTCGCGGGCGCTCTGGTTGCAGCTCCTGGCCGTCCTGCTGGCCACATGGGTGCTGGTGGAGCCAAGGTGGGTGCTCACCGAGTCGACGCAGTCCGTGGCCGTGGTGTTGGACAGCTCGGCATCGATGGGGGCGTTCCGGCCCGAGGCGGAGCGGGCTGTGGCCGCCCTTTTCACGGCGCGCGAGGATCGGGCCGCGCGGACGGAATGGCTGCTCTTCACCAGCGATCAACGGCAGCCATCGCTGTATCGCGGCTCAGACCGCCGGGCGGCGCTGGCAACTTTGGCGGCCTGGCATCCTTCCCTCGGCACACATGATCCTCAGCCTGCCTTGCATCTGGCCCGGGCGCTGGCCGGGGCCAACGGGCTCGTGTGGTTCGTCACGGACTCCCGCGCCAAGGTACCCGCCACCCAAGCCGCCGTGGGTGTCGGCCGCGTCCTGGACAATGTGGGTTTCGCCGGCGCGCAGGTCCGGTCCGAGGGCGGCGCCCCGGCCTGGCATGCGCTGGTCAAAAACCACACCGACCGGCCGCAGCGGCGCACGTGGTGGGTCGAGGCCAATGGGGTCCGCACGCCGGAACAAACCGCGTCGTTGGCCCCGGGAGCCCTGCTCGAGCTCAGCGGCCGCCTGCCGGAAGGGGTCGACCGGGCCGTGGTCGCGCTCGGGCCCGATGAATTCGCCACGGACGACCGGTTGCCCCTGGTGCGACCGGTCGCGAAGTCGCTGCCGGTCAGCATCGAGTTGGACGGCGAGCCGGGGAAATATTTTCGTCGGCTGTTGGGCACCGTCGACGGCGTGACCTTCCTGCCCGGGATGCCCCCGCGGTTGCGCGTTCTCCGGCTGGCGCCCGACCACGCGCGGCCCGGGGTGGCGGCGGTCATCCTGCACCCGGAAATGGCCGTGCAGGACCGGGCCAAGGTGCTGCGCTCGCCGGTGGTGAAGGAAAAACATCCGCTGCTGGCCGACCTCAACTGGCAGGGCTGGCTCGGGTCCGGTCCGGGGGAGTTCACCCGCGCCCGCACCGACCAGGCGCTGTTGTGGCAGAATGAGCAGGCACTCGCGTGGCTGACCGGGGACAAGCCGGAACGGCGCGCGTTGGTGCTGAACTTTGACTGGGACGTGTCCAACGCCATGCGGCTGCCGGCGGCGTTGCTCCTGGTACGGCGGCACGTGGAAAGCGTCCGCGACGCGCTGCCGGGGACGTATGCCGCGAATTTCGACGCCCTGGCCCCGGTGCCGCTCGCGGAAAGCGACCTCGCGGGCGGGGCGGCCACCCTGGAGTTTCAGCCGGCGGACGCGGTCACCGCCGCCAGCGCGCGCACACTGGACCCGGTCGAGCTGGCCGTGTGGCGCGCGCCGGAGCAGCCCGGATTTTTCGTCCTCCGCCGGGGCGAGCAGGTGCTGGTGCGTGGTGCGAGCCACTTCGCCGATCCCCGCCAGGCGGACTTCCGTGCGGCCGAGACCTTCGCCACGGATGAGCCCGCGGAGGCGCCGGCCCTGCTCCGCCGCAACACCCGTCCCGATCCGATCACGCCGCTCTGGCTTTTGCTCGCGGGCCTCGGCCTGCTGGGGAGTTGGTGGCCGGCCGGCGGCAGGATGCGGCCGGAAACCATGTTGGGTCGCACCGTCCCTTACGAGCCATGACCTTCATCGCCCCGGAATGGCTTCTGTTGGTGCCGGCGCTTGCCATTGTGGGCTGGCGCGTGCCGCGGCTCCGCCTGCGGGAGCCACTGCGGGCCGGGGCACTGGTCCTGCTGGCGATGACGCTGGCCGATCCCCGCCTCCGGTTGGGCGGTGGCGGCATGGACCTGTGGGTGCTGGTGGACCACTCCGATTCCGCCGCCGGCCTGACGGTGGCACAGATGCCCGAGGTGGCGGCGATCCTGCAAAAATCCAAGGGGCGGGACGACCGGGTCCGCTGGATCGACTTCGCGACCGAAGCGGTGCGGCGGGACCAGGGCGACCCGGAGTTCCGGGGCACGGCGCAGACGCGCACCGGGGCGGCGCTCGACTACGCGCTTGGTCAGCTGGAGCCCGACCGGGCCGCCCGGTTGCTGGTGTTGACCGACGGATATGCCACCGAGCCGCTGGGCGACGCGGCGGAAAAACTGCTCCGGCGCCGCGTGCCGCTCGACTACCGGCTGGTGGGCGAGAGCGCCGCCGTCGATTTCCGGGTCGGCGGCCTGGTCGCCCCGGCCCGGGTGCTGCCCGGGGAGGCTTTTCTCGTGGATTTCATGGTCACCGGGTCCAAGGACGCAGCCGTGCCTTGGGAAGTCTGGCGCGGGGGAAAAAAGGCGGCCGAGGGCACGGCCGAGGTGCGGCGGGGCCAGGCCCGGGTGCGGCTGACGGACCGGCTCGGCGGCAGTGGCGCGGCGAACTACGAAGTCCGCATCCGGCCGGCACAGGATGCACACCCTGACAACAACCGCGTGGCCACCTGGGTCGAGGTGACCGGGGGCCCGCGAATGCTGCTGATCACCGGGTTCACCGACGACCCGCTGGTCGCGCCGCTGCAGGCGCAAGGGCTCAACGTGGAGGTGGTGACCGAGCCGGCCCGGTTGACGGCGGCGTCGCTCACGGGCGTGCGCTGCGTGGTGCTGAACAATGTCCCCGCGCACCGGTTGCCGGCGGAATTTGCCGGGGCGCTGGACTTCTGGGTGAACGAGCAGGGCGGCGGCCTGCTCATGGCCGGCGGCCAGAATAGCTTCGGCTCGGGCGGGTATTTTTCATCGCCGCTCGACCCGCTGCTGCCCGTCTCGATGGAACTGCGCAACGAGCATCGCAAGCTGACGGTCGCGATGGCGATCGTCCTCGACCGGTCGGGCAGCATGGCGGTCGGGGCCGGCGGCGGCCTGACGAAGATGGACCTGGCGGACGCCGGCGCGGCCCGCGCAATCGAACTGCTCGGCGACCTGGATGCCGTGGCCGTGCTGGCAGTCGACTCCGCGCCGCACGTCGTGGTCGAACTGGCCGAGGTGCGCCGGAACCGCATCCGGATGACCGACGCGGTCCGGCGCATCGCGAGCCAGGGCGGGGGCATTTTCACCTACACCGGGTTGAAGGCCGGCTGGGAGGAATTGCAGAAGGCGAAAACCGGCCAGCGCCATCTCATCCTGTTTGCCGACGCGGCCGACGCGGAGGAGCCGGGCGAATATGAGACGCTGCTGCAGGAAATCCGGGCAGGAGGCGGAACTGTCAGCGTGATCGGCCTGGGCACCGAGACGGATTCCGATGCGGCCTTCCTGAAGGACGTGGCGGCGCGGGGTGGCGGGCGGATATTCTTCAATGCCGATCCCGCCGAACTGCCGGCGGTGTTTGCCCAGGAGACCGTGTCGGTGGCGCGTTCTGCGTTTATCAAGGAGCCGACTCCGGCCCAGGGCACCCCCGGCTGGACCCAGCTGGCTGCCCGGACCCCACGCTGGCTTGAAACCGTGGACGGTTACAACCTCAGCTACCTCCGTCCCGGCGCCACGGCGGCGCTGGTGACGACCGACGAATACAAGGCCCCGCTGGTGGCCGCCTGGTCGCGTGGCGCCGGGCGCGTGGCGGCGGTGTCGTTCCCGCTCGGCGGGCCGAATTCAGAACACGTGCGGGCCTGGCCGGATTATGGTGATTTTGTCCAGACCCTGGTCCGTTGGCTGGCTGGCGACGAGGCGCCGCCCGGCGCGGCGCTGCGCACGACGCTGGAGGGCGGGCGGCTCACGCTGGAACTGCTGCATGATGAAACCTGGGCCGCCCGGATCGCGCAGGCCGCCCCGGTGGCCACGCTGGCGGAATCCACGCCCGGGCGCGGCGCCGTCACCAACCGGGATCTGGTCTGGGAGAAGATTGAGCCCGGCCGCTACCGGGCGGCCACGACGCTGACACCGGACCGGGTGGCTCGCGGGGCCGTGCGGATTGGCGGCGTGTCCCTGCCTTTCGGGCCACTGGCCGTCGGATCGGTCGAGTGGGAATTTGACCGCGTCCGCCTCAACGAGCTCCGCCAGCTATCGGCCCGGAGCGGTGGACGGGAACGGCTCGACCTGGCCTCGGTTTGGGATGCGCCGCGGGAGGAACACGAGCGCATGCTGCGGCCCTGGCTGCTGGCCCTGTTCACGTTCATGCTGCTGGTCGAGGCCGGATTGACCCGATTGGAGATCTCCTTGTTGCCGCGGCGATGGCGCGGGAAGGAAGCCGCGGGGGCTTGAACCGGCTCAGGAAACTGGTGGCATCGGCCACCACTGGTAGAGAAAGAAGTAAACCAACACACCGGTCACCGAGACGTATAGCCAGATGGGGAAGGTGAACTTCGCCCAGCGCTTGTGGGTCACCAAGTCGCCCTTGATTGCGAAGAGAAAGGTGCGCGGCACGAGGTAGGCGATGGCGATGGCCAATATGATATGGGTGATCAGCATCGTGTAGTAGAATGCCCGCAAGGCCGGATTCTCCCCGCCAAAGGGCGTGTGGATGCCGCGCATCAGGATCTTGTGGGTCACATAGCCGACCAGAAACACGGCCGACACCACGCCGGCGGTCAGCATGGTGACGCGATGCGCCTCGCGCTGGCCGCGCTTGATCAGGACCAGGCCCGTGAGGATCAGCACGGTGGCGGTCGCGTTGAGCGCGGCGTTGAAGGTCGGGATGTCGTGGACGGTCATGAGGGGAGGTTTTTGCAGGAGCCTGCTTGCAGGCGACGGGTTCACGGCATCGCCTGCAAGCAGGCTCCTATAGCCGGAAATACATCCGGTCCGCGACCAGCGCCAGCAGCAGCAACGGCAGGTAGGCGATCGAGATGAGGAAGAGCCGGCGCGCGATGGTCTCGCGTTTCTCCGGGTTCAGGAAGTTGACCGCGGCGTGCAGGAACCAAAGCCCGAGGAGCAGCGCGAGGCCGAAGTAATACCACGAGCAGTAGCCGAGCAGCGTGGGCAGGGCGCTCGCGGCGACCAGCAGCACCGTCCAGATGAAGGTCCAGCGGGCGAGCTTGGTGCCGGTCGGGTCGACCACCGACAGCATCGGCATGCCGGCGGCGGCGTAGTCCTTGCGGTAGGTCCAGGCGAGCGAGAAGAAATGCGGCATCTGCCAGGTGTACATGATCGCAAAGAGCGACCAGCCGAGCAGGGGGTTCGAGCGTCCCGCGGCGGCCCACCCGATCAGGGGTGGCAGGGCGCCGCTGATGGCGCCGAGCTCGGTGT
>Ga0302322_100006932_pt1 | contig 10090 bp, 8 predicted proteins | sample Fen_T0_2_FD_203757 | JGI IMG/M metagenome (GOLD analysis project Ga0302322, IMG submission 203757) | Peat permafrost microbial communities from Stordalen Mire near Abisko, Sweden - Fen_T0_2 | ecosystem: Environmental > Terrestrial > Soil > Wetlands > Permafrost | place: Sweden: Abisko... | reverse complement strand
GAACTCCTGGGTCCAGTAGACGACGTACGGCGTGCCCGGGCGGTTCACGACGCCCACCCCGATCTGGGTGAACCGGCAGTCCACGATGTTCGCCTCGTGCCCGGGGCTCGCCATCCAGGCGGCCATCACCGCGCCCGCGTTCGGCTGCCCGGCCGCGATGTTCTCGGCCGCGACCGAGTAGTCGTACCCGGCGGCGGTCATCCGCTGGAAGGGCGTCCGCCCGTCCGAGCCGTTGTGCTTGAACCCCGCCGCGCCCGCCATGTCGTCGCTGTGGGCCCGCGCCAGGCGCACCAGGATCGGATCCACGGCCACGGCCGCGCACCCGGCCGCCGTCCGCTGCGCGTTGACCAGCCGGACCACCTCAGCCTCCGCGACCGACTCGGTCCCGGCGCCCAGCAGGAGTGCCGCGCCGGTGGCCGACGGGCCGGGCGAGGCCCCGCCGGAAGCCTCTCCCGCCGAGGCGAGCATCGCCGCCGAGGACCGGGCCGCGGCCACCGACCGGGACACTGAGACCTTGGACGCCGACGACCGGGCGGCCACCGACGCGGCGGCCGCCGCGGACGAGGCGATCCGGGACGAAGCGGTGGGGGAGGCCGAGCGGCGGGGTGTCGGCCGCACGACCGGCACGGACGTCGCGGAGGCGTCACCCGGCGTGGCCTGGGCCCCCGTGGTGGGCTGGGTGCGCGCCGGGCCGGACGCCCCGGGCGCGACGGATGCCGCGTCCGAAGCCGTCGCCGCGCCGGACGCCGGCGACCCGTCGGTGCCGGGAGGGGTGTCGGCCGTCGAGCTCCCGGGCACCAGGTCGGCGGCGGACGACGACGAGGCCTCCTCGGCCGCCGCGCCGCCCATCTCCACCGGGCCCGCCGTCGCCACCTGGCCACCGGCCGAGCACCCGGTCACGGCGGACGCCACGGCGACCCCGCAGGCGGCGGCGACCAACGCCATCAAGCGGGTCCGCGACAGGACGACCTGTCGCCCCGCCACCGCACGGTCACCGCACCGACTCATGAGCTGTGCCAGACCCGTCCGCTCCTGGGTACCCGTGGGGGAACCTGCCTGCCGTCCGATCGGACCCGACCGTACCGCTCGCGACACGCCAACGGCGCCGGAACCACCAAGGGTCCCGACGCCGTCACGCACCGCCACTGGGGCGGCTCAGCGCGTCGTCAGAGCGACGAGGCGCTCTTCGCCATGGCCGACTTGCGGTTGGCCGCCTGGTTCTTGTGGATGACGCCCTTGCTGACGGCCTTGTCGAGCTTGCGCGAGGCGGCCTTGAGGGCGCTCGCGGCGACCGCGGCGTCGCCCGAGGCGGCCGCCTCACGGAAGGCACGCACGACCGTCTTCAGCTCCGACTTGACCGCCTTGTTGCGCAGTCGGCGCTTCTCGTTGGTCAGGTTCCGCTTGATCTGGGACTTGATGTTCGCCACGCGTCTGGTCTCTTCCTGATGCCGGGACAGGTCGGTTGAGGGCGTCGGCCCGTCCGGGACCGCCGGCGAGTGGGGGCGCCGAGTGGCGGAGCGGGCCAGATGCGCGCACGACCTCAGCGCGCACCGGGTGATGAGCTTACCAGTGCTCCCCGGAGCTCCTCGCCAACACCCGCTCGGTGCAGGCGTGATCACGCTGGGTGCGCGGTTGGGCCGCGTCGGCGCCCGTCGTCACTCTCAGGGCAGGACGGACGTCCTCGAGCGTGGCGTTCGTCACTCCCCGCAGTCGATCGCCGGTCAGTGATTGCCGGCGCGTAACGTCGGCGTGACATCGCGCCTCTAACTTCTCAGCCATGGCGGAACTCTTCGACGGCTACCGGGTGACTTCCGCCTGGGACGAGATGCTCGCGTTCCCGGACACCCCGCGGCGGCCCTACCGGTCCGTGCACAGGACCCTGCGACGCCTCACCGGGGCCGATCTGGCCTCGCGGGCGGACGCGCTCGCGCGGACGTACCTGAACCAGGGCGTCACCTTCGACTTCGCGGGGGAGGAGCGTCCCTTCCCGCTGGACGTCGTCCCTCGGGTGATCTCGGCGGAGGAGTGGACGGACGTCGAGGCCGGCGTCAAGCAGCGGGTGCGAGCTCTGGAGGCCTTCCTCGCCGACGCCTACGGCAAGCGCGAGGCCGTCGCGGCCGGCATCGTCCCGTGGCGCGTGATCGCCTCCGCCACCGGCTTCCACCGGGTCGCCTCCGGCCTGCAGCCGGCCAACGGCGTCCGGATCCACGTCGCGGGCGTCGACCTCATCCGCGACGAGGCCGGCACGTTCCGGGTCCTGGAGGACAACGTCCGGGTGCCCTCCGGCGTGAGCTACGTGCTCGCCAACCGGCGCGCCATGACGACGGTCTTCCCGGAGTCCTTCGCCACCCACCGGATCCGCCCGGTCGACGAGTACCCGCGCCGGCTCCTCGCCGCCCTCCGCGCCGCGGCGCCGCGCGGCATCGCCGACCCGACGGTCGTCGTCCTCACCCCGGGCATCTACAACAGCGCCTACTTCGAGCACACCCTGCTCGCCCGGACCATGGGCGTGGAGCTGGTCGAGGGCCGCGACCTGGTCTGCTCCGGCGGCCGGGTCCGGATGCGGACGACGAGCGGCGAGCAACGCGTCGACGTCATCTACCGGCGCGTCGACGACGACTTCCTCGACCCCGTGCAGTTCCGGGCCGACTCCCAGCTCGGCTGCCCGGGCCTGGTCAACGCGGCCCGGGCCGGCAACGTCACCATCGCCAACGCGATCGGCAACGGCGCCGCCGACGACAAGCTGATCTACAGCTACATCCCGGACCTGATGCGGTTCTACCTCGGTGAGGAGCCGATCCTGCCCAACGTGCAGACCTACCGGCTGGAGGAGCCGGACCACCTGGCCGAGGCCATGGACCGGATGGACGAGCTGGTCTTCAAGCCGGTGGACGGCGCCGGCGGCAAGGGGCTGGTCATCGGCCCGCACGCGACCAAGGAGACGCTGGCCGTCCTCCGCGAGCACGTCCTCGCCGACCCGCGCGGGTGGATCGCCCAGCCGATGGTCATGCTCTCGACCGTGCCGACGCTGATCGAGGGGCAGTTGCGGCCCCGCCACGTCGACCTGCGCCCCTTCGCCGTCAACGACGGCAACGAGGTGTTCGTGCTCCCCGGCGGCCTCACCCGGGTCGCGCTCCCCGAGGGTGAGCTGGTCGTCAACAGCAGCCAGGGCGGCGGGTCGAAGGACACCTGGGTGCTCTCCGGGACGACGACCGACATCCAGGAGGTGCGTCGCCTGACCACCCCGCACGTGCCCACCAGGGTGCCCTCCATGCCCCTGCCGGACCCGGGCCCCGACGAGAGCCAGCTCCAGCACCAGCAACAACAGCAGCAACAAGAGCAGCAACAGCAACAGCAACAGCAACAGCAACAGCAACAGCAACAGCAACAGCAACAGCAACAGCAACAGCAACAGCAACAGCAACAGCAGGCCGGCCCGACCCGGCAGGAGGTGCCGGGATGCTGAGCCGGATCGCGGAGAGCCTGTTCTGGATCGGGCGCTACGTGGAGCGCGCCGACGACACCGCGCGCATCCTCGACACCCACCTGCAGATGCTCCTGGAGGACCCGTACCTCTCGGAGGTCGACGCCTGCCGGGCCCTGCTCGCCGTCATGGGTGTCGAACTGCCGGAGGAGGAGGCCGTCGACCGGGGCATGGTCCTGGAGCGGCTGGCCTTCGACGCCTCCAACCCGAGCTCGATCGTCGGCTCGCTGATCTCCGCGCGGGAGAACGCCCGCCGCGCCCGCGAGACGGTCTCCGTCGACATGTGGGAATGCCTCAACACGACCTGGATCGGGGTCGAGCAGGCCCGGCGCCGGGGAACGGTCCACCAGTTCTTCGCCTGGGTCCGCGAGCGGGGCGCCCTGGTCTCGGGCATCGCCGACGCGACGATGAGCCGGGACGACGCCTGGCGCTTCCTCGTGCTGGGCCGCAGCCTCGAGCGTGCCGACATGACCGCCCGCCTCGTCGCGACGAGCACGATCTCGGGCGCCGTCCCCTCGTGGACGACGCTGCTGCGCTCGTGCGGCGCCCACGAGAGCTACGTGCGCACGTACCGGGGTGTGGCGAGCGACGAGCGGGCGGCGGAGTTCCTGCTGCTCGACCGGCTGTTCCCGCGGTCGGTGCTGCACGCCCTGATGCAGGCCGAGGAGTGCCTGGAGGAGCTCGCCCCCGGGGTCGAGCGGGTCGGCGTCAGCGACCGCGGACGTCGCAAGCTGGGCCGCGCCCGGACCAGCCTGGAGTACCGGCGTCTGGAGGAGATCCTCGCGGACCTGCCGGAGGAGATGGAGAAGGTCCAACGGGCCTGCTCCGACGCCAGCGAGTCCATCGCCGGCCGGTACTTCCCGCGTGCCGTCACCACGGCCTGGCTCGAGGAGGTCTCGTGACCCTGCACCGCGTCCCGCACCAGGTGAGCCCGGTCCGCCGGCTCGTCATCGCGCACACGACCGGCTACCGGTACGACCGGCCCGTCGTGGCGTCGTACAACGAGGCCCGGATGACGCCGGTGACCACCCCGGTGCAGACCACGCTCGACGCCCGCATCGAGGTCGACGGCATGACGTGGTCGTACACCTACTGGGACTACTGGGGCTCCCAGGTCACCGCGTTCGAGGCGCTCACGCCGCACGATCGGCTGACCGTCCTCTCGAAGAGCACCGTCGAGCTGTACCCCGCCGACGCGCCCGAGGCGTCGGCCGGGTGGGACGTCCTGCGCCGTCCGGAGGTGATCGACGCCTACCACGAGTTCCTCGTCCAGACGCGCTGCAGCGACCCGATGGAGGAGGTCGTCGCGGTCGCCCGGGACGCCGCCGGCGACCTGCCGCCGTCCGCCGCGGCCCGAGCCGTCTGCGAGCGCCTGCGCGCCGAGCTGGAGTACGTGCCCGGGGTCACCTCCGTGCACACCGACGCGACCGAGGTGTGGCAAACCAAACAGGGCGTCTGCCAGGACTTCGCCCACCTGAGCATCGGGGCGCTGCGGTCCCTCGGCGTCCCGGCCCGGTACGTCTCCGGGTACCTGCACCCGCAGCCGGACGCCGACCTGGGGCACACCGTCGAGGGGCAGAGCCACGCCTGGATCGAGTGGTGGGCGGGCGACTGGGTGCCCTTCGACACCACCCACCTCGGCGACGTCGGCCACGACCACGTGCTGGTCGCGCGTGGCCGCGACTACACCGACGTCGCGCCGCTCAAGGGGATCATCTCCGGTGGGGCGTCGTCCGAGCTCGTCGTGACGGTGGAGGTCACCCGGGTGGTGTGACGCCCGGTGGTCCGACGCCCGGGTGGTGTGATGCCGGGAGGCCGCGCCGTGGGACCATGGGCAGGACGTCGTCCCAGTGAGAGTCCGAGGTAGCACCGCGTGTCCCCGATGGCCCGTACGGCTCACACGCCGTCCGCGACCCCGCCCGAGGCGATCAGGAACTTCTGCATCATCGCCCACATCGACCACGGCAAGTCCACGCTCGCCGACCGGATGCTGCAGATCACCGGGGTGGTCGACCCGCGCCTGATGCGCGACCAGTACCTCGACCGGATGGACATCGAGCGGGAACGCGGCATCACGATCAAGTCGCAGGCCGTCCGGATGCCGTGGGAGTCGGCCGGCGCCGTCTTCGCGCTGAACATGATCGACACCCCGGGGCACGTCGACTTCACGTACGAGGTGTCCCGGTCCCTGGCGGCGTGCGAGGGCGCCGTCCTGCTGGTGGACGCCGCCCAGGGCATCGAGGCCCAGACGCTCGCCAACCTGTACCTGGCGATGGAGAACGACCTCACGATCATCCCGGTGCTCAACAAGATCGACCTGCCCGCCGCCCAGGTGGACAAGTACGCCGAGGAGCTCGCCGGGCTGATCGGGTGCGACCCGGCGGACTGCCTGCGCGTCTCCGGAAAGACCGGCAGCGGCGTCGAGCCGCTCCTGGACGAGATCGTCCGGCAGATCCCGCCGCCCGTGGGCGATCCGGACGCCGCGGCCCGCGCCATGATCTTCGACTCCGTCTACGACACCTACCGGGGCGTCGTGACCTACGTCCGGGTCATCGACGGCCACCTCAGCCCGCGCGAGCGCATCCTCATGATGTCGACGCGCGCCGTCCACGACCTGCTCGAGATCGGCGTCGTCAGCCCCGAGCCGGTCCCCGGCAAGGGCCTGGGCGTGGGCGAGGTCGGCTACCTGATCACCGGCGTGAAGGACGTGCGCCAGTCGAAGGTCGGCGACACCGTCACCAACGCCGGCAAGCCGGCCACCGGGGCGCTCGGCGGGTACCGCGAGCCCAAGCCGATGGTCTTCTCCGGCCTGTACCCGATCGACGGCTCGGACTACCCGGGGCTGCGCGAGGCGCTCGACAAGCTCAAGCTCAACGACGCGGCCCTGGTCTACGAGCCGGAGACGAGCGCGGCGCTCGGGTTCGGGTTCCGGTGCGGCTTCCTGGGGCTGCTCCACCTGGAGATCGTGCGCGAGCGGCTCGAGCGCGAGGCCGGGCTCGACCTGATCTCCACCGCACCGAACGTCGTCTACGAGGTCACCATGGACGACGGCAAGAACCTCGTCGTCACCAACCCCTCGGAGTACCCGGGCGGCAAGGTGGCCGAGGTGCGCGAGCCGATCGTGCGGGCCACGATCCTGGCCCCGAGCGAGTACATCGGCGCGATCATGGAGCTGTGCCAGCAGCGCCGCGGCGCGCTGCGCGGCATGGACTACCTCTCCGAGGACCGCGTCGAGATGCGGTACACGCTGCCCCTCGCCGAGATCGTCTTCGACTTCTTCGACCAGCTCAAGTCCCGCACCCGCGGGTACGCGAGCCTGGACTACGAGGCGGACGGCGACCAGGTCGCCGACCTGGTCAAGGTCGACATCCTGCTCCAGGGCGAGACGGTCGACGCCTTCAGCGCGATCGTCCACAAGGACAAGGCCTACGCCTACGGCGTCATGATGGCCGGCAAGCTCAAGGACCTCATCCCGCGCCAGCAGTTCGAGGTGCCGATCCAGGCCGCGATCGGGGCCCGGGTGATCGCTCGCGAGAACGTCCGCGCGATCCGCAAGGACGTGCTGGCGAAATGCTATGGCGGTGACATCACCCGCAAGCGCAAGCTGCTGGAGAAGCAGAAGGAGGGCAAGAAGCGGATGAAGATGGTGGGCCGCGTCGAGGTCCCCCAGGAGGCCTTCATCGCCGCGCTCTCCTCCGAGGCCGCCGCCGGGGAGAAGGCGAAGAAGTGAGCCTGGAGCGATCGCCCGCGCTGCCCCGGGTCACCGCCGTGTGCGTCGTCCACGAGCTGCTGCCCGGCCCCAAGGACGTCGGCCGCACCGCCATCGACAAGCGCCCGGTGGCCGACGGCGTCGAGGTGGGCGAGCTGGGCCTCGCCGGTGACAGCGTCTGCGACGTCGAGAACCACGGCGGCGCCGAGCAGGCGGTGTACGTGTACGCCGACGAGGAGGCCGACTGGTGGGCCGAGCAGCTGCAGCGTGACATCCCGCCCGGCCTCTTCGGCGAGAACCTGCGCACGGCCGGCGTCGCCGTCAGCATCGCCGAGATCGGGGAGCGCTGGCGCGTCGGCGGGCCGGACGGCGTCCTGCTGCAGGTCACGGCCCCGCGCATCCCGTGCGTCACCTTCGCCGACCGGATGGGCGAGGCCCACTGGGTCAAGCGCTTCGGGCAGGGCGGCCGCCCGGGCGCGTACCTCGCCGTCCTGGAGCCAGGCCGGCTGACCGCCGGGGACGCCGTCGAGGTCACCTACCGGCCGGGGCACGGCGTCGCGGTCGCAGACACCTTCCCGTGGCCCGACGCGGACGCCGCGCAACGCCTGCTCGACGCCCACGCCGACGCGGCGAGCGCCTTCGAGCTGATGCCGAAGATGCAGCGCTGGGCGCTGCACCAGGTCGCCACCCGGGCCGCACGCGCCACGGGCGCCGCGCGCGGTGCCTAGCGCCCTTCCCGACGGCGAGGCTGCCCCGGCCGACGGCGCGCTGCCGGCGTCCGCGGCCTCCGGCGCCCTCGGGCGCGCGTTCGGCGTCTACCTGCACGTCCCGTTCTGCCGGGTGCGCTGCGGCTACTGCGACTTCAACACGTACACGGCCGCCGAACTGGGCGGCGGCGCCGACCAGGCCGGTTACGCCGCGACGGCGCTGGCCGAGCTGGACGTCGCCGCGCGCGTCCTGGCCGGTGCCGGGCTGCCGGCCCGGCCGGCGTCCACGGTGTTCGTCGGCGGCGGCACGCCCACCCTGCTGCCCCCCGCCGACCTGGCCGCCCTCCTCGGCGGGGTCCGCGACCGGTTCGGGCTGGCCGCCGGCGCCGAGGTGACGACCGAGGCCAACCCCGACTCGGTGGACGCCGCGTCGCTGGCCGCGCTGGCCGCCGCGGGCTTCACCCGGGTCTCGTTCGGGATGCAGTCGGCCGTGCCCCACGTGCTCGCCACGCTGGACCGCACCCACGACCCGCGCCGCCTGCCCGACGTCGTCCGCTGGGCCCGCCAGGCCGGGCTCGCCGTCAGCCTGGACCTGATCTACGGCACGCCGGGGGAGACCGCCGCGGACTGGCGCGTCAGCGTCGAGGCGGCCCTGGCCTGCGGCCCCGACCACGTGTCGGCCTACGCGCTGGTCGTCGAGCCGGGCACCCGGCTGGCCGTCCGGGTGCGCCGGGGCGAGGTGCCGCCCGTGGACGACGACGAGCTCGCCGACCGCTACGAGGCCGCGGACGACCTGTTCGCCGCCGCCGGCCTGCACTGGTACGAGGTGAGCAACTGGGCCCGCACCCCGGCCGACGCCTGCCGGCACAACGTCGGTTACTGGCGCGGCGACGACTGGTGGGGGGCCGGTCCTGGGGCGCACTCGCACGTGGGCGGCGTCCGCTGGTGGAACGTGCGGCACCCACGTGCCTACGCCGAGCGGCTCGCGGCGGGGCTCAGCCCGGCGGCCGGCCGGGAGGTGCTCGGTGCCGGCGAGCGGTACGACGAGCGGGTGCTGCTCGGCGTCCGGCTCGCGACGGGGCTGCCGCTGGACGCCCTGGCCGACGCCGGCCGCTCCGCCGTGGCGGGGCTCGTGGCCGACGGCCTGGTGGACGGCGCCGCCGCCCTCGGAGCGCAGGGGCGGCCGCGCCGGGTCCTGCTGACCCGGCGCGGCCGCCTGCTGGCCGATGCGGTGGTGCGACGCCTGCTGGACTAGCGCTGCATGCTGAGTTGGTGCTACGTCACTTCACCAGGCGGTACACGAACGGGTAGCGGTAGGTCTGGCCCTTGTTGGCCGCCAGGCCCGCCATCACGCAGAGCGCCGCGTTGCCGAGGAACAGGACCCACCAGATCAGGCCGAGGATCGTCCACACGCCGTACGACAGGGTGACCGCGGTGATGATCGTCCGCAGGATCCAGAACACGATGGAGACGGCGATCACGTTGATCTGCCAGTTCAGCGCCTCGGTGTTCTGGTCCCGCACGAACGGGCCGCGCTCGCGGAAGATGAAGTAGATGATCGCCGTCGGGATGATGAAGAGGATCCCGGCGAGGTGCCCGAACATCGCCCACTGCTTCTCGTCGGCGGGGCTCAGCGGCTGCGCCGCGGCGGGCGGCGGGCCCCACTGCTGCGGCTGGCCGGGATAGCCCTGCGGCGGCTGGCCCGGGTAGCCCTGCTGCGGCTGGCCCGGATAGCCCTGCTGCGGCTGGCCCGGGTAGCCCTGCTGGGGGGCGCCGCCGTACTGGCCGGCGGCGGGGTCGTACCCGGGCTGCTGCGGCTGGCCGTACCCGCCGGGGGCGGGCTGGCCGTAGCCGGGCGCGGCGGGCTGGCCGTAGCCGGGCTGCGCCGGCGGCTGGCCGTAGCCGGGCTGACCGTACCCGGGGGCGGCGGGCTGGCCGTAGCCGGGCTGGGCCGGGGCCTGGCCGTAGTCCGGCTGGGCCGGGGCCTGACCGTAGTCCGGCTGACCGTACCCGGGGGCGGCGGGCTGGCCGTAGCCGGGCTGCTGCTGACCGTAGTCAGGCGCCGGCTGGCCGTAGTTCGGCGCCGCGGGCGGCTGCCCGTACTGGGGCTGGGCGTACGGGTCGCCGTTCCCGTGGGTTCCCGGGTCCTGGCTCATGTCAAACCTCCTGGGGAATGGCTGCATCCTGCCT
>Ga0302322_100006931_pt1 | contig 10091 bp, 12 predicted proteins | sample Fen_T0_2_FD_203757 | JGI IMG/M metagenome (GOLD analysis project Ga0302322, IMG submission 203757) | Peat permafrost microbial communities from Stordalen Mire near Abisko, Sweden - Fen_T0_2 | ecosystem: Environmental > Terrestrial > Soil > Wetlands > Permafrost | place: Sweden: Abisko... | reverse complement strand
GCGCAGTCGCGGGACGGACTGCCCGTCGGCGGAGCCGTCGAGCAGGGTGTCCACCAGTTCCTGGCCATGACGGTCCCGGTAGTCACGCGGGTACACCCACAGCAGGCGCTCGTAGCGGCGCCGCAGCCGCTCCCGCTCCGCCGTCACGACAGTCCCACCCGAAGCGCCGGCCGAGGCCACGGCGTCACCCGATCGGTCACGATCCGCGCTGCTCGAACCATCCGGGCGGCCTCCGCCGTGACGGCGTCCAGTCCCACCTGGGTCAACTCGAAGTACCGGCGCGGGCGCCCGGAGACCACCTCCTCACGGGCGATCCGCACCAGGCCCTGCTCGGCCAACCGGTCCAAGGCGCTGTACAGCGTTCCGACCGCCAGCACCACGCGCTCGTCCGACAGCGCCCGGACCCGCTGGATGATCCCGTACCCGTGCAACGGCCCGTCCAGCAACGCCGCCAGCATCAAGTACGCCTGCTCCGACATCGACGATCGAGAAGGCACGAACCAAGCATACTTCGCTAGGCGAAGTATGCAAGCCTGCAGCCGACCGCCCTCCCGTCCGGAGGGACCGGCGCATGGCTGCTACCTCGACCGTTCCGCGTCCGCCGGCCCGCGGACGGTATTGATCAGCGCTGCTCCGGTGTCGGCGTCGTCGACACTCACCACGAAGGTGCGACCCCTGGCGTATTCGATCGAGAGGATCCATACCTTCCGTGGATTCATGGCACTCCTTCGATGAAGTCGATCAGTTCACGTCGCGAGACCCCGGCGTGCTCCGCCTGTGCCATGAGATGACGGGCCTGCTCCAAGATCGCCAACTGCTGTCGCCCGATGGTCGCCACGTGAACCTGCCGTGATCATGCAATCCAGGGTGTTCCTGCAATCCAGGGACGGCCCCGAGACGCTCGGCCCTCGCCTCGGCTCGGACGGCGTCCGGGCGAACGTCATCCCGCCAGTCAGGCGGCCTCCGCGCCGCACCGTCATACCCGCAGCGAGTGCATGGCTACGCGGCCGGTGATGTCACTGGGTGACTGCGGACACGACCATCCGTTCGTGCTGGGTCGTCAGGGCTTCGCCGTCCTCGCCGCAGACGTGAAGGTCCGTGAAGCCGGACGCCGTGAGCCAGTCGCGGAGTTCGGTGAACGCGAACAGCCGGACGACGAAGGTGACCTCCCGGGCGCGGCCCTCGCGCACGATCGTGCGGGTCACCTCCAGCCGGCTGGTCACCGGGTCGAGGTGGTACCGGTCCACGAGCAGGTCAGAGGGTCCTCGTTGCGCGGCGACCCGGCTGGGTCGGAAGTCACGCAGACGTGCCGTGATGTTGTTGAGGTCCATCACCAACCGGCCGCCCGGCACGAGGGCGGCGCGGATCTGGTCGAGGACGGCACGGTTGGTCGCGTCGTCGAAGTAGCCGTACGCCGTCGCCCAGCTGACCACGGCGTCGAGCCGGCCGGCGTACGCCGTCAGGTCGCGCATGTCCCCGAAGCCGAAGGTGACCTCGACGCCGGCTGACGCTGCGTCCGACCGGGCGCGCTCGAGAAAGGAGGGAGAGATGTCGAGCCCGGTCACCCGTGCCCCCCGCGCGGCGAGTCGGCGGGCGATCCTGCCGTGACCGCATCCGAGGTCCAGCACACGTGCCCCCGGGCGCAGGCCGGCCAACTCGACGATCAGATCGGCATCGGCCTCGCTGCGGGCGTCGGAGGTGTTGCTGGTGTGCTCGCCGAGCACGGCTGGTTCGAGGTGCTCCGCCGCGAAGAAGTACAGATAGTCCTCGTCATACATCGCCGACGCGTCGAACAGATCGACCATGGTGGTGAAGCTACAGCGATCGGTTCCGATGTCCCAGCCGACCTTCCCGCTCGAGCGGCTCGATCCTCGGGCGATCGTGGGGCGTCTTGCAGGTCGGCGGTCTCGTCGGGCGAGGCGATCGTCGTCTTCATCGGGCCGGGTGTTCGATGGGTCGGGGTGCGGTTCAGGGAAGTCCGGCCCGGTCGAATTCCTGCTGCAGGCGAGGTCTGCGGCGGTGGGTCTCGCGATGATCTCTGATCATGGCGTCGATGTCGGCGGCTGCGCTGGTGCCTGCGGTGATCGCGCGCATCGTGGCCAGTCGGCGGGCCGCCTGCCGGTAACGCTTGGCGTCGGCCTGCTCCAGGTCCTTCTCGGCGAGTTTGGCGTGGATCGGCAGGACGGCGAGGGGGTCGATCTTCTCGTAGGACGTGATCAGCTCGTGCCAGGCGAACTGGAATGTGATCATCCAGTCGGCGAGCCGGACGGCGGGGACGCCGGCGCGCGCGGCGACCTGTGGGTGCAGGGCCAGCAGGCGCCGGCAGGCGTCCCCGATGACTCCGCTGGGGTCGTCGGCGCGGGCGATCACCTTGACGGCGGAGGCCAGCGCCTTGTGGGTGACGGTGTAGACCGGCGAGGGGTCGGTGCCCGGGATCGCCGCTTCCAGCACGTCCACGCCCTGGTGCATCTGACGCCCGTGCGCGTTCGCCGCGCCCAGACGGTGCAGGTCCGCCCGGGTGCGGATCAACGGTAGGACGGCATCAGCCAGCGAAGCCATGGGCCCGGTCTGTCCGTCGTCGGTTCCGGGCGCGACGGGGTTGCGCAAGCGGCGGGCTCGCTTCGCCCTCGCGGGGACGCCGTCGAGGTCATCGCCGTGGACCGGGCGGCGATGAGCGGGTCGGTGTGGTGGCGTGGGTGCGTGGTGCGGGTCAGCGGTGGGGCTGCCAGGTGGTCGAACGGCGGGCGACGGCGAAGATCGTCTCTACCTCTTGGTCGGTGAGGATCGGCGGGAGGTGGCGGAGGTGGGCGGTGAGCCGTGTGACGTCGACGACCGTGACGTCGGTGGGGGGCCGGAACCCCAGCGTGGTCCCGTCCGGGGCCTTCACGTAGAGCCGGTCCTTGCCGTAGCGCCGCCAACGGGACACGTTCGCCGCCATGACCGCAGCCTCGACCGATCCCGCGACGTCCTGAAGTTCCCGGGGTCGATGTGGTCAGGCGCCGGCGCGTTCCAGTTCCGCGATGTCGATCTTCTGCATCTTCATCATGGCCTGGACGGCGGCCGGGCCGGCGGCGAGCAGGTCGCCCATCCGTTCGGGGATGATCTGCCAGCTGAGCCCGAAGCGGTCCTTGCACCAGCCGCACTGGCTCTGGCTGCCGCCGTCGGCGGTCAGGGTGTCCCAGTAGCGGTCGATCTCGGCCTGGTCGGCGCAGGTGACCATCAGCGAGACCGCTTCGGTGAAGGTGAACTGGTGCGGGCCGGTGCTGTCCATGGCGATGAAGGCGCGCCCGGCCAGGTGGAACCGGGCGTGCTTGACCAGTCCGGGGGTGTCCGGGTCGCCGTCCTCGTAGCGGGTGAGCAGGTCCACGCCGGAGTCGGGCAGCAGCGCCGTCCAGGTCGTCATGGCCTCCTCGGCGCGGCCCGCGGCGGCCTGGGTGAACAGCAGGGCCGGGGTGATGGACTGCTCGGTCGCGGACTCGTCGAGGGTCAGCTGCCAGGAGGCGCCGTACCGGTCCTGGAGCCAGCCGTACCCGGGCGACCAGGGGTAGGGGCCGTACTCCATCAGCACCTTTCCGTCCTCGGCCAGGCGCGTCCAGGCCGCCTCGAGGGACGGGCGGTCGGGGAAGGTGACGAAGAGCGAGACGGCCGGGTGCAGCGGGAACAGGGGGCCGCCGTCCAGGCACTGGAACGTGCGCCCGCACAGCTGGAAGACCCCGCTGATCACCTTGCCGCTCATCCCTGCGAAGTGGGGGTCGAGTGACTCGTCCGGGTAGCGTTCCACGTGCAGGACGCGCGAGTCGTCGAAGAGGCTGACGTAGAACGCCATGGCCTCCTCCGCGTGGTGGTCGAACCAGAGGAAGGGCGTGATCGTGGGCATCGGGGCTGGCTCCTGGAGTCGGGGCTGACAGGTTCATCGGTGTCGACCACCGAAGGTGCTGACAATCATCGGCCCCAACCCCCGGGCCGGGCGTACGAGGCCGTGGGCCCCTGTCGCGCGTGAATCCCGAAGCAGGCCGCGGTGACCCCTCGCGTTCGCACGAGGCGTCTCGCACCATCCTGACGACGAGGGGTCCCGCTGGGGCGTCCTGCTTCGCCACCCGTTCGGGCCACACGCCGGCACCCGCGCATGACGTTCGGGCGGCCCGGACGGCGACGTCTTTCGCGGAGGGCGCCGTCACCACCCGGTTCCTGACCGCTGCTGCGCGCTCGATCAGTTCGGGCCGCTGTCGATCCGGCCCGCTGTCGATCCGGCCCGCTGTCGATCCGGCCCTGCCACGCCGTCCGCCGGGTCTCCCGCAAGGGCCCCGACCGGGCACCCTCTCAGTGATCGTGGATGGCCTGTCGGTCGGTGAGGGCCTGGCCGTGCAGGTCAGGCGTGGTCGAAGGACGCCGGGGTGGGTTGGGTCGTCCGCGCGTGCTGGTTGGGGATGGTCGAGCCGCCGGGGCGGGATGCCGCGTGGAGGTGGTCGGCGTCGGTGTGGGGGCGGTTGATCAGTGCGACGGCGGACAGGAGGAGGACTGTCGCCTCGGTGAACAGGGAGGCCAGCCCGAGCGGTTCGGACCAGTTGCCGATGTCGTCGTGGGCGCCGGGAAGTCCGGTGGTCCGGGTGAGGACGAAGCCGATCATCGGGCCTGTGGCGAGGGATGCCGCGCACAGGTACGTGGCGGCGTGGTCGGTGCGCAGGAGCAGTTCGGTGACCAGGATCGTGGACGCGATCAGGCCGAGGTAGGCGATGCCCATCCACCGGGTCTCCTCCCACTTGCCGGGCAGGTCGAGCAGGTGGACCAGGCCGATCCCGGTCGTGAGGGTGGCAAGGACGGCGCGGCGGGCGCTGGTGGAGGTCATCGGTTGGTGCATCCTTTCGGGCGGCATCGAGCGGTGTGCCGACCGTGGTGATCGACCGGGTGTGGGATCGGCAGGCCCGGGCGCGATCTTGACGTTCGGGGTCATCGCGCTGCGGGCCGACAGGTCCTTCCCGGGCAAGAGGGGGCCGGTCGCGCCGAACCCGCGCGGAGCCCGCTCGGCCACCAGGCCGACCACCGATGATCACGGTCTGTGCTGCGGTACTAGACTGGGCGCCGGGCCGATGGGGGTTCGTGGACGCAGGGGTGGGTCGTGGCGCTGACGGGTGGGCTCGTCCTGGTGTCGGTCATCGTCGTGGCTGTGGCCTCGTCGGCGCTCCTGATCCTGCTGTGGCCGCGGTGGACGGGGCGCACCGGGATCCTGGCACGCGTGGCGCTGGTGGCGGGGCACGACGTCGCGTTGCTGGTCGCAGTGGCCGTGCTGTTCAACGACCACTTCGGGTTCTTCGCCGACTGGACCGATCTCGGGCAGGCCCTGGGGGTGGTGAGCTCGGCGGACGGCGGCGTGAACGCCACCGCGGGCGGGGACCCGCGGGCTGCCGTCGCCGCCGTCGGGACCGGGGGTGACCCGTTCCCGGTCTCGACGTCCCTGCCGGGGCCTGCCCCGGGGATGGCGGTCGGGGTCGGTGGCGGGGTCGGGGGCAGGCAGCAGCGGTACCTGCACTTCACCGTCACCGGCGCGCGCAGCGGGGCCCGGTCGCAGATCCTGGTGGCGTTGCCCCGGGGGTACGCCGACCCGGCCAACCGGCGGCGCCGCTACCCGGTGATCGAGACCTTCCCCGGGTATCCCGGGACGCCGTTCAACCCCTCCCGGGCCTTGGACGCGCTGGTCACCCAACGCCGGATGGCCCCGGCGATCGTGCTGTCCGCGACGATGGAGATCCCCCGCGGCCGGGACACCGAATGCGTCGACGGCGGCGGTGGTGCCCCTGCGGTGGAGACGTTCCTGACCCAGGACGTCCCCGAGTGGGCCACCCAGCACCTGCGGGTCTCCCTGCACCGCAGCGGATGGGCCACCGCAGGGATCTCTGCCGGGGGCTGGTGCGCGGCGATGGCGGCGATGCTGCACCCCGACAGGTATTCCGCCGCCATCGTGCTCGGTGGCTACTTCCGGCCCCAGTTCGGCTCCGTGTACGCCCCGTTGCCGCCCGCGTCGGCGGCTGCGGCCCGCTACGACCTGATCTCCCTGGCCCGCCGCCGGCCGCCACCGATCGCGCTGTGGTTGCAGACCTCACCCGCCGACCAGGTGTCCTTCGCGACCTCCCGCGACCTGCTGGCCGCCGCCCGCGCACCGCTGGCCGTGCACTCCCTGGTGATGAGCGACACCGGGCATCGACTGGCGGTCTGGCTGCCGCTGCTGCCGCAGGCGTTCACCTGGCTCGCCTCCTGCGACCCCGCCTTCGCCCCCGCCACTGCCAGCCCCGACCGCACCACCTGGTGACAGCCCGGCCCCGCCGCAGGGTGCAGCGGGCCCCGCACACCCGGCACGGTCGGCACGTTGATCGTCATGGGCCTCGCACGAGTTTGAGGACCCCGCTCACCAGCTTGACGACGAACCTGGACCTGCTGGCCGACGGCGCCGGGCTCGCCGATCCTCAGGCTCCGGGCCTGGTCGAGGCGGCCAGGGCGCAGGCCCTGGAGCTGACCGGCCTGGTGGAGGACCTGGTCGACCTGGCCCGGCACGGGCAGGTCGAGCCGCACCGGCAGGACGTGCGGCTGGGCTCAGCCCGTGCGTGGTCACGGTGGACGAGGAGGGGATCCTCCGGGCGATCGGCAACCTGGTCGACAACGCGGTCAGGTGGAGCCCGGACGGCGGGTGCGTGCACGTCGCCGTCGCCGGGGGCCGGTGCGTGGTCACCGACCAGGACCCGGGATCGACCCCGGCGACCTGCCGCACGTCTTCGAGCGCTTCTACCGGTCGGTGGCGGCGCGGGCGATGCCGGGTTCGGGGTTGGGACTGGCGATCGTGGCGAAGATGGCGGAACGCAACGGTGGCGACGTCCGGGTGCGCTCGGGAGCCGACGGTTCGGTGTTCGCGCTGGCCTTCCCCGTCGCGGGGTAGAGCACCTGCGCCGGCGCTCGACGTCACGCCGGAGCGGTTCGCCCCGAGGGACCGCAGGATTCGACATTCCGCGCCCGCACCATCGGGGTGGAGCGGGCCCGGCGATCCTTCTCAGACGGGTTCCCAGCGCCAGCCGTTCGCATCCCTGCAGATGATCGCCTTGCCGTCCCCCGCGAGACCGCTGACCCCGTGATCGGTCTTCCGGCAGAACTCTCCGGGCTCGTAGCACTTCCCGCCGTTGGTCAGCGGGTGGCAGGCCGTCGCCGTGCCGGGCGGGGGATTGTTCGGCGGAGGAGGAGCCGGTGCCGTGGTGGCGGGCGCCGGGTCGGCGGATTGAGGGTGCGCCGTCGGTGGTGCCGCCGTCGGTGGTGCCGCCGGCGGAGTTGTCGTGCGGGTCGTCGCCGGGGCCGCCGCAGCCGTTCGCGTCGGCGTCGGCGATCCTTTCGGGGCCGGCGTCCGCGAGACGGGGCGGGTCGTGGCGGTGCTGCTCGAGGCGGTGCTGCTCGAGGTGGAAGGGAACGCGACGGATATCGGTGTGGTGGGCGCGGGTTTCGCGGTGAGGGAGCCCAGGACCCCGAGCAGGAACACCGCGCCCGTCGACCCGATGACGACGAAGGGCCATCGGCGGCGCCGGCGAGGCGGGGCTGCGGGGAGCCAGGCGGTCGTACCCGTCGCCGGGTCGACGCGATAGGGCCGCCCCGTCACGGGGTCCACGAACACCTGCCCCGTGGGGGGAGGCGGGCCGCCCCGTCCTGCAGGTCGGTGAGGAGGTCGTGCACCGGCTGGATCGGTCACCGGGGCATGTTCCCGCATCGGCCACGCCACCGTCCGGCGGATCGCCTATTCCAGGGTTTATCCGAGCGGTGCCGCACGGGCATTCCGGCCACCACCGATCCGGCAATTCTGATACCTGCAGCAACGTTCGGTCCTGTGGGCCGGCGAGATATTCCCGTGCGCGGCCACGTGGAGGCGGCGCGCACGTGTCGACCCTCCCTCGGACGCGGGGGTACGGACGGCACCAGCTCGCCCGTCGTCCGTGGCCGGCCTGGCAGCAGGACCCTGCGGTGGTGCACGGATGCACCGTGGATCGCGACGCCCCCGGCCGAGGCGGGCGACATTGCCAGGGCTCTCCCAGGTGCAGCCCAGGTCGCTCCTTGCTCCTCCCGACCATCCTGTACCGGTCGGGCCTGGTAGTGGTCGGGTCCGCGGGACCGGTCGTGAAGGGGGAGGTCGGTGCGGTCGCACCCGTCGGCGAACCAGGGATCATCTGGCCCCGGCGCCGGGCTCCGGCCGGCCACAGGTGCCCGGACCGAGCCGGTGCTGGCCCTGCTCGCCGCCACCGGCGCAGTCGTGGCGCAGGTCCTCACCGACACCGACGGTCTCCGGGTGCTGCTCGACCTCACCGCGCTGCTCACCGCCACCGCCGCCGTGCGGACCCTCCTGCGGCAGGAGGCGCTCCGACGTCGACGCGCAGCCCTCGGCGAGCTCGCCGTCGGCGTGACGACCACCGGGATCTGCCTGGTGCTGGTCCTGCTCGGCCGCCGCGGACCCGAAGCGTTCCTGGGCGGCCTGGTCCTGCTGGCCGCCGCCGGACTGGGCGCCGTCCTGAGCGTGCTGATCCTGGCCGGTGCCACCGTCCGGCTCCTGCACGAGCCGGCCAACCCCGCGGGAGCCGCGGCCGAACGCCCCGCAGGGCGGGGGATCGTGCTCCTCACCCTGGTGGCGGGGCTGGTGGCGCTCGCCCTACCGGTCCGCGACGCCATGTTCCGCTGACCCCGCCGCCGCCGCCGCCGCCCCCGCCCCCGCTGCCCGGCCGGCCGCCGCGCACGCCGCCCGCCGCCCACGGGGCACCTTCGCACGGCCGCGCAGCGACGGTCTGAACCCCGCACCGTGCGACGGGGCCCAGACCCTCCTCCTGGGCCGGGGGCGTCAGCTCTTGGCGTCCCCGCGGGGACGGCGCAGCGTGAACGTCTCGAACGGCGACAGCTGCCCGTCGGGCCCGGTGACGTCGAAGTAGGTGACCGTCATCGTCGTCACCCCCCTCGCCTTCGTCCCGGGATCCACGGTGAAGGCGGCGAAGCCGTAGGAGTGCGCAGCGTTGCGGACGGCCGACCAGGGTGCGTCCTCGGCGACGTACACCGGGGGCCGCTTGCCGGTCGTCGGGTCCGGGTCGCGGACAGCCGTGATCACCCGGCAGCGCGGCGGGTCGAAGAAGAGCTGGTTGGACGGCGCCGAGGTGCCGCCGCCGCCCAGCACCATGTGGACCGTGCCGTGGGAGGTGTCCACGACGTCCGTGGCCGTGGCGACCGGCACAGGGGTCAGGGTGGCGTTGCCCTGCCGTCCCCGGATCGGGTGGGACCGCTCGTAGTGGTGCTCGTGCCCGCACACGACCAGGTCGACGCCGTAGGCGTCGAACAGCGGCACCCACTCCTGACGGATACCGAGGTCGGCGCCGTTGAACTTGTCGGCCGTGCTGATCGCGACCTGGTGCATGCACACGACCACCCAGTCGATGCCCTTGTCAGAACGCGCCCCGCGCAGCTCGCTCTCCAACCACGCCTTCTGCGCACCCGCGCTGTACCCGCGGACGTAGCTGTTGCCGCCGTCCTGGTAGCACACGTCGTCGTTGGCCACGCTGATCACCCGCACGGAGCCGGCGGTGAACGCGTACCACAGGCCCCGGGTGACGTCGGTCTGCCCGCCTGCGGCCGGGACCGAGAAGTAGGTCTGGTACGCCTGGTACCCGATCGGTCCGTTGCCCAGCTCGTTCTCGTGGTTCCCGGCGGCCGGCATCCACGGGCGGTGGCGGGCGCTGCGACTGTTGTTGGTCCAGAAGTCCCACCACGTGCGGACCCGGTCGGTCGCCAGGTTCGCGTAGCACAGGTCGCCGTTGAACAGATGGAAGAGCGGCTGCACCCGTTCCACACCGGCGACCGTGTCAGCCCCCGCCGGTGACCCCAGGTTGTCGTTGACGAAGGCGGGCGCATTGGACACCGTCACCCCGGCCGGCGGCACGTAACGGCGCCCCAGCGTGGGAGTGCCCTGGTCCCCGAAACTGGTGAAGGTCAGGGCGGCGCGTCCCTTCGGCGCCGCCCTGTGTGTCAGGCTCTCGTGAGACAAGACGATCTACCCCGTATGTGAAGTTGATCAGGGCGAGGATGGATCG
>Ga0302322_100006930_pt1 | contig 10091 bp, 5 predicted proteins | sample Fen_T0_2_FD_203757 | JGI IMG/M metagenome (GOLD analysis project Ga0302322, IMG submission 203757) | Peat permafrost microbial communities from Stordalen Mire near Abisko, Sweden - Fen_T0_2 | ecosystem: Environmental > Terrestrial > Soil > Wetlands > Permafrost | place: Sweden: Abisko... | reverse complement strand
TCGAGCACGTCGGCGGGCGCGTCCGGGCCGAGCCAGATCTGCGGGTGGTAGGCGTCGCCGCCGTCGTTGGCGAGCCGCTCGGCGTAGTCGAGGTCGACGAAGCCGCCGGTGGTGCCGAGGCGGGGCAGCTCGGCGACCTCGCCGGCCAGTGCGATCGGCAGGCGGGCCCCGTCGAGGCCGTTGATGTGATCGCCGATGCCGGCGCTGCGGGCCACGATGATCGGCAGCGGCGACGGTGAGTCGGTCGGCATGATCCGGACCGCCACGTCGGCGCCCTTGTAGCCGGTGATCACCGCGTGCAAGCCGTCGGGAGTGGGCGAGAGCGCGGGCACCAGCAGCTTCGGGCCGGGTGAGGTGGGCGTGCGCCAGTCGCCGGCCTTGCCGAAGCCGGCCTCGTCGGCGATGACCTTGCCGCTCTGGCCCAGCGTGTGCAGGGTCATCGAGACGTCGAAGCCGCGGCCCTCGGGCTGGTCGATCTGCAGCGAGGCGAGCCGACACTTCTCGACACACATCGGAAGGTTGCGCTTGTAGGTGTGCCGGCCGAGCTGCACCGCGCCGAGGTCGACGGTGCCGACGTTCGAGCCGTCCAGCGGCACGACCACCGCGGTCCAGCGCACCCGGAACGCGTCGACCAGGCTGTCGACGGTGACGTCGAGGGACAGTTCCTTGTTGTCCACCAGGATCGGGTCCTGCCCGACCTGCGGGTGCAGCAGCTTCGCCACCGCGTCGGCGGAGACCGTGTCGTCGTTCCACAGTGCGACCTTGGCCAGCCGCCGGCTGTCGACGGCGAGGATCGGCGGCACGGTGGTGTCGTCGCCGACCGGGATCGTCGCGGCGGCCATCGCGAAGTCGCCCGGCGGGTCCAGCGCCCGCACCTTGGTCAGCAGCTCGGCCCGGCTCACCGTCTCGACGGTCACCACCCGCGGGGCGCCGAGCTCGACCCGGACCCGGTGGTCGCGGATGTCGGCGGCGGTGCTGGTGGTGACGGCCGCGAGGGTGACCAGGCCGACCGCGACCACCAGCAGGGCGAGCACCCGCTGGGTGCCGGGGCGGCGGGACATGGCATAGGCGGCGAGCGTGGACCCGATCCGGCCGCGGCGCAGCGCCCGGCGGCCGGCCCGCTCGGCGATCGGGAGCACCCCGCGCGCGGCGACCAGCCCGATCGCGATGACGACCGCCGACGGGGCGAAGACGGCGAACCCGGCCACGCCCTTGCCGCCCTGGCGCAGCTGCCAGACGGCGGCGGCGGCGAGGGCCACCACGGCGACCTCGAAGGCCGGTGCGCGCCACCGCGACCACCGGCTCGGCACGTTGCGCAGCAGGTCGATGGTCTTCTTGCCCAGCTCGCCGCGCTGGGCAAGCACGGCGGAGGCGAGCGCGCCGGCCAAGGCGACGGCGGCCCACCAGGACAGGCCCGCCGACAGCGGCACGCCCTCCGAGGTGGACAGCAGCAGGAAGGCGGCGAGGCGGACCAGGTAATGGCCGAGGAAGAAGCCGACCACGGCACCGGCGAGGATCGGCACGATGCTCTCGCCGGCCGCCAGCCACCAGCGGCGCGGCGCGCTGGTGCCACGCAGCGCGACGAGGCCCAGCTCCAGACGGCGCTCCTGGATCGCCGAGGCGACCGCGATGAAGAGCACGAACCAGCAGAGCAGCACGAGCGGCACGGCCGCGATCGGCACGACCCGGTCGACCAGCCCGCGGTTGCGATCGATGCGGGCCAGCAGGTTGGGCAGGTCGGTGTGGACGCTGGGAGCGCCGCCCAGGATCATGAGTTTGCCCTGGCCCTCCGTGACGGCCCGGTAGACCCGTTCGAGGGACTCGCCGGTGATCGCGTCGTCGGCGATGACCACGTCGATCGACTGCCGCTCGACCGAATGCTCCAGGCTCTCCAGCGTCAGCCGGTCGGCAAACAGCGGGGCGGTGACGAACCGGGCGGTCGGGCGGGGGTCGAAGTAGCCGAGGTCCGACCAGAACTGCTCGAACGCGTTCAGCGGCTCGTATGCCCCGACGAGGGTGAGCGTCCGGGGGACGCCGGCGGGCGTGTAGTCGGCGTCGGGCATCGAGATCACCGCGTAGGCGACCTGCACGGTGTCACCGAGGTGCAGGCCGAGCTGCTCGACGGTCTCCTTGCTCAGGATGATCTCGCTGGCGCTGATGTAGCAGCGGCCGGAGGTGAACCGCAGGTGCGCGCAGACGTCCTCACGGAAGACGAAGCGCGGCGCCACGGGCCGGACCTTCGGGTCGGCGGTCGTCAGGTAGGAGTCGGTCTCGGTGCTGAAGACGCTGCTAAATCCGGGGATGTTGAAGAGCTTCGGCACCAGCTCCTCGAACGAGCGTTCGCCGCCGCGGGACTCGCGCCGGGCCTCCACGACCCGCTCGGTCACCGGCGCGCTCTTGACCTCGTTGGCCACGACGGCCCGGTCGGCGGTGGCGCTGTAGACCGGGGCGCTGACCGCGGCCGCCATCGCGAACATGGTCAGCAGCAGGGCGGTGAGCGCCTGCCAGGGGCGGGCACGCACCATCGACAGCGTGAGGGCGATCACGGCGCGCTCCATCCGTCGGCGAAGTAGGGCAGGACATCACCGATGTACAGGCGTATCAGGAAGGCCACCGCGAGTCCGAGGACCAGCGAGGTGCCGACCATGACCAGGTAGCCCTCGATGCTCACCCGCCGCACCAGCCGGGACGAGGCCCCCTGGGTACGCAGGGCGTTGAGCTCCCGGCTGCGGGGCCGGCGCTCGACGGCGGCCACCACGGAGGCCGAGCCGATCGCCAGGGCCAGCCCGATGACGGCCGACAGGAACATGAACTGCAGGGTCAGCGGCGGGCCGAACGAGGCGTAGTGCTCGGCGGTGCCGTCGATCGACTCCTCGCTCAGCAGGATCACGCCGCTCTGGCCGAGCCTGCCGACGATGTCCTTCGGCGCGCCTCGGGCCAGCCAGACCTGCAGCGACTCGCCCGCGCCGAAGTCGGCGCCGAGCCGGTCGGCGTATTCGAGGTCGACAAGCACGCCCTGGTCGCCCAGCCGGGGCAGTCGGCCAGCCGTGGCAGCGATGCGCTCCGACAGGGTCGTCGCGCCGTAGCTGACCCGCTGGTCACCGATCACCCGCGACTGCAGGACCTTGGCGCGGACGCTGGCGATCGGGGCCGGCGAGTCGATCCGGTAGACGCCCGGATCGGTGGCGCCGGAGCTGACCGGGGCGATCCGGAGCAGCAGGCCGGCGGCGACCGGGGAGACGATGAGGTTGGGCGGCTTGTCGGTGACCGTCAGCCGCCAGGCGACGCGGTCGGCCAACTGCTCCTTGGTCAGCAGCGGCTTGTTGGGGCCGGCCTGGGCGAGGGCGTGGACGGTGACCTCGACCCCGGGCCGGGCGGAGAAGAAGACCTTCTGCTCCAGCGTGCTCTGCATGAGCGCGAGCGAGCTGAACCGGCAGCCGGGCGCGGTGGTGCAGGCCGGGGTGGGCACCCGCAGCCGCTGCGGGCCCTCCTTCAGCGGGCCCGTGCGGGCGGTCAGCCTGCCGCCGGCCGGATCGGCGAAGACGGCGTCGAAGAAGACGACCCGCTCGGGGTCGGCCGCGGTGAAGTGCACGTCGATGTCGAGGGCGACCTCGTCGCCGGTGAGGTAGACCGGCGCGGGGGCGGGTGGGTGCAGGGCGGCGGCGGTCTGCTCGGCGGTCATGCCGTACTCCGGCCGCCAGGTCGCGACCGCGGCCAGCCGCGGGCTGTCGACGAGCAGGACCCGGTCCTTGCCGGAGCGCAGCGACTCCACCGCGGCCATCGCATACTTCCCGCTCGGGTCGGCGGCGCGCACGGCGTTGAGCAGGGCGAGCCGGTTCTCCGCGCGGACCACGAGCACCCGGTCGGCGCCGACCTCCAGCTCGGCCCGGGCGCGCCCGGCCTCGCGGCCGGCGTGCCAGGTCAGGAACGAGGTGCACAGCAGGGCCACGGTCACGATCATCAGCGCGGTCAGCCGGTGCACCCCGGGCCGCCGGGCCAGGTAGATCGCGGTCAGGGCGCGGGCCGGGCGCCCGTGCCGCAGCGCCCCCTCGACCAGGCGCGAGGCGCTCAACGTGACGATCCGCGCGGCGACCAGCGCGAAGGCGAGGGCGGCCAGGCCCGGCGCGATCAGCGCGAGACCGGCGGCGTCGCCCGCGGCCCGCTGCTTGACCTGGACGACCGCGATCACCGCGATGACGACGAGCACCAGGTCGAAGAGGTCGCGCCAGCCGCGGGCCCGGGCCGGGCTCTGCCGCAGCAGTTCGGCGACGGTCGACCCGAGCGCCCGGCGCTCGGCGAACATCGCGGCGAGCAGGGCGCCGAGAACGGCGACCGCGACCGCGACGACCGACAGCTCGGCGGCCTGCACGTTGGCCGCGCTGTCGCGGATGCGGCCGGTGACGGCGGTGGCGAGCAGATAGCCGATCGGCAGGCCCAGCAGCGCCCCGCCCAGCATCGGCAGGGCGCTCTGCCCGCTCACCAGGGCCCAGGTGCGGGCGCGGGTGGCGCCGCGCAGCTTGACCAGCCCGACGTCGGGGCGGCGCTCCTCGCCGGTGTACTTCACCGCGAGGTACAGCGCGAACCAGCACAGGACGAGCAGCTGGAAGGCGCCGACGGGCACGCCGACCGAGACCAGGGTGCGGTCGTGCTCGACCCGGTCGATGACGGCGCCGATCCGGGTGTTGAGCGTCAGCCGGTTGTCGGCCGCGACCACGGTCGCCGCGTTGAGTGTGTCGCGGACCTCGGCCGGGGAGTGGTCGACCAGCAGGGCCGGCTCGGCCACCAGGTCGACGATCATGCTCAGCTTCTTCGGCTGGAGCTTCTCAAACACGGCCGGGCCGGCCAGCACCGCGTCGTCGACCGGCTCGGTGATCTCCGGCGAGGCGCTGGTCGGCAGGTCACGGGCCAGGACTTCGCCGTTGCTGCTCCAGAACGGGTCGGCCGGGTCGTCGGGCCGGTAGATGCCGACGACCTTGAACACGACCGGCGCGTCCAGCGCGGCGCTGCTGTAGCCCAGCGTGGCGCCGGGCTGCAGCCGCAGCCAGCGGGCCGTGCGATAGCTCAGCATGATCTCGTCGGCGGCCGTCGCGCAGCGCCCCTCGATCGAGGCGTGCGCGCACGCGTCCGTGCGCACGACCAGCGGGGAGGTGGTCGCCCGTGGCACGGCGGCCGGCTGGCCCGCCGCCACCGGCTGGCCGGTCTGGCCGGCATTGGCCTGGCCGGTCACGAACGCCTGGGTGTACACGGTGAACCCGGACAACCCGACGATGCTTTCGGTGAGCCGCGCGGTCGACTCGAGCTGCGCCGTGAGCGAGCCGCCCTCGATCGGCCCGACGGCGATCGCCTCCATCGACCGCTCCTCGATGGGCGCGGACTCCACGTGGCGGATCGCGACCTTCTCGGTGGAGGCCGTCACATACCAAGGCGCCGCGGCGGCCGCGACGGCCGCCAGTGTGCTCAGGACGAGCAGTGTCAACGCTTGCGCGCGCCGAGCCCGCAACGCTGCGAGCACAAGTGCCAGCAAGGCCCCTCCCCATGGTCAAGGTCGTTCGTAGATAGACCAGCCTGGGGAGACGTCGGTTGCGTTGCGGTTAGGTCACGGTGACCTCAAAAGCGCGCAGGCTCGCGGTACACCCCCCAGATCTCTTTCAATGCCCCACAGATTTCGCCGAGCGTCGCCTCGGCGCGCGCCGCGTCGAGCATTGCCGGGATCAGATTGCCGTCGGTGCGGGCGACGGCCACCATGCGCTCGAGCCGCTCCTTGACGAGCGCGTTGTCGCGGCCCGCCCGGCGCTCGCCGAGCAGTTTGTTCTGCTCGACCTCGACCTCGTGCGAGACCCGCATGATGTCGAGGTCGCGGGTGATCGAGCCGGTGTGCACGTTGACCCCGACGACCCGCTTGTCGCCCTTCTCCACACCCTGCTGGTAGGCGAAGGCGCTGTCGGCGATCTCGGCCATGAACCAGCCGTCCTCGATGCCGCGCAGGATGCCGCCGGTGATCGTGCCGTCGCCGCCCATGTCGCGGATCCGCTGGAAGATCGCCTCGGCCTCGGCCTCGATCCGGTCGGTGAGGGCCTCGACGTACCAGGATCCGCCGAGCGGGTCGGCGACGTTGGTGATCCCGGTCTCTTCCATGAGCACCTGCTGGGTGCGCAGCGCGATCTCGGCCGCCTCGTCGCTGGGCAGCGCCAGGGTCTCGTCGAGCGCGTTGGTGTGCAGCGAATTGGTGCCGCCGAGCACCGCGCTGAGCGCCTCGACGGCGGTGCGGACCACGTTGTTGTACGGCTGCTGCGCCGTCAGCGACACCCCGGCCGTCTGCGTGTGGAACTTCAGCCAGAGCGCCTTCTCGCTTGTCGCGCCGTAGACGTCGCGCAGCCATCGCGCCCAGATCCGGCGCGCGGCACGAAACTTCGCGATCTCCTCGAAGAAGTCGATGTGGGCGTCGAAGAAGAAGCTCAGACCGGGCGCGAACCGGTCCACGTCCAGCCCGCGTGACTGGCCCAGTTCCACGTAGCCGAACCCGTCGGCCAGGGTGAACGCCAGCTCCTGCGCGGCGGTCGAACCCGCTTCGCGGATGTGGTACCCCGACACGCTCAGCGGCTTGTACTTCGGGATGTGCTCGCCGCAGTACTGCATCAGGTCGCCGATCAGGCGCAGATGCGGCTCCGGCGGGAACAGCCACTCCTTCTGCGCGATGTACTCCTTGAAGATGTCGGTCTGCAGGGTGCCGTCGAGCCTGCTGAGGTCCGCACCCTGGCGCTCGGCGGCCACGAGGTACATGACAAAAACCGGAACGGCGGGTCCGGAGATGGTCATGCTCGTGGTCACGTCGGCCAATGGGATGCCCTCGAAGAGCACGTCCATGTCCGCGGCGGAGTCGATGGCCACGCCGCAGTGCCCGACCTCGCCCAGCGACTGGGGCTCGTCGGAGTCGCGGCCCATCAAGGTGGGCATGTCGAAGGCGACGGAGAGCCCGCCTCCGCCGGCGCCGAGTAGCATCTTGTACCGCGCATTGGTCTGCCGGGCGTTGCCGAAGCCGGAGAACTGGCGGATGGTCCAGGTGCGGCCGCGGTACCCCGTGGGGTGCAGCCCGCGGGTATAGGGAAACTCGCCGGGCCAGCCGATCCGCTCGAACCCGGGGACGTCGGCCCCCTCGGGCGGCCCGTAGACCGGCTCGACCGGCGTCCCGGACAGGGTGGTGAAGTCGGCATCACGGGTGCGGGCCGCCTCGTAGCGGCGCTGCCAGCGGTCGCGGCCTTCGGCAATCTCGTGGGCGTCCATCGGTGTCGGCGCTCCTCGGGCAGGATCGGGGTGTCCGTCTCATGTCCGATGATAAGCGCCACCTGAACGATCCCTAAGGCCGCGCCCCTTTGATGCCGCTTTCGAGCTTTCGGGGCGCGGCCTTTGTCCGGCTTGGTGCCTCTTTGGTGCTGCTTGGGTCGGCTTTGTTCAGCCGGCGTAGTCGGCGGCGCGCGCCTCGTCGTTGCCGGTCTTCGCCTTGTCGTCGTCGCTGACGTGGACGTCGTCCACGACGATGTCCACCGCGGTGACCTCGAGACCGAGCAGGTTTTCGACCGAGCCGATGACCTTGGTGCGCACCTTCTCGGCCACCGAGTACAGGACGAAGCCGTACTCGATCACCAGGGTCACGCGGACCGTCGCGGTCTTGCCGTCCAGCACGACCCGGACACCACGGTTGCCCGATTCGACCTCGTCGTCGCCGAGACCGATCCGGTCCTTCACCGACGCGAACACCCGGGCGACGTCGCCGCCCAGGTCGTAGACGCCGGGCACCTCCCGCGCGGCGATGCCGGCGATCTTCTCGACCACCTCGTCGGCGATCGTGGTGGTGCCCCGCTCGGCGGCCAGCTCGGCATTGTTGCGCAGCCGGTCGACCACCTGCGAGGCGATCCGCCCGGAGGCGGCCGCGGTGCTCGACGCGAACTCGCCGACCTTGTCGGCGGTCTCACTCGCGAACACGGAGACCTTCTCGGCGGCGTCGTCGGCCGCGGCCCGGAACCGCGACTCCTCGGCGGGCGCGCCGCCCTGCGCCGGAATCACCGGCGAGGCGGGCTCCACGGCAAGCGCGTCGCCGGTCAAGTCCGGATCGTCAACATCGGTGCGCGCGGGAAACCCCGCGGTCGCCTCGCTCATGTTTGCTCTCCCCTGTCCCAAGTCTTCGGCGGCCCGAGCGTACTCGCGCCCCGCCCACCACGGAACCGCCCGCCACCGGCGACTTGGGTAGGTCAACTTCGCTCCCCCGCCCCGAAAAGTCCGGATATTTCCGGTCACCTATGCGGAGTTGACCTACCCAAGTTCGAACCTGGGTAGGTCAACTTCGCGACCGTGCCCGGATTTATGCGGATTTTTTCGGTCGAGCAGACGAAGTTGACCTACCCAGGTCGCGGGAGCGCACAAGGGCGAGTCAGGGCCGGGTGGGTCAGCGGACGAGTTGGGCGGCGCCGTCGGAGAGGTGCAACTCGCGGTCGCAGGCGGCGGCCGCGTCCGGGTCGTGGGTGGCGAACACGACCGCGGCGCCGCGCCGGGCCTCCTCCTGCAGGAGCTCCATCACGCGCTGGCGGTTGGTGGCGTCCAGCTCGCTTGTCACCTCGTCGGCCAGGACCACATCGCCGTGCAGGGCCAGGCCCCGGGCGATCGCGGTGCGCTGCTGCTGGCCGCCGGACAGCTCCTCGACCAGCTGGTCGGCCTGGCCGGCCAGGCCCAGGCGCTCCAGGGAGGAGACCGTCGCGCGGCGGGCGTCGGCCGGGGCCGCGCCGCCGGCGATCATCGCCACCTGGATGTTCTCCTGCGCGGTCAGGATCGCGGCCAGGCCGTTGTCCTGCGGGATGAGCACGACCCGCTGGGCCACAGCGTGGTCGCGGTCGCGCAGCGGTGTGGTGTCGACAGTCACCGAGCCGGCCGCCGGGCGCAGGAGCCCGGCCATAGCCCAGAGCAAGGTCGTCTTGCCCGCGCCGGACGGGCCGGTGACGGCCAGGATCTGGCCGGGCGACACGACCACTGACACGTCGCGCAGGACCGGGTGGTCGCGCTCGTAGGCCACGGTCAGCCCGTCGACCGTCAACGTCTTCACTGGACATCCTCCACAGATCGTGCCGGGACGAGCAGGACCGTGCCGTCGGCAAGAGGCTCGACGCCGACCAGCGTCCCCGGCGGCAGCAGGCGCAGCACATCCTGCGGCAGGTGCACCGTACCGTCGCGACCCACCACCGCGTAGTCCTCTCCGCGCCGGCCCTCGGCGCCGACCCGGCCGTCGCGGATGGTGACCGTCCGGCCCATCCGCAGCCCGACGTCCGGGTCGTGCGTCACGACCACGACGGTCGTGCCGGCCCGGCGCACCACGTCGAGCGCGAGGAGCACCTCGTCGCGGGCGCGGGTGTCGAGCTGGCTGGTCGGCTCGTCCGCGAGCAGCAGGCCCGGCCGCCCGGCCAGCCCCACAGCGAGCGCCAACCGTTGACGCTCACCAGGAGAGAGTCGCTGCGGGCGCTGGCGGTTGCGTCCCCGTCCGGCAAGACCCACCATCGCGAGCACGTCGCGCGGCTCGGGCAGCTCCCGGCGGCGGTCGGCGGACACGCCGCGTTGTGCGAAGCGCACATTCTGCTCCGCGGTCAGGTACGGCAGCAGGTTGCGCGAGGAGCCCTGCAGCACGACGCCGACGTCGGTGGCGCGCAGCGTCTGCAGCTCGGCCGGGCTGGCCCGGACCAGGTCGTGGCGGCCCACGCTGAGCCGCCCCGCCGACGGGGGCAGCAGCCCGGCCAGCAGCGACAGCAGCGTCGACTTGCCGGAGCCGGACGGCCCCAGCAGTGCGACCGACTCCCCCGCCGAGATGTCCAGGTCGACCCCGGACAGCGCGACGACGTCATAGCCCTCGAGCCGGTAGATGTAGACCAGCCCCCGGCACATGACACTCAGACCACTCACGCTCATCGCGCCCTCTCCGCTTCGCTACGAGAAAGCTCAAATCCCCGCCTTGATCGATGAACGGCACCTCCGCTTCGCTCCTGACCGCTCATCGCGCCCTCTCCGCTTCGCTCCGAGAACGCTCAAATCCCCGCCATGATCGATGAACGGCC
>Ga0302322_100006929_pt1 | contig 10091 bp, 10 predicted proteins | sample Fen_T0_2_FD_203757 | JGI IMG/M metagenome (GOLD analysis project Ga0302322, IMG submission 203757) | Peat permafrost microbial communities from Stordalen Mire near Abisko, Sweden - Fen_T0_2 | ecosystem: Environmental > Terrestrial > Soil > Wetlands > Permafrost | place: Sweden: Abisko... | reverse complement strand
AACAACGGTAAACTTATTTAAATTTGATACATCCAATGTTGCCGAAAATGCAGGATTTAATTCATTCGGATTATAACTTGCCGTAAAATTGCCTACAGTGATTGATTTAATAGGACTTTCATCTGAGATCTTGCCCTGAATTGCAATATTCGGGGTTCGTGTATCAAGTAAAACCTGCCCTTCCTCAGTTGTATAAGGCGCAATGATGATTATTTTGGGAGGGTTAATTTCAGTGCGTTTAAGAGCATAATTCACGACTTTTTCATTATTATAATCATCTCTGGCTGAAAAAATAATTTTATCAGCGCCTGTAACATTGATATTTGCGAGAAAATCAGATTCGCCGTTTTTCTCTACCAACATAACTGGTTCATTATTAATCGTAAAAGATTTAATCTTACTTTTATCTTTAAGAGAACCTGATATAAGAAGTGTGGTTTTGTCACCCTTGATTTCTATGGTATCTTTTGCCGGGACAGGGCTTATAACTGCTATTTCCGGAGGGTCCGTCTCTCTGTTTAGTTCATAAAGTCTTTTCTGAGAAAGTTCCATCATTTCCCGTGCTTTCTCATCATACTTAGACAGATATGTAATCTTGTTATAATCTGCCCTGGCCTTATCATAATCCATAATTTCCTCATACGACTTGGCACGTGCATAGTAAACATCAGGATCCTCTGTCTTAAGAGAAGTATTGAGTGATATGGTTTTCGAAAAATCATTTATTGCATTTGAATGCTGGTTGAATTCCTGATAGCATCTTCCTCTTTCAAAATAAAAAGCGGGATTATCCGGATCGATGAGGATAGTCTTGGAAATATCATTTATAGCACTGGGATAATCAAGGTTTTTCTTATATACTTTACTCCTCTCTATATAACCTGCTGTATTCCGGTCATTATTCTTAATCACTTCATTGCACTGCTCCATTGCCTCTTTCGGATTAGAGGAAATAATCATGTCGGCAAGCTCAATTCTTGGTTCAGCAAGTTTTTTGTCTTTCGAAATTGATTTCCTCAATTCCTTTTCCCCAAGTGCTTCGTTTTTAAGACTTCTGTAAATAAGGCCACGCCAATAGTAATCCATTGGTGTATCCTTAATTATAATTGCAGTATCAGAGGTCTGGAGCGCCTGGTCATATTTCTTAAGGTTATAAAGAGTAATTACCTTTTCAGGATAAACTTTTGAATTTCGTTTATCAATTGCCGCTACATGGTTCAGAAGCTTTAATGCCTCTTCATATTTGCCCAGCTTATTACAAACTGCGCCAAGACTTATCATGGCATCAACGTCTTTTGGTGCAAAAACCAAGGACTTTTCATAATCGGCTTTAGCTTCAGTAAATTTGGACAATTTTTCATATGCCTGCCCTCTGGCATAATAATAAACAGGATTTGAAGGCTCGAGGTTGATGGCGCTTGTAAACTGGGCGACAGCGTCATCATATTTAAGATTATCGACAAACTCCATACCTGCTTTGTACGACTTCCTGGCACTTTGTCCAAAAGCACAAATTGCTACCATGGACATTACGGTTGCCATTAAAAATACTCGCTTCTTCATATTGTCTAAACTAAAGTTAAATTCTCTACAATAAATCAAAATTAGCAATATTTCTTCTAATTATCAATCTCTTCTAACTTCCATCTCTTAAATATACTTCAAGGGAACTTCCACTGAATGTTGTCTTTGAAAACAATGTCCCGTTTATCAGAGGAGCCTTTACTCCATCTTTAAAAAAATCATTCCCGCTAAAAATTCTTGCTTCATCCCAAAACCCGGTTGAAATAAAATGATTAAGTACTTCTGCCCCGCCCTCAATAAATAATGACTGAATACCTGAAGCCTGGAGGTATTCTGAAATCTGACCTGAAGAAGGAACATCTTCTCTCAGGATTACCTTCACCGTGCCGGGAATATCTACGTCAGAATTATACGTAAAAAGAATAACTTTGTTACGTCCACTATTTACAAACGATCCGGCGACTAAAGATCCGGAAGCACTCAATATTATCTTTTGCGGATCGGGTCCGGTCCATTCCCGTACATTTAGTTTGGGATCATCTGCTCTTACAGTCCCTGCTCCCACTAGTATAGCCTGTTCGGATGCTCTCCATTTATGAACGAGAACTCTTTCCGGCTTGCCGGTTATCCATGTTGGTTCTGTTTTATGATCTCCCGGTCTTAATATATCCAGGAATCCATCAGCACTTTGTGCCCATTTCAGTGTTATGTACGGTCTTCCTTTCTCATGAAATGTAAAAAATCTTCTGTTCAGCCTTCTGCACTCCATCTCAAGGATCCCGGTTTCAACATTACACCCTGAATCTCTGAGTCTTTTTACTCCTTTCCCTGATACTTTCTCACTTGTATCAATAGTTCCTATCACAATTCTTGGTATGGCGCTGGAAATAATAAAATCCGCGCAAGGAGGTGTTTTCCCGAAATGAGAGCATGGCTCAAGGTTGACATAAAGAGTTGATAGCTTAAGCTTTGATTTGTCAGTAACTGAGTTGATGGCATTAATCTCTGCATGTGATTCACCTGATCGCAGATGATATCCTTCACCCAATATCTTTCCGTTATAAACGATTACCGAACCTACCATCGGATTAGGATAAGTCAACCCTTCAGCCTTAGTGGCAAGTTCAAGGCATCTTCGCATGAATTTAATATCGTCAGTCTCCTTCATTTCAGTGAAAATACTAAATTTGACTTATGGGTGTCAAGATACAAACAATAAAAGATATCAGATTTTATCTCACGCGGGAACTTAAAACTGTTTATAAGGAACCTGAAATAAGATCCCTCGCTGATCAACTGATTAAGACAGTTATGCGAATAACAAAGTTGCATCAGTTATATGACAACGGGTATCCTGTTACCAGTGATGAAGCAGTAAAGATTATTGAAATCGCCGGTGAGCTTAAAACAGGGAAGCCCGTACAATATATCCTTGGAGAAACAACATTTTATAACTGCACCATCAAAGTAAATAGTTCCACACTTATTCCACGTCCTGAAACAGAGGAGCTCGTGGATCTTATCTTAAAGGAAAATAAGGACTATAAAGGAACTATTCTGGATCTGGGTACCGGTTCCGGTTGCATCGCAATTGCGCTGGCTGCTAACCTTCCGTCAGCCATGCTGACAGGAATAGATATTTCTGATGATGCCATCAGTATCGCCCGTGAAAATGCTGTTTTAAATAAAGTAACCGTCTCATTTGTTAAAGGTGATATCTTCCGTTTAGATCCGGATGCTGCAGGCAGAGCAGGTATAATTGTGAGTAATCCTCCTTATGTCAGGGAATCAGAAAAACTATTAATGGGCACAAATGTGCTTGATTTTGAACCTCATCAGGCATTATTTGTTACTGATTCTGATCCTCTCATATATTATGATGCAATCCTTAAAATTGCTGACAAAGTTCTATTACCGGGAGGCCTTTTATATTTTGAGATCAATGAAGAAATGGGTAAACCATTAATTCAGCTTCTTGAATCAAATAGTTATTCTGAAATTAAAATCGTTTTGGATATTAATAACAAGGAAAGAATAATAAAAGGAAGAAAAAATGTCTGACAAAGCATTATATAAGTCAGCTCTCGATAAAGCAATGGCACATTGTTCCCGTCGTGAATTCTGCTGCTACGATATACGCAGTAAACTGTCATTATGGGGAGTTGAAAATAATGATGCCGGGAAGATAATCGGAACTCTGATCAGGGAAAACTTCATAAATGAATCGAGGTATGCGGAAGCTTTTGTGAGGGATAAATTTAAATACAATAAATGGGGAAAAGCTAAGATTGCTGCTCATCTCAATTCAAAAAAACTACCATCTGATATTATAAAGACAGCACTTGATTCAATTGATAATGAGCAATATATTAAACTGCTGCGTGGACTGATTGAAGGTCACAGGAAAACAGTTAAAGCTAAGAATCAATATGATCTTAAAGCAAAATTACTTCGATACGGGTTATCCAAAGGTTTTGAGAGCAGCTTGTTGTATGATATGCTGAATGAGATGGGGGATTTAATCTGACCTGTGATAATTACCCCCTTTGTATTTCCCCCCTGATGGAGGAAAAAATCTCCTTTGTTTTGAGTTTTTTCTCCCCCTTTGGGAGAGATGCCACGAAGCGGCAGAGGGGGTTTTATAACCGAAGCAGAGTTCCGGAAACAATACTCAATATAAAAGGCCAGAAGGCAACAATAAAAATTATACCTGATCCGATACAATCAACAATTGTCAGTTGTTTGCGGGTATCAGTATACTTCAGGTAGAATATCGAAAATGCAACTCTTAAAACCAGTTGTGAAGCGAAAAAGATGAAGATCCTCATGCCATAACGATTCCAGATGTATGCCTCAGCGACTCTTCCCCTGACAATCAAAGAAAAGCTATGAGACAGTCCGCATGAGACACATGGCAGGCCGGTGAGCTTTTCATGAATACAGGCCACCGGGTAATTATCCTTAACAGGAGAAAAAAAGCCGGAGTAAGCAAAGATCAGCAATATTACCCCGGCAAAAATTATATTGATAATCAGGTAAGGTTCATTCCATGACCTTACTTTCAGATTCTTTCCGAATTTATTTTTTCTTGCGTACAATAACATGTTTCTGTGTACTATCATGTTTCTGGATACTATCACTTTTGTGAGTATTTCCTCCTTCAAGATCTTCAAGTTTCTGCTCCTGATCCTTCTTATTGGATCTGGTGTTTATTTCCACCTTCTCCCCATTGCTTTCAACCTTAATTGAGACATTTGCATCTTCAATTTCTTTGGTAACATTGTCCTGAACGTCATTTACGATATTTTGAATGCTGTTCGGCCATTTATGACCATGCTTAACAAACTTCCCGGCAACAAATATCTGTGAAAATGAAATCATCGAAGCAATTACTGCAATGATTAATCCTGCAAGTGGGACACCTCGGGCCGAATTGTTCCTGCTAGCCTGTGAAATTCCGACCGATGCGAGTATGATAGCTATAATTCCCGGTATAATTGCTATAAGACCTACACAGGGGATAACTGCAAGCACAAAAGTTATTATTGCTGTTATCAGGGCAGCGATCCCAAGATTTTGTCCCGAATTATTTTTTACCTCTTCCATGATATTAAATTATTTGTTATTATTCATTCCTGTCAGGATGTTAACCATATCCTGCTCTAAAGACGTGGCAGGATTTTCAATGATGCGTCCGGCCTCAATATTATTTTTATATACAATAAATGTAGGGACCCGCTGAATATTCAGTTTTAGATATTCTCCAACAGGCGATTGTTTAGCGTCATCCACTCCGATAAAAGTCACTTTGGCGGAAGGAAACTGCCATGCATCAAGAACCCTCATAAATCTCGGAACCTCTCTTCTGCTGTCGGGACACCAGATTCCCATTACAATTTTAATAGATAAATCCCCCTTACTGATATCGAGCAATTTATTAATTGCATCTGTTTTTACCTGGTAATCATCAAATCCCTTCAGATACCACGTTGAATAAGGATAATGGGTTAACTGGTCAGGATTAAAATATCCGAGAATCCATAATGTTTGATCGTGGAAATCAACTGAAGGAGGCGCGACATCTGTGACCGGAACAGGTTTTGTGATCACCTGCTGTCTTTTCTCAACCACAGGTTTTGTGGATTTACAGCTGATTAAGAAAACAAGAAAAATAAAGAAGAGGAAATAATTTTTTTTCATTTACTGATAATTAAGAGAATACAAATTAAAAGCATTTTTTTTAATTGCATAAAATTTATTGAATGTAATATGCTTTGAACAACCATCAGAATCTGGTCAACCGGCTTTTTTTACCCGGTTTGTATAGTATATTGAAATCCCGATTGAAATTGCAGCCAGAAAGAGCAGTGCTAAAACCCTGTAAATTATTTCAATCCTTGCCAGATCAACCAGAAACAGATAAAATGCTGAGCAGATCATGGTTCCCAGAGCCATATATCTGTATTTTATATTTTTAAGTAAAAGACTGATAATAAAATAAAGAAGTGCCGTCATTGTCCAGGAGAATGTTACAAACTGCCTTGGAACAGCGTGCAATAAAGCTAATAGCATCATAAAAAATCCTTCCAGCATATAGAGATTTCTTATCAGGTCTGTCTTAATATTTAACCGTGAGCTCTTCCAGTTAATTATTCTTGCAGAAATAAGTGCAATAAGCGCAAAGCTAAAGTTCGCCACTGAAATATTTTTCGATGACAAAAGATAAACGATCAGGATTGTCAGAAAAAGCAAGCTGTTCATTACTATTATTAACCTGTTACGAAACCACAGAGCCATGGAAACCACCAGAAGGCTCTGGACAGTCAGAAGCAGATAAACCCTGGGCAGGCCAAAGATGCCATAAAGTGCTATGCTCATTGCCATAAATCCATAAAGAGCATAGAAAGCCGATGCAAAATTCCAGTCAGATCTCGAATGTAAAACAATTGAATAAATAAGACTGCTTACGGTAATTACAGTAAACAGGGCTATATAATCAGCATTATAAAATCTCAATACAATTAAAAGAAGCAGTATAGTAAAAAGTATCCCATTGATAACTATCATACTTACTAAAAAATCATCTGATACCGGATCTTTCTTTCTGAACAACGATATAAGAGAAAAGCATGTCGAAAGTCCCAAAAGATATATGACGCTGTTATGATGTTCAGTTATCATCTGAACCGGATGAGCCAGAAGCGGATTTCCAAACAGCCACAGCACGAAAACGATATATGAAATAAAGATTGTAATAACCAACAAAGGTTCCCAGTTAAATCTATAATATAAATATACAGCCCCTGCAGAAATGAAAACCACAATTGACAAAGTCAGATTTGTGGTGTCTCCAAGTATCGCCACAGCCATGGCAAAAAATACCGCCAGTGCAGCAGTAGTCTGCGATTCGTTTCGTATCGATAAATAGATCTGACCGACGACAAGCAACAACAGAATAGCAAGAGAAATTGCCTTCCCGGGAATCAGAGGTGAAGTTGAAAAGAAATGCAACCTTACAGTAATATAAAAGAGAAGCACATGTGCATTTATCCTGAATACCGACGACAGGTGAACATTTGTTTTCTTTGAATAATTTGCAAGAAAGAATATTCCTCCTGATGTAATATAGCCGAATAAAATGGAGAAAGACCTGAATCCCAGGTTCATCAGATATTCTGTAAGAAATGTGATACCAAAAAGCAGAACTATATTACCTAGCCAGGCCAGTCCGAATCGTCCTATTTGTGATTCAAGTCCCTTATCTTCATCTTCCGGAATGATAGTCTTCTGAGTCTGATCCACAGTCTGAAGTTGCTCTTCTGTTTCATAAAAGGATTTATTATCACTTACGTTAAGAGCAGATTCCAGCCTGCTGAGCCGGATTTCCAAAGAATGCAAACTCTTCAGAATTTTCTCAATTTCTTCTTTCTGATCTTCCATGGCAAATAATTATAATCTGGAAAAACCTTTATTTCCCCGATAATCGGAACACTGATCGTGAGAAGCTGTCAATCTTCCTCTTTGACCATCTTCCACGGAGGTAAAAGCCACAGGAGGAAAGCAAGTATCCCAATTGGGAGTACAAGCCAGAATGCAGCCATTAATGTTCCGTCAAGACCTATCAATCCTACTTTAAAACTTGTGAATCCCGAAAAACTCTTTGAAAATAACTGACCCCCGATCACAACATTCCATCTCATGGAATAGACTCCAATCAGGACTAATATCCCAATAATGAAATACATAGTTTTACGCAGCTTAATCTGGTGTTTGTAAAACTGAAGGAAAGCAAGAGTAATAAGAGGTATAATTGTTCCGATGAGTCCCTGGGAAACGAACAGAGTAAGGTAAAGTTTTGAAGAAACCAGAAGCTTAATAATTTCAAAAGATTCTTCCGCTTCATAGATTCTCTGAATCTGATCGAGGCCCTCAAGTGTAAAATCAAGAATTAAAACGAAAAAGAGATATTTTCCTATTGCATCCAATACATTTACATCGACTACTTTTTTTCTGAAATAAGAAATTATCATATAAACAAGCAGTACCAGTGATATACCTGACACCATTGCCGAAAAAAGAAAGATAATCGGCATTAAGGGAGTTGACCACCATGGGTTAGCTTTAATTGATCCGAATATAAAACCCACATATCCATGCAGGATAAAAGCTGACGGTATTCCCACAACTGTAATAATATAACCCAGCTTCCTATCCCACTTAAGTGTTTTGGGTGTAATATCGCTCACCCCAAGAGTAAGAATTTTGTATATCCATTTCATTATTCCAGTTCTTTCATTTGACCACACAACCATACTATGCCGGTAGTCGAACCATATCTCAAGCAACAACACAACCGTAAGATACCACAGATATACAAAGCCAAAGATTGCCATGGCCGATGAAGAATGAGGTGTGATCATAATCTCATAAGCCCTCCGTGGCTGTGAGAGGTGACTTATAAGCGGCATAGTTGCAACCAGTAGAAATGAAAGTGCTGTAAGGAGTGCAATCTGGTAAGTTGGCTTCAGAATCTTAACCTTGAAAACCCTCTCGAGTGATGCAAGAATGAAAGCTCCGGCAACAAGTCCGGTTATAAAAGGGTAGACAACAATAAGGATCCCCCATTGCAGGTCAATCTCATTAGGGAAAATATAACCTTGCGAATGGGCCAGAATATCATATAAATGCTGGTAATGTGGTGCCATATTATCTTACCTCCCCGCTTAGTGCGTTATAATAAAGCTTCGCCCCGGTATTCAGGTGCGGCCTGAGAACCTGCGTTGTATGCTCTTTTAAATATTTGACAAGATCACTGTTTTTATCTCTAAGGTTGCCATACATCCTGGCACCGGTCGGACAAACTTCCATGCAAGCGGGAGCCAGTCCCTTTTTCAGCCTGTGGTAACACAATGTGCATTTATTTGCGACTTTCTTAACAGGATGAATAAACCTGCATCCATATGGGCATGCCTGAACACAATACCTGCATCCTATACAATATTTCTCATCGATAAGGACAACACCTTCCGGACTCTCATACGTAGCGCCTACTGGACATACCTGAGAACACGGTGATTTAGAACAGTGGTTGCACATTTTCGGTACAAAATATGATTTAAAAATATCCTCTGTAGGGACTCTCTGCTCAAAACCGTCAATTCCTCCATTAGGGGATACTATATCAACAGTACCATCATTTTTAACGGTATATTGTTCTATCCAGGTTCTGAAGAAAAATGGTTCAACAGGAACATCATTCTCACTTTTACAGGCTTTGGCACAACTTCCGCATCCGATGCATTTCTGAATGTCTATTACTATTCCATACCATGGAAGCGTCTCATCTTTGGGCTCTGCCGCAAAAAGCAAAACCTGCGATGATTTCAGCCATGAATATCCTAAGGTGGCTCCTGTCAAAATGGTTGCTGTCTTAAGAAATTTTCTTCGTGATGTTTTTATTTTTTCATTTCCCATGGTTGATGTGGATTGTGACATTCAATACAGTTCTTACCAATATTATGTTTTGCAAGGTCAATCTGAAATATTGCACTCTTCAGTTTTGCAGCATTCAGTGAGTGACACTTACCACAAAATTCCCTTCCTGATGGCTTTAAGATAACATCTGCTTTAGGATTAAGGGAATGTTTCTCACCCGGACCGTGACAGGTTTCACAATGAATTTCACTGTGAACATCCTGTGTTTTTTTATCTTCAATATCCTGATGGCATTTAAAACATGCCTGTTGGCCGGCATAATGTATTTCAGGTTGTGCGTTATCAATCAAAGAGGCACCCCGGTAATGGCCATACTCTCCGAATGTCTCCGGGACAAGAAAATGCCGGAGTACCAGAAAAAGAGTGATGAATACTCCAAATGTAAATGCAAGTCTTGGAATCTGTGGCGGGATATAAAACTTCATCAGTATGCAAATAATTATTTCAAAATTACATATCAGGAAGATACTAAAATATTATTCAATCCGATAAATATTTTAAATAATGATATTTATTAGACTGATTCATTGACATTTAGAACCATTCTAAATAAAAGAAGAAGGAGAGTTTTT
>Ga0302322_100006928_pt1 | contig 10092 bp, 10 predicted proteins | sample Fen_T0_2_FD_203757 | JGI IMG/M metagenome (GOLD analysis project Ga0302322, IMG submission 203757) | Peat permafrost microbial communities from Stordalen Mire near Abisko, Sweden - Fen_T0_2 | ecosystem: Environmental > Terrestrial > Soil > Wetlands > Permafrost | place: Sweden: Abisko... | reverse complement strand
CTGGATGTCGTGGTAACACTTGTCGGCGGCGGCCGTCCTTTCGGCGAGGTCGGATTGGTGGTTTTGGCCGTCGTAGCCGTGGAGTCCCCCGGGGACGACGCCCGGGGTATGGGCGGCTAGGGCGTACAGGGCGTCGGCGTCTTCGGGCAAGACCCCGGTGCGGTGCATGCCCGCATCGATGTCGATGAGCACTTCGACGGCGAGGTTGCGGCGCCGGGCCCCGGCGGCCAGGGCCTGGAGCATGGTGGCGTCGTCGAAGACCGCCTGGAACTTGGTTTGGGGGAAGCGCTCGATGAGCCCCAGGAACAGCTCGATGTTGGGTCCCACCAACGGGTAGGCCACCAGCACTTCGGCGGCTCCGGCTTGGGCCGTCATCTGGGCCTCGGCCAGGGTGGCGCATTTGAATTTCGTGACTCCCAGGGCGATCTGGAGCGAGCAGATCTCCACGGTCTTGTGGGTCTTCACGTGGGGGCGTAACCGCCCGGGGTGGCCGGTCTTGGCGATGACGGCGAGGGTGTTGGCGACGATGGCGTCTTCGTAAAAGATCAGCGCCGGTGACGGGAGAGAGGCGCTGTTATGGACCCAATGCTTGGATTTCATGGGTTCAGAGCTCGCAGATGAGTTCGATCTCCACGGGGATGTTCCCCGGGAGGGCGTTCGTCCCAATGGCCGACCGGGCGTGACGGCCCTTGTCCCCGAACACTTCGTTCAGCAGTTGGGAAGCGCCGTTCATCACCTCGGGCTGCTGGGAAAAGTCTGCGGTTCCGGCGACGAAGCCCAGGAGTTTGACCACGCTCTTGATGCGGTTCAGGTTGCCCAGGTGGGCGTGGAGCACGCTCAGCAGGTTCATCACGCACCGCCGGGCCGCGTCCTGACCTTGGTCGACGCTGAACTCGACTCCAAGTTTGCCCGCCAGGACGTCGGAGCCGATGTTCGGGCCGCACCCGGCCGTGTAGACCAAGCGTCCCACCCGGCGGACCGGCACGTACAGTCCTCCTGGGGGCGGGGGTGGGGGCAACACCAAGCCTTTCGCCTTCAAAGCTTCGTAGACATTCATGACCAAGCCTCCTGGGGGCCACTATACTCTTGTCGTTGGGGAGGTGTCGAATGGGAGAAAGAACGGTGGTCCGAGGAGTACTAGTCCTCGATGGAACGGGTCGGGATGGGTATGTGGCCGACGTGGCCTGGACGGATGGCCTCATCACCGAGGTCGGAGTGGCGGACAGGGGGGGCCGGGACATCGACGGCCGAGGGCTGGTCCTGGCCCCGGGGTTCATCGACGTGCACACCCACGACGACGTGGTGGTGGTCCGGGCTCCGGAAATGCTCCCGAAATTGTCCCAGGGAGTCACCACGGTGGTGGTGGGCAACTGTGGCATCAGCGCCTCTCCTGTGACCCTGACTTCCGGGGTCCCCGATCCTATGAATCTGCTGGGAACGGCGGCGGATTTCGTCTACCCGACCTTTGCCGCCTACCGACAGGCCGTCGACAGGGTCCAACCCTCGGTGAACGTGGTGGCCCTGGTGGGGCACACGGCCCTGAGGACCAACCACCTGGACCGCTTCGACAGGCCCGCCACCGGGGGGGAAGTCGAGGCCATGAAGGCCCAGCTCAGGGAGGCTCTGGAGAACGGCGCCGTCGGCTTGAGTACGGGGCTGGCGTACAAGAACGCTTTCGCCGCCCCCGAGGCCGAGGTTCTGGCCCTGGCCCGGTTGCTCGACGAGTTCGGCGGGGTCTACACCACCCACATGCGCACCGAGTTCGACGGCGTTCTGGGCGCCCTGGACGAGGCGTTCTCGGTGGGGCGGCACGCCGGGGTTCCCGTGGTGGTCAGCCACCTCAAATGCGCCGGGGCCGGCAACTGGGGCCGGAGCGGCGAGGTGTTGGACCAGTTCCACTGGGCGGCCCAAACCCAGGCCTTGGGGTGCGATTGCTACCCCTACTCGGCGGGGTCATCCACCCTCGACCTCGGCCAGGTCACCACCGACTTCCCCATCCGTATCACCTGGTCCGAACCCCACCCCGAAGCCGGGGGCCGGGATCTGGCCGCCATCGCCGCCGATTGGGGCGTGCCCCTCCTCGACGCTGCCCGACGGCTCCAGCCCGCCGGGGCGGTGTACCACAACATGGCCGAGGCCGACGTCCGCCGCATCCTGGCCGACCCGGCGACCATGATAGGCTCCGACGGCCTGCCCAACGACCCCCGACCCCACCCCCGGCTCTGGGGCACCTTTCCCCGGGTGCTGGGTCACTACAGCCGGGACGAAGGGCTGTTTCCTTTGGCCGAGGCCGTCCGCAAGATGACCAGCCTGCCCGCCGCCCGGTTTGGTCTGGATCGGGGGGTGATCAAGCCGGGGCTCGCCGCCGACCTGGTGCTGTTTGACCCTCTGACGGTTCGGGATGTGGCGACCTTTGACGACCCGATTCGGACCTCGGAGGGCATCGTGTCGGTGTGGGTGAACGGCCGGTTGTCCTTCCACCGGGACCAGGGACTCGTCGAACGCGCCGGGGGGTTTTTGCCCCGGACCCGGGACGTGAGGGAGACATTTCCCCGGTTCCTAGGAGTTTCTGGTTCACCGCCCTGACCCGCGCTTGGCTTTGGCCGGCGGCTTTCGTATCATGAAACCATGAAACACCGTACCTTGGGCCGCACAGGCCTGGAAATCGCCCCCCTGGTCCTCGGGGGGAACGTCTTCGGCTGGACCGTGGACGAAAAGGCTTCGTTCACCCTCCTCGACGCCTTTGTGGACGCGGGGCTGAACGCCATCGACACCGCCGACATCTACTCGGCCTGGGTGCCGGGCCACCACGGCGGCGAATCCGAGACCATCCTGGGCAATTGGTTCCACCAGCGACCGGCCAACCGCGACAAGGTTGTTTTGATCACCAAGGTAGGCTCGGCTTTCGCCCCTGACAAGAAAGGTCTTTCGAAGCGGTGGATAGCCCAGGCCGTGGAGGACTCGCTGAGGCGTCTGCGGACCGACCACATCGATCTGTATCTTTCCCACTGGCCCGACCCCGAGGTGCCCTACGAAGAAACCCTCGGTGCCTTCGACGCCCTGGTGAAGGCCGGCAAGGTGAAGGCCATCGGCGCCTCCAACCTCGACGCTACTCAGTTGGCCGCCAGCCTGGGGGCCGCCAAGAAGGCGGGTCTGCCCCGGTACGAGGTGCTCCAACCCGAGTACAACCTGTACTCCCGGGAGAAGTTCGAAGGGGACCTCGAGGCCCTAACCACCCGAGAGGGTATCGGTGTGATCCCCTACTTCAGCCTGGCTTCAGGGTTCCTTACCGGCAAGTACCGCTCCGAGGCCGATTTCGGCCAGAGCCCCCGGGGAGCCGGTATGGCGAAGTACATGAACCCCCGGGGTAAGGCCATCCTTGCCTCCCTCGACCAAGTGTCCCACGACCAAAACGCCAGCCTCGGGGAAGTGGCGTTGGCGTGGTTGTTGGCCAAACCCGGGGTGACCGCTCCCATCGCCAGCGCCACGAACCTTGTGCAAATGGCCAGCCTGGCCAAGGCAACAACGTTGACGCTCACTGCCGACCAGGTGGCCCTGCTAGACAAGGCTGGCGCCTGAATCCAGTTTCGTTAGGGCTCGGATCTCGGGCTTTTGGCGTCGGCTGGGGTCACCTCGAGTCCTCGGCGTACACGCCGGACACATGGTCCGGAAGTACGCCTGCGGGTCTCGGCGGCCCTCGCCTTAGCCAAAACCGACCTCCGTCGCCCGGCGTTCGTGGACTTCGCTGCGCTCGTCGGCTACGTGTGATTTACTTGGCAGTACTTGTACGCGCCCTCGTTAGTGGCACCCCAGATCTGGGGTGGTGCTATTGTCACGTGGGTTGAAACTCATCGCCCTATTCCCGTTGGACATCGCTTCGCTCGTCAGTTCAAACAACGCGAATCCGCCGGTGAGCGAAGCCAAACCGGAGAGATTGGCGCGGTTTTTCTGCACCTCGCGGCGTTGTGAGAAGACCGGGCTACCCCAGGTTGAACGCCTCGAAATGGATGTTCCGTGCTTTGACACCCACTGCCTTGAGGCTGGTCACCACCGTGGCCCTCACCTTGTCGGACGAACACAGGTAGTATTGGAACCGGGTCGGGTCGCCCATTTCCAGGGTGAACAGTTCGGGGACGAACAGCGGAAGGCCTTCGTGGTACTGAAAGATTTTCAACTTCAACCGAGGCATGGACATTTTGAGCTGGACCATGATTTCGGGCTCGATCATCTCGGTGCGGTCCTTCACCGACAGCAGGACGACCACCTCGCGGTCGGGCTCCCTTTGGGCGACTTCCTTCAAGATGCTCACCAGGGGAGCCGCGCCGACCCCCGAACCCACCAGGGCCAGGGGCGTGGTGCCCTTGCCGGGATGGAACGCCCCGAACCCACCGTTGACCCTGACCTTGTCGCCGGGTTTCAGGCCCGAGAGCTTCTTGGTGAAGTCACCCGAGGCCCTCACGGCAAAGCCGACCCCGTCTTCGTGCCGGGCGGTGGTGAAGCTGAACGGGTGTTCTTCTCCCCTGAGGTCGGGGTGGGTAAACCGCAGGTAGGCGAACTGGCCCGAGCGGTAGCTCAACCGGGGGTGGCCCGACAGCGCCAATCGGACGATGCCGCCGGCCGTGGCCACCGAGAGCACCTCGAGGGTGGGGAGGGTGAGATTCTGAATCCTGGTCCAGAGGAAGAAGCCGGCGGTGACCAGGAACAGCAGCTGGTACCCCAGGGCCGCCACCGGAGGGACCAGCCCCAGCACGTCGGACTGGACGACGTGCACGTAGGTCAACGCCGCCAGGGTGGTGAACAGCACCTTGTGGCCCGCCTTGAGCCAGTCGTAGCTCTTCAGGAACCCAAACTTCACCAGACCCACCAATTTCGTCCTCAACTTCTTCAACCCAGGGACGGGGATCCAGAGCATCGAGAGGGCCATCATGGCGGTGAACACCCCGACCAGCGACCAGCTCACGAGGTCGATGACCTTGGCCTTGAGGAAGATGCCGTACACGGCGTGGTAGACGAGGAACGCGAACAGGCCCATCGAGGTCCACACGTGAAGCCGGATGCGCAGGTCGTAGGGGAGGGCGTTTTGCAGGAGCGGCACCTTGAGGCCCATCAAAACGTTCGCCAGCAGCCAGTGGTACGAGACGATGGAGGCCGTAAAGTTGATGGTGTCCACGGTGTCGGCGAACGGCAACCCCGCCAGATAGACCCAGGCTTGGGTGAGGGGAAGGATGAGGTACAAGAAGGCGACCAGCGCCAGGCCACGGGCTTTCATGAAGGGCTCCTTACCGGGAGTACTGCAACCGCCGTGCCAAGAGGAAAAGAGGAATTTGCCCAGGAAAGCACCCAGGAGGGCCGGGAAGTTTTTTCCCGGTGGGAATAAAGCGTCGCTTCCCTGGTTCGGTGACACATTCGGGCTCACCGGTTGTTTCATTTTCAACGCATTCGAAAGGAGCTTCTGATGAAACGTCTTGGTTTGTTGACCGTTCTGACCCTGGCCGCCGTGTCGGCCTTCGCCTTCCCGGGGTTTGAACCCACGTATTTTCCCGCCGAAGTGAAGGCCATTGGTGCCGACCTGGGGTCCCGGACCCTGGGAGACCTGAAGGTTTCCGAGCTCGTCCCCCTGGCCGAGCGCCTGGACATTGCCCGGCAAAAGGACGGCTACGTCATGATGGCCGGCGGCCTGTCGATGTTCTGGCCCGGCGCTGGCCAGTACATGTCAGGCGACTGGATGGGCGGTACGCTCTACACAGGCCTCCACGTCGGTGTCACCGCCGGCACGGTGTTCTGGGCCGAGTCTCTGTTGCCCTCGGATCTCCAGTGGTCGAACCTCGACTACTTTTCGGCCAGTCACTCGACGGTCAGGTCACGGTGGGATTCCCACTCCTTCAACGAATACCTTCCGGCCATCGGTGCCTTGGCCCTGGGCACAGCCGTCGACGTCGGTTTGAGGTTCTGGTCGGCCCGGAACGCGAAGGAAGTGGCCAAGGCCCGGATCGACGACGGCAAGGTCACCTTCGAGCCCCGGTTTGAGAACACGAGGTGGGGCATGGGACTCGGCCTGGGGATGCGGTTTTAGCCAAACTGAAGATCTCGGCACGGCTGGCTTTGTTCGGTAGAATAGGACCAATGAAACTGGTTCTCGTGTCTGTGCTGGTCTTTGTTTGCAGCCTCGTCGCTGGCGCGCCTCGGCTTGATTACCGGTCGGTGTCCGGTGTGCTTTCTGACGGACGGATCGCTTGGCGGGCTTGGACGGAGGCGGGGGAGTCGCGGTTGCTGGTGGTTGACCCGGCGACCTTGGTGGTGTCTGTGGTCTCGGGAGGAGTGGAAGAGTTGTCCTCCCGGCCAGCGGGGACGACGATTTGGGATCGGTTGCGCACCGGGGCCCACCAGAGGCGGGCGGGTTTGCAGAACGCCGGCGTCCGTCGAGCCCAGCCGGCCCGGGCGGGGGCTTGGCTGACCTTCGATCTTTGTCCCTCTTCCCATCCCTTGGACCGGAGTTTGTTTACCGACCTGGAACCCGACGCCACGCCCCTACCGGTGTTCCTCGAGGTCTCGGGGCGATGGGTGGAGACCCACGGTCAAGATCTGGCCTGGTTGATCGCCGAACGCGACGCAGGCCGCCTGGCGATCACTTGGGTGAACCACACCGAGAACCATTTCTACAAACCTGGGGTGCCCCTGGACCAGAATTTCCTCCTGTTGCCTGGGACCGACCTCGAGACCGAGGTCTTCGACGTGGAAAAAGACTTGCTCGACAGGGGCGAGATGCCGTCGGTGTTCTTCCGATTTCCCGGACTGGTTTCAAGCCCTGACTTGGTCGACAAGGTGTTGGCCCTGGGCCTCGTCCCCCTGGGCAGTTCGGCGTGGCTTGCCAAGCAGCAGTTCGTGAAAACCGGCGCCATTGTGCTCACCCACGCGAACGGCAACGAGCCCGAGGGCCTGGGGCTCCTCGAGAAGTGGGACCACGGCCACAGGTCCGACCTGACCGATGGAACCTGGCATTGGCTGGGGCTTGAAGACTGGGCCCAGGCGGTGATTCCCGCTCTCTAGGGGCAGGGGAATGGCGGCAGTGGTGGGGGGGGAATCAGCCCAGTCCGCAGTCCCGAAGTCCCGCCACCATGGTGGCAAAATCCCGGACGTGGACGGTTTGCAGCCCGACGGCCCGGGCTCCCTCGATGTTCTCCGAAAGGTCGTCGAGGAACAGCGCCTGCTCTGCGGCCACCCCAAAGGCCCCGAGAACTGTCTGGTAGGCCTCGCGGTCGGGCTTTCTTGCCCGGATTTCGTGGGAGTAGAACACCCTGTCGAACGTGGCCAAGACGTCGGCGAACTTGGTCTTGATGAACTCGCAGTGGGTGTGGTTCGTGTTGCTCAAAACCGCGACGGGCCGGGTCTTTTTCAGGTGTTCGACCACGCCGCGGACCCCCGGCACCTCGTCCTCGAAGATGGCGTTCCAGCCGTCAATGAAATTGTTCAGGGAGAGGGTCATCCCCAGGACGCGGCAAACGTGGTCCTTGTACTCGGCGATGCCGATGTGGTTGGTCTCGTGGAGGGCGTAAGCCTCGTCGTGGGAGAACCGGCGTTTCAGATCATCGAACGCGGTCCCCGACTTCGTGGCCCAATGGGCGAGGGCGTGGTCGAACGAGTGTCGGAAGACGACCCCACCCAGGTCGAAGATCACCAATTTTGTGGCCCGCCGTTCGTCGGCGACCTCGAAGTTCGAAGGGTTGGAAAGGGGCATGGTTAGCTTCTCGCCCGGGCTTTCTGCCATCTTTCCAGGCCCATGCCCACCCCCAGGGTCACCAGACCCAGCACGATGAAGAACACCCATTTGTCCAGGGAGTTCCAAAAGTACTCGTAGTACCGGGTGTACAGGTTCAGGATGACGAAGGTCAGCCCGAAGCCCCGGAACATCCTATTGTCGAACCGGCTCCCCAAGACAAAACACCCGACAGAGACCCCCAGCCACAACAGGCTGAAGGCCGCCAGCACCCCGTGGGAGTCGCCGTTCGCGATCAGGGGCAATTCGCTCGTCCCAAAGATCGAGAGTATCCACAGCGACAGGCTGAGGTATAGAAGCCCCAGGGCGAAGTACACCTTCACGAAGCCCTCGAACCGGCCCGGCAGAAACCTCTGGTGAAGGTATCCGACCAACAGGACCAGGGGAGAGGCGACGGCGAATCGCAAGGGGTAGTTCATGCCCAGGTAGTAGGCTCCCCAACCCGAGGCGTAGCCACTCTCGGCGCCGAACCAGGTGGCCACGGCGATCAGGGCCATGACCAGCACCGTCGGGTTTCTGAAGGCGTAGGCCAGGGCCAAGTACGCCAGACCAACGAACAGGACGAGGAGGGACCAGTGGTCCCCGGCGGGCAACAGGAGCTTGGCCAGGGTGAACACGTCGGCGGCCAGGAGCAGGCAGGCCACGACGATGAGGGCGTTTCCCGTCTTAGGCAGCGATCGTTTTGCACCCCGGAGGAGGGCCAACCCGAAGCCGAAGAAGGCCACGGCCCCCGCCGAAAACAGGAAGGCCAGAAAGGCCAGCGAGTCCAGGATGACGGTGATCAGCGAGATCAGCCCCACCCCCAGCGATCCAGCACCCACGATGAGCGCCCACCGGATCACGACCCGAAGGTTCCATTTTCCCGGGGCGGGGTACCGGCGGTCCAGGGTTTCATACAGCGTCGGGTCGATGAGACCCTCGTCGAGCCATTTCTTCAGCTCGGTGCGCAAAACCTTGTTATCGGGCATGGGTACTCCTTGATGGATTTTCCCGGTCTTTCTGGGACCCTGCCAGAAGGGTCTCGGCCTCGAGAAGGTCCTTCCGGGCTTGGGTGCGGACCGTGCCCCGGCTGTTCTTGACCAGGATTCTCATGACGGGGAGGACCTCCTCGATCCGGTGCGGATGCCCCGACTGGTGGTAGGCCTGGGACAAGAAAAGGCCCGCGCGGCAGTCCCGGGAGATTTTGAAGTGGTCTTCCAGTTCCTTCAGGGGCCCGGGAGTGGGATCGATCTTGAACTTCGAAAAAAGGAAGAACAGCCTCAATTCGGACGAGGTGATCTTGGACTGGGCGTCGGCTGCCTGGAAGAACTGATGGGCGGCCCCAAAATCTCCGGCGAGAAAGGCAGATTTCGCCGTCCCTAGCTGGATGGCTCTGTCGTTCTGATAGATGCCTGTCAGCTGGGATTGGTAGACCCGCCGGGCATCATCGAAGGCGCCCATCCGAAAGTACTCATCCGCGAGTTCGAGCTGGTTGGCCACGGTGTCGGAGAGCACGATCTTCTCCTTCAACCTCCTGACTGTGATCGACTTGTCCACCAGTTTGAGCAACCCTTCGGGGTCGACCAAGCGCCCCCTTCGCAGGTCCGGGACGATCTCCATCACGAAATAGATGATCCCGCCCACGTAGGGCAGCATGATGAGCAACCAAATCCAGGTGGTGTTCTTGCCGTTTCGAAGGGCATGGACGATGAAGACGATCTGAATGGCGTAGGGCAGGAGCAGAAGGAACATGGACACCTCACAAGACGAAGGTTCGCACGGCTCCAGCCGTCGTCGACGCCTGGTCCTGGAAGCCAAGTGTGGCCCGGAAGTCAAGATCTTTCAACTCAATCCGAGCCGCCGACAGACCTCTCGATGGTAACCTTTGGGCTCCAAACCTGCCTGAACCTAACGCAGGGAGTCGGGACCTTCCCCCATGGGCTGGAGGAGGCTGTTCCGGTTCCCTTCGGTGTCCACGAAGGACACGTAGAGGCCGATGCCGGGGATGGCGGCGGGGGCGCCCAGGACCTTACCGCCGGCCTGGGTGACCTGGAGCGCCGACGCCGCGATGTCGGCCACGCCTATGGTCAGCGACGGATACTGGGGCGGCGACCCGGGCTTGGTGGGAAAAAACCCTCCATTGATGGCGCCCTTGGGACTGCCGGAGTTCGTGTCCTCCACGGCCGTGGTCGCCAGAACGTAGGCCCCCATCTCTTCTCCCAGCAGCTGGAGTTCCCAGCCGAACACGGTTCGGTAGAACTTCATGACGCGGGCGGCGTCTTGGTAGGGCATTTCAAAATGGACGACGGGATTCATGGGTTTCTCCTCGGACATAGGAT
>Ga0302322_100006927_pt1 | contig 10093 bp, 10 predicted proteins | sample Fen_T0_2_FD_203757 | JGI IMG/M metagenome (GOLD analysis project Ga0302322, IMG submission 203757) | Peat permafrost microbial communities from Stordalen Mire near Abisko, Sweden - Fen_T0_2 | ecosystem: Environmental > Terrestrial > Soil > Wetlands > Permafrost | place: Sweden: Abisko... | reverse complement strand
TGTTCAAGAAGCTTTGTCATAACATCAGTATAGCACAAATCGGCGGAAAATGTCACGATCATGCTGCACCACCGTTCAGCACCAGAGCCACCCGAAATTCATCCGCGCTCGGCCAATAATCGGGCGTCGTCGAGAAAACTGATTATCCAACGACTTCAAAGCGAATTTGGAAAAGATGGACAATGTAACATCTAGCCATTTCAATGGCTTATCTGCTGTTTCAAAAGAGATCGAGCCACACCGCGGGCGCACCATCGGGAATTTCGGTCCATTGCTGCTGCGTCGATCGACTATCGAGAAGGGACGCGTGCGTATGGTTTGCCCTACCTGTTCGTCGAGTTCCACCGGCAGGCAGTACGCATAGGCGAGCACGCTGGTGCCGAGAAACATCGCGAACAGCGCCGGCAGAATCCGCAATATCCTAATCTCTATTTAGGCGCGTCATTTGCCCGGCGCTCTATATCTGCACAGCGCACCATCAGAACCTCGAAAGGTTCGGCATCTTCCAAAAGCAGCCCGTCCTCGACCATGCGACCATAGTCCTCTTCCAACGCCTTCAAGGCGTCGCCGGCGGGCACAAGTTGCAGACCGCCGTCGATGGCGGCCCCATAGTCGATCGCACTGCGATCGGCCGCCTTCTCGGCGAAGAACATTCCCTTGTGACGGGCGACCGCGTTCGCCAGCTCCCGATCAGCGAGAGCCGCGTCCGCCAGGCCGGCATCATCCAAACGGGCGACGTCATGCCAGTGGCGTGCGAAACGATCGCCTCGTAGCCGCTCCTGGAGGCAGAAGACGTGGATTGCCGTTGCCTTCTCCCAGAAGGTCCGCTCCGCATGCATCACGCGCGGCCGCGCGGTTGGGAAGGTCACGCCTTCGATCAGGGCGGATGCATCGCACGCGATGTCGCGGAGACTCGCCGGCTCGCCCGTCGAGCGCGCCCCGAACTCCAGCATCACACTCGGCGCGACGTAGCCAGAGCCTGCGGTGGTCGCCTCGTAGTCAATGAATAGTTTCTCGCCGTCCGTGCGGATCGCAGCCGCCAGCGCCTCAGCGGCCAACGCGTCTGCGATGACCGGCAGTGCGGACCCCGCCACCCAGTCCGGCAGGCGCTTGCGTACCTCGCTCGACCATCGCTTCTCCTCACTACGGGTTTTCGGCAACGCCTCGCCGTTGCCGTGCACCAGGTCGGGCGCGATCGCCCGGATGTCGTAGGTCAGGTCCACGTCCTCGGAAAAACGCCGGATGACCCCATAGGCTTTCGACAGTGATGTGCCACCCTTGAACACCAGATGCTCCCCGAGCGACGATGCGTAGAGAGTGGCAAGCGCCCACACCACCCACACATCCTTCTCGAGGAGGTGTGCTGGTCGTCCCGACTGGTCGGCCGCGAAGCTCAGCGCCTCGCGGCGATCGGCGACCGGTAGGTGAAGAAAGGCATCAGCCATGCGCCGCCCTTACCACGCTGCGCGCCAGCCAGGTCGGGAGCTGCGGCGCTGCTGCGACCAGTTCGTTGAAGGTGGCCGGCGAGAGCTTCCGCTTCAACGTCTTCAGGGCAGCTTCCGCCTTCTCCGGCCCAAGCCAGGCCAGCGCTCGCACTGCCTCGCCAGCCGGCTTATGAGCCAGGGCGAGCTGCCAGCGCGGAGCGTGACGCAGTTCGACGACCTGCTTGCCGAGGTTCATCGTTCGGCTGCGGCCGGAAGTCAGATAGACCGACCGAACCGGTACTTGGGTCGTGAAGCCGAGGCCGTTTGCCGCCGCCGCCCCGCTCGGGACGATGACTTCGCCACGCTGTCTGGCGACCGCCGCGACCGCCTGTTCGACGGAGGGAGCCCTCGTTCCGAACCGGCTCGTGATGGGACGGAGATAGACGCCGCGGCCGGCCCGGATCAGTTGGCCCCGATCTGTCAGCCGCGACAGAGTCTGATCCACTGCGGCCCGATTACCGAGGTGAAGCAAGCTCTTAGCTGCCACCGGCGTGCCTTCCGGCAGCCCCTCCGCGTGGGCAAGAATCTGTTCAGTCAAGCGTTGCACGGCCATTCTCCTGTCAGAAATATACGCGGTTTTCTGACAGTTTCAAGGTAGGCCGGCCGGGAAGATGGGTGCAAGACTTACCCTTCGTTTCAAGACTTACCCTTCGTTTGAAGACGTGGGTTGCCCGACGCGAAGCCCTATTGTAGCGCGGGGTAGATGTTGAACGCTCGATTGGGACGGCAAGGGAAAAGGCCGGCCGTCGGTCCGGCCTATGTGGCTGGGATGATGAGACAATTTCGACTCTGATGCTGCACGCGAGCTGGCGCTTCGGCCAACGACACGAATGTTTTCAATGTCCCGAGAGCCAGCCGCCCGATCAGTCCCGTGAGGAGTAATCCGTGAGTGGCGCCGCCGATCTGGACAGTCGGCTATGACGCAACACCGCGGCAGTCCCCGCTGGAAGAACTTGGTCTGCGAGTGATGCTCCGCGCGAGGTACGGTACCGGCTTCGGCCTCCGGTCAACGGCCGGTGACGCCTCAGCCGGAACCGAAGCGCCGCGCTCATCCTGTCTCTGCTGACCTCTCGCCAAGCGATGGCCGCACACGCCACCGGTCTGCGCCGTGCGCGAGACTCGTCTCCTGACTGAACCAGCGAGGATGTCGCTGGCGGCGCCGCCAAGGTCGGCTCGCGGTCTTGGCACGCTGTTCCGGACGTGGCGTTGGCGGAGCGAATTGCGTTTCTTTTTCAACGCTAGTGTTAGCGTCGCGATGTTTCGACCTTGCGATCAGGCCGCGCAGGCGCAAGCTCATCGACATGATCCAACACGACCTCTCCCGCTTCCGTCCGCACCATGGCTGTTTGCCATCCTGACGTTGGTTCGAGGCGCACACGGAGGCCTGTTACGCCCTTCCCCGACGCGGTGACATCTGGATGTGACTCGTTGGGCGGGATCTGACCGAAGGCCGCAGATGACCGACCACCAAAAGCCGCTCACCGAAACCCAGGCGCTGGCGTGGCTGCACGATCAACCGGGCGGCACGATCGCGACCACCGTGTCCGATCTCGCCCGCTCCTGGTGCTGGAACCGGTCGACCACGTCGCGGCGGGTCAAGCTATGGGTCGCGTCTGGTCAACTTGTGCGCACACCCGGTCAGGACGGCCGTTCCATCTTCACTGCGAGAACACCCGATGTGCCACAGCCGTGCGACGCCTCGGCTGCCCTCGCTTTCCCGCCTGCAAAATCTGTCGTCATTCCAACGGTGAGCCTGCCTGTGCAATCTGCGGCACAGGCCAAACACCTCCCGAGCGGGGTTGGCCAGTCCGTCGGATCAACGATTGCCGCGGCCCGGCTGGCCCGTGCCGCGGGCGGCGCTGTCCTTGCGGCGCTCGCGCTGGCGGTGGCCTGGTTCGGAATCCGGATCAATGCCTGGTATGGCGGGACGCTCGGCCGCACCCCCGAGGCCAGCACACTTCTTTCCGGCTTGAGCGTCTCGGCCGATGTCCTGGCGCTGGTCCTGCCCACCGCAGCCCGCACCTTGTGGACCGACCGCCGGCGGATGGCGGCGGCGGTCGCATGGGCCTTGTGGACCATCACGATCGCGGTAGCGCTTATGGCCACGGTTGGCTTTGCCGCGCTCAACATGGCCGACACAAGCGCGGCACGGGCCAAGACCGTGACCGAGCGTACCGGGCTCACGGCTCAGATCGAGCGACTGCGCACCGAACGTGGCGGCATCACCGAGAGCCGATCCGTCGCGGCGATTGAAGTCGAGCTGCAGCGCACTCAGCCGGCCGCAACAACGGTGTGGCGGACGACCGCCGGCTGTCGCGATGTGACGCTGCCGGCTTCGGGAGAGCTCTGCGCTCCCGTTCTGGCCCTGCGGCAGGCTCAGGCCACGGCGGAACGGCGTGACATCCTCGATGCCGATCTGCGCGAAGCTGAAGCGCAGTTGAGACATCTTCCTCCTGTCACGGCCGCCGACCCGCAGTCCGACACCGCGGCCCGACTGATTAGCTGGATGAGCTTTGGCCTGATCACCGTCACGAGCAATGACATCAGCCTTACCCGCATCGCCGGCATGACGCTCGTGCCGCAGCTCGCCGGTCTCGTCCTCATGCTGGCGACCACACTATGGCAATCGCGCGGTCATAGCACGTGATCTGTCTATGCGACCGACACTCCGTCGATCAGGGCGGCGATCCAATCCATCAGGGACCTCGGCCTCGGCATGCATGCGAGTCTAGAATCCTGCACGCCTCGATGACCCGGCCGGTCACTCCGGATTTGATGTCGGATCGCGAGCAGATAGGGAGACGTCGAAATACGCCGGGCGGGAGGTTTGTTGGTGATCTGCCTGGCATAGGGATGTTGCGCAAGCATGGTCGTTATCGACTGAATACGTTTCTGTACACGCTTGGCGGCTTGCGGCGACCGTTCTGCGAGGTAGTCGAGAATATCGGCCAACTCGACCAAGGCCTCGGGCGTGTAACGAAGCTTCACAGGCCGTGCTTCGTCCAAACGGCGCGCACCTGTTCGTCAGTCGCGAATTCGCGGCGCGACGGGGCCCGTCTGCGCCGGGCGGTCCGTTGACTATGGTAGCGTGAGGACACGCAAGTTCTTCGACCAACTCTGAGCTCGCTGAAGCTAACACATGCCGCGTGAATACCTCCACAATCACCGACAATTCGCTGACCTGTTCCGGATCGTGGGTGCCGAAAAGGGCATCGATCCTATCGTCAGCATGAGGATGAGCATTTCCGACGGCGGACAACAAGAATATCCTCAACAATCCCGCGTTCTTCTTGGACGATACCAGACGCGCGCGCTTTATGAAAAGGCTTGCGAGGCTGGTAGCGCGCTCTACTATCAAGGCAAGCCGACCTTCGGCGAGATCCTGGCGACGCTCAAGGTTTGGAAGGACGCCTTGTAGAAAAGGCACACCCTTCACGGCGCGGCTTCCTCTGATGTATGTGACGGGAGACCGGGAATTGGCGCGCGCGCTGATACAGCCTTTTGTACGCTGCAACACGCTGGCTGCATTTCTGCTCTTGCAATGTGCCTTTTGATTCCTATCAATCCCCATATCAGGGGTCGGTCGAGAAAAGGGTCTAGCCAGAACATGTCGTCGATGAATATCACCTTTGCCGCCCTTCGCAGGACCATGGCCGCCGATCAGCGGCACGGTGACACCCGAGACCTTGTTGGGGGTGGCGCCTGATGTCCAAGGTCGCTGCGCCAAGAAGTCGGTGCAAGATCGATGGCGCCGTCGCACGATTGGGACTTGAAGCTCGCACCGTGCGCAGGCTGGCCGTGACCGGCGGCATTCCAGGTGCCGCCAAAATCGGTGACGCTTGGACCTTTGACGTCGCCAAGCTGGACGCTTTTGTTTCGGAAAAGGAGCGAGAGACGTGTCAAAACGGCCTAAAGCCCCAAAGGGCTGTTACTGGCGGAAGGATACCCTCTGGGGTCGGATTCAAGCCGGGGGCCGCGACTACAGATGGACACTTCGCACAAACGATCCAAAAATTGCGAGCAAGCGTCGGCAAACCGAAAGAGATCGTATAATTGCCGCGCATTATTTTGGAGACCAGCGCAGGACGCTCAGCGAGGCCACCGGGGCGTGGGGCCGGTCCATTGCGAGCCAGCTGGGGAAGAAGACGTTCACGCGCTACTTGTCATCGTTGGCGGTGCTGCAGCCGCATCTCGAAGGCCTATACCTCGATGAGATCGACAAGAAGCTGATTGGCGCCGTTGTCGAGAGTCGGCAGAACACGCCTTACATACCCAAGGGCAAGAAACACCCCATCATTGTAAAGCCCGCAACCATCAAGCGCGACCTCACCGCGCTGTCCTCGGTATTCGATTTCTGCGTCGACGAGGATTGGATGCAAAGCAACCCGGTGATGGACTGGTTGAAGCCGGGGCACCGTAAGAAGTCGCGGCTGCAGGAACGGCGCGATCCGATCGTGCTGCCAGAGGCGAGCCATATCGACATGGTGATTGCCAATGCGCCGGGGCGGTTCGCGGATCTGATCCGCGCTGCGGTGCTGACCGGGGCGCGGCTGGACGAGCTGGCAAAGAGCGTCCGCCGGCACTTCGACAGCGATCGCAAGCAGCTCACCGTGGTAGGCAAGCGCAACAAGATGCGCGTCATCGCCCTCGAAGACGGCGACGAGGATTTCGGCTTCCGGCTGCTATCCAACCTGCCGGCGAGCATTGAAACAAAGGCCCTGTTTTGGCACCGACCGCCGCCTGGCAAGCAGGAGGTTGGCCAGCCGGCCGACCGCCCTTATAGCCAGGCCTCGAGCAACTTCCGCCGGGTCGTCGCGGTGACAGCCAGGAAGGCACGGCAGCAGGCACAGGGATTTAGACCCTTTAGATTTCATGACCTGCGCCACGTGCATGCCGTTAACTGGCTGAAAAGCGGCCGCTCCATCTATATTTTGCAGCAGCGCCTAGGTCATACCAGCGTCAAGACCACCGAGATGTATCTGGCGTTTCTGACCGCCACAGAACAACATGTTGTGATGTTCGGGCGGTCGGGCGAAGGCACGAATTTCGGTACCAAAGCAGCGGTTGAAAATACCTAGAAATGAAAAAAGCCATATAAAACGGGCACAACTTGAGCAAGGGACCCATGGCACTGGCTGGCTTTGTAAACCGAAGGTCGGGAGTTCAATCCTCTCAACCGGCACCATCGGTTCCCGGTTTTAATTTCACACCGACCACACGCGATGCGCGAGAGAACGCTTGTTAAAATCATCTCTGTGGACCAATGTGGATAACTCGCAACACCCTGTAGCTATTTGGCCACGATTAATTTGAACTCGATGTTGCTCTTCTGAAGCTTTTGACCTGCCGTTTGATTCAGTGTTGCCGCTTTGCTGCACCTGGGGCGGCTGAGGTGTGTCATGAAATGGATCACGGAACGCGACGCTCTAATCGCACAGACAATGGCATTTGTTCAGTCGGTCTCCGGCGGGAAGGAAAGCCTGAGCCGCTTTGACCCAGGACAAGTTGGCGCCGCTGCGGCAAAGCCTCGGGCCGAACCGCAGCCCGTGGCGCCGATCGAGATGAAAACCGTCGAAATCCCGGGGCCTCCGAAGAACGTGCCGCTCTCGAGGCAATTCGAGCAAGTCGATGTGAAGACCGAGATCCAGGCGCGAATCGCCAGTTTCCGGGCGCACCAGGAGCGCTTCAACCGGGAGCGTCACGAATATTTCAGTACGACACTGGCGCGACTGCGCGCCTCGATCGAACAGCTCCCGCCGCCGCGCGACGAGAGGTAACCGGCCGCCATCGCTGCGTGACCGCAAAAGGCGGTTGAGCGGACCAAGTCCTAAAGCCAGGCCCAGACCAGTGCCAGGTTGGCCAGACATGCCATCAGCAATGTCGCCACAACGATCAACTGCAGGGCCTCGCTGGCGGTTTGCACTGTCGTGTTCATGACCACGAGCATCCGGCGATTCTGGGCACCGAGTCCCGCGGATTCTTTTTTCCCGAATTTACCGATCGTTAACGGACTCAGAAGGGCCGCAATCCGCGTCCTACACGGCCTCCCGGCCCAGACTTGTCCTGAACGAAAACATCAACAGTCAGCTTGCGTTAGGAGCGCTTTCGGAGAGATGTCCGCAACAGGCCGCTGCTCAACGAGATGCGATCGCTGACATGCTGCTCTTCAAGGGTGCGATGTTCAACAGGGCCGATTCGACCCGATGCCCGCAAATCTCGTCCGACCGGCTGGTGTGAGCAACCGGCACAAGACCCGGATGGGCGCGAGCCTAAGCCGCACCATCCTCGATGACGCCATCAGATCGGAAAGAGCTGAACAATCATCGATCTGCCACCACTTCGGGAGGCAGCAATTAAGGCCTCGCGACTGCCAGCGAGGCTTCCTCGGAAGGAAGCACGACACACACCTTCTTCCGGTTGAGTCCCCTGATGGCCCCGGTCACCTTGAGCACCTGTCCGGAAGGACAGGACGATGCCTGGACGAAGACCACCTCGAACGGGGCGAGCACCAACGGCTCGGACTTCAAGACGGTCTGTGCGGCGCAGGGCAGCGCCAAAACCGAAGACAGGATTAACACCGACGCCAAAATACGCATTTTTATGATCCACCAAGCGGGCGACACCATAATAGCCGATCGTTGAACAAAGTTTCACGACTCGCAAAAAATATTTTGCGGTGCGGCCTTCAGATTTTGCGCTGCAGCTTTTGAATCTCGCGCTGGCCTCGTAAACACCTCGGCGCACCCCCGTAGGTTGGGCCGCGGCGTCCTTTCGTAGCTAGGACTTGGCCCCGTTGGGACCTGGCCTCTCTAGTACTTGCTGACGACGGGGCCGCCCCAGCCAAACCGATAATTGACCCCGAGCTTGACGGAATGTTCGTCATCCTTGACCCGGGTGCCGGTCACAGCTGGCGGGCCGGCGGTAAAGGTGGTCGTTCCGAAATTGTAATATTGGTACTCGGCCTTGGCCGACCAGTTCGGGGCAAACATGTATTCAAGCCCCCCGCCGACCGTGTATCCGCTCTTCTGCCCACCCGTCGTGGCGAAAGGCACCGGCGCGCCCGCAACGCTCACACCGATCGCCGGGTTATCCCGCCAGGCGTAGCCGCCCTTGGCGTAGAGCAGCGCCGGTCCCCAAGTGTAGCCCAGCCTGCCGGCGACGGATCCGAGTTCGTTGTTGCGGGCCGTAACCAAGGCACCGCCGGGAAATGCCATGCCCGTGGTATTATTGTTCAACCAGCTATACTGGGCCTCGACACCCATGACCCCGTTCGGCGCGAATTGATAGTCGAAGCCGCCCTCGACACCGCCCATGAAGCGCGCATTGCCACCCTGCAGGCTGTTATTGCCGGCGAAGGCGCCGCCGAGATGACCGCCCAGGTAGAACCCCGTCCAACTGTAGACCAGCTGCGGGGCACTGACGACCGGAGCCTTGGAATAGGTGCGCGCCGGAATGTCCGCAGCAGCAACCGGGCCTGCGAAAGCGACAGCAACAGCTGCACCGATCATAAGCGTCTTCATCAGAATACCCAGACTACTCATCGCCATATCTACCGAACAATGTGGCGTTCACTTGGTTTCATGTCTCAGATGCAGACGGTCTGCCTGGTTGACAACTGTGGCGATATAGCAACACAGCATTGCGCCTCCGCGACGAGCCTTATTTTCTCGCTTCGGCCGGGAAAAAAAGCGGCTTTGGCCCCAGATTTGGTCGGAATCAGCCAAACTTCGGTCGGCCCCTCGCCGGAAAGTGATCGCTGCGCGTTCGTCAGCGCGTGAGCTTTTCCAGCTCCGGGAATGCCGCATAGGCCGACCCCGCGCAGAGCTCCGTGGCGTTTTCCTGCAGGCGATCGAGCCGGCCGTCGACATAGATAACCGCCCGCTCGCCCACCCCGCGCGCGCTCCCGTCGGCTTCCCGGGCCGCATAGCGCAGGCAGCTGACGTAGCGCTGCCTGCCACCGACGCTGCGCTGCACCGGTTCGGCCATCGCCGCATCGCGCACCCCGGCAGGATTATTCAGATAAGTCCGCATGAATGCGAGAATCTCGCTGCGGTAGTTATTGGGAAAGGGCTGATCGGAAACACCGCGATCGTCGGTGAAACTGATGCTTCTGCTCTCCGGATTGCCTGCGCAAGCCGCAAGTGCAACCGGCAAAAGCAGGATCGCCAGACACCTAGCTGAGTTCCCCAATGGCAAGTTGACGTCCCAATCACGCTGTCCCCGCGATTTTCTAGACCGGCTGCGGGCCGCAGCACAACTGACATTCAAGCGACGGAGCCGACCCGCCATCTAGGCGATGGAGCGAGCCGGCCCGTTTCTCCGCATCCGCGCGTCTAGCGGTGCCGGTCAGCTACGCTTGGAGATGGCAGCGGCCGGCTTCAGACCGACCTTCGGAGCGGTCGTGGTCTTCAGAGCAGCCTGCGATGAAGTCCTTGCTTGCGCCCCCGACTGGGTCTTCATCGCACCCAGCTTGCCATGATGGCGGTGGTGCTGGCTGAGATGCTTGCGATGATGATGCTTGCCCATCTTGGCATTGGCGTTCAGCGCGGCAGGCTTGGGCTGTGTGGTGGTGGTCTGGGTCCTGATCTGGCTCTTGGCCTCGGTGCTCT
>Ga0302322_100006926_pt1 | contig 10094 bp, 9 predicted proteins | sample Fen_T0_2_FD_203757 | JGI IMG/M metagenome (GOLD analysis project Ga0302322, IMG submission 203757) | Peat permafrost microbial communities from Stordalen Mire near Abisko, Sweden - Fen_T0_2 | ecosystem: Environmental > Terrestrial > Soil > Wetlands > Permafrost | place: Sweden: Abisko... | reverse complement strand
GTGTAGGCCCGTCGGTGCTCGGTGAAGGTGAGCCCAAGTCGAAAGGGTCGAACATGTTCGGGTACTTGGTGCTGTAGTAGCCCGCAACATATGGAGGGCCCGGCGGAATGAAGTAAAGGGCGTATGCGATGTAGTCCGCGTCCATGGGGACGCTGAGGCTGTAGCTCCCATCGGACAAGGTGACGGTCGTGACCTTTGGGTCCGAGTTGCTATACGGGCGGGCCTCGACGGTAACCCCGGGGAAGGGGGCGCCGCCGTATCGCGTCACGTGGCCAGAGACGACGACGGTACCGGCTGCCGCGGGGTCGGCCGTGCCTGTCTTCTCGCTCCGACCCGCCGGCGGCGTTGTGTCGGCTGCAAGCGGCGAAGGAGTCGCCTCAGGCGGAATCGTCGTGATCGGCGAAGCTGTCGGCGCGATGCTGGGATCGGGCTCTGTCGCCGTCGTCGTGGGCGATGCGTTCGCCGAAGGGAACGGATCGGGCGATGCCGCCGACGATGTCGAACCCATTGCCGAGCACATGATCGCGACAGACGCAACCACGACCCAAGCCCGCAGCCACCTCGACGTTCCCACCCGCAATCCCCTTGTGCGGCACGATCCTCAGCCCACAGTGACAGGCGAGGCCTCTTCGTAGGGATAGTACCAGTTGGGTTCCGCCCAAACCGGCCCACCCGAGATGTGATCTGGCCTCCGGCGCCGTCGCCCCCGAGCGTCAGACGCGACTGCTATGGCGCGACCGATCGATCCTGGGCATGGGCGACGGCGATGCTTGATGCCCCGGCCACGGCGGCGACGGCTTCCGCACCACGCGAACGCCACTCCGCCCCAATTGCGGCCGTGGCCGTCGCGCCGGCCCGGCACGCGCCCGCGGCGAGCATCGTGAGAAGTGCGTCGAGGGTTCGGACGCCGCCCGCGGCCTTGACGCCGACGCGGTCACCGACCGTGCGACGCATCAGCGCGATCTCGGTGGCATCGGCGCCGCGCGGCGAGAAGCCGGTGCCGTTCTTCACGAACGCCGCGCGCGCCTCGACGGCGATGCGGCAGCCGGCCTCGACCTGTTCGGGGGTGAGATATGCCGTTTCGAGGATGACCTTGACGGGTGTCGGGGCCACGGCGTAGACCAGGCCGGCCAGCTCGTCGCGGACGTACCCGAGATCGCCGGCACGCAGGGCGCCGATATTGATCACAACGTCCAGTTCGACCGCGCCCTGGTCCACCGCGACGATCGCCTCGCGCTCCTTGATTTGCGACGTGTTGGCGCCGTGCGGGAACCCGATCACGGTCGTAGGACCGACAACCGATCGCCGCAGCCGGTTGGCCACCAGCGTCAGGTCGGCCGGGCGGCAGCAGACCGTCGCCGCCCCCCACTCGACCGCAACGTCGCAGCCGGCCTCGACCTCGGCTCGGGTGAGCTCCGGTCGCAGCAGCGAGTGGTCGATGCAGCCCATCAGGATCTGCTCGTCGAGCGCGGCCAGATCCAGCGGCGCCCTGTTGGCGAGTCGAACCTTGACGGGCTGCCTCATCGGTTTGCTCCTACTTTGAAGCGACGATGGCCAGGCAGTGTGAGCCGCCGGCGGCTATTGCGACGACGTTGGTCGGCGAGCCGGGGATGCTCGTCTGTCCGCTCTCGCTACCGCCCCAGGCGGCGAGCGTCCCATCCGGCTTGAGGGCAATGCTGAAGTTGCCGCCGGCCGCGACCGCAAGCGCCTTGAGGCCGACAGGCGTGATCGTCTGCCCGCTGTCATTCGTGCCCCAACCGACCACGGTGCCGTCCGATCTGACGGCCAGGGCGTGGAAGTAGCCGGCGGATATGCCGACCATGCCGCTCAGGCCGGCCGGAATGGTCACTGTGCTCGGGGCTCCGTCGGTGGGGAACTTGTTGCCCCAGGCCACGATTGTGCCGTCCTTCTTGACGGCCATGCTGAAGTCGTAGCCCGCCGAAATGGCGACGACGTCCGAGAGCCCGGCAGGTACATCGATCTCGCCGCCGGCGTCGCTGCCCCAGGCTGCAACCGTCCCGTCCGCCTTCAGCCCAAGGACGTGGTTGCCGCCGGCCGCGATCTTGCTCAGGCCCGTCAGGCCACTCGGAGGCTTCAACTGACCGTCGCTGTTGTCGCCCCACCCGACGAGGCTGCCGTCGGACTTGAGCGCGACGGCGAACGAACTCCCGGCCGAGATAGCCTTCACGTTCGCCAGCCCGGCCGGAATATCCGTCTGACCGGCATCGTCGGCACCCCAGGCTACGACGGTTCCATCGGACTTGAGGGCGAGGCTGAATTCGTCGCCCGCGGAGACGGCGACAACGCCGCTCAACCCGTCCGGCACGTCGACCTGCCCGCCGGTGTCGTCGCCCCACGCCAAGACGGTGCCACTCTGGCCGGGGGCCACCGTCGGCACGACCGGGCCCAGGACCGGCATGGTCGTCGCGGGCGGGTTGGTGTCGATATCGCTCGGAGTGTCCTGGGGAGCATCGGTTGCACCGGACCCCCCGGGAAGAATGTCGCTGGGCGATGCGGCGGTGCTGCCACAACCCGATAGAGCGAGGGAGATCCCGATAAGCGCGACCAGCCCAAGCCGGGTCGTGGTTGCCCGTCGATTCAAGATCATGTGTCTCCTCCTGGGACGCGAGCCTCGCTACCGGACGGCCCCGCCTGAAACCAGCATAGCGCGGCTGACGCCTATGGACTTCTGACTGCCCGGCGGCGTGCCGGATAGCGGACGGCCGGTTGACCGGCAGATAAGCGGCAGTTGAGCCGCCGCGGCTAGGGTTCGGTCACCCGCCGCCTGGTAGGGCGTCGCAATTGAGCGGCGCCAGAAGAGGAGATAGGGACCGTGAACAAGGTCCTTCTTACCGGCCGACTGACCCGCGACCCGGAACTGCGGGCGCTGGCCAGCGGATCGAGCGTCGCCACGTTTGCCGTGGCGACCAACGAGTTTCGCGGCAACGGCAAAGAGCGCGCGGAATTCCACAACGTGGTCGTTTGGGACCGCCTGGCCCAGGTCTGCGGCCAGTACCTCGGCAAGGGTCAGCAGGTCGCCATCGAGGGCCGCCTCCAGACCCGCCAGTGGGACGACGATCGCGGCACGCGCCACTGGAAGACCGAGGTCGTGGCCATCTCGGTCGAGATGCTGTCCGGCCGCCGCAAGCGCGATTACGAAGCAGATTCTCTCGCCGCTCAGGCCGAAGCAGGCGCCACTCCGGCGGACGAGTCGGCCGTGTCGCCCAACGAAGCGGCCGAGGTCGGAGTCGTCGTCGCACCTGTGACCGACGACGAAGAGTCCGTGACTGCCGACGACGACCAGGTGCTGGTCCTGGCGTAGAACTCCGTCTCCCGGGGCGCCGCGCACCTCCCCCAGCGTGGCGCCCCGGCGCTCCTGATCGACGATTCGTTGCGATAGTCTGTACCCGACGACGCAAGGATCGCAGCAGAGGTAGCCGTGACCACCGGCCCGGGCACAGGCAGGACTAGGCGCCGCCTGCTCGTGGCCGGGTCGCTGTCCCTGACCGTGGCGGCTCTGGCGGCCGCCGCCGGGCTGGCGATCATCGGCAACCAGGGCCACAACCCGCCCTGGGTGGATTGGGCTACGTATTCGGACGCGCTGGATCGGCTGGTCCACGGCGCTCCCATCTACAACGCCCGCCAGTTGAGTGGCCCCTATACCCTTCCTGAGATCACGACGACGGGCTACGTCTACCCGCCGGCGTCCCTGCCGCTGTTCGCCGTGTTCGGCAACCAGCCTCTCGGGCTCGTGGCGTGGCTCACGCTCAACGTCGGCCTGCTCGTGTCGGGCGCGTACGCGATCCTGCGACGGGAGCTGGGCGAAGACGCGGTGATGTACCTGGGGGTCGCGATCCTGCCGGTGGTGCTGTGGGTCGGCTTCCTCAACGGCCTGGCCGCGGGCAACGTCACGATCGGCCTGTGCGGCGTCCTGGCCTGGGCCTGGGCGATCGGGCGGGAACGGACTCCGCCGGCCGCGATCGCGGTCATGGCAGTGGCCAAGATGTTCCCCGCCGTGCTCGTCTGCTGGACCACGCCGTCCCGCTTCCTGCGTTCTGCGGCGACCGCCGCGCTAATCGCAGGCGCCTGGATCCTCATCACGCTGCCGCTCGTGGGCATCGGCTCCTGGATCGACTTCGTGCACGCCATAGGCAACTCGCAGCCGACGTGCAGCTACGGTCCTTCAGTGGCCTGCGTCCTGCAACCGGCGCTCGGCGTTTCACTGGCCAGGCTCGCGGCTCTGGGACTGACCGGTGCGCTGGGCCTGGGCGCGGTCGTCGTTCGTCGCGACCTGGTGGCGTTCATCATGATCGCCGTGGCTTGGATAACGCCGGTCTCGGATCTGTCCAACTACTCACTTATGCCGCTGTTCGTCGTTTGGATAGTGGTCTTCGCGATCGGCGTGCGGCGGCTGCGATCGGTGAGCGTGGATTCGACCGTGGCGGTGTTGCGCCGCCGGACAGGCCGGACTCAGCCGGCGCGGTAGAGTTCGCGGCGATCCAGACCGGTGGCGGCGGCAACCTGCCGGACGGCGTCGGAGCGCTTCGCACCGGCGGCCGTCAAGCGGGCAACCTCCGCTCGGGCATCGTCCATGGAGGCCGGACCGTCCTCGGCTCGTTGCCTTGCTTCCGCCTCTCCGGCGGCCATCGCCTCGAGCACCAGAACGAACTCGCCGCGCAGCATGATGCCGCCGCCCTTCGCCAGCGCCGCGAGTTCGCCCGCCCCGCCGCGAACGACTTCCTCGTGCATCTTGGTCAGCTCGCGGCAGACGGCCACGCGCCGTTCCGCGCCGGCGGCGGCCGCCAGATCGCCGAGGGTTGCCGGAACGCGCGACGGGGCCTCGTATATGACACATGCCCGCTCGTCGGCCGCAATCCGCGCCAGCCTGACGCGCCGCTCCTTGCCGCTGCGCGGCAGAAACCCCTCGAAGCTCCAGTGGGCCGCGGACAGGCCGCTCGCCACCAGCGCCGCCAGCACCGCCGACGCGCCGGGGATCGGGACTACGATGCCGCCCTCCGCGGTCCAGGCGCCCGTCAGTTCGCCGCCCGGGTCGCTGACAAGGGGCGTGCCCGCGTCGGTGACCAGGGCCAGGTCGCGCCCGGATCGAAGATGATCGAGCAGCTCCGTCGCCCGGCCGTGGCTGCTCTGAGCGTGGTAGCTCACGAGCGGCGTGGCGATCTCGTATCGCGCGAACAGCCGCCGCGTAAGCCGCGTGTCCTCGGCCGCCACGAGCGGCACGGTCTTGAGGACCTCGATGGCCCGAAAGGTCACGTCTCCCAGATTGCCGATCGGGGTCGCCACGATATAGAGCTTGCCGGGTGTGACGCCACCCGCGGCGCCACTGCCGGTGCTCACCGCGCGGATCCGGGGCGGCGGCGTGGATACAGGTAGTCAACGCCCGTCGTCCGCGGCCCGAGCTTCGCCACCGGCGGCACCTGGCGCTTGAACTCCGACACCGCAACGAGACGCTTGACCCGCTCGATCGCCTGCCGGCGGAAACCCATAGCCTCGAGCTCGTCGTCTGTGCGCCGCTTGTCGATCATCCAGAAGAGAAGCCGGTCGAGCTCCGGGTAGCTGAAACCCGCCTCCTGCTCATCGGTCTGGCCGGGCCACAGATCCGCCGAAGGCGCTTTTCGGATGATCGCCTCGGGCACACCTATCGCCGCCGCGACCTGGCGAACCTGGCTCTTGTACAAGTCGCCGATCGGATTGAAGGCGCAGGCCGAGTCGCCGAAGAGGGTCGTATAGCCGATCAGAGATTCGGTCTTGTTGCCTGTGCCGACGACCAGTCCGCCCCAGGCCACCGAGCGGTCGTACAGCGAGCACATCCGGGCCCGGGCCATGAAGTTGCCGCGCCGCAACGGCGCCGCGTCGACCGCCCCCAACCCGCCGGCGCCGATCGCCCCGTCACGCCCGAAATAGCCGTCCACGATGGCGCTGATATCGACCGTGTCGCTCACGCACCCGAGCTGATCGACTACGAGCATGGCGTGCTCGACCGACTCGGGCGACGATGTCCGATACGGCATCAGGACGCACAGCAGGTTCTCCGGGCCGATCGCCTCGGCCGCCAGAAAGGCGACGAGTGCGGAATCGATCCCGCCAGACAGCCCGAGCAGGGCGTGGTTGAAGCCGGCCTGGCGAAGCTGATTCCGGATGAAACCGACCATCACCCGTCGAGCCACGTCGGCATCGATGGCGAGCTCGGCCGGCAGCTCGAAGAGCGGCTCGGTCTGATCCGGCGAATCGGCCGCGACCCGCGGCGCCACACCGTCGTGGCGGGAGTCCGATCCGGCGCTCATCGACCGGGCTCGAGCCCACCGGTCTCGAGTCCGCCGGGCTCGGCCCCGCCGCTCGATTCGGTGGCCTCGTTGACGGGGATGCCGGCGCGTTCGGCCAGGATCCGGCGCAGCTCTCGCAGGTGCAGCTCGGGCCGTTCGTCTCGCAGGAGCGGCAGACCTATTCGCTCGCGCCGCACATCGCCCAGCTCGATGTCCACGAAATGCAGCCCCTCGTCGAAGAGCGGCGCGGTGAACACCGCTTCGCCGCTCGGGCCGATGACCTCCGAACCGCCCCAGAAGCTGATCGTCTCATCCATGCCGACGCGGTTGCAGAACACCACGAAACTCGTCGTGAGCTGGGCGTAAGTCCGCATCAGATTCCGCCACGACGCCGCCGTCCCGAGCCCAACCTCGTGAACCGCCGCCAGGTCGCGCCCCGGCGACGACGAGACGTTGATCAGAATCTGGGCGCCGTCCAGGGCCAGCGTCTCGGGTACCGCGAGATGCCAGAAGTCCTCGCACACCGCCAGGCCGAGCTTGACCCCCAGCCGTGAGTCGACGGTCCGGAGCCGATCTCCCGCGGCGAAGAACCGCCTCTCGTCGAATAGTCCGTACGTCGGCAGGAAGAGCTTGCGATGGACGAAGCGGACCTCGCCGTCCTCGAGAAGCGCGGCGCTGATGAACAGCCGGTGATCGGCCGCCTCCTCCACGAACGAGACCACGGCCGAAAGACCCTTCGTCTCCGCCGCAAGCCCGAGGAGTCGGGAGTCGTCGGCGCGCATCGCGACCTCGGCCGCGAGATCCTGCAGCTGATATCCGGTCAGGCCCAACTCGGGGAACACGACCAGGCCGGCACCTCCGGCGCGGGCCGCGCTCAGCGCCTCCCGGTGGGTGGCCAGGTTGTCGGCGACGACGCCGAGACGCGGCGCCATTTGGACCAGGGCAATTCGAAGCGGCTGCATAGCGGAAGTCTAGCCGCGAAGCCGCGTCACGACGGGCTGTGCGCCGCTACTTGGAAAGCCAGACCGAGCTTAGGATCTCCGTCCTGTTGCCGGCGCCGACAAATCCCATCACGTAGTTCTTCGCGGCAGCGGGCAGTTTGGCGGTCAGGAGCGGAATGGTCGGCATATCGGCCCGGATCAGGTCCTGGGCCGTGTACCAGTCGTCCCGGGCCAGCGCATCTGTCGGTGCCGACTGCGCCTGGAGCATCAGCGTGTTCAGGGCATCGTTGGTGTAGTTGTACATCGGGCCCGCCTTCGGGGCCGCCGGATCCCCGCGATAGCCGAACATCGACGAGTACAGGAAATCGTCGGCGCCCGCCCACCGGCAAGGCACGCTCTGAAGGAACAGCATCATCTTACCGGCGGCGCTGTCGTTCAGATAGTTGGGCGAATAGGCCTCCGACTTGAGGTTCACCACCATGCCGGCCGCGTGGAGATCGGCCGCGATGGCGACGGCAAGCGCCTTGGCGTCGGGGAAGACGTACGTGGGGGCGCCCGTCGGGTACCACAGATCGACGGTCGGGCCGCTCGTGGAGTAGCCGGCGGCGGCGAGTCCGCCCCGGGCGGCGGTGACGTCGAACATCGGCAGATACTCGCGCCTGTAGTACTGAGACCCGACCGGCAGCCAGCCGTCGGCGACGCTGGCCAGGCCGGCGTAGTAGCCGTTTACGTATGAGGTCTTGTTGACGGCCGCCGCGATCGCCAAACGAACGCCCTTGTTCGCGAGCGGATTGACCGAGGAACCGCTGCTGTCGAACCCGTTCGTACCCAGCTGCGTTATGTTGCAGCCGGTTCCACGCCCCAGGATCATGTAGCTGGAATCGCCGCGAATGGTCTTGATGCCGTTGGGATCGAGCGTCTCGATCAGGTCCACGGCGCCGGACTTGAGGGCTCCGAGTTCGTCGGCGGGACCCTTGTAGGCCTTGAACACGATCTTGTCCAGGTAGGGCCTCGAGGCCGCATCCCAGTAGTTCGGATTCTTGACGAGAGTTACGTGGTCCCCGGTCTTCCGCTCACTGAACATGAAGGGTCCCGTGCCGACCATCGCCTTGCCCTTGCCGCCCGACCCCAGGGCGTAGGCGTTCTTGGACAGGCTGGGGTTGTTCCCGTCGCCGGCCTTGATCGCGGTCGGGCTCTGGATGCCAAAGGCGGCGACCGCCTGAGACACAAGGAAATTGCTCTGAGCGTGGTCGAGGTTGATGACGACCGTAGTCGGGTTCGGGGCGGTCACCGAGGCCAGGTTCGAAGCATTGCCGAAGCCGCCGAATATCGCGCCGTAGTAGTAGGCGTTCTTCTGCAGGTCGCCGCTGGGAAATGCCGTCCAGCGGTCGTAGTTGGCCTTGACCGCGGCGGCGTTCAAGTCCGTCCCGTCGTGGAACTTGATGCCGGCCCGGAGCTTGAACGTGTAGGTTAGCCCGTCCGGACTGATGTTCGGCAGCGCGGCCGCCAGGACGGGGATGACGGTGCTGGTCGAGCCGGGAGCGAGGCCGACCAGGCCCTGCACCACCTGATTGGCGACGTACAGAGAACTCGGGTCGCTCACGAACGAGGGATCCGCATAGGCCATGTCGTTATCCATCGCCACCGTGAGGGTGCCGCCGGTCTTGGGACCGAAACTCGGACTCGTCGTGCTCGAGCTGCCGCAAGCCACTGCTACCAGGGCCAAGACGGCCAGCATCGACGCCCAACGTTTCACGTTTCGTTCCTTCCTGATCACTGCTCCGCCCTGGACTGATCGTTGGCAACGATACGAGCCAAGGGCCCCCTGCCCGCAGGCACGACCCTGTGAGGCGTACACCTTAGCGAGCCGGGGCTATTCCTGTCAGCCGGCTCCGACCGCAAGCACGCGGCGCCGGCTGCGGTTTCCAGTCCGGCTAGGATTCGGCGACCGCGGTATCCACAACGGACTGGCGAGCGGCGGCTTCGTCCGCGGCCTCGGCCGAGACCTTGTCCGCGAAATGGCACGCCGACATCTGACCGCCGCCCATGTCCATGAGGGGCGGGTCGACCGTGGAGCAGACCTCTGGATTGCCGAGCCGCTCGCGAAGCCAGCAGCGGGTGTGGAACCGGCAGCCGGAGGGCGGGTTGGCGGGCGACGGAACATCGCCCTTCAAGACGAGCCGCTTCTTGCGGACGCGCGGATCCGGCACCGGAATGGCCGACAGCAGCGCCACTGTGTACGGGTGGCGCGGGTGGGCGTAGAGCGCGTCCGTGTCCGCGACCTCGACGAGCTTGCCCAGATACATGACCCCGATCCGCTCGCAGAAATACTGGACCACCGACAGGTTGTGGGCAATGAACAGGTACGTCAGGTTGAACTGGCGCTGCAACTCCGAGAGCAAATTCAGGATCTGCGACTGGATCGACACGTCCAGGGCCGACACGGGCTCGTCGCAGACGATGAACTCCGGATTGAGCGAGAGCGCCCGGGCGATGCCGATGCGCTGGCGCTGGCCGCCGGAGAACTCGTGGGCGTAGCGTCGCGAGTAGTCGCGCCGGAGCCCGACCGCTTCCAGGAAGTCGCCGACTCTCTGGTCCCGAATCGCGCGATCACCCCAGCGATTCTCCGAGTCCGCCTGTGCGAGCAGGCCCTCGCCGATGATGTCGCTGACCGGCATTCTCGGATTCAGCGATCCATACGGGTCCTGGAAGATCAACTGCATGCGGCGGCGCATGAACTTGAGGTCCTGTCCCTGGAGCGCCAGGACGTTCTGACCGTCCATCGACACGGTCCCGGCGGTGGCCCTCTCGAGCCGCAGGATGGTCCGGCCGAAGGTCGTCTTGCCGCAACCGGACTCGCCCACCATGCCGA
>Ga0302322_100006925_pt1 | contig 10094 bp, 5 predicted proteins | sample Fen_T0_2_FD_203757 | JGI IMG/M metagenome (GOLD analysis project Ga0302322, IMG submission 203757) | Peat permafrost microbial communities from Stordalen Mire near Abisko, Sweden - Fen_T0_2 | ecosystem: Environmental > Terrestrial > Soil > Wetlands > Permafrost | place: Sweden: Abisko... | reverse complement strand
AGCGTTACGGAGTGGGAAATGATGGCGAAGTCGTGAGCTTCCTGCACCGAGTTCGAGCAGAGCATGGCGACACCGGTCTGGCGGCAGGCCATGACGTCGGAGTGGTCACCGAAGATCGACAGCGCGTGGCTGGCGAGCGCGCGGGCGGTGACGTGGAGGACAAACGGGTGCAGTTCGCCGGCGATCTTGTAGAGATTCGGGATCATCAGCAGGAGGCCCTGCGATGCGGTGAACGACGCGGAGAGCGCGCCTGCTTGGAGCGCGCCGTGGAGGGCACCGGCGGCGCCGCCCTCGGATTGCATCTCGAGAACTTCGGGAATGTGGCCCCAGAGATTCTTCTTTTTCTTGGCGGACCATTCGTCAACCCATTCACCCATGGGTGAGGAGGGAGTGATGGGGTAGATCGCGAAGAATTCGCAAACTCTGTAAGCTACGTTGGCGACTGCCTCATTGGCGTCGAGGGTGGATTTTTCGGAGGAGAGAGGCTTGATCACGAGTCTACCATAACGCGGACACGTGGCGTAAGCATCCCGCGCATTGCCCATCGCTGCGCATATTTTGCGGATGGGGGATTAATGGCAGCCATTAGTCCGATTCATGGCCGGGTTTTTGGGGTGCCTTAGCGAGCGTGGCAGCAGTGGTGGGCGAATCGGCTATTTCATCACCTGTCCGTAGATTGAAATGGACAGGGCGCGGAAGGCGTCGGCGGCGGTGTCGAAGGGGAGGCTGCCTTTGTAGGTGGCGGGGGCGAGGGGTGGGAAAAAGAGGTGGGCGACGATGTCGCCGGGTTGTTTTGGGCGGAGGGTGACGAGGTAGGTTTTGGTGCGAAGGGTCGACGTCGTTTTAGGGGAATCGGTTGAAGAGAGGCTGGTTTCTTGGGTGACTTCGATGATCGAGGGGTCTTTGGCGCTAAGGCGCGGGTCGCATTGGACCTGGATGGCGGGTAGGGCGCCGGCAGATGTCAGGCGGGTGTCGTAGGTGAGGGTGATTTCTTTGGAATACGTTTCGCCGGGTTTCATGGGGCCGAAGTCGAGAGCGTCGGGGGTGACGGAGAGACCGTTTTCCAGGATGCCGGTGATTTGAGCGCGGGCGATGATGCCGTCGAAGCCGTTGGCGGAAATGAAGACGCCGTGGGAAAACGGGCCGGGGGCTTGGCGCGCGAGCATGACGGTGATCTTGAGTTCCAGTTCGTCGCCGGGTGCGAGTGGGAGAAAGGCTTCGGTGGTCGAGGCGGGTTTTTGGCTGGCGATTTTTTCAACGGTGACGCTTGTGCAGTGGCAGGACGGTTGGAGCTGGGTGATGACGAGCTGGGTGATGCCTTCGTTGCGGAGGGTGAAGGTGTGTTCGAGTTGGGTGGTGTCGAGGGCGTTGACGGCGCCGACTTCGAAGTCTGCCTGATTACGGTCAGTTAGGCGGAGTTTGGTTTCCGGTGCGATGACGAGGCCGGCGTCGAGCATGGCGCGGGCGGGAACGAAGGTGAAAATCGCGAGGCCGAACCAGAGCGCAAGACGAAGCGCGGGGCGGGGTTTTCTGATGTTGGGCATGGTTTTGTTATGCGATCGTTCGGGCGTTGGGCGAAGGCGAAAATGAAACCGCCGAATCCCCACGCGGAGGATTCGGCGGAAGAAGTCAGCCGGATATTAGCGGCAGACGATTGATTACGGCGCTGCGATTTTCCATTTCTGGTGGGCGCCGCCGCCGTAGGTGTAGAGGCCGAGTTGGACGCCGGTTGAGGCACTGGCGCTCGGTGTTTCGATGACGGTGGTGCCGTTGCCGCTGCCATTCATGGTGGCGAAGACGTAGCTGCCATTGCTGGCCCGATAGACCTTCCAGGTCAGGCACGAGCCGGCCCAGTACGGGTAGAGGTCGATCTTGGTGCCGTTGGTGTTGGTGCAGTTGTAAGCTTCAACGGCGTTTCCGCCAACCGAGCAGGTGATTTTGTAGGTGCCCCAGCCGAGCGGCGTGAAAACCCATTTTTGGCAGGCAAGACCGGCGTAGGTGTTCTGGGCGACGGCCTGGCCGGATGCGCCCGTGCAACCCCAATCGTCCCAGGCGAGACCGTTTCCTTGTTGGGTGACTTTGTAGGTGCCAGCCGCAATCCAGTCGGGCGACATGGCGGGCCAGCCGTCGCTGTTCCAGGTCCATTTGGAAACGGCGAGGCGGGGGTAACCGTTGCTGTTGGCATCAATGTAATGGTACGAGCAATACTCAGTACCGCTGTCGTTTAAATAACCGGCGTGACCAGGTCCGATACAGGGTGATGAACTGCCAATGAAGACGCGGTTGCCACTGAAGCTGCTGCTCGGGCTGGTGGACCGGGCAACGCTCACATAGTACGTGCTACTCGTGCCACTGCAGCAGGTGCCGCGATTATAGAACACGTAGTAATATCCTCCGTGGTAAACCATCGTGGAGGCTTCAGCGTCGGAAATATTAACGATGTTGTATTTCGTGGAGTTGAGTAATTTGCCGGTGGAGGAATTGAGCTGGGCATCCCAGATGCCGGTGAGATGAGAGCCGAAGGTCAGCCAGTAATTGCCGCTCGCATCTTTAAAAACACCCGGGTCAATGCATCCGTAGGTGGTGCTCGTGGTGGAGTAAACGACCATGCCGAGGTCGGTCCACGTCGTCAGATTGGTGCTGGACGCCACGCCGATGGCGCAAGGTTTGGCTCCGAGCGAGCACGAGTAATAGCAGTAGTATTTGCCGCCCATGTAGACGATTTCCGGGGCCCAGAAATAGCCGGCGAAACCGGGAACGTAGGTCTGGATCCAGCTGGGGCCCGCGCCTGAGCCAAATACGGTGCTGACGTTGGTCCAATTAACTAGATCGGTGGAGGTTCGGTGAATGATACCTTGGCCATCGGCAAAAACGTGGTACGTGCTACCAACTTTGATGATGGTGGAGGGATCGAAGAGCCCGTCGGTTCCTTCCATCGCGCGGACCTCGGTTTTTGCGACGACGAGAGTGAGGAGGATGGCAGCGGTGAACTGCAGAACACGTCGCAGCAAACGCGAAGGAACGAACCGGCCTTGGAGCCGTTGGTTTTTGGATGTTTCTCGGATCATGGTTGGGGTATTTGTGTTTTACTGATGGGTCAGAACGCCTCGTTTCCGTGGGGAGCGAGGAAAGGGTAAAGGGATCTATTTTTGGCTGGGATGGAGGAGGGGTCGCCAGCTCGCCAAACGGGGCAGGGGTAGGATTAGAAGAGCTGCGCTAGACTGGGGTATAAGCGCAGAAAATGGGGTTCATTATCACATGCGCCGGAATCGGGTGAAACCCGACAGGCGCGCGCCGACTTTGTCGGCAACCGGGGTGTTCACATTGTTGTTTTTTCGGGAAACGGGATCGACCAGGTCGAGCAGTTAGCCGTTGGGCAACGTTTCCGGCCAACGCTGTAACCGCCCCTTTGCGGCGCGGGTTTTGTTCTGCTCGGGATGGGTCCCGGCTCAGATTTCGATGGGCCGGCGCAGGCGTTCAGCGCTGCTGAGGCAGAGTCGAGGCAGGGGCTGTATCGGATTGTTTTTGTGGATGTCCGCTGTTTGGCCCACCGGGTTTGAAAGCGGTGGCGAAATAGACGGCGAGCAAGATGAAGAGGAAGCTCATGGCGTAGTTCCACGTGAGGCGCTCCTTGAGCACGATCCAGGCGAAAACGACAAAGACGCCGAGCGTGATGACCTCTTGAATGATTTTGAGTTGGTAGCCGGTGAAGGTGCCGCTCAGGTAGCCGGCGCGGTTGGCCGGAACCATTAGACAGTATTCAAAGAACGCGATGCCCCATGAAACGAGGATGATCGCGACGAGGCCTTTGCCTTCGAGGAATTTGAATTTCAGATGCCCGTACCAGGCGAGAGTCATGAAAATATTGGAGCAGACGAGGAGGAGAATGGTTTTCATGCGAAGGAGGATTTTTGTTTACCGCAGAGATCGTGGAGGACGCAGAGCTTCTGAGTTTGTTTCACGCCAAGTCGCCAAGGCGCGAAGCAAGCTTTTGTTTTGCTCAGCGAGTGCCGGGCTTAGAATTTATAATAACCTTTAAACCACTCCACGAATTGCTTCAGGCCCTCGTCGAGCGTGACACGCGGTTCGAAACCCACGGCGGCGCGGACGCGGTCGATGCTAGCGCAGGTTTCGGGCAGGTCGCCTGGTTGGGGTGGGAGCAGTTCGATTTGGGCGGAGCGGCCGAGGAGTTTTTCCAGCATCTGCACGAATTGGCGCATTTCAACGGGTCGGTGGTGGCCGAGGTTGAAGACGCGATAGGGCGGTACAACTGGTTCGGCGGGCGGGTAGAGCAACACCTTTAACACGCCATCGACAATATCTTCTATATAAGTGAAGTCGCGGAGGGATTTGCCTTCGTTGAAGAGTTTCAACGGTTTCCCTTCGCAAATCGCTTTGGAGAAGATGATCGGTGTCATGTCGGGCCGGCTCCACGGTCCGTAAACGGTGAAGAAGCGCAGGCCGGTGATGCGCAAGTTGTGCAGGTGCGCGTAGCTGTAAGCCATGAGCTCGTTGCTCTTTTTCGTGGCGCCGTAAAACGAGATCGGCTGGTCGGTGATCTGGTCTTCGGAGAAGGGAAGTTTCGCGCCGGCGCCGTAGATGCTGCTCGAGGAGGCGAAGACGAGGTGCTTGGGCGGATGCGTGCGGCAGGCTTCGAGGACGTTGAGGAAGCCGGTGATGTTGCTTTGAACGTACGCGGCGGGATTTTCCGTGCTGTAACGAACGCCGGCTTGGGCGCCGAGGTGGACGACGTAGTCAGGCTTGTAGTACGCGAAGAGGGCGTTGAAGGCCGTGGCGTCGCTGAAATCGCTTTTGAGAAAGCGGAAGTTTTCAACTTTCTCCAGTTCGGCCAGGCGGGCGCGCTTGAGCTCGACCGAGTAGTAAGGGTCGAGGTTGTCGATGCCGAGGACTTCGCAGCGGTTGCTCTCGGCAAGGCGGCGCGACACATGGTAACCGATGAAGCCGGCCGCGCCGGTCACAAGGACTTTCATTGCGTGCGGTTTAGAGGATTCGACGCGGTGCGGCTAGGCGAAAAGTGGCGCGGCTTCCGAAATCGGCGCGGCGCGTGCTAGGTTGGCGACCGTTCTTTGACTTTTTATCTTCGGCTTGGCTGCGATCAGCTGTTCAGCGTTCGCGCGTGAAATCCATGAAACTTTCTATTGATTGCAAGAAAACTGCGCCTATGAGTTGCGCGTCTTTTGTCTCTGCTTTCGCTTACCCTCAATGATGATCAAAGCATATCTTAAGCCCAGCTGTGGCTGGTCCAACGGCGTTCGCGCCATCATGCGCAAGTACACGCTCGCGTATGAAGACATCGACATCATCAACGTCCGCGAAAATTACGCGGAGATGGTGCAAAAGTCCGGCCAACCGCTCTCGCCCTGTGTCGAAGTCGACGGCGTCATGCTGGCCGATGTGTCTGGCGAAGAGGTGGAAAATTACCTTTTGTCCAACGACTTGGTTAAGCCCAGCAACGCGCCGGTCGATTCCAGTACCAACGCCGGCTGCTCCCATGAAGAGCACGAAAAAATGGCGACTAAAACCGTCCGCTTCTTTTAATCGAGGCCGCCTAAAATCAACGCACACAACGCGTGGGCCGGCCTAAAAACAAGGCCGGCTTTTTTGTGCATCAGCATCTTTTTATTCGTTCTCACTCCTTCCGTTTTTGACCGTCCTACTTTTCCATTTTCTCCCGTTTTCCGATTTCCTTTTTACCATCCATACGCTCGTCGTTGCGCTCGGCATTTTGCCTGCTCGACTTTTTAGATTTGGGCCGTCGAAATGCGCGGCCCGAAATTTTTAGCTTTACTCATTGACCCACCCTTTAACACCGCACGGTATGGCCAGAATGCACAGCAGAAGCGATAGCACCCAAAGCGCCCCCGCACGTCAGCTCGGCTTGCCGAAAAAGCAGGGGCTTTATGATCCGTCTTTCGAGCACGACGCTTGCGGCGTTGGCTTTGTTGTCGACATGAAGGGTCGCAAATCGCACCAGATCCTGAAACAGGCGATCCAGGTGTTGGAAAACCTCGATCACCGCGGCGCCGCTGGCAGCGAGGTCAACACCGGTGACGGTGCTGGCGTGCTCATGCAGCTCCCGCACACGTTTTTCGTGGAAGCCGCGAAGAAGGCCCGCATCTCCCTGCCCGCCGCTGGCGAGTACGGCGTCGGTATTATTTTCCTTCCGCGCAACCAGACTCAGCGCCGCCGCCTCGAAGAACGTTTTCAGCAGATCGTCCAATCTGAGGGCCAGGCTTTCCTCGGCTGGCGCACCGTTCCGACCGACAATTCCTCACTCGGCGAAACCGCCAAATCCTCCGAGCCGTACATGCGCCAGGCCTTCATCGGCCGCGACGCGTCGCTCAAGGACGACCTCGCTTTCGAGCGCAAACTCTACGTCATCCGCAAGCGCGCCTATGCCGAAATCCGCACCTCCACGATGGATGGTGCCGAGTACTGGTATTTGCCCAGCCTCTCGTGCCGCACGATTGTGTATAAGGGCATGTTGCTGACGACCCAGCTCGCGACTTATTTTACCGATTTAAAAAATCCAGCGATGGAAACGTCGCTCGCGCTGGTTCACTCGCGTTTTTCGACGAATACGTTCCCCAGTTGGGAACGCTCGCATCCGTATCGCTACGTCGCCCACAACGGCGAAATCAACACCCTCCGCGGCAACATCAATTGGATGCACGCCCGCGAAGCGATGTTCGAGTCCGAGCTCTTCGGCGATGACATCAAGAAGATCCTCCCGATCGTGGACCCGAACGGTTCCGACTCGGCCATGTTCGATAACACCCTCGAACTGCTCTATCTCGCTGGTCGTCCCATCGCCCACGCGATGATGATGATGATCCCTGAGCCGTGGTCTGGCCACGAGAGCATGAGCGATGAGCGCAAAGCGTTTTATCAATATCACTCCTGCTTGATGGAACCGTGGGACGGCCCTGCGTCCATCGCGTTTACCGATGGCAAGTCGATCGGCGCCATCCTCGACCGCAACGGTCTGCGTCCTTCCCGTTTCTACGTCACCAAAGACGGCTTGGTCATCATGGCCTCCGAAGCCGGCGTGCTCGACATCCCTGCTGAGAATATCGAACGCAAAGGTCGCCTCCAGCCGGGACGTATTTTCATCGTCGATACCGAACAAGGCCGCATTGTCGAAGACGAAGAAATCAAAGCGACGCTCGCCGCCGAGCGCCCGTATCGTCAATGGCTCAACGAGCATCTCGTTCATCTCGAAGATATTCCTGCCGCGCCACAAGTTCCTGCGCCCGACCACGACTCGCTGCTGCAACGTCAGCTCGCGTTCGGCTACACCTTCGAAGACCAACGTATCATCCTCACGCCGATGGCGAAGGACGGTATCGAAGCCACCGGCTCCATGGGCAACGACGCTGCGTTGGCCGTGCTCTCGAACAAACCGCGTCTTCTGTTTGATTATTTCAAGCAACTCTTTGCACAAGTCACCAACCCGCCGATCGACTGTATCCGCGAAGAAATTATCACCTCCGCCGAAACTCGGCTAGGCTCGGAAGGCAACCTTTTGGTTGCTCAACCCGTCGCCGCCCGCCGCGTCGAGTTGAAGTGGCCCGTCCTCACCAATGAGGAATTTGCCAAAATCCGTCGCCTCGACCGCCCCGGCTTCAAAATTGGCGTGCTCCCGACCCTCTTCCGCGTCACCCGTGGCGAGAAGGGCTTGGCCAAGGCGCTCGAAGAACTTTCCCTCATGGCCCGCCGCATGATTGAGGAAGAGGAAGTCACCGTCCTCATCCTCAGCGACCGTGGCGTTACGAAAGAATTTGCCCCGATCCCAGCGCTCCTCGCCGTGGCTGGTCTGCACCACTTCCTGATTCGCGAAGGTCTGCGCACCCGCATCAGCATTGTCCTTGAAACCGGCGAAGCCCGCGAAGTGCATCATTTTGCACTGTTGATTGGTTATGGCTGTAGTGCGATCAACCCGTATCTCGCGTTCGAGACGATCGACGGCATGATTCGCGACGGCCTGCTGCCCGACTGCGAGCACAAGACCGCCTGCAAGAACTTCGTCAAAGCCGCCTCCAAGGGCGTCATCAAGGTCATGTCCAAGATGGGCATTTCCGCGATCCAGAGCTACCGCGGCGCGCAAGTGTTCGAAGCGGTCGGCCTGCGTCAGGACGTCATCGATCACTACTTCACCTGGACGCCCTCCCGCGTCGGAGGCATCGGTCTCGACGTCATCGCACAAGAGGTGCTCGCCCGCCATCGCGCCGCCTTCCCGGATTTCGCGGTCAACGGCCACGTTCTCCCCGCCGGTGGCGAATACAAATGGCGCGACGACGGCGAAGCCCATCTCTTCAATCCCGAAACCATTCACAGTCTCCAAAAGTCGGTGCGCACCGGCAGCTACAAGATCTTCAAGGAGTACTCTTCCAAGATCAACGATCAGTCGAAGAACCTCTGCACGCTGCGCGGCCTGCTCGATTTCAAGACTTCCACCGCAATCCCGATCGAAGAGGTCGATTCCGTAGAAAAGATCGTGAAACGCTTCAAGACCGGCGCTATGTCGTACGGCTCCATTTCGAAGGAAGCTCACGAAACACTCGCCATCGCCATGAACCGCATCGGCGGCAAATCGAACACCGGTGAAGGTGGCGAAGACGCTGAACGTTACATCCCGATGGCCAACGGCGACTCGAAGAACTCTGCGATCAAGCAGGTCGCTTCCGGCCGTTTCGGCGTCACGAGCAACTACCTCGTCAACGCCCGCGAGCTCCAGATCAAGATGGCTCAAGGCGCGAAGCCCGGTGAAGGCGGCCAGCTGCCCGGCACCAAGGTTTATCCCTGGGTCGCCAAGACTCGCGGCACCACCGCTGGCGTTGGCCTCATCTCGCCTCCGCCTCACCACGACATCTACTCGATCGAAGATCTCGCCGAGCTCATTCACGATTTGAAAAACGGCAACCGTTTCGCCCGCATCAGCGTCAAGCTGGTCGCCGAGGTCGGTGTCGGCACGATCGCCGCCGGTGTCGCCAAGGCGCACGCCGACGTCGTTCTCATCTCCGGCTTTGACGGTGGCACCGGCGCCTCGCCGCAAACCTCCATCAAGCACGCCGGTCTGCCGTGGGAACTCGGTCTCGCCGAGGCGCACCAGACGCTCGTCCTAAACAATCTCCGCAGCCGCATCGCCGTCGAAACCGACGGTCAGCTCAAGACCGGCCGTGACGTTGTCATCGCCGCGCTGCTCGGTGCCGAAGAGTTCGGTTTCGCAACCGCTCCGCTCGTCGCCACTGGTTGTATCATGATGCGCGTTTGCCATCTGAATACTTGCCCGGCCGGCATCGCCACACAGGACCCGCGCCTCCGCGAAAAATACACCGGCAAGCCTGAGCATGCCGTCAACTTCATGCGGTTCATCGCTGAGGAAGTTCGCGAAATCATGGCTCAGCTCGGCTTCCGCACCATCGAAGAGATGATCGGCCACACTGAACGTCTAGAGCCAAAGAAAGCGATCACTCACTGGAAGGCCAAGGGCATCGATTTGAGCAATCTGCTCTATCAGCCCGATATGCCGGAATCTGTCGGTCGTTTCTGCCAGATGACGCAGGACCACGGCCTCGACAAGTCGCTCGACCTCACCGTGCTGCTTGACCTCTGTAAACCCGCGATCGAACGCGGCGAAAAGGTCGTTGCCGAATTGCCGATTCGCAACGTCAACCGCGTCGTAGGTACAATCACCGGCTCCGAAATCACCAAGAAGTATGGTCCGAAGGGCCTGCCCGAAGACACCATTCGCATTCACTTCAAGGGCTCCGCTGGTCAGAGCTTCGGCGCATTCATGCCGCCTGGCATGACCTTCCAGCTCGAAGGCGATGCCAACGACTACGTCGGCAAGGGTCTTTCCGGTGGCAAGCTCGCCATCTTCCCGTCCGACAAAGCCACGTTTGCAGCCGAGGATAACATGATCGTCGGTAACGTCGCCCTCTACGGTGCGACGGCCGGTGAAGTTTATATCCGCGGTATGGCTGGCGAACGGTTCGGTGTCCGCAATTCCGGCGTCAACGCCGTCGTCGAGTCCATCGGCGACAACGGTTGTGAATACATGACAGGCGGTC
>Ga0302322_100006924_pt1 | contig 10094 bp, 10 predicted proteins | sample Fen_T0_2_FD_203757 | JGI IMG/M metagenome (GOLD analysis project Ga0302322, IMG submission 203757) | Peat permafrost microbial communities from Stordalen Mire near Abisko, Sweden - Fen_T0_2 | ecosystem: Environmental > Terrestrial > Soil > Wetlands > Permafrost | place: Sweden: Abisko... | reverse complement strand
CCGTGGCATCGCTCTTGATTCCACCGGCAACCTCTACGTAGCCGATACGGCTAATTTCGCCATCCGCAAGATCACGACGGCAGGTGTGGTCACGACTCTGGCTGGTTCGGCTTCGAATGCGGCTTTCAAGGACGGAACGGGAGCAGCCGCTTGGTTCAATACACCGATTGGTATTTCCATTGATTCCACGGGAACGCTCTATGTCGCTGATTCGGCCAATCATGTCATTCGCAAGATCACAGCGGCCGGTGTGGTGACGACGTTTGTCGGTACCGCCAATCTCTCCGGCACGATTGATGGCACAGGTGTCGCCGCCAGATTTAACGCACCGGCGGGTGTGGCTGTGGACGGCGCGGGCACCACTTATGTGGCCGACACCAGCAACGCCACATTGCGTGCCGTTACGACTGGCGGTGTGGTCACGACGCTCGCCGGCCTTGGTCAAACCACTGGTTCTAGCGATGGGTTTGGTAGCAACGCGCTCTTCAATCTGCCGACCGGCCTGGCGGTCGATACCGCTGGCAATATTTACCTGGCGGACACCGCCAACTCAACCATCCGAAAAATTAACCCTGCCGGTGTCGTCACCACGCTGGCCGGTCTCGCCGGAATCGCCGGTCTGCAGGATGGCACGGGTAGCAACGCCTGGTTTAACCAGCCCAAAGGACTTACGGTCGACAGCGCGGGCAACGTCTACGTCGCTGACACCGGCAATGCCTCCATCCGCAAGATTACTGCGGCTGGTGTGGTTACGACTCTGATCGTTACACCTGCACCCGTTGTCCCGCCCGTCAACCCACCGGTCACACCGACGACGCCTACCTCCACGCCGACCAATGAGGATCACGGCGGCGGCGGTGCGGTCGGCAGTTGGTTTATCCCAGCGCTCGCAGCCCTCGTTTTGGCTCGGCGCCGTTTCTGCAGAAAATAACAAAGTGAGGGATTATACACCCTAAAATATCGAGCCCACTCCCCTGAGTGGGCTTTTTTGTCTCCGAGGGAGGGAGCGCCTCGGACCTGGTTCGAACCGATCGGCTTTAGACGGCTTTTTTTAGCTTTTTGTAAAGTGTGCTTTCTTTATCGGCGAGGTCGTTGAGCAAACCGTGCAACAGCGGTAAATCGAGGTCTTCGCGGCCTTTGCTCATGCGGGCTGCATGGAGGGCAAATTCGCGCCATTCGTCGCCGATAGCAGTCAGTTCGAGAGAGAGTTCCTGGAGGCGCGGATTATTGAGGAGCACCGAACATTCCTGCAGATACGCGGCGTAGAGGAAGCGGAAGCCAGCGCCGCCGGTGCCGATTTCTTCCTGCATGCGCACGATGTGTCCGATGAAGCGGTGGGTGTATTCCAGATCTTTTTGCGCGGGGAGTTTGAGCACGCGACGCGCGAGTAGACGGATGCCGGGGCAGCCGACGAAGGGCACCGGCACGTGCAGCATCATGAAACAGTTTTTCTTAATGGCGCCGCACAGCAGCGGCACGATGTCGACCTTGGGAACCGGGCCGTCGATGTAGTAGATGAGGCCTTTGGGGGCGAGGGCGCCGCGGACGAAACGGGCGCGTTGCAAGTCGGCCAGGGCGCAGCGGGTCGGCGCGTTGAAGACGGGGTCGCTGATGAGGTATTCGTTTCCTTCGCGGCCGTAGGCGATGAGGTTGTGCGCGTTGAAATGAAAGCGCATGTTCTCCGGAAAATACGGCAGGAAAAACACGGAGGACTGCAGGCCGACCGGGCGGCCTTGATCGAGGAGTTCGTCGAGGCGTTGGCGTCCGTCGGCGGAAGATTTGAACTTTTCGAAGCGCAGGGGGAGGCGCAGTTGGCTTTTCATGCCTTTGAGAATCCAGCGGGGAATCATCCGATAGCCGATCAGCGGCATCTCGTTGATCTTGACCAAGGGGATGTAGGCAAATGAGAGGGAGGCGCTCAGGCCGAACACCATTGCTTCGGAAAGCGGTATGCCTTCGTGATGCAGGAGCGAGGAGATGACGCCGCTCTCACAGTGGGCGGACTGCCGGTGTTGGAAGGCGGTTTTTACTGGTTCGGTGGTGGCGGACGGGACGGACATCAGAAAGGACGGAGGTCGGACGGTTTTAGAGCTTTTTGAGTTGTTCGACGGTCAGGCCGAGTGCGTCGGCGTAGCGTTCGAGCAGGTTCGGCTTCAGGTTGGAGAAACCTTTGGCGGTGAGGTGGCGGCGGACGCGCCAACGCCAGAGTCCAGTCGCGCTGGCGAGCGTGGGTTCATCCATGCGTAGGCGGAACATGTGGTATTCGAGCGGGCTGGTTTCGCCGCGCAGTGCGCGTTGGTACGCGTTTTCGGCGAGTTTGGCGAACCAAGCGACAGCTTCCTCGGTGACGGTGATTTCGGCTTCGTCACCGCCGGATTGGGCGATGATATAATGGCCGTCTTTATCGACGACGTAGACGGCTTTGCGCTGACCTTCGAGGAGGGGCGCGCTTTCTTGCGGTACTTCGTCGGGGCGCATCAGACGACGGTGAGGTGGAGGTATGCGCTGCTGAAGCGCCCGGATTCGGGAACGAAGCCGAGGATGCGCTGGCCGGTTTTTAACAGGCCGCTGCGGAAGAGGTCGTCGGCCATGACGAAGAAGGACGCGGAGCCGGTGTTACCGCGGGTGGAAAGGTTCGTGAACCAGCGTTCTTGCGGGATGCCGAAGTTCATCTTTTCGAGTCCATCGGCGATCGGCTGGCGAAAATACTCGGACGACATGTGCGGGAGGAACCAGTCGATCTGTTCCGCGCGGAGTTTGCGTTTCTCGATGATCTTGGTGAGCGGCTTGGTGAGGCAGTATTCGATGACGTTGGCGTTGAGAAGTTTTACGTCCTGCTTGATCGCCAGGATCGAACGGCGGCCGATTTCCTCGTGGGTGAAACGGGCCCAGCCGGCGAGAGTGCCGTCGGCATTTTTATCGGCGCCAGCGTACATGCAGACGGGCATTTCGTTGGCGTAGGACGTGACATCGATCCAATCGATGCGGAGGCTGGGGCCGGTGGCGTTGGGGCGGTTCTGGAGGAGCATGGCGCCAGCGGCGTCGGAGAGCATCCAGCGGAGAAAGTCTTTTTCGAAGGCGAGCTCGGGGCGGGCTTCGAGGTCGGCGGCCTGCTGTTCGGTTTCGGCTGCGTAGCGGGTGGATTTTAGGACGATTGAGCCGGTTTCGGAACCGGTGGCAACTGCGTTGGAAAATTCTCCGGAGCGAACGGCGAGCCAGGCGTATTTGAGCGCGGTGGCTCCGGCGGCGCAAACGCCGGCGGTGGTGATGATTTCGCAGGCGGGGTTGCCCAATTCGCCGTGGACCATGACGCCGTGGTTGGGCATGAGCTGGTCGGCAATGGACGTGCCGGTGGCGATGCAGGAAATGTCTTTGAGGCCGAACGTGTCGTCGGTGAGCGCGCGGATGGCTTCGGCGCTGAGCTGGGCGTTGGTGTAGCGGACCTCACCGGTTTGCGGGTCGATGGCGTAGTGGCGGGTTTTGATGCCGTTGCTGCGGAGGGTGATTTTCCGGGTGCGCGATGGTTTGGTCCCGGTCATGCCGAGCACGGATTCCATGGCGTCGTTGTCCACCGGATCGAGCGGCAGAAAAGAGGAGGTGCGGGTGATGTAGACAGGGTTACTCATTGAACTGGGCCAAACGGGAGGAATCGGCGCCGGACGGTTGCTCAAAGTAGGCGCGTGCGGCGGCGAGTTTCTTTCGTAACAGCGGCCTGAGCGCAGCCTTTAGAAGCATAGACAGCGGGACCACAGTTAGGATAAGGGTCACCAGAAATACCAGATAAAATACGAGCAGGGCGCGCCGAAACGGAGCGCCGGGCCGGCCGAGGGCGCGGAGCAAGCGTGCCCAGATGCAGAAGCTGCGTCGGCCAACGGTTTCGCTGGCGATGAGGCGTTCGTCGACGACGCAGGCGTGGAGTCCGTGGAGGAGGGGTGCGTCGGTTTTCTCGTCGTCGTTTTTGAGGGCTGCGCGCAACGCGAGACCGAATCGTCGGCAACCGGCAATATCATCCGCGGCGACGCCGGCGGCGGGGAAGCCCCAGAAGGCGCTTTTGTTCCCGGTGAGCAACCAGCGTGGCGTGGTGATAAAGGTCGCGAGCGCACTGCCGCGATCGACAAGGGCAACGTGGTCGCAGTGGCGGGCGCCGGCGGCGAGGAGTTCCTTTTTCACGACCTCCTGAGCCATCAGCCACATGTTGCGGCAGGCGGTGACGGTGACGACGGGTTTGTCGTGGACGAGGCGACGGCCGATCTCGCTGCGCAGAAAGCCGACGAGCACGGGGGCGGGCGAAAGGAACCATACAGGGTAGCCAAGGATAACGAGGTCGAAGTCATCGGCGGCGGCCTCAGCGCTGAGCGGGGCGAGGGCGGGCGCTTCGCCCACGACGCATTCAGGAAACGTGTCGAGGAATTGCCAGAACGGCCAGGGAAACGGATACGCGGGGAGCGGCTGGAGTTTTTCGCGCACGACGACGACGCCTGAGTTCGCAGCCTGCAACGGCGCGAGGAACGCGTCTAGCACTGAGGAGAGCTGGCCGGTTTGGGAATATTCGACGACGAGGATCTTTTTCATTTCGCGAACTGTTCCAAGGGCAAGTGCATGGCGACTGGTTTGGCGTTTGCGGGTTTGGTCGAGGAAATGTTGGCGTGCGGCTTGGTCGCGGAGGCGCGGGGAAGGTTACGCGGCTGGCGCGGATGTGCGGAAAAATCGCTGCCGAGGCGGGCGAGTTTCTTCTGGCTGGCGTTGAAGTAGCGGCCGGCCTGCACGACTTGAAGACCGTGGCGAGCGAGGTGCCAGAGGCTCCAACGATGTTCCCAGAGACGGCGGGCGAAACGAAGCTGATAACCTTTGCCGTGGTAGTAGCGGCGGACGTGCCAGTTGTAGAGTGCGTCCATCTCGGTGCGATTGGCAAAACCGGTGGGTTTGAAGGTGAAATTGAGGCAGTTCATGAGGCGCCAGTCCTCGTTGAAATCGCCCTCCTGGCCGCTGATGCATTCATCCCAGATCGGGGCGCCGTACATTGGGCTGAACTTGGTCATGTTCATATCGTCAAGATCGAGCGTCATGATGAAGTCGCTGGTGATCTTGACGGTTTCGGCGGTTTCGCCGGGCAGGCCAAAGATGAAAAGGCCTTTGGCGCGCAGGCCGGCGGCGTGGATCTTTTCAACGGTTTCGCGAACGGCAGCGAGGGTGACGCCCGCTTTGTGGCGTTTGATCATGGCGGGCGCGGCGGACTCGATCCCGATGGAAACCATGTGCGCGCCGGCGCGTTTTAATTGCCGCAGCATTTGGTCGGACGTGTGGCCGGTGCGGATGGCGCAGTTGAACTCCATGCCGAGTGGTTCGCTTTGGAGGGTTTCGCAAAGTTCGTCAACGCGGTGTTTTTGTGCAGTGAAAAGGTCGTCGTAGAAATTGATATGGCGCACGCCGAACCGGTTGCGCAGCGTCTTCATCTGTTCGTGGATGTAGGCGGCGGAGTTGAATTTGTAAACGTGTTCGAAGACTGTGCGGTCGCAAAACGAGCAGCTGTACGGGCAGCCGCGTGAGGTAATCATCGTGGCACCCCAGCGTTGGCGGTACGAGAAGAGCGGCAGGTGGTAGCCTTCGGGGAAGCCGGCGAGTTTTTCGTAGGCGGGGAAGGGAAGCGTATCCAAGTCTAAGATACGGTTTCGGCGCGGGTTGGTGACGGCCTGTCCGGCGTTGTCGCGGTAGATGAGGTTGGCGATGCCAGCGGGGGCGCGTCCTTCGGCAAGGTCGAGGAGCGTGCCTTCGCCTTCGCCAACACAGAGGAAGTCGATTTCAGGAAAATGATCGAGCAACGGGGCGCCGATTGATGAACCGTGTGCGCCGCCGATCACGATGATGATATGCGGCTGTTTTTGTTTGATGAGGACGGCGAGGTCCACGGCGTCCATGAAGCCGGCAGACGTGGCGGAAAAGCCGACAAGCTCGGGCTGGGTGGAGAGGATGGCGGCAACGTTGGCCTCGAGTCCGACGGGGGCGACCGGCCCGAGACAGTCGTGGACGGCGGTGGGGTGGCCGTGCTTTTCCAACCAGGCTGCCAACGTTAAGATTCCGATCGGTGCCATGCGATTCGCCAACACCGTGAAGTCGGGTTGCCCGGGCACGAAATTGAATCCTGCGGGGTGGACGAGGGTGATGCGCATGGTTGGCGGTTTAGGCGACGCGTTGTGATGGCGGACGGCGCGAAGCGAGGCAAGCCGTTCAATGGAGCCGTGCAGCCGAGCACGAGCATTTTGGGGCAATGAAGTTTTTTGTTTCTCCGGGCTTGCCGCCGCTAAAACGTTGGTCTGACTATCGTCAAAATTTACCTGCATGACCGACCCGCTGATCTCCCGTCTTAAGCACCTCATTGTCGATACGCTGCGTCTTGACGGCGTCACTCCGGCTGATATCGACGAATCCGCACCGTTGATCGGCTCAGGGCTGGCGCTGGATTCGATTGATGCACTTGAACTTGTGGTGAAGATAGAAAAAGAATTTGGCATCAAAATCGGGAGCAGCGAGGAATCTCGCCAGGCGCTCGCGAGCATCAACAGTCTCGCCAGTTTTATTCGGGCGCGCACGGCGGGATAACGGTTGCCCTCTGTTCAGTTTACGCCGCTGTAATCACCTCGCATGGCTGGATCCAATGCTTCTGGAAAGGTGTTTTTAAAGGCCTGCGAATGCCTCACGCCCTTTGGCCAGTCGGCTGAAACGTTGGCGGCGCTGCTTCGCGGGGAGCGTGCGATGCAGTTGCGCTCGGTGCTCGGTCGCGAAGGCGGCGACGCGGTGCCGATCGCGCTTTTGCCGGGTCGGGTGCTGGATGAAACGGCGCCGCCCTCATGGATGGAACCGGTGCGAAAATTGTTGGCGCCGGTGAATGCCGCAGGTTGGGGCACGGCGCGTCGGCCGGTATTCGTGACGAGCAGTAATTTCGGTGCGGGTAATATGCACGCGTTTAGGCGCAGTGGTGACGAGGCGCACATGAAATATGGTGCGTTGGTGAACTGCGTTGAATGGCTGCGCGAGCAACTCGGCTGGCAGCAAAACGTGACCATTTTCTCGCACGCGTGTGTTTCGGCACATCTGGGCTTGTTGCAGGCGTCGCGAGTGGTGGAGGCCGGTCTGGCGGATGAAGCGCTGGTGTTTTCCTTTGATTTTTTGAGTCCGTTTGTGAGCGGAGGGTTTCACGCGTTGAAGATTCTCAACGCCGATTTTCCCGCACCGTACATGAACCGTGCAACGGGTTCGATCGGGCTGGGCGATGGTGCAGGCTACGCGGTGCTCACGCGAACCAAGGGTGATTTTTCGATCTCGGCCCAGTCGATGTATAACGAGATGCATCATTTTACGGCGAACCAGCCGGATGGTGCAGGCTTTGAGGCCTGCCTCGCGCCAATCGCTGCGCAACTGGCTGGTCGCCGGGTATGGCTCAAGGGCCACGGCACGGGCACGCTCGATGCGGGGCGGATGGAATCGGGTGCGTTTGCCAAGGCATTTCCCGGTGCGCCGTTGGTTGGTTGGAAAGGCAGTCTCGGGCATACTCTGGGTAGCTGTGGACTGGTTGAGCTCGCGATCGCCAGCGCCGCGCTTCGGAGCGGTCGCACGCCCGGCACGATTGGCAGCGGTGCGCCGACCTTTACGGCGGAAGTGGCGCTGGAACCTTTTGCCAACGACAAATTCGACGGTGTGATCTGCGCCAGCAATGCTTTCGGCGGCGCTCACGCGGCGCTCTTACTCAGCCATGCTTGAACGCTTCATCCAGGCTATCTGCACGGACGACGCCGGCATCGAGGCGCTGGCGGAGACGCGCGAACGGCTCAAAGGTTCCTTCGCGCTCGGTGCCACGCGACGCATGACGCAACTCGGCATGGTGGTGGGCGCGGCCTTGAACAAGATCGTTCCCGCGGCTGACGATACGCTGGTTTACGCCTCGACGTATGCCGAGAGCCGGTCGCTGGAAAGCTACCTCGATAGTTTTCCCACGGCGAGCCCGACGCTCTTTCAGACCTCGATTCATCCGAGCGGTGCGCAACAAGCGCTGATCGGCAAACAGCGCAGCCTAGGCGAAGTTTTTTCTCATTCCGGCGTGGATCAGTTGCCCTCGCAGGCGCTTCTGACCGCGCTGCTGGCCCCGGCGCCCCGTGTGATCCTGTGCGGCGGCGAGGAACGGGGTGGCTGGTTGGTTAACTTCTACTCGGCGCAAGACCGAACCTTTGGCTATGCGCTGGCTCTCTCCCGGGAGCCCGGACCGGCTCCGCTGGGCCGGCTGGCGCTGATACCGTCGGAAGAAACCGGAAAGATGACGCAGTCGGCTTGGTTTGATCTGCTGCACCACCGACGTGCGCTTGATGGGATGATCGCCTTGGGCTGGCGTTTGCAGCTCAGCTGGTCGTGAAGCCGGAAGCACAAATCCCTCCCACTCCCGCCCGCCCGCTCCGCAATCCAGGGCCCGGATGGGGCTATCAATTTTTGCGTGTGGCTGACCGCTTGCTCCCGGAGTTAATATTTAGGCCTTTGCGCGGGATCGGTACAGCCGTCGCGATGGCGGGCATGCCGGACGAGCGACGGAACTCGCGCGAATACTTGGCACTCGTGCTTAAAAAGAAGCCCTCGCTGCTTAACGTCTGGCGGCATTTCTTCGCGTTTGAAGAATCCTTGATGGGTAAACTTCGTGCGGCCAACGGCAAGATTCCAGCTTGTACCTATGCGCCGGGTTCGGCGATTTGCACCGAGTGGCTGATGGGCGATGTGCCGCTGTTGATTGGTACGTTCCATGTGGGTGCCTCGGACTTGACCGGCTTTTTGCTTAACCGGTATATGAAACATCCCACGTACCTGGTGAGGCAGCGGGTAGAAAATTCCCATGACACGGACCAACTTGCCGCGCGTCTTGGTGGCCGGTTGCAATTCGTTTGGGTGAACAATGCCGATGACATCATCTTCGCGCTCAAAGACGCGGCAGCCACCCCGGCGGCGATCGCGTTGCAGTGCGATCGTGTGGGTTTCAGTGCGCGCACCGAGTCTTTTGATTTCCTTGGGGCAAAACGATTGTTTCCGGTTACGATCTATTATCTCGCGATGATTTTTGGCCGCTCGGTGATCCTGTCGGTCGGCATGCCCACGGCGACCGGGGCGGAGTTGTTTGCGTCGCCGCTTTTTACGCCGCAGCCGGGTGAAGCGCGTGCGACGTTGATGGTGCGGGCCCGGGAGCATTTTCAGGATTTTCTCTGTCATCTGGAAACACTGCTACGCAAAAAACCTTACCAGTGGTTTAATTTTACGCCGATCAATCCCGCCGCCACGCCGGGCGTGGCACCTCGCTTATGATCGCGTCGTTGAAAAAAGGCTATTATGTTCTGACCTACCTGATGTCGTGGGGGTTTTTCTTTTCCGGAGGCATTTGTCTCAACCTGCTCTCGCTACCATTGTTTTTGCTCCCCCGTCGGGAGGCGTGCGGCCCGGCGGTGCGGGCGGTGATTCGCCGACTCTTTGAGCTCTGGGCGTGGTGGTTTAACACGAGCGGCGTTGTGCGGATTCGCTGGCATGGTTTTGACGAACCATTGGTTGGCGGTACAATTTTCATTGCGAATCACCCGACGTTGATCGACGCCCCGATCCTGTTGTCGCGCCTGCCTGATACGATTTGTATCTTTAAGCCGGCGTTGATGCGTAACCCGGCGATTGGTCCGCCCGCCATCATGGCTGGTTATGTGGCCGGCGAACCCGGCGTTGATCTGGTGCGAACGATCGCTGAGAAGATCGCGCTTGGTCGATCGCTGTTGGTTTTCCCCGAAGGCACGCGCACGGACCCTGGGCTCGTGCTCGGCTCGTTCAAGCCGGGTTTTGCGCTGATCGCAGCTCGCGCGCGCGCGCCGGTTCAACTCATCGTCATTCGTTCCACGCCCGAACTGGTAACGCGGGGCCGCACCTGGTGGCGCCCGCCCAGCATTCAGCCTTCGACCGTTGAGTTCACGCTTGATCGCCGCTGGGAGTACGATCCCAACCTTACACCGACCGAACTTAACGAAGAAGTGGAAGGCCACTTATTGGGCGTGCTCCGCTCCGTCACCGCATGATGTCCTCGGCGA
>Ga0302322_100006922_pt1 | contig 10094 bp, 9 predicted proteins | sample Fen_T0_2_FD_203757 | JGI IMG/M metagenome (GOLD analysis project Ga0302322, IMG submission 203757) | Peat permafrost microbial communities from Stordalen Mire near Abisko, Sweden - Fen_T0_2 | ecosystem: Environmental > Terrestrial > Soil > Wetlands > Permafrost | place: Sweden: Abisko... | reverse complement strand
ACCCCACCCCTGCCCGGGAGAAGATCTTGGAAAACGACACAGACGAGAGTCCGTCTTCGAAGATGATGTCCCGGGTGGCTGTCAGTATGTCTTCACGTTTTCCCATGGCACCATCATACACTGGAATAAACGTTCCAAAACTCCTTGACGACTGCCCATGGTCATCTTACCTTTGTTTTGGAATGTTCATTCCATGAAAGAAGCCCGTTGAGGAGATGCCCATGGAGAAAGAGTTGGTTTTGGTTACCGGAGGGTCGGGTTTCATCGGAGCCCACTGCATCCTGGCTTTGCTGAGCGGCGGTTATCGTGTTCGGACCACGGTCCGGTCTCTGACCCGGGAGGCCGAGGTGAGGGCCATGCTCCAGGCTGGCGGAGTCGAGGCCGGCGATCGGCTGTCGTTTGCCGTCGCAGATCTGACCCAGGACAAGGGGTGGGCCGAGGCGGTAGCGGGGTGCGACTTCGTGCTCCACGTGGCATCGCCGTTTCCCCTGGCCACCCCGAAACACGAGGATGAGCTCATTGTACCGGCCAGGGAAGGAGCCCTTCGGGTACTCAAGGCCGCCCGGGACGCTGGGGTGAAGCGGGTGGTGCTGACTTCCTCGTTCGCCGCCGTGGGCTACGGCCAACCTACAGACAAGCCCTTCACCGAGGAGAATTGGACCGACACCACCAAGCCCGTCAGCGCCTACGTGAAATCCAAGGCCCTGGCCGAGAGGGCCGCCTGGGACTTCCTGGCCCGGGAAGGCGGCAAGCTGGAGCTGGCCGTCGTGAACCCCGTCGGCGTGTTCGGACCCGTGCTGGGGCCAGATTTCTCCACGTCGGTCGAGATTGTCCGCCGGTTGCTCGCCGGTCAGGTGCCCGGCCTACCCAATATCGCCTTCGGCGTCGTGGACGTCAGGGACGTGGCCGACCTCCACCTGAAGGCCATGACCGACCCGGCCGCCCGGGGACAACGGTTCTTGGCCATCGCGGGAGACCTCGTGACCATGCAGGAGGCAGCCATTCTGTTGAAGACCAAGCTGGGGTTTGTGGCCGACCGGGTGCCTACAAGGACCATCCCTGACTGGATCTTGAAGGTGGTGGGCCTGTTCGACAAATCGGTGGCCCAGATCGCCATGGAATTGGGCAAACGCAAGCGGGCCTCGAACGACAAGGCCCGGCGCCTGCTGGGTTGGAAGCCCCGGACGAACGAAGAGTCTCTGTTGGCCACGGCCGAGAGTCTGATCAAGCTCGGGTTGGTAGGAGATCCCAAGAGTCAATCTCGCTAGAATCGAATGGGGACCGACGAGCGAAGCGAAGGCCACCCCACCACTGGGCGAAGGAGATCCGAGCCCTAGCGAGAGGGGTTCTCGGCGGGGTTGACCTTGCCCACCATGCCGGTGAGGAAGGCCCTGAGCAACTGGTCGCCGCAGGGTTTGAAGTTCTTCTGACCCGCTTTGCGGAAGAGCGCCGTCAGCTCGTTCTTCGAAACCGTCATCCCGCCGGCGACCACGGCGGCGGTCACGTCTTCTTCCTTCCACGCCAGGGCCACCCGCAGTTTCTTGAGGATGAGGTTGTTCGTCAGTCGTTCGGGGGGGGGCGGGGTATCCGGAGCCCCGGGCCGTGGACCCCGGCGCAGGATGACGAAGCCGTCCAGGAAGGCTGTGAGGGCCTCGTCCCGGCAGGCGACGTACCCGGGCTCCTCGTCTTTTTTCAACCAACCTTCGAGCTCGGTGGCGGTGGCTTCCTTTCCCCCCAACAGGAACAGCTTGAGGGTTAGGCCGTCGGGCAGGTTGAGGGCGTAACGCAACCTGCGCAACACGTCGTTGTTCGTCATCGATTTCTCCCTACGACCAGAGCGGCTCCGATGAGTCCGGCCCCGGCGAAAAACAAGAGCCCTGGAGTTTCCCCCAGGAACAGGGTGCCGAGCAGGGTGCCGGTCACGGGTTGGGCAAAGAAGGTGAGCCCCGCTGTCGAAGCCGGCAAGGCTTGGAACGCATAGTTCCACAAGAGCATGGCGAGGGCCGTACTGACCAGCCCCAAAAACAGCACGCCGGCCACGATGCCGCCATCGATGGTTCCCACCCCCCGGGTGGAAAGCTCCCAGGCCGATCCTCCGAGGCTGATCGGCAACCCGCCCAGAAAGCCCACCAGGCTGGCCAGGGTAAGATCGAGGCCCCGGGCCGCCTTGGCGGTGAGTACGGTGTACAGCGCCCAGGTGAGGGCCGCCCCCACCAAGAGCAAGTTCGCGGTGAGGCTTCGAGGGTCGAAATGGGTCAGTTCGGGGCCTAAAACGGCCAAAACTCCCAAGGTGGCCAGGGTCAGCGCCCCCCATTGGCGGCCGCCGATCTTTTCTCCGAGAACAGGAGCTGCGAAGAGTGCGACAAACGCGGGAGTGGCGCAGGTGACCAGGGCGGCGTTGCTCGCCGTGCCCAGGTCGGTGCCCGTGAACTGAAGTCCCAACGACACCCCGTAACCGACAAACCCCGCCCCTAGGACGGGAAGCCAAAGCCGAAGGCTCGAGGGAGATGGTTCCTTCCGGCTCCGGTTCCAGAGGACCAACAGTCCCAGGGCTAAGGCGCCCAGGACGAGTCTGAGGGTCAACAAGGTGAAGGGGGGCACCACGGGTAAGACGGCCTTGCTCACCACGAACATCGCTCCCCAAATCGCGGCGGCCCCCAGGCCAGCGAGCAGACCCTTCATGCCCTGGCTGCCGACCGGCGCCGCAAAGAGTCGATGGTGTAGAGCGCCAGGGCCGTCCAGATGCAGAGGAAGGCCCCCGCCTGCCACAAGTCGAAGGACTCGTGGAACACGAACAGGCCCAGCCCCAGGTTGATGGTGGGCGAAATGTATTGGAGGAAGCCGATCCGGGCCAAGGGGATGAGCCGGGCTCCAGCCCCGAACAGCCAAAGAGGGAGGGCCGTGACGGGACCGGCGAAGATGAGCAGGGCGACTTGCCACCAAGGCGGATCCACTGACCCGAAGAAACCCGGGGACCCGGCGAACATAAACAGCCCCACCGCCAGGGGAAGGCTGAACAGCGTCTCCACCTGAAGGCTCGCCAGGGCTCCCACCGGGGCTTGCTTCTTCAAGAGGCCATAGAAGCCGAAGCTGAGGGCCAGCCCCAGGGCGATGTAGGGAATTCGTCCCACTCCCAGGGCCATGACCACCACGCCGACGGTGGCCAGACCGAACGCGAACATCTGGCCCTTGGTCAGTTTCTCCTTCAAAAAGAAAATCCCCAACAGGACGCTGACCAATGGATTGATGTAGTACCCCAACGCCGTCTCGACCACATGACCGGCGTTGATGGACCAAATGTACAGCCACCAGTTGAAACTGATGAGCAGCGCCGCTCCCACCATCCTGAGGGTCTTCCGGGGGTCGGTGAAGAGGCTGCGGACCTCGGTGCCCAATTTCAGGAACAGGACGAGGGTGGACACCACCACCAGGGCCCAGACGATGCGGTGGGCCAAAACAATTTCCGGGGACACGGCCCCCAGGGCCTTCCAATAGAGAGGGAGGGAACCCCAGAGCACGTAGCTCGCAGCCGCGTACCAAGTGCCCCGGACCAAAGGTGAAGACATGAAGACTCCTGGTGGGAGAATAGCCTAGGGGGGACCGAAGGATCTACGCCGAGAGGACTTTGGCTTCGAGGTCCACGCCGTTGCGCTTGGTGACCCTGGTCTGGACGACCTGGCCGGGGATCAACCCCTCGCCGTGGACGACCACCAGGCCGTCGACCTCCTGGGCTTGGAGGAAGCTCCGTCCCAGGCCCATGGCCGAACCCTTGATGGGTTCTTCGATGAGCACTTCCAGATCCTTCCCCACCCAGCGGTCCAGGCTGACCGCGGTGATCTCGGCCTGGGCGTCCTCGAGAAGCTGTTTGCGCTTGTCGGCCTGGGGCCGGAACAGCTCGAAGGCGTCCTCGCTCTGCATCCGGAACGCCGGGGTTCCTTCCTCACGGCTGTAGGTGAACACGCCCATCCAGTCGATCTTCGCCTTCTGTTGAAAGTCGAGGAGGGTCTGGAAGTCGCTGTCGCGTTCGCCGGGGAAGCCGACGATGAACGTCGAGCGGACCACCGCGTCGGGCACCGTGTCGCGGATGCGGCCGATGAGGTCGAGGTACTGCTGGTCGTCCCCCCGGCGTCCCATGAGCTTCAAGAGGCGCCCGGAGGCGTGTTGGAACGGTAGGTCGAAGTAGGGGAGGAGTCGCTTCTCGGTTTTGGCGAGGTTCAACACGTCTTCGGGAAAGTGGTCGGGGTAGAGGTAGAGCATCCGCAGCCAGTAGTCCCCGGGCTTCTTCAAGATCCGCTCCAAGAGCGGCATGAAATCGGCCTTGCCTCGATCCTGGCCGAAGGCCGCCAGGTCCTGGGCGATGAGGTTGATCTCCTTGACGCCCGAGTCGATGAGACCCTCGATCTCGCCGGCCACGTCTTCAAAGCTGCGGCTTGAAAGGGTGCCCCGGAATTTGGGAATCGCACAAAAGGTGCACGCGTTCGAACAGCCTTCGCTGATCTTCACGTAGACGCTGTTCTTCAGCGAGAGGAAATGCTTGCGCCGGGGGGCCTTGAGCATGTTCGGGGGGAAGTACAGTGACTTTTTGCCGCCCAAGACCTCGTCGGCAATGTCGACTATCCTCTGGGGGTCGCGGTTTCCGAAGATGCCGTCGGCCTCGGGGATCATCTCGAGCAGGTCCTTGCCGTAACGCTCGGCCATGCAACCCGTCATGACGATCTTGGCATCTTTTCTGGCCTGCCGAAGTTGGAAAAAGGCTTCGATGGACTCCTTCTTGGCCGACTCGATGAACGTGCAGGTGTTCACAAGGATGAGTTCGGCGGTCTCGGCGGTCTCGGCCCGGGTGTAGCCCTTGTCTTGAAGCGAGGTGATCATGTATTCGGCGTCGACTTGGTTCTTGAAGCAACCGAGTTGCTCGATATAGAAGGTTTTCGGCATGGCCCGTCACTATATAGCAGAGACATAGATGAGTTCAAGGGTCGGATTTGGCGGGACGTGCCCCCTCGGATCTCTGTCACGCGGGCCGGGGGAGGTTTTGTTGCACTCGGGTCCTGTCGTTGGATAGGGGCCTGACAGCCAGCCGTCGTAATGCTTCCCGGCCCCAATCCAACCCCACCCCCGCCGCCCACGTGGTTGCCCCGCAAGCGCTATCACCCCGAGGTGACCCGATCCCCTGGGGCGAGGGGCTCTGTTCCGCCCTGCGAATCCTTCACGCAAAAACCCCAGCAGTGGCTTCCGCGAGCTCCCATGCCGCTGGACGAGGACCCCGCCGCGGGCTACCTTCGAAGGCGATGAACGACAAGCTTCTGGTCCGGCCCTCTGACTCGCCTCTGGTCCACTCCGTCACCCAATGGACCATAGGGGACAACTCCAACCTCGCGTGTCCGGACGGCCTCTGGGACCTGGTCGTCTACCGGGGCGCCCTGGGAACGTTTCTTCTGCTCACCGGCCAAACCACCCGGGTCGTCGCCTTGCCGTTCCAACCCGGGGACGAGGTGCTGACGGTTTCGTTCAAGGCCAGCACCTACCTGACGCCGTACCCAGCCTCCGCCCGGATCGACAAGGCGGAAGTTTTGACCCAGCGCGGCCGGCGGTTTGAACTGGGTTCCGACGTGCTGGAGATTCCCCGGTTCGACAACGCCGAAGACCTGGTGACAGCCCTCCAGCGCCGCAACCTCGTGGCCACCGACCCGTTGGTCGACGCCTACCTCGCCAGCCACCCGATGGCCTCGTCGCTGAGGTCGCTCCAGCGGCACTTCCAGAGGACCACAGGCTTGGCTCCCCGGGCCTTCCACGCCATCGACAGGGCTCTTGGGGCCGCCGACTGGCTCCGGGAAGGTCGGTCGGCCAGCCAGGTGGCCGCCGAGGCCGGATACGCCGACCAAGCCCACCTCTCCCGGGCAATCAAGGCCATCCTTGGACGCACCCCCTCCCAACTCCAGGCCGAAGGATTGGCCCAAGTTGGCGTTAGGATTCAAGACCGCTGACTCTCCCTTTTGTATTCTGTTCTTATCGAACCAGGGGATTACCCCGGGGTTTCGAAAAGGAGTCATCATGAAATTTCTCGTCACCGGAGCCACAGGGACCATAGGCCGCCTGGTGGTCGCCAACCTCGTCACCCAGGGACACCTGGTTCATACCCTTTCGCGCCAACAGGTTTCGGCTCAGGCGTCAACGGTTCGTGGCTTTCTCGGGGACCTCACCGCCTCGATGTTCGACCAGGCTGTGTTCGAAGGGGTCGACGCCCTGTTTCTCTTTCCCGCCTGGGGCGGCCCCATCGACGCGTTCTTGGCCCAGGCCCGGGGTGCCGGCATCGGACACGCTGTGGTGCTGTCTTCCTTGGCCGCGGCCCAGACGTTTCCCCGGGACCTGCACTCGTCCACGGCGCTCCACCACCTCGGCATCGAAGAGGCCGTCCGAAAGTCCGGTCTTGGGGCGACCATCCTGCGGCCCGGATCGTTCGCGAACAACCTCAAGCAATGGGCCCCGACGATCCGCGCCCAGGGCATGGTGTTCGGACCGTACCCCGACTCGGCCCAGGCCCTCATCCACGAGGCCGACATTGCCGACGTCGCCACAGCCGTCTTGACCACGACCAGCCTTCGGGGCGGCGTGCACCCGATGACGGGGCCAGAGGCCCTGACCCAGCGGCGGCAGCTCAAGGCCATCGGCGACGCCCTGGGGCGCGAGTTGACGTATCAAACCATTTCGAGCGACAAGTTCCGGGAGTCCATGGGGCGGTTCGCCCCGGCTCCCATCGTCCAGATGCTCCTTGACTACTGGGCGGACACCGAAAAAGTCCCCGACGCCGTCTTCACTACGGTGGAAAAGTTGACAGGGAAGCCGGCTCGGACCCTCAACCAATGGGCCCGGGACCATGCGGCGGACTTCTCCTGAGACACCTGCGGCCCGGGGGTAAGCGTGGTGAACCGCTCCCCCGGGCCCTGTGTTATAGTCCTCATATGACGCTTTTCCCCGACGACATCGCCGACTGGACGACCCGGCTGCTGGCCGCATCGGGTCTTTCTCCGAACCATGCCGCCGACGCGGCCGATGTGTTTGTCAGGGCCACTCTCCGGGGCCTGGGTCACCACGACTTGTCGTACCTTCCCCAGCGGCTGGACTGGCTGGCTTCGGGGGCCGTGAACGCCGCCCCTGATTTGGCGAGGGTGTCTGCGTCCCCCGGCACCGAGGTCTGGGAGGGGGATGGGGGCCTGGGGGAAGTGCTTTGCTACCACACCCTTCGCCGGGCCATCAAGTTGGCCTCGGACACGGGGATCGGGTACGCGGGGGTGCGCCACAGTAACCACTTTCTGGCTGCCGAGCCCTACACTCAAGTGGGAGCCGAACAGGGTTTCCTCATCCTGGTGTGGTCGAACACCGACGCCGGTATGGCCTTTCCCGGCCAGTCTACCCGGCAAATCGGCAACAACCCCCTGGGGTGGGGACTGGGCACGGGGCACGCCGCCTTGTCGGCCGACCTGTGCATGGCCTATTCGTCCCTGGGGAACCTGAACGCCCTGGCTGCCAACGGCACGCCGGCACCGGGCCATTGGGGCCGGGGACCCGACGGCAAGCCCACCACAGACCCCCGCCAACTCTTGGCCGGGGCGGTGGAACCCATCGGTGGCCACAAGGGCTTGGCGTTGGCCCTCCTGGGAGAAGTCCTCGCCGGGGTGCTCACTGGGGGGCCCACCCTGGATCAAGTGGCGCCGGGAGGCGGTTTGCGGACCCACAACCAGATGATTTTGGCCTTCGACCTCGAGGTGTTCGGCGGCATTTCCACCGTGGAGGAACGCCTGATTTCCCTCAAGGCCCGGGCCCACCATGCGGGACACACCCTGCGGCTGCCAGGCGACCGGAGTCACACCGCGGCGCTGCGATCCAGGCACGAAGGGGTCACCATCCCCCCGGACCTCGAAGCAACCCTGAGGGAATGGTCGGGAAAACTCAGAGTCCCCGTTCCATCCTGAAAGGATCTCGAGATCGTCCCCTATGATCGGGACATGACAACGGCTCAGCGGGCTGTCAACGGCTCAGCAGTTTCCCGGGTTGCGGCTCGGGTCGTCGAAATCCAGGCACGCCTGGACCACGGGGTCGCCTTGGGTGTCGAAAAGCGTGCTCACGGACTCACGATCGTGGATGCGCCGGATGGCCTCGGCAAAAAGAGGAGCCACCGACACGGTCTGGAACCGGGGGTGATTCCTGGTAAAAGGGTTGTCGACGCTGTCGGTGGTGACCACTGTCTCGATGGGGCTAGCCTCGATCCGGGCGATACCTTCGGGCCGGATAAGGCAGTGGCTGAGCACGGCGATGATGCGCCGGGCACCCTTATCCTTGAGGCCCCGGGCCAGGTCGGCCAGGGTGCCTCCTGAAATGGTGAAGTCGTCGACGACCACGCAGTCCCGGCCTTCGACGCTTCCCATGATTTCCAGCACCTCCGCCTTTTCGTCGTGACCCCGGCGCACTTTTTCCCCCACGGCCATGGGGTATCCCAGCTCTTCGGCGAACCGACGGGTCTGTTTCAGGAACCCCAGGTCGGGACTCACCATGACGGGGTTTTCGAGTTTCTGGCGCCTCACCCAGCCCGATAGGACGGGGAGGGCGTAGATGTGGTCCACTGGCTTCTTGAAGAAGCCCTGGATCTGGGGACTGTGGAGGTCCATGCACACCAGGCGGTCGGCCCCGGCTAGCTCGATGCTCTCGGCGCAGACCCGGGCCCGGATCGAAACCCTCGGTTCGTCCTTCTTGTCGCCTTTGGCGTACCCGAAGTAGGGCATGATGGCCGTGACCGAGGCGGCGCTGGCCCGCTTGAAGGCGTCCATCCAGAACAGGGTTTCGGTGAACTCGTCGTTGGGGTTCAGGGCAATGGGGAGGACAAGATACACGTCTTGGCCCCGGACGCTCTCGCCCACCCGAACGAAAAGGTTGCCGTCGGAGAACTTGCGCACGTCGCCCTGGCCCAGCTCGATTCCCAGGGCCCGGCAAATGCCTTGGGCGAAGGGGAGCCCCGAGCTCCCGGCGAAAATCTTGATTTCTTCGGTTTGCATGGGAACCCCTCGCTGTAGGCATACCAGCATTCCCCCCCCTGAATCAATATCCGCCGTTCGCTCTGGTCGGATCGCCCAACCCATGGTTCAATGGACTGCATGCCTGTCAAACATCGTCTCGGGGGCGCCGACGGCGTCCGGGCCTTGGCCTGCCTCATGGTGATGGCCCACCACGCGTGCCAACGCCTCAACCTTCCTGCCCAGGTTCCTTGGGTGCAGGAGGCCCAACTCTTCCTCCTCACCGGGGCCGCCGGAGTGGGCGTGTTCTTCGTTCTGTCGGGGTACTTGCTTTCCAGCCCCTTTTGGAGGGCTTGGGGAGACGGACGAGGGAGACCCTCGCTCCCCACCTTCGCCCTCAGGCGCTGGGCCAGGATTGCCCCGGCGTTCTGGACCAACCTCACGCTCACCTTCCTCTTGTCGCTGACCTTTGTTCCCGACGCCCCCAACCTGGTGTGGCGCTTTGTCGCGGGCCTGACGTTCACCTCGAGCCTGACCTGGCAGACCCTGTTCCCCGTCGAGATCAACGGACCCCTGTGGTCCATCGGTTACGAGGTGTTCAGCTACGCCCTGCTGGCGTTGTTCCTTTTCCTGTGGTTTCTTCTTCCCGGAAAACGAACCTCCGTTCGGGGCCTGGGGTTCTGGTTAGGGGTGTTCGTTGTGACGGTGGTCGGCCACCTGCTGTTCTTGGTCTTCGGGCAGACGGACACGGGGCTCAAGGGGTGGCAGTTTGGCATGTCCGGCGGGGCGAAGTACTGGTGGCCGGCGTACAACCCCGTGGGGTTCTTTGCCACGTTTGTCCTCGGAGTCCTGGCGGCCGGAGTCACCGACGGATTGGGCCGGCAGGCCCGGGTAAAATCAGGTTCTCTGGTCTGGGATGGCCTGGTTGCCGCTGCCTTGGTCGCTTGGGTGTGCCTCCTGTGGTCCCTGCGCAAGGAACCCGATTTTGCGTTCAGTTGGCCCACCCAACCGTACTACTTCCCGACGTTTGCCATTCTGGTGGCCACCGTGCTGGCTTTGACGCCCCACACCCGGGGCATGAAGTTTGTC
>Ga0302322_100006921_pt1 | contig 10096 bp, 5 predicted proteins | sample Fen_T0_2_FD_203757 | JGI IMG/M metagenome (GOLD analysis project Ga0302322, IMG submission 203757) | Peat permafrost microbial communities from Stordalen Mire near Abisko, Sweden - Fen_T0_2 | ecosystem: Environmental > Terrestrial > Soil > Wetlands > Permafrost | place: Sweden: Abisko... | reverse complement strand
GCCCTGTCCAGGCGGGCGGCGCAGCGCCGACAAGACCATCGAACGCCGCCAGGGCGTCAGCGGCTTGACCCAACTCCCCGGCCGCGGCCGCAACCTCAGCCTCGAGGAGGTGGGCGCGAAGGACGGTCGCGTGGGCGAGCCCGAGTCGTCCCGCCAGCGCCCGAGCCTCCAGGTACGCCATCGCGGCGGCGGCGGGGTCACCAGCGCACGTCTCGATCGTCCCGAGGACCACGTACCCGCCGTAGAGATGCGTCGCCTCGTCACCGGCCCGGGCCATCGCCATCGCCTCCGCGAGCATCGTCCGCCCGCGCTCGACGTCGCCGAGATAGGCGTCGACGTGTGCCCGAAGCGACCGAGCTGGGATACGCATCACGTCGGTCTGCTCGGCGATGTCGAGGACGAGGTCCGCGAGCTCGGACGCCCTCGAGATCTCACCGGCCAGGATCGCCGCCGAGGCCAGACCGAACGCGGCCCATTGCTCCACGTTCGCGTCGCCCCGGGCGGTCGCGCGCTCGAGGACGACGGCATACAGGCGGAGGGCGGCCGGGACGTCGCCCGTGTGACGAGCGACCTCGGCGGCAAGGGCGGCGGGCGACCACTCTCCGAGGTCCTCGTCCACGGTCGCCTCGATGGCGAGCGCCCGATCCATCTCCGCCGATCCCCCGGACCGGCCGGCCATCGCGAGGATGAAGGCGTGGATGGCCAACGACCGTGCGACCGCCGCTCGGCCGTCCGACCCCTCGGCATCGTCGATCGCCGAGCCCGCCCAGTCGATGGCTTCCTCGATCGACGCCGTGTACATCGCCGTCACGGCGAGACTGCAGCGGACCTGCGATGTGAGCGCCCCGTCGTCCGTGTCGTCAAGCGCTGCCAGCCAAAGCGCCCGCGCCTCCGGCCATCTGCCCGCCTCGTCCAGGGCGATGCCCAGGCGCCATCGGGCTTCGGCGCGCAGACGACCCGGCGGCCAGGTGTCAACGAGCGGCTCGAGGATGGTCTCGACCCGATGCGTGTCTCCCGCATCGAACCACGCCGACGCCGCGGCGAGCCACCTCCGTCCGGCGTCGTCGACAGCCGACGGTGGGGTTATCCGGGCGGCGCTCTCGAAGAGCTGCGCGCTCGACGCCCGGATCCCACGCACTCGGACGCTGCGGGCAGCCGCTTCGATGACGTCGGCCGCCCCCCGGTCCGGTGCGTCCACCGCGCGTCCGAGATGGAGCGCCCGTTCCTCGTCGTCCGTCGCCGTTCGGGCCAACGCCGCATGGATCGCCCGCCGCCGCTCAGGCTCGGCGCGCTCGTAGGTGATGTGCGTGACGAGCGGATGCACCGAACGGACCCGTCCGCCTGCGATCGACACGAGATCGGCGGCGACCGCTGGTGCGATGGCCTCGGTGAACGCGACACCTGATCGGCCGTCGGACGTCGCCGACCACGCGGCGTCCATGCGTATCACCGAGCGGTCGGTCGAGGCCGCGACGAGGACCATGGCCTCCCGAACGGAAGGCTGTTGCACGTCGATCCGGGCGGCGAACAAGCTCGCTAGCGACCCGTCATCGGGAGCGGGACCGGACGCCAGGGACCGCGCCAACTCGATGGCGTGGAGCGGGTTGCCTTGAGTCATGGCGTGGATCTCCAACAGGCGAGGCCGCGCGAGCGCGATGCCCGCATGCAGGCGGACGGTCCGATGGATCCCGCCGACGCTCATGGGTCCGAGGGTCATCCGCTCGAGTCCGAGCACGCGATCGAGACCGGCCGGTTCGACGGCGCCGGTCCGATGCGTGGCGACGATCCGCACACGATCGCTCACCTCGAGTCGGCGCGCGATGTACATCACGGTAGTGAGCGTGGGTGGGTCCAGCCAACGGAGGTCGTCGACCGCCAGCAGGACCGGGCCGTCCTGCCGTGCCGCGATGCGGACCGCCTCGAGAGCACCCCGGGCGACCGCGGTCTCGTCGGTCGCCCGGTCACTCGGGTCCTCGATGCGGAGCGCGACGGCGAGGGCGCGTCGCTGAGGCGGCGGCAGTCCGGTTTCGACCGACGCGAATGCGTTCGCCAGCAAGTCGACGAGGCCCGCGTACGACAGGCGCGACTCGGACTCGGTGGGCACGGCCGACAGCACAAGGACGCCGTCGTCGCGGAGGTGCGCGATCGCTTTCGACCAGATCGTCGTCTTGCCGAGGCCGGCGTGGCCCTCGAGGAGGAGCGTGGTGGCGGCACCCTCCCAGAACCATCGGACGACGGCGTCGATCTCTGGGCCGCGTCCGACGACTTCGGTCACTGCCCGCGGTCGGCGCAAGCCGCCGACGACAACCAGCGTGTCAACGTCGTCCGGGCGTCCGCGCGGCGCACCATCCGGCGAGTGTACGACGGCGTTGACCGGCGCCGGCGTCGCACAAGACGGTTGACATGGCGCGCCCAAGAGGACCGCGGCCCAGACCGCCTCACGCGATCAGCCGTGTAGCGTCGGCCGGTAGATGAGCTCCTGCGTGTGGGCGTCGAGTGTCCGGCCCTCGATCAACTCGAGGTCGAAGTCGGCCGCACCATCAAAGATCGGGCGCGTGCCGGTACGACCCGTGACGACGGGAAAGATGGTGACCTGCACGCGGTCGACCAGGCCTGCGGCCATGAGCGCCCGGTTCATCGACAGGCTGCCGTGCGAGCGCAGAGGCACGTCGGACTCCTGCTTGAGCCGGGTGACCACGTCGACGGCGTCGCCGCGCGCCAGGGTCGCGTCGGGCCAATCGAGGGGTCCTTCGAGCGTCGTCGAGACGACCGTGGTCGGCAGGTCCCTCAGCGCGCCGTTGACCGCGTCGACGTCCTTCAAGAACCCGGTTTGCGGGCCGATGGACTGGATGAACATCCGAATGGTGTTCGCGCCGAGGACCAGGCGCTGCGGTTCGCGATAGAGGGCGAGACGGCGGTCGAGGAACTCTGGCCCCTGCTTGCCCCAGTAGCCGCCCCAATCGCCTTCGGGACCGTAGGAGCCGTAGCCGTCGAGGGTGGAGAAGACGTCGAAGATGTAGAGGGCGGTCACGTTGGTCTCCTCGCGCTAACGGTTTGATCCGAGGAACTGCGGAGTCAGCTCAGTGACTACCGGTGTCAAGCCCTGGATCCTCGCGGGCGCGCTGGTCAGCTCACTGGCCGGCGCGGACCTGGAACTTGTAGGGCCCGGTGGCCGTGCCGTCGGAGTAGACCTCGACCGCGTAGCTACCGTCGACAGGCAGCACGACGGGGCCCAGGTCCGTGCACGAGGTCCCAGGCGTGATCCGGCCCGACGGCCCCACGAGCGACCAGAGCAGCCCGTCGACGCAGGCACCCTGCGCGTCGGCGAAGACCGTGTCGCCAGCCTTGGCCGTGAACGTGTAGCGGTGCCACTCGCCGATATGGGTGGTCGCGTCGCTGATGACCTGGCCGACGAGATAGGCCGTGGTGCGCTCCACCGGCGCGCCGATGATCTCGTAGGCGTACGCGCCGGTCGTGGCCTGGTTCCAGTTGACCTCGACCGTGTACGTGCCGGCGTCGGGTAGCACGATGCGACCCAGGTCCCGGAAGCAGAGGTAGTCGAGGCCGAGGCTCTTGCCGGACGGACCGACGAGCTGCCACTGCAGACCGGGCACGCAGGCCCCCTGGGCATCGAGGTAGACGACATCGCCGGCCTTCGCCGTGAAGGTCGTCCTGTCCACCTGCGAAGCCTGCGAAATGGTCCCGCTGACCTTCTGATCCACCCCGGAGAACGATCCGGCATCCGGACCGGGAGGCTGCGCTGCGGCTGTCGCCGTCGAGACCTGGACCGCGGCCGCGGACGCCGCGTATGACGGATCACCCGTGATCCCCACGTCGAGGATGCAGTTCGTCAGCGTCGGCTCGAGGGTCACGCCCATCGCGCGGCACAGCGCCTCCGCGTTGCGACGAGCCGTGGCATCGAGCGCATCGATCGTCGCCGGCCCTGTGGGGATCTCCGGCTTGGTGAACGTCGCCGTGCTCTGGCCGGGCCCGTAGTCGAAGAGCGACTCGGACTGGCTGATCCGCCAGCTCGTGCCGAACGGGTCGTAGAGCTTCGTGGCGAACGCCGGGTCGTCCTGGGCGAGCACCGTCCCGTCGCGCGCGGTGAAGTCGTTGGCTGGGTTGCCGTCGGCACTCCCGAGGAGCCCCCGAAGTGTCGGGGCCATCGTGGGATCTGGATCGAAGGAGAAGTCGAGATGGCGGCCGCCCGCGACCGTGAGCCGACTGCCGCCCGGCCACGTGATCGTCTCGAGTGCGCCGTGGCGCTCCACGACGCCGCCATGGGGCAGTCGCGCGGAGAAGTCCGATCGCGTTTCCTTCTTGCCGTCGATCGTCAGCGACATGGCGTCGCCGGCGTACGCGGCCACGCGGTCGCCGGCGACCGAGGCGGCCACGGCAGTGATGTTGGTGACCACTGTGCTCGTGCCGAGCGGCTCCTGGCGCGCCTGGACGACCGCGCTCCCATCCCCAGAGGCGGCGATCAGGAACTCGCCGGCCGCCTGGAAGTCGAACCAGACCCGATCCGCTGTGCGGTCGTGCGGATCCGAGTTCCCGCACGTCCGCTTGCACCAGTCGAAGACGGCCTTGCACACCGCCTGGACGGTGCAGTACGTCGCTGGGTTCGGCTTGGGAGGGTGAAGTCTCCGAGCGGGGATCGAAAAGCCATGCGAGCCCGAGGGAGTATCGAACGTGAACCCGTACGAGCCGCCGCCGTGGTGGGGCGTGCTTGGCGGCGGGGGTGCCGCGGACGGACCCGACCCCTGGTTCGGCGGGGTCGCGGCGTTCGCTGGAGACGCGTCGTCGCCTGCGTTGATGATGAGGTTCGGTGGATAGGCCTCGTCGCCTGCGTTGATGACGAGGTTCGGGAGGTCGGTCGGGCCGGTCGTCGGTGGGAGCGAGCGACCCTGGTCGCCGAAACCCCGCCCGACCGGTCCGGAGAGCCCGCTCGGGTCGGTGCCGTTCACGGGGTCGCCGCCGACGTAGCGATAGAGGAGCGGGTCGCCCGCCGCGAACTGGATCGGATCCGGCCCGGTCCAGCGGCCGGTCCGGGGGTCGTATTCGCGGGCCCCGAACTTGACCAGTCCAGTGTCCACATCGCGCAGACCACCCGCAAAACCGATCGGGATGAAGCCAGGATCCGTGTCCGACGTGACGTTGCCCCAGGCGTCGTAGGTCATCGCCTCGGCGACGGCGCCCGTGTCCGCATCGATGACCAGCAACGGGCTGCCCAGATGATCGGTGACGACGTCGTAGCGGGTGGATCCGCGCTCGACGAACACGAGCCGTCCGGCGTCGTCGTAGCCGAACCGGGCGACCACAGCGCCATGCTCGTCCGTCTGAGCGGCTAGGGTCCCATCCGGTCCCCAAAGGTAGCCCGCGACGAGGACGCCGCCGACCTTCTTCCCGACGCGCTGGCCCCCGGCGTCGACGAGATAGTCGATGTGGCGCCCCTCCGCGAGCGTGACCGCCGTCAAGGCGCCGAAATCGTCGAAGTCGTATGTCGCCGTGGCGCCGGGCCCGATCACGCTCGCCAGTTGCCCGTCGGGCCGGAACGTGTACTTGGCCGATCCCCACGCCTGAAGACGATCGCGGTCGTCGTAGGACGCCGTGAGGGTTCCCGACGGGGTCTTGACCGAGACGCGGTTACCGGCCGGATCGTAGTCATCGCGCTCGACGAGGGAACCGTCCTGCCTCACTTCAGCGAGACGTCCGGCGCCGTCGTAGGCATAGGTCGTCGTGGTGGGCTTTGCCCCGGTGCGCGACACGGACATGCTCGAGACCCGGTCTCGAAGGTCGTAGGCATACCGCAGGTCGAGGACCGCCGAGGTGCCGTTCGCGACGGTCACGACATGCGAGAGCCGACCCTGAGCGTCGAACTCCTGCGTCGTCCGCACCACACCGAGCACCGTTGACGAGACGCCGCCACTCGCCGCGTCACGCGCCACGACCACCGGCCCGACGGCCGTCAGGTAACCGGCCGCGTCGTAGGTGTAGTCGATCGGCGCCCCTCCGTCGACCGACACTCCAGCCGGCCGGCCCCAGCCGTCCAGGCTGACCGCGACAGTCCCAGCCACCGGGCCGGAGACGGTTCTTGTCACGGGCATGCCCCCGACGTACGACGTCTGCGTCTCGATCCCGCCCGGAGCGGTGTTGTTCACGACCAGGCCCGACGTCGGATCGAACTCGGCGGTCGCGGTGCCGTCGCCGAAGGTCCAGCCGCTCACCCGGCCGGATCCATCGTAGGCATAGGCGATCGAGCGGTCGCCCGGACCCGCGATCGTGGCGAGGTTGCCATCCGCGTCGTAGGTCCGCGCCTCGAAGGAGTCATCGGAACTGATGGTCGGAGGCAGGAACCCGGTCTGCCGTCCGGCGGCGCTATACCCGATCGTGGTGGATGGCCAGCCGGCGGGTGCCACGCGAGCGAGCCGCCCGAGTGCGTCGTAAGCGACGAGGACCGTGGACCCGTCCGGGGCAGTCGCGCTGACCGTTCGTCCGAAGGCATCCCCGGCGAGATGCTCGACCTTCCCGTCCGGCCTAGTGGCCTGGAGGTCCCCGCCCGTTCCGTAGGCGTAGGTGGTCGTGGCCGCGTCGGCGCCGCTCCCGGAGGTGCTCGAGGCAAGCCGGCCGTGGCCGTCGTACGTGAACGCCAGGCTGGGTCGACCCGGCGCTGTCTGCGAGGTCATCCGACCGGACGGATCGTATGTCTGGGTGGTCTTGCGTCGGGCAGGGTCGGCCCACGTGATCGTCCGCGAGGCGGGGTCTGCCGTCTCGCTCCAGGTCCCGTCGGCGACGATGTCGGTCCGCGACCAGGCGCCGACGGTGAGCGGGTCGGTCGCCGGGGCCGTGGCGGTGATGGCCGTGGTGGTGTGCTGGACGACGCCGTCGGGCCGCGTCTGATCCACCGGTGTCGCGATCGGGGCGTCCATCCCCCAGCGTGGATCGGCCTGCGAACCAAGCGCGATCGTCGTCCCATCGGGAAGGGCGACCGCGTGCTGCCCGGATGGATCGGTGGACACGGTCGTCCGGGTGCCATCCGGCGCCACATAGGATCGGATCACTCCCTCAACCGTTCGCTCCGCGCGGTAGGTGGCCGAGCGGTCGAGGGTCGTGGTCGACTTGACCTCGGTCATGTCAGCGGTCGCGGTGCGGGCTATCGTCACGGTGACGCCGTCGGGGTCCTTCGCGGAGACCAGGCGACCCGCGTCGTCATACCCGTACGCCGTCACACCACCGGTCGGGTCGTCGTATTCGGTGAGGAGGCCGCCGGACGCGTAGGCGAGGACGGTCGTGCGGCCCGCCGGATCCCGGATCCCGCCGAGCGGGCCGTCGCGGTCGAGGAAGAGCCGCGTTCGCGCCCCGTCGAGCCCGACCAGGCCGACGAGCGTCCCGTCTGCCTCCCGCTCGACGACGAGGTGGATCGGCGCGCTCTCGAGCGTCCCGTCTGCACCGGAGAGACGCCCGTCGGCGTCGTACGAGAAGGTGATCAGCGTCGTACCGAGGAGCCCATCGACGGTGCGGACGTGGCGTCCCTTCGAGTCGAACACGAAGACCTGGAGCCCGTCGTAGGTCGGGACCGCATGCTCGCCCGACGGAAGGGTGACGCCTTTCGCGAACCGCCACGACCCGTCACCGGAGAGCAGCACCCCGGCAGCCGGGTCGTACCGCTGCAGGATGTCCAGCGACCAGCCTCCGAGTCCGATGGCCGAGGCATCCCAGCCCTGGCGATCCTTGCGACCAGGCGCCCATTCGCTCGAGTAGGTCAGCGCCGCACCGGTACCGGCGATCGCCACCGCGAGCCGGACTTCCTGGTGTTCGCAGGGGACGTAGCCGGTGACATCGCAGGCCTCGAGGGCCAGATCCCCAGCGGCCGGCGCCGAGGGCGACGGAGACGGCGAGGCCGGCGAGGCCGGCGAGGTACTCGGGCTGGGGGTTGGGATCGGGGTTGGGCCGCAGGCGGCGAGAAGGAGGGCGACGATGACGACGAGAGACGCGCCGCCGAACGAAGACCGCCCCCAGACCCTCATGTGCAGCTCGCTACTTCGAGCTGCTAGACCAGGTCATGTCGATGGCGCCGGCACGACGCTCCGCCGTCGCCCCTACCGACGCCCAGTCTGCTTTCGATCGCGGCGATCCCGGTCATCTCAAGAATCCAGCCTATCGTCAACGACCTGACGTCTGTGGTCGGCCACCGGACCCGCGGCGAGGCGACCGATGGGCGGCAGACTACGCGGGGCCTTGGCGACCGTCAATGACGAGGATCCCCGGACAAGACTCGTCCCCTCGAAGTCTGATCGGAGCCAGGCACTCGACAGACCGTTCCAGTCCCCAAGGCGCCAACCGACGCTCCAGCAGACGCTCGATGCCGTCGGTCAGCCTGCAGGCGGAGAGTACTCCGTCACCTTCACGACGTTCCCGGATCGGTCGATCGTCTTCCAGACTCCGACCTGCCGGCCGCGGTCAAACGAGCCCGTACGCATGACCGAGCCGTCCGCCCGGTAGAACGTCCAGTCGCCGTGCATCTCGCCGTCAAGGTGGAAGCCTGTGAACCTTACGCGGCCATCGGGATAGTGGTCGATCGCCTCCCTCAACCCGGTGTCATCGGTCATCTCGAACGCCTCCAGCTCATCGGGTGCCGGCATTCCGTGCTGCATCGCGAGAGTGGCTGGCCGCGGCGAGGCGGCTGGCGTGAGGTCGTCCCGTCCGACCCGTGCCAACGGTTGAGACTAGCCGCGTCCGCCGGATGAAAGTCTCAAACGATGCCGGCGTTGCTTGAGCCACGGAAGGGCCAGTTCAACGCTCAACGCCACGGCGTCGTCGCTTGCCAGTCCCCGCTCGAGGAGGGCGAAGAACGTCGGCGGGCCGATCACCGAGGCGAGGACCGCCATCGATCGCTCGTCCGATGACAGGTCGCCGAGTGCGATTCGCATCAGTTGGTCGATGTCGGCGTAGTAGTGGTCGACGCCGCCGCCCCAGACCGTGATCAGTTCGGGTTCCCGCTCGTACGCCCGCCACCATGGTGCGCCCCGCTCGTAGAACGCCGCCAGCGCTTCGGCGAGCCGAGTCACGCGCGTTGCCAGATCCCCCGCGCCGTCGAAGATCGCCGCAGTCGGGACCTGAAGCTCGCCGAGCAGCGCTTCGAACACGGCTCGAGCGAGATCGCCCTCGTCCGGGAAGTGGTTCCGAATCGTCGCAGGGGCCACGTCGGCCGCTCGAGCGATCGCCAGGTTCGAGGCTCCCGCCAAGCCGCGTTCTCGAAAGACCTCCAGGCCCGCGCTGACGATCCGGGCCCTGGTATCCGCCTTGGGCGCGGCCCGTCGGCCGAGGGTGTAGGGGCGTGGCATGCCGGGTCCCTAAATCTATTGACTACTAGTGGTAGATAAATGATACTCGGCCATACGAGGCCCACCCGTACCGCGGTGACCCGCCAACGATAGCGTGACAAGCAGCGAGGTATCGAGCATGGCCAGGCAGGGTGACGAGCTCCGACATCCGATCACGGGCGAGCGCATCGTGTGGCGCCAGGTCGCACGCGACACCGGGGGCGCGCTGCTCCAGGCGGACCTGTTCGCCATGCCGCACGCGTCCCCAGCGGCAGCGCACGTCCATCCCCGTCAGGAGGAGCGTTTCGAGGTCGTCGCTGGCGTCCTCAAGGTGAGCATCGACGGCGTTGAAACGACGCTTGGTCCCGGCGACGTGGCCGTCGTGCCGCCAGGCACGCCCCACACATGGTGGAACGTCAACGATGCCGAGGCGCACATCGTGGCCGACATCCGTCCCGCCTTGCGGAGCGAGATGTTCTTCGAGACGCTGTTCGGCCTCGCTGCGGACGGCAAGACCGATCAGCGCGGCTTGCCTAGACCGCTGCAACTCGCGACCCTGGTCACCGAGTTCAGCGACGAGGTCCGACTGGCGCGGCCGCCAGCTTTCGTCCAGCGGCTCATGTTCGTGCCGCTGGCTGCGGTCGGTCGACTGAGGGGCTATCGGGGCTGGTATCCGCAGTACAGCGCGAACCCGATCAACAAGCCATCGACCGCGGCCCGTCGTTCGTCGCCTTCGTAGCCCTGTCGATGGGTAGCGCGGGCGCACGACCGCCGGC
>Ga0302322_100006916_pt1 | contig 10097 bp, 8 predicted proteins | sample Fen_T0_2_FD_203757 | JGI IMG/M metagenome (GOLD analysis project Ga0302322, IMG submission 203757) | Peat permafrost microbial communities from Stordalen Mire near Abisko, Sweden - Fen_T0_2 | ecosystem: Environmental > Terrestrial > Soil > Wetlands > Permafrost | place: Sweden: Abisko... | reverse complement strand
AACCATGAACCAGAACAGCGTGCCGAAAATAGCGTCGTTGCCATTTTCCAGCGCCGATTCAACCGCCGCGCGGGCCACGCCGCCGGCATCGAGGGCACGCGTATCGCGGCTCACTATGCGCGCGGTCAAGCCGCGCGCTTCTTCCAGGCGCCCCGCTTCGAGGGCACGGCCGATTGGGGCGATGTGTTCCCCGAGGCTGCGCGCGCCCAGGGCAAAGGCGAGAATGGCCGCATGCATCGCGTAAGCGGGCCATTCGGGCAGACGATTGATCAGCCAGGCCAGGCCCACCACAAACGGCAGGACCACCACACTCCATGCCGCCAATCCCACGAGACGCATCGTGCCATGCGCGGGCCTGAAGTTGAGCCGCCGCTCAGCCAGAGCGGCCAGTCGGCCGAAACCCACCAGGGGATGCCAGCGCCGCGGTTCACCGAGCAGACGGTCAAGCAGCACCCCGGCGATCAGCAGCCACGCGAGGTCGACCATGCGCAGAGTCGAAAGCATCTCAGGACAGGGCGGGGCTAAACGTAGACATGCTCATCGGCGAAACACGGATGCTGCCGCCCGAACTCGCTTCGCCCGGAATCAGTAGGAGAGCCATCGGGCGATTATCGCATTTACATGTTGCCTCGACGAATTGCTTCGCTGTGGCAAGACCAAGAGGCAAAAAGCAATGGGCTGACAGGCCCGCCAGACACGGCGCCTCCAAGGGTCGGTGCGATAATTAAGTTTTTGGGCACGGACTTTCCAGTGGACTTCAAGCAGTTGCGCGGCACGCTGATGGTGCAAGGCACGACCTCGGACGCGGGCAAGAGCACGCTGGTGGCGGGTTTGGCGCGGGTGCTGGCGCGCCGCGGCGTGAAAGTGGCGCCTTTCAAGCCGCAGAATATGGCGCTCAATAGCGCGGTGACGGTGGACGGCGGCGAAATCGGGCGCGCCCAGGCCTTGCAGGCGCAGGCCGCGGGCGTGGCGCCGCACACCGACTTCAATCCCGTCTTGCTCAAGCCGAGTTCGGACACCGGAGCGCAGGTGATCATCCACGGGATCGCGCGCGCCAACATGGATGCACGGGCCTATCATGCGTACAAGCCGATCGCGATGAACGCCGTGCTTGAGTCGTACCGCCGCCTGCGGGCCGCCTACGAGGTGGTGCTGGTCGAAGGCGCGGGCAGCCCGGCCGAGATCAATCTGCGTGACCGCGACATTGCCAACATGGGCTTTGCCGAAGCGGTCGATTGCCCCGTCGTGCTGGTGGCCGATATCGATCGCGGCGGCGTCTTCGCGCACTTGACCGGCACCCTGGCCTGCCTGGATGCCTCCGAGCAGGCGCGCACCCGCGGCTTCATCATCAACCGCTTTCGCGGCGACAAGTCCCTGCTGGCTTCCGGCCTGGACTGGCTCACCGCCCGGACCCAAAAACCAGTGTTCGGCGTATTGCCCTACCTGCACGGCCTGCATCTGGACGCGGAAGACGCCATTCAATCCCAACAGACGGCGCCGGCCACGGGTACACGTCCCTTCCGGGTGATTGTGCCGGCTGCGCCAAGCATTTCCAACCATACGGATTTCGATGCGCTACGCGCCCATCCGCAGGTGGATCTGCAATATATCGGCCCAGGCACGCCCGCGCCACCGGCCGACCTGATTGTCCTGGCCGGCAGCAAAAATACCTTGCGCGACCTCGCCTGGCTGCGCGCCAATCATTGGGACACGGCAATTGCCCGGCACCTGCGCTACGGCGGCAAGCTGCTGGGTATCTGCGGCGGCCTGCAAATGCTGGGGCATACCGTGCGCGACCCGCATGGAATGGAAGCCGCGGGCGCCACTGCCGGGCCCGGCCTCGGCTTGCTGGATTTCGATACCGTGTTGACACAGAGCAAACAGTTGCGCCAAGTGGCGGGACATTTGCATCTGCCGGGCACGCCGCGTTTCGAAGGCTACGAAATTCACTTGGGCGTGAGCCAGGGAAGCGGACTGGATGCGCCGCTCGCGGCCATGAATGACAATCGTCCCGACGGCGCCATCTCCGCCGATCGGCAGGTCGCGGCGACCTACGTGCACGGCATCTTCGACGTCCCCGATGCCTGCCAGGCCTTGCTGCGCTGGGCCGGGCTTGCCGATGCAGCCGCGGTTGACCTCAACGCCTTGCGCGAAACCAGCATCGAGCGCTTGGCCGACACACTGGAACAACATCTCGATCTGGCGCAGTTGCTGCGCGAAATTCGTCCGCCAATGAAGTAAAGGGATATCGCAATCGCGATATCCCTTCAATGCCAGTTTGGCGTCGGCAAGCAGTTTGTTGAAATTGCACGGCTGTTGCCGCGCGCATCCAACTGAAGCATCGCAAGCGCGCAACCAGACCCTCTGACTTCGGAGCATTCAAGGGGGACTTCCCCCTTTTCAACAGCCTGTCAATGACCGGTGGAGTCACCCTTGCGGCTGGCTTCGAACAGGAACCAGGTACGCCGTTCGGCCTCATCGATCCAGACTTCTATCAGACTGGTAGTAGCGATGTCATTGTGCGCCTCGCAGACACCATGCGCCTCGCGCAAGCTCGCCGCGAGGGTCTTGCTGTCCTCGCGAAGCTCGGCCAGCATGTCCTCCGGCTCAACGTAATCGGCGTCGTTGTCGAGCACACGCTGGGTGCGGGCAATGTGGCCGATGGATTTCAGCGTGCTGCCGCCAACTTTGCGGATGCGCTCCGCGATCGGGTCGGTCATCGCATAAAGCTGGTCGGCCTGCTCATCGAGAAGCAAATGATAATCGCGAAAGTGCGGGCCGCTCATATGCCAGTGGAAATTTTTGGTCTTGAGATAAAGCGCAAATACGTCAGCCAGGATGGCGTTCATCGCTCCAGCTATATCGCGGGTCGCCGCCGGCCTGAGATCAGTCGGTGTAATCAAAGGCGCCCTCTGCCTGCGCTTGAGTTCTTGTTTCGATTCAGCCGTCTTTTTCATGTATCTCTCCTTTTAGTGTCTGGTTTTGACTAAAGTCGAGAGTTCCGAGTTCCCTCGGAAAACGAATAGACATCCACGGGCAGCCGATGCGGCCCGCCTGGGAATAACTTTCCCTAAGTTTTGCCCCGGCCAGCTTGCTGACCGTGGCCCTCCTGCTCCGGACGCAGGCCGGTTTCGACCTTCTGCGAGCGCCGGCGACGATCAGCTCCAACCCGGCCAGGATAACGGGATTTCTGGATCGCGGCGAAATTTCGCCCGGCAAGCGCGTGCGCCGAGGGCGGGGCCAACTCCGCAGCGACCACAGCTGCTTGCCGCCGCCTGGGGATGCGGGGTACTGCGCCACTTTGGCAGCGCAGTGGTTTCAACCGGCCTCTTCAAGCCCTTCGGCCTCGTCTGCCGGGCGGGGACACGATTCAAGTCCTCGCCCGGCCTTGGCGAAACAGCGCCCACTTGCCGAGCGCGAGCCGAGCTATCGATGACCCCAAATGGCGCCGAGACTCAATCCGCGGTACTGCAAGCCAGCCCTGGCTTGCCTTGCGGGCATTTGGGTTTGACTGGCGCGGCCGGGCCGATTTTCTTCGGATCTCCTCCTGCCGGTCCCTTGGGCACGACGGGCGCCATCAATATCGGCGGTGAAATCTGTAGAACCGGCGGCGGCGCTGTTGCGCCCTTGACGTGTGCCTCCGCGGTGACAGTGCCGCAATTGGTGGAGCCGGTGTCCCAGACTTTCATCGCGTAGGTGCCGGCTTGGCGAAACGCATGGACACCCGGTTGCCAGTTCGAGCTATAGCCCGGATCAAAGCCGATCTTGCCGGCGCTGATGACGGGGGATCCGTCTCCGAAGTCCACTTGCACCATGTCGCAATGGCCCGAGCCGCCCACTTGCGCGACCAGCTTTTCCAGGGGCATGCCGACGTTGACGCCGCCAGCACCGTTCCCGCCCCAAATCAAGGTGCCGGGCTTGAAGGCGTTCTTGGCTGCGACGTAGACGGAAGCACTGGAACTACCGGAACAATCGGGCGTGCCGTCGGCGGCGGCTGCCTTGACGGTCATCTTTCCAGGGCCTTGGTAGGCATAGGAGGCACTCAGTGGAAAATTTCCCTGCAGGAGCAGCGGTTCGGAGCCATCGCCCTTGTCGAGTTTAAGGCCGCTGCACACGCCGCTGCCCTGAATCACCACCGTGATCGATTCACCCGCGGTTGCGATCACATTGCCGGTATTCACGTTGACAGGCGGGCTCTGCGGCGCCTTGATGAACACTTCGGAGATGCCGCCCGCGTGCGCCAGGCTGGCCACATTGGCCCATGCAGCGATGGCGAGAATGACTGCTCTTTTTTTCATTTGCGATTTTTCCTGGTTCGGACGAGGGTCAAAACAAACGGCTTGCACCACGGGTATTCGCGCAAAGACACGGAACAGTTCAATCCTGATGACTGGCCTGCTTGTCTCCCGGCCGGCTCCGTCGCTACCGCTTTCCCTGCCGGTCTTGCAGCCAAACCGGATCGACCAAGCGCGCCTCGGTCCAGTAGAGTGTTCTGGTCCAATGCATGGCAGGTTCAAGCGCGTAAGAGTGAACCGCGATCACGGCCCTGCCTTTGGACACGCCCAGCCATTCGGTATAGCGCATGCTCGTTTCCGGTGCCGCGACATATTCAATCAATGTCTCGGCCGAGACCTGATATTCCCGCGACTTTTCAGCCGCGCGTAACTGAAGCAAGGCCATGACTATGCATATCAACCGCACAAAGACGAGATAAATGGAGAGTCGGGATGCGAGTTTGGCGGCGGCTTGCGCCAGCCCCGGTGCCATTCGTACGCATGCTACTTAGGTCCGCTTGAGCGGCCACTTGAAGGAGGGTGATTGATCGTAAGCCCGCCCGAGTTGGCACTGTCGATATCGGCCGTGCTGCCCGGAGCGTTTGACGGGGCGGGCTTGACGCCTTGCACGTTCGGATTGTTGATGGTCACGACTACGGGTGCGAGAACCGTCGACTTGCATGGTGCTTGCGCCACGGCTTGCACGCTATATTTCTTGCAGGCATCGGTGGATGACATGCTGGTCGTGCCATAGGCATATTCGACCTCGAAAGGCAAGGTGACCTGTTTCTCGGCGCTCACGCCGTCGCCATAGGGCATTTTCACTGTGCAAAGCCGCTGCCGGCAAGCTTGAACTTGAGTGCTTTGCCGACATCTGCCATTGCAGGCGCCGCCGCCAAACCGTTTAGGGTGCCCGGCACCGCCATCTTGGGAGGAACCCGCTTGGGCATGTTCTGGCTGGCAGGGGCTTCGGTCGGCTGCGCGGCATGCGCCGAACCCAGGCTTGCCAGGGCAAGTATCACAGGAGCGACTACACTTTTGTTCATTGCTGCATTCCTTTGGTGAAGGCCCGACGGGAAGCTGATTGGTTCAACTTGGATATCGTCGCGATTTGCGCGGCGCCGAGAGCGGGCACGCCAGACTGCCGGCCGATCAGCCCGCCAGCCAGCCGGTTGCACCGAGGCTGACGACATCTGCACGGCCATACCCTTCTGTCGCCAATGGCCCTGATGGGGTTCAAACGGCGTTTGGTACGACACACTGACCGCAAGAGCCCCTGCATGCCTCCAGCCGGTGGACGCGAATGATTGATTTGCCGCCGCGCGCAAATACCTGGCCGATGCGCTTGCCCAAACAGTTGCCATGAAAGCAACTGACATCAAGGCCAACTACCGCAGCAGGCGCAATCCACGACCGGCTCCGCCATCAGCGATGATGCCGCCCGATCCATCGAAGCCAAAGGCTCGTCTGGCGGCCAAGCCCCTCGCGCCGGCGGTGGACCACGCGGCGATTGGCGCGGTGACCGGCGCAGCGGCGATCGCGGTGGTAGTGAATATGCAAGGCAGGCTGCGGCACGCAGTTCGATGCTCGATGGTCGAATGCAGGCACACTCCGCGCAAGCCCAGTCATATACCTTGTGCCAAGCGCGAGCGACGCAGGCTTTATTAGGGCGAACTCCAATCGTTGCCAACCGACAACCTGGCAATTCCGTTTGCTGCCGCGCCCCTTCAGAGAGGCCGAGTGGGCCGACCCCGCCCGCCCTCACGCAACAAACAATGCTCTTTGATGACTCTGCTTGAAGCGGATGCTCAGCCTACGCCGGCTTCAAGCCGACGTAGGCAGCGGCGCGGCGCACCACGCCACCATGCGCGGTCCATCAGTTCACCGGCACGACCAATCTGACAGGCGTCGGCACGCCGCTTGGGCCCGGATTCGGGTCGATGTAGGTGAAGCTGACATTGCTACCTGCACCAAAGCCAAAGTCAATTTCGATCACACCGTTATTCGACGTCGGCGTGACGGCGCGCGTGATTGAAAACGAAAAAGTACCTTGAAACACGCCGCGCGCAATCTCCGGAAGTCTGAGGTTTTCCGTATCTGTCGTGCTTGGCGCGGAGAACGCGGCCGCCGCCACCGGCACAAAGCCGCGCCCCGCCTGGTCGGGATCGACGATCCGCAATGTGATACCCAACGAGAGGTTGCCGCGGCCGGCAGCGATGGATGCTGGCGTCGCCGTCATCCGCGCCAGAACCGGGCGCAAGGCATTGGAGGCGAACAGGTTGTTGCCGGATATCGCGGCCATGGTCCAGCCACCGCGCTCCTTATGCATGAGGATGGTGCTGCGGCCGGTCTCGAAGCGCGGCGTGAAATCGGGAATATCCAGGCACCGTTTTTGCCAGCCGGTCTGGATTACCGCCAGATCGGGGCCGGCCTGCACCTGCTTGTCTTGCAGTTGAATTCGCATCTGCTTGCACTGATTGGTCTCCGCGATAATGTCATCGATCAGCTTCTGATAGCCGATCATCGCCGGATTGAGCCGCAGGCGCATGAGCGCGGTATTGCCCTGCTCGTAGGCGCGCAGCAAGTCGTCGAACGCGCGTTCGGCGTTGCGGATGTCGTCCAGATCGCCCAGCTTGGGCTTGTCGGTGGCGCCGCCCCCCTGGCTGACGTTGGACTGCTGTTTTTGCCTGGCCCGGTTATCGATTTCCTTTTCGAGCTTTTCCTTGCTCTTGTCGATCTCGGCTTCGTTCTTGGTCGGCTTGAACACAGGTGGAATCGCGGCCAACACCTTGGGCGGCGCGGCGCTGTTGCGGGGAGCGAATCCTGCCTGTCCTGGCGCCACATTGGTTTTGCCGAAATTCGTATCCAGCGAGGTGCCGCCGCTGTTGACCTTATCGTAGGTGCCGGCCTCGGGGCCTTCGTCTATCACCAGGGGCTCGTGATCGGTGCCGCGGATGCCGATGGTGGCCGATGCGGTGCGAACAGCGTAAGCCTCCGGCCGGCCCCTGCCGATCCAACCGGTCACCGAGCGAAAGGTGCCACGCAGCAGTTGCAGCAGCACGCGGTCGTCGTCGCGACCGTTGGCCGCATAGGCTTCGATCTTCAGAAGCGTGCCGGGGCGAACGGCAATCAGCCCGTTGTCGTCCATGCGCATATGGATTTCACCATCGCGGCCGGTGACAATGGTATCGCCCGCCTCCACGCGCTGACCACGCACGGGAACGCGCAACTCCCCCTTGGCGTCGGTGATGTTCACCGCGCCTTCGATGAAATCTATCTCTCCCGCCGCATATACCTGGCCGGCGGCGAGCGCGAACGCCAGCAGGGCCGTCCGGGCGAATATTTTGTTCATCGTCGATACTCCATTGAAACGTGGGCGAAAATCGCGCATGGCGGTAAGTCGGCGCGCGTGGGCCGCCGGTTCAATCCGTGCCGGTACGCTCATGGCCCGAAGGGGCTGTCACCGCTCTGGCCGACCAGCTTCCATCCATCGCCATCGCGCTGCAAGAGGAACGTGCTGCGCCCGCTGCGCAGCGTGGGCGCGAGCGCGGGCACCAAAAGAAAGCGCTTTTCCCAGGCGGTGACGATCAACACGACGTCACCACTGCCCAGGGTGGCTTGCGTATCGCGCAAGAGCAGGCGTATCTGCTTCTGTTGCGCGGTCGATTGCCGCATCTGCTCGATCAGTATTTGGCGGCCTATCATCGAGGGCTCCAACCTGGCCTCGGCATCGACCAGCTGCCCGCCGGCGTAAGCGCTCAGCAAGGCATCCAATGCGGCGCGTGCCTGCTTGATGGCCGGCATCGCCGGAGCCGCCGGCACCGCCGGCAAAACGCGCCTCTCCGAGGCCCGTGATTGGACAGTTTCAGGCGCTTGCGCATGGCATACCGATGCCAGGACAAGAATCGTTACCGGCGCGAACCTGAACAATGAGGGCGGTAATGACAATGGGGACATGGCGCCTTTCAGAAATTGTAGGCGAACTGTACGCCAGTCACTCTTTCGAGGGCGCCGAGCAAAGGGTCCCCGATGTTGCGCCGGGTATCGCGTGAATACAGCTTGAGCACGGCCCGATTGGTAAGCGGATGGCTCGCCTCGATCTGCAAGCCGCGCTGGCGCAATGCCGGCAGACCGCTGGCCTGCGTCAGAAAGCCGGTGGAAGCCACCACGCTCAAGGTGCCCCAGGTTTCACGCTGCGCGCTCAGTGACATGGAGTAATTGGCGGTTTCAATGTCACCCCCCACCAGCAAGTGCTGATGCTGCATGCCCGCGGCGAGATTGACATTCATCAACCAGCTCGCGGGCATATTGCCTTCGGCGTTGCTAAGCGAGCGACCGACGGACAACTGCCAACTCGCGGTATCCGATTCAGCGCCGGCGGCGGCCTGGTTGCGTGCCTTGACCTGGCCGAGACTCAAGCCATATATCCAGGTTTGGGAGGAGTAGTTCACTGCCATCGTGGACTGCGCGTTCTTCGACTCCTGCGCCAGTCCGTCAAACGAGCGCGAGTCGGACTGCTGCAAGGTCAGGCCCCAGCCCGGATGGTCAACGCCAAAATTGACAATGGCGCGCACGGTGCCTGAATCAGTCCGCGTGGTGGTGGCCGCGGTGTAATACGTCGCCAGGGTGGAATTTCTGCTGCGCCGCAGGTCGGACCCCAGGGTGACCCATTGCGCGGCCGTCCAATCACCGCCAACATACGTTTCCTGCACACCGGCCGTGGCAGCCGCGGAATTGCTGGCGAATCCCGCGCTGATATCGTGATACCCCGAACGCAGGGAGACGGTTTGCCCGCGCCACGACCCGTCCAGCACCGTGGCGCGGCCGGAATAGCCTTCCTGGGTCATCTGCTCGTAGCGGCTGACCGCGGTTTCGCCCGCCATCTGGAACTGCCCTTGCTGGTATTGAAAGCCGGCGCTATTGCTGCGCAATTTGGCCGTCTGGGCGGTTGCGGCGGCCGCCGAGGTCATGGTGCCCGCGCGATCGCTGCCGGATTGCCCGGTGGCGTAGACCTTGAGATTTTCAGTCAGCGCATAGTCAATCTTGACACCGTTGACGTCCCGCTCGTACTGGTTACGTATGACCCGGCCTTCCAGCGCCTCCCAGCTCTCGGCGACCACGCCGGTATAACCATTAACGGTGAAGCCGCCCAGCTGGCGCTGCGCGATCAGGCCGCGCGCGCCCAGCGCGGAGCTGAGGCTGGAAAAGTTCGGCGCCACGTCGCCCAACATCATCAAATAGCCCTGCCCCGCGCGGGCGAGCTGCATGTTGTTTACCTGCCGCGGATATTGGCTGAGCACCGAACGATCGTCTGTCTGGGTCAGGCCAAGCTGGAAATTGGTGACATCGGTGCCGTTGATCGCGCGCAGGTCGCTCTGCAATACCGCCTTGTAAAAGGTGCCGCTGGTCAAGGGCGTATTGGTGGCGCCGTTGGCGCTGGTGATGTCGTTGGCGTAGGAGTCCACCGCGACCCCGCCCTTCCACTCCAGCTTTGTGCTGCCGTCTTCTTGCTGCACGACTTGCGGCGCCTGGCCACCGACGTTATTTTGTTGCCACGCCTGCGTGATCTGCTCGTTGCTGGAGGGTTGGGGTTGCGTCTGTCCCCAGCTCAGTCCGCTGAAAGCAAGCAACAGGGTGGATCCACATAGGCGGTCACGAAAAGGGGTCATGGCTGAAGTAAAAGTACGGTCGAGCAAACGTACGGAAGCCCGATGTCGGGAATCCGCGGGAGAAAGGCAATGGAAGCCTCAGGCGATGCACGCGCGCACAAGAACAAGGACAAGGACGAGAACAAGAACAAGAACAAGATTTTTCTTTTTATGA
>Ga0302322_100006915_pt1 | contig 10097 bp, 8 predicted proteins | sample Fen_T0_2_FD_203757 | JGI IMG/M metagenome (GOLD analysis project Ga0302322, IMG submission 203757) | Peat permafrost microbial communities from Stordalen Mire near Abisko, Sweden - Fen_T0_2 | ecosystem: Environmental > Terrestrial > Soil > Wetlands > Permafrost | place: Sweden: Abisko... | reverse complement strand
CCCGCGGTCAGGCTGATGGCGCCCCACTGGAGCAGGCCGACCGCGGTGCTGTAGCTCGGGTTGAGGAGCGTGTCGACGAGTCCGGCGATCCCGACCGGCGCCGCGACGCGGACCGGCATCTCCAGCACGGCCCGGCCGAGCTCGGCCACGCCGGCAAGCTGCGAGGCTCCGCCCGTCAGGACGATCCCGGCCGGCAGCATGCCGACACCGGCGGCGCGCATCTCGTTGCGGATCAGCTCGAAGGTCTCGCGCATGCGCGCCTCGATGATCTGGCAGACCTCGAGGCGGCTGACGGTCCGGCCGGCGTCGTCGCCGAGGACCGCAACGGAGATCTCCTCGTCGTCGAGGACCTGGCGCAGGTCGCACGTCCCGTGGCTGACCTTCAGCTCCTCGGCGACCTGGAGGCTCGTCTTGAGGCCGATGGCGACGTCGTTGGTCACGTTGCTGCCGCCCACCGGCAGGACCCGGGTGTGGAACGGCGAGCCGTCCTGGAACAGCGCGAGATCGATGGTCCCGGCGCCGATGTCCGCGACCGCGACGCCCAGTTCCTTCTCCGTGTCGGACAGCACGGCCTCGGCGGACGCCAGCGAGTCCGCGACGAGTTCGTCGATCTTGACGCCGGCCGCCCCGACGCACTTGGTCAGGTTCTGGACCGCGGTGGCGGACGCGGTGACGATGTGGGTCTCGACCTCGAGGCGCAGGGCGCTCATGCCGAGCGGGTCCTTGACGCCCTCCTGGCCATCGACGGTGAAGCCGCGCCGCTCGACGTGGAGGACTTCGCGGTTCGACGGGATCGAGACCGCCCTGGCGACGTCGATCGCCCGGTTGATGTCCTCGCGGGTGACCTCGCGATGGTGGGCGGTCACCGCGACCTGGCCGGACGAGTTGAGACTCTCGACATGCTGACCGCCGACGCCCACGAAGGCGCGGTCGATCTTCCAGCCGGACAGGCGCTCGGCGCGCTCGACCGCGTCCGCGATGGATCGGACGGTCTGGTCGATATTGATGACCACGCCCTTCTTGAGCCCGGAGGCCGGCACCGTGCCGTGGCCCATGATCGTCAGTCGCCCGTCGCGGCTGACCTCGCCCATGAGGGCGCAGACCTTGCTCGTGCCGACGTCGATGCCGACGAGGACCGCTTCTCGTTCCACCGGCTGTCTTGCTCCGTTCCGTGCTGGCTCTTAGAGGAAGTGACGCCGGATGAGCGCCACGTTGTTGAAGATCCGAAGACCGAAGGTGATCAGTGCGACGAGATACAGGTCCAGGCCGAGTCGATCCCCGATGAACGTGAGCAGGACCGCCGTGATGGCATTGACCAGGAACCCGCTGATGAAGATGCGATTGTCGTAGACCCCGTCCAACTCGGCACGGACCGCCCCGAGGACGGAGTCGAGCGCCGCCAGGATGGCGACGGCCGAGTATCGACTGAGCTCGAAGCTGACGTTGACATCGAGGACAAGGCCCGCCAGGACCCCGACGAGGAGTCCGAGCAGGGGAAGCAGCACGCCGACGTCACCCTCGCTCCAACAGGTTTTGGCAAGGCTACCCGACCACGCGCGGGCGCGGCAACCCGACGCGCAGGGGCGTCGGTGGGTCGCGCGATCCGGACGGCCATCGTCACGGTGACGGGCTCGCCGATGGGGTCGGCACCGGGACGTACGTGCCGTCGGTATCGGACGCGAGGATGACCCGGTCCACGGTCGATTCGCGGCCGTACAGGAGGCTCTTGAGGAGCCGGACCTGGCCCGGGATGAGCTCCGGCGTCCGCAGGCTGGCCGTGTAATAGCCGAAGACCGCCGTCCAGCTCGCCGGCCGGGTCCGGATCGTGAACCCGTTCTCGTCGGTCACCCAGACGACCAGCTGCTCCGCGCCGCTCCCGACGTCGGCCGGCACGAGCGAGGCGAGTCGGGTGGCCGCGTCGAGGTCCACGGTGTCCAGATGGGCGCCGATCGACAGGGCGGCGGACGACGCGCGGCGGTCCTCGACGACCGGCAGGCCGTTGCCCGCGTCGGCGGTCTCGTCGGTCAGCCGGGCGAAGAGCTCGCCGTCGGCCGCGGCCAGGTAGCGCCGCGCCCCGACCTTCCAGACCATGACGGCCGCTCGTTCCTTGATCGCGACCGCGAGGGTGTTCGGGAGTTGCACCGTCACGTGGGCCGAGGCGACCGTCCCGAGGTCGCGCAGGGCCGACTCGAGCGGTCCGGTCCTGAGCGTGAACAGATTGGCACCCTGGACGCCGGCGATGGCGGCCTGGATGTCGGCGGGATCGGTGAAGGTCGCGCCGGTCACCTCGGTGTGGGCCACCTGGAACGCGGACGACGAGCTGACCCCATAGATCGCACCGGCCGCCACGAGGACCGCCAGCGCAGCGCCCGCCCGGACTCGCGACAGGCCGGCCGACGATCGCCGGACCGAGCGCGACCGGCGACCCGGCACGGACGAGCGGCGAGCATTCGGACGGGAACTCATCGGGGCAGGTCGGCCGGCCGCAGGTGACCGCGCACCCGGGCGGCGTGCCGTTCGATGGCGAGATCGACGATCCGGATGCACACATCGGTGAAGGTGTGCCCGCCCTCGGCGGGGAGTGTCGGGAAGAGGCTGATCGGCGTGAAGCCCGGGATGGTGTTGATCTCGGACAGATAGATCGCGTCCCCGGCGACGAGGAAGTCGATCCGCGCGAATCCCTCCGCCCCGATCCCGCGGTAGGCGTCGCGGGCGATCTTGAGCATGACGGCACGCTGCTCCGGGGTGACCTCGGCGTGGGTCGAGGTCTCGGACAGGCCGGCCGTGTACTTCGCGGCATAGTCGTAGAACTCGTGGCCGGAGACGATCTCGCCCGGGCCGTACAGCTCGAGTCGCGCCGGGTCGTTGCCGATGACCGAGATCTCGAGGTCCCGCGCCCCCGGCAGGTACAGCTCGGCCAGGGCGACCGTGTCGTAACGGAATGCGAGATCGAGCGCCGGCGTCAGTTCGCCGATGTCGTGAACGAGGGTCATGCCCACGGAGCTGCCGAGCCGCGATGGTTTGATCATGAGGCGCGGATCGGCGGCGCCGGCCGCGAAGGCCGTCAGCTCGGAGCGGACGCCGGGTGCGTCGGCCGCCCAGCGCTCTGCCCGGATCTCGCGCCATTCGATGATGGGCAGGCCCAGGCCGCGGCACATCCGCTTGAAGAGCGCCTTGTCCATCCCAAGCGCAGAGGCCGCCACCCCGGATCCGGTGTAGGCGAGGTCCGCCGACTCGAGCAGGGCCTGGACGGTCCCATCCTCGCCCCATGGTCCGTGGAGGGCGACCACGATGACCGGCGAGGGTCGTGCCGCCGCGAGCCGGTCGATGGCCTCGCCGGCCGCAAACGGTCCGGCGGCGCCCAGCGTGGCGGGGTCGTCGTAGCCCGGCTGCGGTCGTCCATCGCGGCGATGGCCGTCGGGTAGCCACCACCAGCGGCCGTCGAGGTCGATCAGGACCTGGGTGACCGGGAAGCCGGCACCGGCCAGGGCGTCCGCGATGGCTGTACCCGACACGATCGAGACGTCGTGTTCCGCGGATGGGCCGCCCAGCAGGACGACGATCGGCGGCCGTTCGCCGCCGCTGGTGCCGGTCATGCCGCGGCCTCCCAGCCGGACCAGTCGCCGAGCAGCTGGATCTCGAGTTCGAGGTCGACGCCGGCGGTCTCGAGGACGCGAGCGTGGACGAGGTCCACGAGGCGGCGGACGTCCGTGGCGGTCCCCTTCTGGTCGTTGACGATGAAGTTCGCGTGCTTCTCGGAGACGACGGCGCCCCCGATCCGGGTGCCCTTGAGGCCGGCCGCGTCGATCAACCGGCCGGCGGAGTCGCCGGACGGATTGCGGAACACGCTGCCGGCCGACGGCAGACCGAGCGGCTGGTGTGCCTGGCGCCAGTGGCGGATCTCGTCGAGGCGTGCCTTGATCGTATCCGCATCGGCCGAAACGAGCCCGAACGTGGCTTCCACGACGAGTTCCGCGGCGCCGTCCGGGTCGCCGTGCTTGAACCGGCTGTCGCGGTAGGCGAAGGCCAGCTCGGCCGCCGGAAGCACCGCCTCCGTCCCGTCCGCGAGCAGGACGCGCACCGAGCGCAGCACGGCCGCCATCTCGGAGTCGTGGGCCCCCGCGTTGGCCCAGACCGCGCCACCCACGGAGCCCGGGATCGCAAGGCCGAACTCCAGGCCCGACAGCCCGGCCTTCTGGGTCTCGGTGGCGGCCCGGGCCATCGGCACGCCCGCGTCGGCGATATAAGTGTCGTCCACGACCTTCGAGCCCTCGGCGCGATCCTGGATGACCAGGCCACGCACCCCAGCGTCCGAGATGACCACGTCGCTCCCCCGTCCAAGGACGAGGTGCGGCAGGCCGCGACTCCGGGCGAACCGGACGATCGCCTTCAGTTCGAAGGCGTTGTGGACGCTGGCGAAGAGGTCCGCCGGACCGCCCACGCGCATCGTCGTGAACCGCGCGAGCGGTTCGTCGCGCGAGGTCTTGACCCCGATCCGGCGCTGGATGTCGGTCCCGGTGCCGATGGCGTCGAAGGCGGCGATCACGCGGCCCGCCCGCTCGAGCGACGCTCGATGACCGCCGGGTCGGGCAGGGGCTCGCGCCGGGCCGCGGCCAGGACGACATCCGTGACGGCCTCGGCGGCACCTGGGCGACCCAGCGAGCGCGCCGCGGCGGACATCGCCAGGTGCCGGACCGGATCGTCGAGCAGGGTGGCGGCCTCCAGCAGTGCGTCGGCGTCGAAGTCCGCGTCGTCCACGAGCCGGGCCGCTCCGGCGTCGGCGAGCACCTTGGCGTTGGCCCGCTGGTGGCCGCCGGCGTGCGGGTACGGGACGACGATCATCGGCAACCCGAGCGCCGTGACCTCGGCGAGGGTCGAGGATCCGGCTCGCCCGACGACCAGGTCGGCGGCGGCCAGGGCCGCAAGCATCTCGTCGCGCAGGAACGGGTACGGCCGGTAGCGGCTGCGCAGGCCCTCTGGGAGCGCCTCGCGCTCGGCAAGGGCGGCCGCGTAGCCCTCCTCTCCCGCGACATGGACGACGGTGGCCCGCTCGACGAGCCTGGCCAGCGCGCCAGAGACCGCGGTGTTGAGGCGACGGACCGCCTGCGAGCCCCCGAACACGAGCAGGACCCGCTCCGAGGCGGGGATGTCCATCCGTCGCCGGGCCGCCTCGCGGTCCACCTCGCGAGTATCGCGGATCGGTGTGCCGGTCAGGTAGCACGGCCGGCCCGGAGCGGCAGCGGCGAGGGCCGTGCACGTCGCCTCGAACGAGACCGCCAGCGCGGCCGCCAGGCGGGCAGTGGCGCGGACGGCGCGGCCCGGGATGACGTTGCCGTCCCACATGACGACCGGGATCCGCAGCGGGGCCGCCGCCATCAGGACGGGCACGGCCATGTAGCCGCCGGTCGTGAAGACCGCGGCGGGTCGCTGGGCGGCGAGGATCGCGGTCGCCTGCGGCACCGACAGGCCAAGGCGGATCGGGTCGGTCACGGCATGGACGTCGAGCTCGGTCGTGCGCAGCGAGCGCAGCGCCAGGCGCTGGAAGTCGATGCCGGTCGGCGGGATCAGCGTGGCTTCGAGGCCGCGATGGCCACCGAGCCAGCCGAGCTCAGGCGCGTCCGGACGGGCGCGAAGCGACCTTGCCACGGCGAGAGCCGGGTAGATGTGTCCGCCCGTCCCTCCGCCCGCGATCAGGATCCGCATCGTTGTTCCATGTGCCCTTCTCCACGGTCTCGCGCGAGATCGAAAGCAGGATCCCGATCGCCGCGAAGCTGATGATGAGCGATGAGCCGCCGGCGCTGATGAACGGCAGGGTGATGCCGGTGATCGGGAAGAGCGTCACGACCACCCCGATATTGATGATCGCCTGGATGCAGATCCACGCGGTGATCCCGGCGGCGAGCAGAGCCCCGAAGGTGTCCGGCGCCGCGAGCGCGATGCGCACGCCCGAGTAGGCGAGGACCGCGAACAGGCCGATGACGACGAGCCCTCCGATGAACCCGAACTCCTGGCCGATCTCGGCGAAGATGAAGTCGTTGAAGGCGTTCGGGACCGCGACCCGACTCTCGCCCAGCCCCGTCCCAAGCAACCCGCCGACGCCGAGAGCCAGGAGGCCCTGGACCGTGTGGTAGCCGGCCCCGAGCGGATCGGACCAGGGATCCAGCCAGACCCGGACGCGGTCCATCTGGTAGCCGCGCATGAAGACCGCCGCGGCGGCCAGCGTGGTCGACAGCAGGACGCCGAGATGGATCATGTTCGCGCCGGCGATGAAGAACATCGTGATGGCGGTCAGGCCGATGACGCCGGCCGTGCCCAGGTCCGGCTCGATGAAGACGAGGCCGGCGATCGGGGCCACGATGATGAGGAACGGCACGGTGCCGGACCAGAACCCGCCGATGCGCGTCCCCCGCTTCGCGAACCAGTGGGCCAGGTAGACGATCAGGGCGAGCTTGGCGAATTCGGCGGGGTGGACCGCCGGCAGCGGTCCGAGCTTGAGCCAGCGGGTCGCGCCGGCGACCTCGATGCTGAGCGAGGGCACGAACAGGAGCGCGAGTGCGCCGATGGCGATGACGTACATCGGGACGGACGCGAGGCGCAGGTAGCGGTAGTCGATGCGCATCACCGCGAGCATCGCCCCGATGCCGAGCACCGCCCACAGGATCTGCGGACCGACCGTCGCGAACGTGTCGTCCTCGGCGAGGTAGCCCTTGAGGGCGGACGACGAGTAGACCATCAGGATGCCGATCGCGGACAGCGCCACGACGACCACCAGGATCACGTAGTCCGCGTCGTGGCGTTCGCGCCGGACGGCCCCGCTCCGGCTGCGCACCGGTGTGCGGTTGGCCGGGCCGATGGCCTTGGTCGTCGGCAGGTCGGCCTCGTTGGCGCGACCCCAGCGCGGGATCGGTGGGGACAGGTTCATCGGTCACTCCCCTGCGATCGAGCGGCCAGGGCGGCCACGGCGGCGATGAACGCGCGTCCGCGCGCGGCGTAGTCCACGAACATGTCGAAGCTGGCCGCGGCCGGGCTGAGCAGCACGGTCGCCGGCCCGGCCGCAGGACCTGCGGCACGCAGGGCCTCGCGGGCCAGCGCATCGGCGCGGGTCACCGCCGCGTCCATCGTCTCGGCCCGCTCCGTGCGGGCGAGACCCGCGCCACGGAAGCGCCGCTCGAGGTCCGGCCCGCTCTCCCCGATGAGGACGGCACCGGCCGCACGCTCCGCGACGACCGTCGCGAGTTCGTCCAGGTCGACGCCCTTGTCGCGACCGCCGGCGATCAGGACGATCGGTGCGGGGAAGGCGCGCAGGGCGGCGATGACCGCGTCCGGCTGGGTCCCCTGCGAGTCGTTCACGAAGCGGACGCCTTCGATCAGGGCGACGGACTGGAGTCGGTGCTCGACGCCGGGAAACCCGGCGGCCGCCTCGCGGATCGCATCCGGTGCGACGCCGAACAGGAGTGCGACGGCCACCGCGGCGAGGGCATTCGAGACGTTGTGGTCGCCGGGGATGGCGAGCTCGCCCACGGGCATGATCCGGCCGCCCGGTCCGGTCGCCGCGACGCCACCACCGGCCAGCGGCAGCCGCGGGACGCCTGCCGCGACGATCCCGCCATCCACGACCCCCACGCCACCCGGCATGGGGCGGTCGCGCTGGTAGAAGACGGGCGCGCCGGGTGCGAGATCGGCGAATCCGGCCACGACCGGGTCCTCGGCGTTGAGGACGAGCGCGCCGTCCGGATCCACCAGTTCGGCCAGGCGGCGCTTCGCGCGCCGGTAGCCTTCCAGCGAGCCGTGGCGATCCAGGTGATCCGATGTCACGTTCGTGTAAGCCGCGACGGTCGTCCCGCGCGACAGCGTCGGCAGCTGCAACTCCGACAGCTCGTAGACCACGCGGTGCGATGGGGTGAGCTCGGGCAGCCGCTCCACGATCGGGATCCCGATGTTGCCACCCAGGACGACGGGATGGGACGGATCCGCAGCGAGCAGTGTCGCCGTCAGGGCGGAGGTCGTCGTCTTGCCCTTCGTCCCGGTGAGGCCGATCGTCGGGGCGATACACAGGCGCAGGAAGAGGTCGGGTTCGGAGACGAGCGCCGGGACGGCCACGTCACCGGCAGCGCGGGCCGCCACCAGCCCCTGGAGGGCCGACCGCAGTCGCGGTTCGGTCGTCGGGAAGTCCGGATTGATCGACGGCGAGGTCGTCACGAGGGCCGCATCGACCCAGGTCGTCGCGGGATCCACGTCCGGGCCGAGCCGGAGGGTGACGGGCCGGCCGTCGAGCCGAGTGATCGCATCGGTCAGGTCCTCGGCCGGCCGGCCGTCGTAGATCGTCACGCGCGCGCCGGCGTCGATGAGGAACCGGGCGAGGGCGATGCCGCTGCGGGCGAATCCGAGGACCGTCACGTCGCGACCGCGGAGCGCCCCGGACCGGACGGCATCCATCGTCAGGGCATCCGGATCGATCGTCGACGGAGAAGTCATCGTCGTCACTTCAGCCGATCCAGCGACGCGAGGAAGAGCGTCACCCCGAGCAAGGCCGCCAGGATCCCGATGATCCAGAAGCGGACGGTGATCTTCTCCTCGTCCCAGCCGGCGAGTTCGAAGTGACCGTGGATCGGCGTGAACCGGAAGAGCCGCTTGCCGCCGGTGGCCCGGAAGTAGACCCGCTGGATGATGACCGACCCGGTCTCGACCACGAAGATGATCCCGATCAGGGGCAGGACCAGGATCTGGCCGGTGATGAGCGCGGTCACGGCCAGGGTGGCGCCCATCGCCAGCGAGCCGGAGTCGCCGATGAAGATCTGGGCCGGATGGACGTTGAACCACAGGAAACCCAGCAAGGCGCCGATGATGATGGCGCACAGGATGCCCAGGTTCTCCTGGTTCGGGACATTCAGCAGCGCGATCAACATGTAGGCGACGAACGCGATCGCCACCGTCCCGCCGGCCAGGCCGTCCAGGCCGTCGGTGATGTTGACCCCGTTCGCGGCCGCGATGATGGCGAACGCCGCGAAGAAGATGTAGACCATCGGGTTGATGGCCACCGCGCCCACGAACGGAACGGCGATGGCCGTGATGGCGTACGTGGACTGGATCTGGTAGGCCGCGACGATCGCGACGACCGTGAGCCAGATCATCTTCTGGCGGGCGCTGATGCCCTCCCCGGTCTTGGCGTTGAGGTAGTCGTCGAAGGCCCCGAGCAGACCGACGCTCGCGAGCGTCACGAGCGGTGCGAACGTCGCGGCATCCGGCCGATACAGGAAGAGGTAGATCCCCAGCACCACCGCGACGATGAGCAGACCACCCATCGTCGGCGTGCCTTCCTTGATGTAGTGGCTCTGGGGCTCTTCGACCCGGATCTGCTTGCGGAACCCGAGGACGCCCAGCAGGCGGATGTACGGCGTCATGAGGATGACCGTGATGGCGAATGCCAGCAGCAGGCCCTGGATGAGCTCGACGGTCACGAGCGCGGTCCGAGTTCGGCCCGCAGCGACTGGACGAGCAGGTCGAGGGCGACGCCGCGCGAGGCCTTGACCAGGACGACATCGCCGTCGCGGAGGCGCGAGCGCAAGTGGTCGAGGGCGGCTTCGGCATCCGGGACGGTCGCCACGCGCGAGGCGTCAAGACCGCCCAGCAGCGCTCCCTCGGCGATGCCGGACGCACCGTCGCCGACGACGACGAGCCGGTCCACGACCGCCGCGACGGCCTCGCCCACGGCGAGGTGGCCATCCTCGTGGCTCTCGCCCAGTTCCAGCATCTCGCCGAGGACGGCGATGCGGCGACCGGGCAGGTCGGCCAGGACGTCGAGCGCGGCCAGCACGGAGCCGGGTGAGGCGTTGTAGCTGTCGTCGACGAGCGTGACGGCACCGGCGCGGACCACCTGGACGCGATGCGGGGCGGACCAGCCGTCGTGCAACCCGGCCGCGATGTCGGCGAGATCCATCCCCGCCGCGATGCCGGCGGCGGCACCCGCAAGCGCGTTGTGGACCGAGAGGCGCCCGAGCGCCGGGATGGCGACCGGCACCGACCCGCGCGGGGTCCGAAGGGTGAACGCCATGCCGTCGAAGCCGGCCGAGCGGGTGTCCACGGCACGGACATCGGCC
>Ga0302322_100006913_pt1 | contig 10098 bp, 13 predicted proteins | sample Fen_T0_2_FD_203757 | JGI IMG/M metagenome (GOLD analysis project Ga0302322, IMG submission 203757) | Peat permafrost microbial communities from Stordalen Mire near Abisko, Sweden - Fen_T0_2 | ecosystem: Environmental > Terrestrial > Soil > Wetlands > Permafrost | place: Sweden: Abisko... | reverse complement strand
CTACGGCCCGGCCATCCGCCGCGCGGACCTGATTGCCCTGGCCACCGAGCGGCGCGACCTGATGCACCCCAGCGGGCCCGAGTGGGCCAGCCTGCGCGGCGTAGAGCCGCTGGCCCACATCAACCTGCGCGACCGGGATGCCTTCACCTGGCAGGACTGGCGCACAGCCTTCATTGACCGCTACGAAGAGCTGGAGTTTGCCCGCGCCGAACTCTACCGCTCATCTTGAGCGAAAGGCCAACGCAAGTGGCCATCACCGATCCTCAACCCGCCGGCCAAGCCGGCACATCCCCGGAGCGCACCCATGAAGCTCAGCGACCTGCCGGCCATCGGCCAGCCCCTCGAAGCCGGCCTATTTGCCGGCCTCACCACCACACCCGACGGCACCCACCACGCCGTGGTGCTGCTGCCCGACAAGCCGGCCGAGGACGTGACCTGGCAACAGGCCATGGACTGGGCGGAAAAGCTCTCTGCCCAGCTGCCACCGCGCCCCGTCAGCGCCCTGCTGTTTGCAAACGCCAAGGGCCAGTTCGAGGAGCGCTGGCACTGGACCAGCGAAGCCTTTGACGGCTCGTTCGCCTGGAATCAGAACTTCTACCACGGCACCCAGGACGGCTACCACAAGAGCTATGAGGGTCGAGCCCGAGCCGTCCGCTTGATTCAGCTCACTGCTTGATCCTTTGATCCTTTCAACCCAACCACCGCAACATCATGACCACGACCATCGAGCAAAGCACCCCTGCCGCCACGCTGCTGCTGATCGGCGAAGCACAAATCCAGCTGCAGCCGGGCGAGCACTACGCCGGCCTGGTGCTGGCCGCCGACGGCACCGTCAGCCATCACCTCGTGCTGCTGCCCGACCAGGCCGACAACGTCAGCTGGCAGGACGCCCAGGCCTGGGCCACCAGCATCGGCGGCGAGCTGCCCACGCGGCAGGAACAGGCCCTCCTGTACGCCAACCTCAAGGGCAAGTTCGAGCCCCGCTGGTACTGGTCCAGCGAGACCCACGAGGAAGACGGCTCGTACGCCTGGCTTCAGTACTTCAACTTCGGCGACCAGCTCGGCAACCACAAGAGCTATGAGGGTCGAGCCCGAGCCGTCCGCAGATTCATCGCTTGATCCTTCAATCCCTTTGACCTGAGCCACCACACCATGGCCCTGCACACCGATCTGCCCATCTACCGCACAGGCGTCCAGCTGCTCACGCTGGCCGTCAAGGTGCAGCAGCAGATGCCACGCGGCGTCAAGCGGTCGCTGGGCGACAAGATCAGCGCCCACTGCATCGAGATGCTGGACCTGATGGCCCTGGCCAACGCCACCAAACACGGCGAGCGAGCGGACTACATCCGCACGCTGATGCGCCACCTGCGCGCTGTAACCGTGCTGCTGCGCGTCAGCCATGACAGCCGATACGTCTCCCACACCCTGTGGGCCGATTCGGTGGCGCTGCTGGACAGCATCGGCAAGCAGGGCGGTGGCTGGCTCAAGTCCGCATCCAACAGGGCGCCTGCAGCATGACGGTCAAGGCCCTCACGCCCGAGCGCAATTTGAATCTGGTCGCGCCGCTGGCCCACAAGGCCACCGCCATGCACACCCCGGAGACCGCTGCCCGCGTGCAGGCCAGGCCCAGTGCAGTTACTGGGCTGATCGGCACCCGCCTTCGGCCCGGCGACGTAGATAGCGCGCACACGGCTCGTACGCCTGGAATCAGAACTTCAACAACGGCAACCAGAACAACAACCACAAGAGCTATGAGGGTCGAGCCCGAGCCGTCCGCAGATTCCAACCTGTTCCGCCAGCTGGTGGCCGCCTGGATCGACTGCCGGTGCACCAAGCGCAACAGCGCCAGTGCACTGGCATTCGAGACCCATCTGGAGCGCAACCTGTGCGACCTGCACGACGAGCTGACCAGCGGCCAGTACCAGCCTGGCCGCTCCATCTGCTTTGTCGTCACGCGGCCCAAGGCCCGTGAGGTATGGGCCGCACAGTTCCGCGATCGGGTGGTGCACCACCTGCTTCACAACCAGATCTCGCCTCGCTTCTACGCGTCGTTCACGGCCGACAGCTGCGCCTGCATCCCGGGCCGCGGCACGCTGTACGCCGCCCGCCGGCTTGAGCACCAGATCCGCAGCGTCACCCAGAACTGGGCGCACCCCGCGCACTACCTCAAGTGCGACCTGGCCAACTTCTTCGTGTCGATCGACAAAGGTGTGCTGCTGCGCCAGCTGGCCGCGCGCGTCACTGAGCCGTGGTGGCTGGCACTCACCACCACCGTGCTGATGCACGATCCGCGCGGCGATGTAGAGGTGCGCGGCCGCCATGAGCTGCTGCAGCGCGTGCCGCCGCACAAGAGCCTGTTCAACGCCCCTGCCGGCCACGGCCTGCCCATCGGCAACCTGTCATCCCAGTTCTTTGCCAACGTGCTGCTTGACGCGCTTGACCAGCGCGCCAAACACCAGCTCAAGGCCCCGCACTATGTGCGTTACGTGGATGATTTCATCCTCGTGCACCCGTCCACGCAATGGCTCAACGCGGTGCTGGCCGACGTGCGCCACTACCTGCCCAGCGCGCTGCACCTGCAGCTCAACCCCGCCAAGACCATCCTGCAGCCCGTGCACCGCGGCGTTGACTTTGTGGGCCATGTCATCAAACCCTGGTGCCGCCGCACCAGGCCCAAGACGGTGGCCACCGCCATCAGCCGGCTGCAGGCCATGCCAAAGGCAGATCTGCACCAAGCCGCCAACAGCTACTTCGGCCTGCTGCGCCAGGCCACCGCCAGCCACGTTGACCGGGCGCGCCTGGCCAACACCCTGCGCCGCCGTGGCAAGGCCGTGAGCGCAGACCTCACCAAGACCTACCGGAGCTACCCGTGATCACCACCACCCATCACATTGCGGCCAGCGTCCTGGCCAATCCACCCCAGGCCTGTCGGCCGCTGGAAGGCGCGCTGCGCATCCCCGTGGCGCTGATCGCAGCCTGTCCACTCAACCCCCGCAAGCGATGGAAGCCGGCCAAGGTGGCCGAGATGGCCCAAGACCTCAAGGCCAACCAGCAGATCCACCCCATCCGTGTGCGGCCCAACCCCCAGCACACCCCCACCAATGGCCGTCCACCGTATGAAATCGTGGTCGGCGAAACGCGCTGGCGCGCCGCACCTGAGGCCGGCCTGGTCTACCTTGACGCCATCGTGGCCGACTGCACCGACCAGCAGTTGATTGAGATGGCGCTGGCAGAGAACACCAAGCGCCAAGACCTGCACCCACTGGAAGAGGCCGATGGATTTGACGCCTTGCTGCGCAAGCCCGACGGTCTGCAGGGCTACGCCAGCGTGCCCGAGCTTGCTACTGCCGTGGGCGCCAGCCCCAGCTACGTGTACCAACGCCTCAAGCTGCGTGCGCTGTGTGCAGCCGGCCGCGAGGCGTTCCTGGCCGGCACCATTGACGCCAGCGTGGCGCTGCTGATTGCCCGCATGCCCAGCGCCGAGCAACAGGCCGAGGCCACCGCCCGGATCCTGCAGGGCTTTGGTGGCGAGGCGTACAGCTTTCGCGCCGCGGCCGAGTACCTGAAGCAGAACTTCATGCTCAGCCTGGGCCGCGCCCGGTTCGACATCACCGCCGACTACAAGGTGGCCCCGGCCTGCGGCACCTGTACCAAGCGCAGCGGCGCCGCGCCAGACCTGTTTGCCGACGTGACCGGCGGCGACATGTGCCAGGACGCCCGCTGCTACCAGGCCAAGGGGGCCGAGGCCCACACCCAGCTTCTGGACACCGCCCGAGCCGAGGGCCACCAGGTGCTGCAGGGCGCCCAGGCCCGCGCCGTGCTGCCCATGCCCAGTGGCACGCCAGCCAGCGGCTACCTGCGCATGACCGAGCCGTGCCCCGAGCTGACAGACAGCCGCCGCACGCTGGCCGAGCTGCTGCCCAGTGCCACCATCGTGCTGGTGGAGCACCCGCAGGCCGAGGGCACTGTGGTGCAGCTGATCACCACCGCCGCAGCCAAGAAGGGGCTCAAGGCCAGGGGCCTGCTGCGCGAGCAAACCCAGGGTTCGCCACCCAAGAAGGCTGCGCCCACGGGCACGGCCACCGCTGGCCCGGACAAGGGCTCGGCGCCATCGGGCGCCGCCGATCCTTCCCCCCGCTCGGGGGCAGGGGGAGCGGGGGCGCAGGAAGAGGCAAAGAAGCCCAAGCCGCTGACCGAAGCGCAGAAGCGCAAGGCCGAGGAAGACCGGCTGCGCGCCCTGCACTGGCTGACGCTGGAGCGGTTTGCACAGCTGCTGCTGGTGAACATCAGCGACCGACTGCGCACCGTGCCTGAGCTGCCCCTGCTGGTGCTGCGGCTTACCTGCAGCTGGCTGGCGGCCGATCTCACTGCAGAGGCCTACACAGCCGTGCACCGCGTGATGGGCTGGCAGGCGCCCGAGGGCAAGCGCTGGGGCGCGCAAGACGAAGCGATGAACGCGCGCATCAGCACGCTGGACGGCCGCGCCCTGGGCGAGCTGCTGGCCGTGCTGCTGTGCGCAGAGGACTGCACCGATACCCGCACCATCGATGAGCTGCTGGCGCGCAACAGCCACGCCACGCAGCTGGCCAACGCACTGCGCGTAGACCTGACGGCCGTGATGCGCGAGGCCAAGGCCGGCGCCGAGCGCGAGCAACAGGGCGAGGCCGAGCCCAAGAGTGTGGCCGGCCCTACCGGCCAAGCGCTGGACCCCACAACCGCCTTCATCCAGCAGCACGGCACCGCCCACGGCGGTGCCGCCACCACCGAGGCCGACAACGGCCACCACAACGATCAGACCGACGAAGGAGCAAGCGATGCAGACGACTGAGCCCACCACCAACCTCACCGAGGCGCCCACGCCCGGCACCGGCCAGGTGGCCAAGCAGTGGGCCATCATCGAGCTGATGGGCCATGCCCGCATTGCCGGCGCTGTCAGCCAGCAAGTGTTTGGCGGCGCCAACCTGGTGCGCGTGGACGTGCCGGCCGTGCACCGCACTGACACCACCTGGCGCAATGGTGGTGACGCCGTCATCAGCCGCGTGATCCCGGCGCACAGCCGCAGCTTTGGCGCTGCCGCCATCTACAGCATCAACTGGTGCGACGAGTTGGCCGCCGCAGCCACCAGCATCCAGCACGAGCCCATCAGCCCCTACAGCCTGAAGGCCGCTCTGGCATCCCTGCCCGACCACGAGCAGCACCGCCTGCTGGCCCTGACGGCCGGCGCCACCAGCACCGCCGGGGGCGACGATGACCACCAGTTCTAAGCTGCCGCCGCTGGTGATCTATCACCACAACTGCGCGGACGGATTCAGCGCCGCCTGGTGCTTCCATCACCGCGCAAAGACCCAGGCCGTGGGCCTGTACCCCGAGTTTTTGGGTGGACGCTACGGCTACCAGCCGCCTGACGTGACCGGCCGCCACGTGTACCTGGTGGACTTCAGCTACAAGCGCCCGGTGGTGGAAGCCATGCTGGTCCAGGCACTGAGCGTGACGCTGATCGACCACCACAAAACTGCGCTGGAGGATCTGGCCGGCCTGCCTGGCCTGATCACCTACACCGACCTGGAGCGCAGCGGCGCCACCCTGGCGTGGGACTACCTGTTCCCCGGCGAGCCCCGCCCACTGCTGCTGGGCCACATCGAAGACCGCGATCTGTGGCGCTTCAAGCTGCCCCACACGCGCGAGATCCAGGCCAGCGTGTTCAGCATGGACTACACGTTTGAGACCTGGGACCGCCTGATGGCCGCTGACCCACATGACCTGGTGGTGATGACGGCCCAGGGCGCCGCGATCGAGCGCAAGCACCGCAAGGACGTGGCCGAGCTGGTGCGCACCTGCCAGCGCCGGCTCACCATCGCCGGCCACGACGTGCCGGCGGCCAGCCTGCCCCACACCATGGCCAGCGATGCTGGCGCGCTGATGGCCCAGGGCGAGCCCTTTGCAGCCGTGTACTGGGACACCGCCGAGCACCGCCAGTTCAGCCTGCGCAGCCGCGGCGATGGCGGCCTGGACGTGGCCACGATCTGCGAGGGCTTTGGCGGTGGCGGCCACCGCAACGCTGCAGGCTTTCGCGTCACGCGCGATCACGAGCTGGCGAGGGCATGATGAACCACGACATCACCATGACCCGCACCACCGCCATCGAGCTGGTGCGCTACCACGCCCGCGCCCGGCACGATCACGGCCTGCAGGCCCCGCAGGTGCCCGCGCCGGCCGTCATCGATGCCGTGGTGGATGCGCACGCCCAGGGCGTGCTGTCGGCCCAGCGCGCAGCAGGCGCGGCAGCAGACGATCTGGTCAGCTCTGACCAGCTGCTGGACGAGTTGGCGGCCCTGGCCAACCACTGGGAGCGCAACCGCAGCCGCGACCACACGCCGCGCATGATCCGCGGCGCCATGCTGCACCTGATGCGCCAGACCCTGGCCACGGTGCCGGTCGTCACAGCCGATCCCGTCACCAGCGAGTCTCTGCATCGTGACGCTGCGCAGCTGATCACCCGAGCCCACACCGCCGGGCTGGCCGTCACCATCGAGACGGTACCCCAGAAGCCACTGGCCATGGGCAACTACGGCTTCCAGGCGGAAGTGCGACAGCGCAAGGCCACAACCCTCTCCGTCGACACTCGCCCCGCAGACGACTGGCAGCAGGCGACGCAGGCCTGCATGAATGCGATTGCAGCCATCAGGCGCGCTGTCGGCAAGCCCGATGGGCTCATGGATGAGCTGATTGCGCACTGCGAGGGACTCACCGCCGCCGCCAAAGCCAAGGCCATCTCGCGCGGCACTGAGGTCTGAGCAATGGCCGCCGAAACCAACATCGAGTGGTGCGACAGCACATTCAACCCCTGGATCGGCTGCACCCGCGTGAGCCCGGCATGCGACGACTGCTATGCAGCCCGCAGTACCCCGGCGCGCACCCTGGGCGTGAGCTGGGGTGCCGGCCAGCCGCGCCACCGCACCAGCGCCAGCAACTGGGAGCTGCCCAAGCGCTGGCAGCGCGAGGCTGCGGCTTTCCAGGCCCAGCACGGCCGGCGCCGCCGGGTGTTCTGCGCCAGCTTGGCCGACGTGTTCGACAACGAAGTGCCCGATGCGTGGCGCATGGACCTGTTCAAGGTCATCGCCGACACGCCCGATCTTGACTGGCTACTGCTCACGAAGCGCATCGGCAACGTGCCCAAGCACCTGCAGAACGACGGGCTGGCCTTCGACATCATCGGCCGCAACGTGTGGCTTGGCATCACGGTGGTGAACCAAGCCGAGGTGGACCGCGACGTGCCCAAGCTGCTGCGGGTACCAGCCGCGGTGCGGTTCTTGAGCGTGGAGCCGATGCTGGGGCCGATCAGCTTTGAAGGCCTGTTCGCAAGCGACCGGGTCAACGACGGCACCAACACGCTGGAGGCGCTGGACTGGGTGATCTGCGGCGGCGAGAGCGGCACCAAAGCTAGGCCAATGCATCCCGACTGGGCCCGCAGCTTGCGCGACCAGTGCGCCGCGGCTGGCGTGCCGTTCCTGTTCAAGCAGCACGGCGAGTGGTTGCCGACGACCTTTTGCGACGACGAAGCGGCCATGCTGCCGGTGAAGCGGACGGTCTACATCTACCCAGACGGACACTACGTCCCGCTGGGCGAGTCGATCAACTTCTTTACCGGTGTCGAAGAAACCGCCTGGGTCGGCAAGAAGGCCGCGGGCCGCCTTCTGGACGGCCGCACGCACGATGGATTCCCGGAGGCCCGGCCATGACCGAACCGAAGAAGCCCGCCACCCCCGCCGAGGCCGAAGAACTGGCGAAGAAGGCCGTCGGCAACTACCTGACGGCGTGCCGCCTGGCCAGCGCTGACCCGGTTGCGATGGGGAACTACTTGATGAAGCTCGCCAGCGTCACCGGCTGCATGATGGCAAACGCCGAGGGCGCCGACACCGCCTTCGACCGCCTGCTGGGCACCGCGCAGTTCGTGCTCAAGACCATGCCGAAGAAGCCGGCGACGCTGAGGCCGATCCAGTGATCGACCCTACCAAAGACCACAGCCGCACCACCCCGCAGGGCCGCGCCATGGGCAAGAGCGCGGCGCGGCTGGCCGAGCTGGGCCGCGCTCGCCTGGTTGCCCTGGGCCTGGGCGCCGTCAACGCGCCGGGCCTGCGTGATGACATGTGCAAGAGCTGCGCGTGCCGGCCGGGCACCGTGCCTAACGGCTGCCTGCAGACCCAGCTGGACCTGCTGAAGGCCGCCAGCGATGGCCGACCATTCCTCTGCCACTCGCCCAGGGACGGCAGGATCTGCGCCGGCTGGGCCAGCGTGCGGGCGCAACTGGGCATCACGCCGCTGCCCGCGGCGGTGGTGGGGCTGCTGGCCCGGCATGAGTATTCGACGCCAGACACGGAGGGCAAAGCGCCATGACCGACGACCTGACCCCCGACGAGCTGGCCGAGATCACCGGCAAAAAGCGCGCAGCATCGCAGGCCATCGCCTTGGCCAAGATGGGCGTACCCTTCGTGTTCCTGGGCCGCGCCGTGAAGGTCTCGCGCCAGGTCGCCCAGGCGCATGATCTGGCGCCTGAGCCTGCGCGCCCCGCGTCGGGCGGCGTCAACTTCGCCCTGGTGCGCTGACCCATGCCCAAGCAGTCCAAGTACCCCAAGCTGCGCGTTTCGGTCAAGCGCGGCAAGGCCGGCCAGGTCTGGACCAGCTGGTGGTACGACATGCGCGGCACCGGCAAGCCCGACATCCCCCTGGGCAACGACCGTGACAAAGCGCTGGCGCGCTGGGCCGAAATCCACCTCGACGCGCCACGCATCGCCGGCACGTTGGAAGAGGCTTTCCGCGGCTGGGAAGAGCGCGGCCTGAAGGTTCGCCCCAACGGCGTGCCGCGCAGCGCCGAGACGATCAGCGGCTACCTCAAGTGCCTGCGCGCCCTGCGCGGACCGTTCGGCGGCGCCAGGTGGGAAGAGATCCAGATGCCAACGCTGGCCCACTACATCGCCACACGCAGCGCCAAGGGCCGCGCCAAGCAGGAAATGCAGTTGCTGTCGGTGATCTGGGGCTGGGCGCGCCTGGAGGGCCTCACACGCCTGCCGTGGCCGGCCGTGGACATGCAACGCAGCGGATGGAAGGGGCCGACCGGCACGCGCCAGATCGACGTCGAGGATGAGGCCTTTGCGGCGCTGCACAAACACGCTGACCAGACGCTGCGCGATGCGCTGGACATCGCCACGGCCACCGGCCTGCGCGTGATGGACGTGCTGGGCCTGCGGCTGTCGGACGTGCGCGGCGGCGCCCTGGTGGTCAAGACCGGTAAGACCGGCAAGCGCGCGGAATTCGACCTGGCGGCGTCTGCCGTGCTGTTGCCGATCATCGAACGGCGCAAGGCGAACAAGACGCCCGAGCATGTGTTCCTGCTGGCCGCCGGCCGCCGGCCCGTCACGTACCGGATGCTGGCCGACCGGTTCGTGCGGGCGCGCGCTGCGGCAGCCCAGGAGTGCCCGGCCGTGGCCGACTTGTGGCTGCGCGACATGCGCAAGCGCGCCGGCCAGTTGGCGGGCGGCCTGGCCGAGGCATCCACCCTGCTGCAGCACAGCAGCCTGAGCGTGACCCGGCAGCACTACGTGCAGGGCGAGCGCATCAAGCCGGTGCGGTAAAAGCCGCTCCCGCATCGACGGCGCCCTACTGGGTAGGTTGACCTCAAAAACGCATGTCGGATGCGGGAGCAATCGGGCTGCAGGCCGCGCCAGTGCTCAAAACGGCATGTGGTTAACAGCCCCCCGCGGGTTCGAATCCCGCTCTCTCCGCCAGGATACTGCCCCTGCAACGTGCACGACAGTGCAAACAACGTGCAGGGGCTTTTTCTTAAGTCGTTGATTTGACGGCAGTTTTTCCCCATCCGACACTGTGCACGGTGCAACACCGATGCAACAACGTGCACCACAACTCCGCGACTTGCTGGCGGACAAGGTGGCGGACAGGAAGGGGAAACGATGGCTACGAAGTGACCGGCGGCACGGCTGCACCTGCTCACGGTGCGCGAGATTCTGGCGGCCAAGGATGGCGACCACAGCGACGGCGGCGGGCTGCTGCTGCGCGTGCGCGGCGACTCGGCCAGCTGGGTGC
>Ga0302322_100006912_pt1 | contig 10100 bp, 12 predicted proteins | sample Fen_T0_2_FD_203757 | JGI IMG/M metagenome (GOLD analysis project Ga0302322, IMG submission 203757) | Peat permafrost microbial communities from Stordalen Mire near Abisko, Sweden - Fen_T0_2 | ecosystem: Environmental > Terrestrial > Soil > Wetlands > Permafrost | place: Sweden: Abisko... | reverse complement strand
AAGCGCCAAGGATAAATGCAATGGCTCATCAGGTTGCGAAAGGTTTCTTGCTCGCTGACGTAATCTCAGTCGAGATCACGCGTCTAGTGAGAAGACTGCACGAGAATTCATAATTCGCCTGACGAAGACGAGGAAGTTCTCACACTGGTCATACTGCATCATGAACCTGCCCAACCTGATCACGCTTTCGCGGATACCTACGATGTTTATCATCGTGGGGCTGATGTATTGTTCATGGTGGGGCGCGGCGACGCTAGCGTTTTGGTTGTTTATCGCGTCGGCAATCGGCGACTGGCTTGATGGTTACCTCGCGCGAAAAAGGAACATCGTTTCCAATTTTGGCAAGTTCATGGACGCGCTGACCGACAAGGTTTTTGTCGTAGGTATCATGGTCGCGTTTGTTGAACGTTTGGCCGCTCTATATCCCAAAGGTTATGGTTCGGTGATATTCCTCGTGATGGTACTGCTGACACTTTGCCGCGAATTCTTGATCGCTGGCATGCGCATGATCGCTGCGACCAAAGGCGTGGTTGTCGCGGCTGAGCGCGGTGGAAAAATCAAAACAGTGATGCAGTTCGTGGCAGTGGGATTTTTGCTTTTCGTGCCTGCAATGGAAAAAGATTGGGCGCGTTATCTGCCATTTGTGATCACGGACTATGCTGACATACTCTACAAGACGGGCTTGGGCGTGTTTATCATAGCCACGGCGTTAACGGTCAGCTCGGGAGTGAGCTACGCGTTGAAATATCGTCAGGTGTTTGACGATACTGCGAAATGAGATTGCGGCAGCCCATTTGGTCGCGGTTTTTGCCGACGAAAGTTGTGCTCTCCATTGCCCGCGTGGGGCCATGCGGCCGCATGCGCAAGGCTCCGGGCACCTGGGGTTCGCTCGCCGGGCTGCTGTACCAACTGCTCATCTTTCATTACCAACATCCGCTTACCGTTGTGGTGTTCAGCTTAATCGGAATTTGGTTCGCCATCGGAGTTTGTGGTGAGGCGGAGTTTCGTTTGGGCAAACGCGATCCAGGCGAAATCGTGCTCGATGAATTCGTAGTGATGCCGCTGTGCTTCATCGGCTGGACTCACGTAGCGTCAGTGCTCCCGATGTGGGCGACACCTTGGGCAGTTTATTTTGCCGGTTTTGCCTTGTTTCGATTATTCGATATTACGAAACCGCTCGGCATTACCAAACTACAGGACCTGGAAGGTGGTTGGGGTGTAGTGCTGGATGACGTGGCTGCGGCGCTGGCCTCATGTGCGGTCATGCACATCGCGGCAGCAGCGTGGTTGTATTTTCATCACGTCTAATCGGGTCCTTCTACAATTTTGTAGGAGCCTGCTTGCAGGCGATTTCCCCTCTAGAGCGCGTTAACGATAACACATTTCGCTCCCTCCGCCCACGTGCCGCCGTCCGCGCTCTAAACCTTACGGCATCGCTTCGATATCGGTCAGGGGAACTTTGATCAGCAGGCCTTGTTGCAGTACATCGACGGAAATCACGATGCCCTTAGGGTTCGCGGGATCGTCGATAATGCCTTCGATGCCGCGCAAGGGACCGCTAATAATTTTTGCGCGGGCTCCACGTTTAACCATTGGATAGAGGCTGAGCGTGAAGCCTGAAGAAACGATGGTCCGCACGTCGTTGAGCTGGTGGAGAAATTTCGCCTCGTCATCGACTGTAATGGCGCGGGCGAGCAGTTCTTGCTGATAAATGCGCGCTTTTAGTTCGATCGGCACTTTCGCGAAAACATAGCCGGGGAAAAGCGGTTTAGTGAAACGCTTTGTTTCCTTCGCGTAGCGGCGCACGCTCTCAAGAAGCGGCAAATAATGCTCGAAATTCTCGGCGCCCATGAGGGCGGCAAATTTCTTTTCGCAACGTGGCTTGGTGTGGCAAACGAACCAGCACGCGTCTGTTAAAGACGTATTCACGAATCGGGGACGAATCTGGTTAGCGCTTCAAGAGGAAGCGGACGGCGGCGAAATAGCCTTCGAGGCCGAGCCCGGTGATCACAGCGACGCACGCCGGGGCAGTGTAGGAGAGGTGGCGGAACTCTTCGCGTTTGTAGATGTTGGAAATATGGACTTCGACTGCGGCTAGCTTTGAACCGAGCAATGCATCGCGCAGGGCGACGCTGGTGTGAGTAAACGCGCCGCCATTGATTACGACGCCGTCGAACTTCGCGTCGGCAAGTGCGGCGATTTTGTCGATCAATGCGCCTTCATGATTAGACTGGAAAAACTCCAACTGCGCCGTTGCGCCAAATTCCGCGCGCATCTGTTTCTCAAGATCGGCCAGCGTGGTCAAACCATAGATTTCCGGCTCGCGTTTGCCGAGGCGGTCAAGGTTGGGGCCGTTAAGGATGGCGATCTTTTTCATGGGAAAGGATTCGATTAATCTGGAACTCTGGAACTCAGGAATCGGAAGGCACTGAATTATTCAAGTTCTATTCGGGTGCAGAGAAAGAAATCGGGGGCTTTCCATCTTTCCTGAGTTCCAGATTAACACCTGTGTTTCAAAGCGGATTGTCGGTCGTGATGAATTCCCAGGGCAGGTCGAACTTTGCCGATAACTCTGCGGCGAGTGCTTTTACTGCATGGACTTCGGTTGCGTAATGGCCGCAGAGGTAAAGGTTAAGTTTTTGTTCTTGAGCGAAGTTAAACCACTCTTCACGTAGCTCGCCGGTGACGAGCGTGTCGACGCCTTCGCGCGGAAGTTCGGGCAAAGCGCTGTTGCCGCCGCCGCTGCAGAAGGCGATAGAGGCCGGCCGCTCGCTTCCATATTCGATAGCGATAACGCGTGGGTAGAGTTTTTCGAGACGAGCCTTGAGAGCGGCGCGCGATTCTGTGTGGTCTGCGATCCAGCCGATGGCTTCGCCGTCGCGTACGAGAAATGGCCGCATAGGAGCGAGGTTGAGCTGACGGGCAAGCAGGGCGTTGTTGCCGATTTCGGGATGTCCGTCGAGCGGTAGGTGGTTGGAGTAGAGCGCGCAATTGCCCTTGATCAGCGACGCGACGCGCTCGTAAGCCGGGCCTGTGAGCGGGCGAGGCATGTCCCAATACATGCCGTGATGAACGACGAGAAAATCGATCCCGGCGGCGACAGCTTTCTGAAACGGCACAACGCCTGCATCGACCGCGGCACCGATCTTGGAAACGCGTCCGTTGTTGGCGACTTGCAGGCCGTTGAATGCACCGGGCGCGTCCTTAAAAGCAGCGCGGCGCGTACGTTGGTCGCAGTAGTCGACGAGTTCTTGCAGCGTGGCCATGCGTGACGGTGGCACCAGGGAAGAAGCGGGGTCAATACTGGCGTTGAACAACGTCAGCGGAGACGCGAAGTATCTTCGAGCGCACGGGCGAGTTCATCCGCCAAACCAAGATCGGCCGCGACGCGAAGACGGAGTCGTACGCCGAGTTCCGATTTGGCCCAATCGGCGGGTAAATGCGAAAGCGCAAGCCAGGCGTCGCCGGTCCGGTAGGGCTTTTTTGCCATCGCAGCGGCGGCTTCGGCAATGAGTTCGGTGGGCGTGGTTGGAAGTTGATTTTCTACCTGTGAGTTGGGGGCGGTGAGAAAATGGGCTCCGCCAATCACGTTGGTTGCACCGGTTTCGCGTATGATAAGCTCGTAATTTCGGTCGACTGCGAGCTGGCGGCGTTGGGGCGTTTCTAGATCGGCCAATGCGACGGGCGGGCGCACTTTCTCGGCGACACGCGGTGGGACCATTGGGTCGGCTGGATCGAGTACAGCGACGTCGTATAAAACGCCTTCTCGTGCCGTCCAGGTGATGAGAGGATTAAGATACCTCGTTACACCGATGGGCGAAGTAATGGCGAAGTCGTTCGTCAGTTTCTTAGCAACGACCTTGGCGGTTTTTACTATCTCGGCCAAGGGGGAGATCAATGCTTCGGGTTCGGACGGTATTTTTTGTTGAAGGATGAGCTTGGCCGGTCCGGTGACGTTTTCCACGTCGCCTGAGTCAGTATGTACGACTCTGATCGTGGCGTTGGCAGGTATGCTGGCTTGTTCGCCCGAGTGGAGTGTCACGGGCAGACGGAGTGTTTTAGTATGCCACCAAGTAAGTTTGACGCGGCTATTTGCGTCGATGGGGAGCAAGTAAGCAGCGACTGGCTGGTTGTTCGTCTGGTGGAAAAAGAAAGCACGCCCCCATATGGCTCCCACGATCACTAGAGTGATAGCCGCGCTAGACCAAAGGAGCGGGTGGCGTTTAGGCTGCATTCAGGCGATGCGACAAATTTTACCGGCAGAGAAAGCGGTCGAAGAAGACAGAGTGTAAGCTAACGCTGGTTGTTACCGTTTACACGGTTTTTTGCGTGGTAGTTTGGTTGAAATTGATAGTCTCGTTTCTCGCAATCAACAACGTGCATTCTCTATCGCTTTTTATTCCCGCTTTTTCAAGCTGCGCCCGATGAGTGATGCGAAGGAATCTTTAATGAACCAGGTCTCCGCAGTGACCGACACGTTGCAAGGTCGCCCCTCGTGGGATGAGTATTTCATGGCCACAGCCATGTTGATCTCAACGCGTTCGCCCTGCGATCGGCTGCATGTGGGTTGTGTGGTGGTGAGCGGTGGCGAGCGGAAAAACCGCATTGTTGTCGCGGGCTACAACGGCTTTCTGCCTGGCACGCCACACGTCTCGCGCGTGCGCGACGGCCACGAACAAGCGACGGTTCATGCCGAACAAAATGCTATCGCCGATGCTGCACGCCGCGGCATTTCAGTCGAAGGATGCATTGCCTACGTCACACATTTCCCCTGCATTAATTGCGCAAAAATTCTCGCTTCCGCGGGCATCGCCGAGGTCCGTTATCGTCGCGATTATAATAACGACCCGCTGGTCTCGCCCCTCTTGGCCGACGCTAACGTAAAAATCCTCCAACTTTGAATTAAAGCTGCGGTCTGTTTAGATTAGATATAGCTATGCGCGAACGTAGTTCCAACAAGCCCAACGCTCTTGCCGGCTCGCTCTTGCTGGCCCATCCGTCGATGCGCGACGAAAATTTCCGTCGTGCTGTGGTGCTTCTTTCCTCTCACGACGAAAAGGGCGCGATGGGCGTCGTGCTCAATCGGCCGCTCGACAAACGTCTTGGCCAGCTCAATGCCGAGTTTGCGCTTAGCCCATTGTCCAACGTACCGCTTTTTCAAGGCGGTCCCGTGCAGACTGAACAGCTCTTGCTCTGCGCGTGGAAATTCCACGCTGATCAGGGCGGTTTTCAGCTCATGTTTGGCATTGATCCGAATAAGGCTATCGAGCTGGTAGAAGAGGAGGGCACACACCTGCGCGCCTTCCTTGGCTACGCGGGTTGGACTGGCGGTCAGCTCGAAAACGAACTGAAACAGAATACCTGGGTCGTCACACCGCTGGTCGCGCAGCTCATGAACGAAAAGCCCGACAAAACACTTTGGCGTACCATCCTGACCGAGCTCGATCACGACTGGAAACTGCTCGTCGACGAGCCTGACGATCCTACTCTCAACTGAAGCACTGAAAAACACTTCTGGTACTTACGATCTGTAGGCCGTTTGTGAATTCCAAGTTAGGGTCTTGACAGGGCTGGCGCCGGTCGGTGTTTTGGACAGCTTTATGAAAGTCGTCTCCTCAATCAAATCCGCGAAGAAGCGTCACCCTGCTTGCCAGGTTGTCCGCCGTCGTGGGAAAATCTACGTGATCAACAAGGTCGAGCCCCGCTATAAAGCGCGTCAGGGCTAAGCCACCAACCCTATTTTGCCGTGAAAGCCGAAGGCCATCCTACTCTCAATAACGTTTGTTTCCTCGACGTCGCGTCGGGCAAACGATTCCTCACTAAATCAACCATGAAGTCAGCCCGTAAAGAGAAGATCGACGGGCTGGAATACTTCATTGTGCTGCGCGACGTCACGATGGATTCGCATCCCGCCTACACCGGCGAGAAGCGCCTTGTCGACACCGCAGGCCGCGTCGAGAAATTCACCACGAAGTTCAAGCGCAGCAACAAGCCTGTTGCCAAGTAAAGCGCCCACTGATCAACACCAGCTTCCTAGAGCCCTCCTTGACCTGGAGGGCTTTTTTGTTGGCGCAATAAAATGATTAGCTAGAGCATTTCAAATTCCGGTGTAGCCGGGGGCGCTGAACCCGGCTCTCTCAATCCGTGGCCTCGGCGCGGCCGGCTACAAGAAGGCAAGGTGCCATTTTGTCATTCTTGCGGCTACAGTTTTAGCTTAACTGCTCTAACGCGGCGTTTGTTCAAATGTGTCCCGGCGCTTCGATCAAAATCCGCTCAAGATACGATTCGTAAGCTTTGCCCGTGAGCGTTTGAAGACCGGGTTCCACGAAGACCATACTTGATCCGCCGCCATTTGCATCGGCGCTGTCTCTAGCCGATAGGCCACGTACCAATCGTCTGGCTATCGTAAATGTCGTGGCAAACCCGGTGTCGCCAGCGTCGTCTCCGTCCTTTTTGTACGCCGCTGTAGCCAGCGCTTTGTCTAGTTCCACCGGTATATAATCGATGTGGTTACGTGCCAGTATGTCTTGAACCAACGGTTTTTTCAACGCTTCGCCCAGGGCTACGATGGCGTGCACGGCATCGATCGGGGTCATTATGGGGCTCCCGCCGGTGATCGCGGCGTAATAACGATTTAAATCCTGAAGCCGTACTTCGAAATTCACTTCATTCACAAACTCGGTTTCTTTTTTATTTTTCCCCATTTCTTTGATTTTGGCTAGGTTTTCGGGCGCGATGAAACCACAGAGCGCAGCCCCAGCGGCGTGGTAGATTTTGGTTTTGTCGCCGCCCAGACGAATCTGGATTTTCTTTTTCTTAAAAAGGTACATCGAGCCACCCAGGCCGTGTCCGTTGGTTGATACACTTCGGGTTTCATCAACCATTTCGAAGAAAACCGGCACATCTAAATTCACAGCGGCATAGTTGCAGAAAAACGTATGCCCGTTTGCCACGGTCTCGCGGAATTTTTTCTTGGCGAGCAATGTTTCCACTAGGTCGAATTTCGAAGTATCGTAAGAACTCGTAATCACCGTGGCGTAACGGATTTTTTTCTCCAACCTCAGCCCGTCAAACAAGTCATCTGCTTTGGTTTGATAGCGATCAATTCGGTCGCGTACGGCCTTGACCGACATTTTATCGAGGATGATTGGTATAATGTTTTCGGGTTCAGATTGGTTCGGTTTTTCGCTAGCCGAAGCAAGATGTGCTCCACAGGTCTGAATCATCGCGACGATGAAAAAAGGGAGAATACTTCTAAAAGTCCATGCGTGCATGAGCTTTGATTGTCTCAGCTAAAAGCAAGGGGATGTAAAGTGAAGGGATACGATGCCTAATCGTCCTGTCAAAAAAACTACCGGTTTTTTACCTGTGGACCTTCTGCTGTATGAAATTTAGCAGAATTCGCTTAATCGAGGTTTGAAAGAAAATACTGGAAATTTAGGCAATCACGGCGCCCCGGAGATCAACCGAGTGAAAGCAACGCACGTAGCGGTTCCAATGCCCCGGCTTGACGCCGTCGTCACACGCCGCCTCCATTTTGTTTTATGCGTATCCGTGCCTTTCAAGGACTCGTTCCTCAACCCGCCCTTGTGCCTGAAGTCGCTTGCGTGCCCTACGACGTGGTCAATTCCACTGAAGCAGCCGCTCTCGCCGCCGGGAAACCGCGCAGTCTCTTGCACGTTGATCGCGCCGAGATTGATCTCCCGCCCAAGACCGATCCATACAGCGCCGCGGTCTACACCAAGGCCAACGAGAATTTCCTGAAGCTCCAACGCGACGGCGTGCTCAGTCGCGAAGCTGGTCCAAGTCTCTACGTCTACCAGCAGCAAATGGGCAATCACCGCCAGCGCGGTCTCGTCGCCGTCTGCAATGTCGAGGACTACGATGCCGAACTGATCAAGAAGCACGAAAAAACTCGCAAAGACAAAGAGGACGACCGCACCCGTTTAATTGATACAATCGGCGCCAACACCGGCCCGGTGTTCCTGACCTATCGCGACGAAGCAGCGGTGACCGCGCTTGTGAACGCGAAGACACAGGAGAAACCGTTGCATGATTTCACCGCGCCCGATGGCATTCGGCATACGGTCTGGTGTGTTGCTGGTGGCGAAGAGTGGATCAAAGCTTTCGGCAAAGTGCCGGTAACTTACATCGCTGACGGCCATCATCGCGCTGCTAGCGCTGCCCGTGTCGCGCGTTTGCGTCGTGAGTGCAACCCGAAGCACACCGGTTTAGAAGATTACAACTGGTTCCTGTGCGTGCTGTTTCCCGCGAGTGAACTCAAGATCTTGCCCTATAACCGCATTGTTCTCGATCTCAACGGCCATACGCCCGCTGCGTTCTTAGCCAAGGTGAAAGAGAAATTTGGCCTCACCGAAAATGCCGCGCCTACGCCAACTGCGATTGGAGACGTGAGCATGTACCTCGGAGGAAAATGGTACGGTCTGAAATGCCCGATCGACGCCAAAGCTGATCCGGTTTCGCGCCTCGATGTCAGCGTGCTGCAGGATAAGCTCCTCGCGCCGCTGCTTGGCATTGACGACCCGCGCACGAGCAAGCGCGTCGACTTTGTCGGTGGCATCCGCGGCACGGCCGAGTTGACCAAGCGCATCGACAAGGATGGCGGCGTGGCGTTCTCAATGTATCCGACGACGGTGGCCCAGCTCATGGAAATCGCCGACGCCGGCCAAATCATGCCGCCGAAAAGCACCTGGTTCGAACCGAAGCTCCGCTCAGGCCTTTTTATTCACACGTTCTGATCTGCCGCGGTGTATCTATCGCCGAGTTGTCCTTTCATGCCGCGCCCGGCGATGGACTCTGCGCTCCGTTCCCGCCTTGATCGGCCGACTGCATGACCCTCGATAGTCTTCGACCTGTGATCGAAGATAGGGACGATGAAGGACCGACCACTCGGCCAAAGCCAAAATGATGACGGACATTGGCATAACGCTTCAATATCGGCTACGGGTCCTCAGTTAGCCTCTGTAGCTACAATGGAGCTGCCCTAACGTGATTATCGAGGAGCCCAAAAAACGGTCGTAGGATGCCCAAAGGCTCTACGGAGGGTCATTGGAGGATCCATGGAGGCAGTATGGAAGGAGTATGGACGGAGTGTGGACCTACACCGGAGAGCTGAGAGCCACTTTTGTGCTATGAAACAGACTTCGCCGAGGCTGGGATCTGCCTCAACCAATGCCGCTCGATGAGCATGAGTGGTACTGGATTGAGTCTCTCCTTCCGCATCTCACGTTTTCTCATCTATAAACACGCAATAGCCTATCGCGCAGGCGAGCGATTCTAGTCAGTAGGTCTAAAATTGAGATGGATAAGCAAAATATCTGGCTGTGATTAGCTCTACTGTTCGATTTGGCGGTTTCTTGTAATGGTTTCCCTGAAATTGCGTGTGTGCTGAACAAAAAGATTGCCAAGTGGTCTGTCGGCCTAAACCAATCTTCACCGCCATCCTGCGAAGAGGGAGGGTTTTCAATTATGACTCGCTTCAGCTTATTCTTAGCCGTGGTGTTTTCGTTTTTCACTGCGATCGCCTCGGGTGTTTCCAAGGTTGCGCGTATAGCCAGAACCCCAGTTCTGCGGACGCTTCTGATTGTGGCAGGATTGGCGTCGGTGACACGCGCGACCCGCGCAGCCACGGTGGCGACACCTGGTTTCAGTCCGGCAGCAGGAACCTACACGAGTGCGCAGGCCGTCACAATTTCCACGACAACGACTGGTGCCACAATTCGATACACAACTAATGGAACGGCGCCAAGTACGACCGTTGGCACGGTCTATTCCGCTCCGATCAGTATCGCTGCGACGACGACCCTAAAAGCTATTGCGTACAAGAGTGGTTCGACGAATAGCGCGGTAACAAGCGGCACCTACACGGTTAATTTGCCAACAGCCGCGGCACCGATTTTCAGCCCGCCCGCAGGAACCTATACCAGCGTGCAGACGGTGGCGATTACCTCTTCGACCAGCGGTGCTTCAATTAGGTACACGACAGACGGGAGCACGCCTACGACCACCACCGGCACAGTCTACGCGGCCCCGGTGGGCATTAGTACCACAAAAACGCTCAAGGCGATTGCGTATAAGAC
>Ga0302322_100006909_pt1 | contig 10101 bp, 11 predicted proteins | sample Fen_T0_2_FD_203757 | JGI IMG/M metagenome (GOLD analysis project Ga0302322, IMG submission 203757) | Peat permafrost microbial communities from Stordalen Mire near Abisko, Sweden - Fen_T0_2 | ecosystem: Environmental > Terrestrial > Soil > Wetlands > Permafrost | place: Sweden: Abisko... | reverse complement strand
GCCGTCGCGGCCCCGATCCCTGCGGCAGCTCCGGTGATGACGACGTTGCCGGTCTGGCCCATGACTGGTCGCTCCTCATATCGAACCGAACCGTCTCGTTTTGAACAACGCTAGCATGGACCCGTGCCGAGCCGCGAGACCGACCGCGAGCCCGACGCCCGGCCTGGCCCGGGCGTCCTCCCGGCACGCGCGCAGCGTCCGGGACGCAAGCGCAGCGAGGAGTCCCGCCGGGCGATCCTCACGGCGGCCGTCGAGCTGCTCGCCGAGCACGGGTACGCGGCACTGAGCATCGAGGGCATCGCGGCCCGCTCCCGCACCGGCAAGCAGACGATCTACCGGTGGTGGCCCACCAAGGCGGACGTCGTCCTGGAGGCCCTGGCCGGGACCGCCGACCTGTACGTCCCCATCCCCGACACCGGGTCGTACCCCGGCGACCTGCGGGCCTTCCTCGACGCCACCTTCGCGATGGGTCGCAAGCCGCGGGTCGCCGAGGTGCTGCGCGTGCTGATGGCGCAGGCCCAGCTCGACCCGGCCTTCGGCGCCCGGTTCCACGCCGGGTTCCTGCAGCGCCGCCGCGACGCGCTCGGCGTCGTCCTGGAACGGGCCGAGGGACGGGGGGAACTGCCGCGGGGGCTGTCCCGCGCCACGATCGCCGACCTCGTCTTCGGCGTCATCTGGTACCGCCTGCTGACCGCGCCCGACCCCGCCGCGCTGACCGACCCCGCGCTGACCGACCCCGCGCTGGGCGACCGGCTGGTGCAGGAGGTGCTGGTCGCAGTTACGGTGCGACCCCGGTGAGGTGCCCGCCGCGCGGGCGGGATCACCTGGCGAGCGACAGCCCGTAGGCGCGTGCGGCGGCGGTGAACTGTGCCGTGTCCAGGTGGAGCAGTTCCCGGAGGGTGCGGTCCTCGGCCTCCGGCAGGGGATAGGTGTCCGGTTGCGCGGCCATCAGGTCGAGGACGCGGCGCAGCATGACGTCGCCGTATCGGTGGGCGATGTAGAGGCAGCCCAGCCACCCCTGGGCGTAGGCGAGGTCGACCGCTTCGTCCGGCCCGGCGTAGAAGCGGCCGGCATCCATGATCAGATCGAGGGACCCGTGGGCCAGGGCGGCACGCAGGGGGCGCGAGCGGGGGTAGCGGGCCCAGCTGGCGGCGCCGTCGACGCTGCGACCTCCGGCCCGGTAGGCGGTGTACTCGGCCACCCCCTCGGTGAGCCATCGCGGCACCTCGCGGCCGACGTCCTGGGTCGCCACGTGGGTGATCTCGTGGGTGAGGTAGGCGGACGTGTCGGGGTCGTCGGTGCCCAGCAGGTACGGCGTGACGACGACGCGCGGCAGCTGTCCCACGGGGGCGACCTCGGCCACGACGCCCTGCCGGCCCGCTCCGGCGGCCCGGTCCCCGAACCAGGCCCGCACGAACGCCGGGTCGGTGATCCCGTAGGCGACCACGTGGCCGTTCCAGCTCTCCTCCGGCCAACGGGCGCGCACCAGCGGCAGCAGCGCCTCCACCTGCCTCGACAGGCGGTGCAGCGCCCGATCCTGCCCCGCGCTGCCGATCACCAGGACCCGCGACGTGGCGACGACGGCGATCGCCGACCCCCACCACGGCTCGGTCCGCCAGCTGACGGCGTCACTCACCGCGGGGTCGTCGGCGTCCGAGACGATCTTCCATCCGTGGGGGGTGGGGGCGAGGGTCAGCGGGAGCTGTTCGAGCATGTCCCGGGTGTCCCAGTCGCCCGCCAGGCGGTAGCTCAGCAGGGTGCGGACCACCACCGCCCCGGCCGGCAGCGCACGGGAACGGCTCGCCGGCTGCGCATCGTGCTCCCAGTTGCGGGCCAGGCTGAAACCGCCGAGAGGCAGCATCATCAGGTTGGCGAAGACCTGCCGTTCGTGCGCCAGCAGGTCCGCGTTCGACGGGTCGAAGGTGGACAGGTAGGCGTCCAGGCGGTGCTTGACGACCGCCGCCGTCGCCGTCCGCAGCACCGCGTCGACCGCGTCGTTCACCGCCGGACCCGCACCCGGCGCCGCGGCCGTCGACGCGGCCGTCGACGCGGGGGCGAGGGTGGGGGACGGCGCCGTCCGGGTCGTCTCCGGCGCGTGGTTGCGGGGCGCCACGGTCAGCGCCGTCGCCACCGCTGCCGCCGTCACCAGTGCCGCCGCGGCCAGGAGGGCGGTCAGCCGCCCTCGTCGGGGACGCCGGGCCGGGCGTTCCCGGGCGGACGCCGGTTCCCGCGCGTCCGCGGGACCGCCGTCGCCGCCCGCCTCCCGGTCGTCCGGGGGGCCGCCGACGTCGCCCGTCTCCCGGTCCTGCACCGACATCGCGCCCGCCCCCGCCAGCATCCCCCGCCATGGACCGGGGAAGGTTACTGCGCACCCCGCGACCCGGGTGCGCCCTCCCTTGCGGTGATCACCGCGGGAGCGGTGGGAGGGGGCTCAGGCGTCGTAGTGGCCCGCGGCGATGTCGTCCAGCAGCCCCGGGTGGGTGGGCTCCCAGTCGAACCGGGCGCGGGTCTGCGCGGCGGTGGTCGCGTGGTCGAGGGTCTGCATCATCCCGAAGAAGCCCAGGCGCTCCGGCCCGACCGACTCCGTGGCCAGGCCGAGGCGCTCCCCGAGCGCCTCGGCCAGCGTGCGCACCGGGATGCCCTCGTCGCCCACGGCGTGCAGCACCGTCCCGGCGTCGGCCCGCTCCAGCGCGATCCGGAACAGGCGGGCGGCGTCGGCCACGTGGACGGCGGGCCAGCGGTTCGTGCCGTCCCCGACGTACAGGGCCGCTCCCGCCTCGCGGAACATCCGCGACAGCTGGGCGACGAACCCGTGCGCGTCGCCCGGGCCGTGCACCGAGCGCGGCAGCCGGACCGCCGAGGGCCGCACGCCCTGTTCGGCGCTCAGGAGCAGCGCCCGCTCGTTCCCGGCGCGGGGGCTGGCGAGCTCGCCCGCCAGCAGGTCGTCCTCGGTGCTCGGGCGTCCGGCGACGACGGGCGTCCCCGACGCCGCGACCAGGGGCTTGCCGGTGCCCGTCAGCGCCTCGACGATCGCGGCCACGCCCGCCCGCTCGGTCCGCGCGGCGGACACCATGTCGTTCATGTTCTCGTGCGGGAACGCGAGGTGGATCACGCCGTCCGCCCGGTCGGCGGCCGCGCGGAGGGTGGCGGCGTCGGTGAGGGAGCCGCGCACGACGTCGGCGCCGAGCTTCTCCACGACCGCGGCGGAGGCGTCGGAGCGGGCCAGGCCCGCCACGGTGTGCCCGGCCTCGAGCAGTTCGGGCACGACGGCGGAGGCGATCCAGCCCGAGGCGCCGGTCACGAAGATGTGCATGAGGGTTCCTCCCGGTGATGTCAGAATCTGACGTCACTGACCTTAACGCGTGACGTCAGATCCTGTCATCACTAGACTCGACGGCATGGGTCGCTGGGAGCCGGACGCGCGCGGGCGCCTCGCCCGGGCCGCGCTCGTGCTCAGCGCCCGCCAGGGGTACGAGAACACCACCGTCGCCGAGATCGCGGCCGCGGCCGGCGTCACCGAGCGCACCTTCTACCGGCACTTCCCCGACAAGGCCGACGCCCTGTTCCCGGACCTCACCCACCTGCTCGAACGGCTGGCCACGGTGACCGCCGAGGCCACGGGCTCGGGCCGCCGGCCCCTGGACGCCGCGCTCGCCGCCGTCCGCGACCTGGCGGCGGTCGCCTTCCAGGAGCCCGAACGGGTCCTGCTCGGCGCACGGGTCATCCCCGGGGTGCCCGCGCTCGCCGGCCGCGATCTCGTGCGCCAGCGGCAGATCGTCGACGCCGTGTCCGGGGCGCTCGCCGGGTGCGGCATCGCGGCCCTCGACGCGCGGCTGGCCGCCGAGACGGCGCTGGGCGTGTGGCGGGTGGCGGTCCTGGAGTGGGCCCGCGACCCCGAGGCCCGGTCCCTGCCGGACGTCGTCGTCGCCACGACCGCCGCGATGCGCGCCCTCTGACCACCCGGCCCCGGGCCCGTCCGGCGCCCACTGCTGACGGGGGCTCCCGGACGTGCTCGAGGTGCATGGTCGTTACCGATCTCCTGATCGTCGGGACTCGAGGAGGAGGTAGTGGCGGACCGCGGCCGAGATCCGGTCGTGCTCTGCGGTGGCCAGTAGGTCGAGCAGGGCACCTCTGAGGACGGCCAGGGCGAGGGTGCGGCGGGCGGCACCGTCGGCGGTGTCTCGCTCGTCGGCGGGTTGGCACGCTGCGAGGATGGTGAGCCAGTCGTGCACCGTTGTCGCGGCAAAGCCGCTGCGCACATCGTCGGGTTCCATGAGCGAAGTGGTATAGGTCTCCGCCCACAATCTCAGCAGTTGACGGTGCTCCGTGGCGGCCAACCACCCCCAGAGCCGCTCGACGGCGGCGGTCAGCCCGATGACGGGTCGATCGGTGGGCTCTTCGAAGTGGTCGAGGAGCGCCAGTTCCTCGGCACGAGCCTTGGCCAGGACGCTCCGGACCAGACCGTCCTTGTCTCCGAAGAGGAAGATCAGCACTCGCGGACTGGATCCGATCGCTGCGGCCAGAGGGCGCAGGGACAGGTGCGCCAGGCCGTGCTCGAGTGCGTACCGGTAGGCGGCCTCCAGCAGTTCGGCCTTGCGTGCGGACGGGGTTGGCGGCTCGGCGGGCACCGGGGTAGCCTACCGCCCACTGAAACGACCGTTTCAGTTGAGGGGAGGGGGGTGCATCGTGACGCCACCACACCAGCCGGGAGGCGCTGTCACCGTGCGGGCCGGCGATCGTCCGGGAGACCTGGGCTGGGCGGTGATGGCCCACGGCGAGGTCTACGACCAGCAGTTCGGCTGGAACACCGACTTCGAGGCACTCGTCGCGAAGATCGTCGCCGACTACGGCACCCGTCACGACCCGGCCCGGGAAGCGGCCTGGATCGCTGAGGTCGACGGTGAGCGGGTGGGATGCGTCTTCCTGGTCGCCGGGGACGAGCCGGGGACGGCCCGGCTGCGCATCCTCCTGGTCATGCCGGCTGCGCGCGGCCTCGGTGTCGGCACCCGCCTGGTCGCGGAGTGCCTCGCCTTCGCCCGTCGAGCCGGCTATCGCCGGGTCGTGCTGTGGACCAACGACGTTCTGGCGTCTGCGCGCCGGATCTACCAGGCCGCCGGGTTCACCCTGGTCGACGCGAAGCCGCACCACAGCTTCGGTCACGACCTTGTCGGCCAGACGTGGGCCCTGAGGCTCGAGGACGGTGCGAGGGAGAGCGCATGATTGCGCGAAGCTGGCGGGCCACTGCCACCGCAGGCGGTGCCTGCACGTACGAAGAGCACTTCCGGGACATCGTCCTGCCCGAGCTGCGCGTCACGCCGGGATTTCGCGCTGCCTACCTGATGCGGCGCGAGGGTCCCGTCGCGGAGGGCACGGTGCAGATCCAGGTGCTGACCTTCTGGGAGTCCATGGCCGCGGTCATCGGCTTCGCCGGCCACGCGCCGCAGGTCGCCGTCGTCCACCCGGCGGCACGAGCCACCCTCGTGACCGCCGACGAGACGGTCGACCACTACGAGGTGCGGCAGCACCAGGCATGAGTTCTCCCGTGGCCCCTTCCGCCACCACGAATCGCTTCCGCTGTCGGCCGCATGGTCACTCATCGCCCCTCCTCGCCTCTCGTGGGCGCGACGGGGCCGAACGCAACGGCCGGGAGGGACGCCGGCAGTGCGTCCCTCCCGGCCGTGCCGGCGTCAGCGGTAGCCGGCGGTGACGATGCTGGTCTGGACGGCGGACTCGGCATTGGCCGTCGGGTAGCCGGTGGTCAGGGCGCCCTCGAAGAACGTGCCGGCGCCGGAGACGCTGTTGTCGCCGCCGATGCCGAGCAGGATCGCGCCCTGCTTCTTCATGGGGTTGTAGCCGGAGGGGCGCTTGCCGTCGAAGACGGTGGTCAGGCCGCCCGCCTGCGCGTCGCCGCTGCGGATCGCCCAGTGGTTGGGCTCGCCCTTGACGATGGCCGTGACGAAGTTGTGGTTGATGGTGGGGTTCTTGTTGTAGCCGGCGTTGACGCCGGAGAACAGTCCCCATTCCAGGTCGGCCATCACCCAGGGCCCGTTGCCGTCTCCCCAGCCCCACTGCTTGTCGGCGCCGAAGTAGACGGTCTCCATGATGGCGGGCGAGTCGGCCTGACCGTTCGTCTGCGCGTTGCCGTAATCGAAGCAGCACCAGTTGCCGTAGTGCCTGCCGTCCACGACGGCGTAGATCCCCTCGGGCTGGTCGCCGGTCGCGACGCCGTTGGTCTTGTTGTTGCGGTAACCGGTGCCCGGGGCGATGTAGACGCCGTAGGCCTTGTGGCCGTTGACCGTGATCGGCGCCGCGGTCGCGTTGGCGAGGTTGTCGTACCCGCCGGCGGCGGGGCCCTTCCAATACCCGGGGGGCGCCTGGGTGAGATGGTTGCCCCGCCCCGACTGGTCGTAGATGATCGTGATGACGCACGTCGTGCCGGAGCAGAACGCGTCCTGCGCGGCAGCGTCGGCGTATCCGCCGCGGGTCAGGACGCCGATGTCGCGGGTGGTGCTGTCCGATGCGCGGCGCACCTGGTAGAGCGGCCCGTTGTAGGACGCCGACAGGGCCCGCGTCGTCGCGTGGGCCGCCACGCAGGGCGTGCCGCCCGAGGCGTAGAGGTCGCACGGGAGGGCAGCCGCCGGCGGGGTGGTGGTCGGGGACGGCGACGTCGGCGAGGGCGAGGTGGGCGACGGCGACGTCGGGGACGGTGAGGTCGGCGACGGTGAGGTCGGCGAGGGCGAACTCGGGGACGGTGAGGTCGGGGACGGCGACGTCGAGGTGACCGTTCCCGTGCACGGGGTGCCGTTGAGCGTGAACGACGTCGGCGTCGGGTTGCTGCCCGACCAGGCTCCGTTGAACCCGAAGGCGGCGGTCGCGCCGGTGGCGACGGTGGCGTTGTACGACACGTTGGTGACCGTGACCTGGGATCCGGACTGGACGGAGGTGCCGTTCCACAACTGGGTGACGGTCTGGCCGCCGGTGAAGGTCCAGGTGAGCGTCCACCCGGTGATCGGGTCGCCGAGGTTCTTCACGGTCACGGCGGCGCCGAACCCGCCGGGCCATGACGAGGTGACCGAGTAGTCGACCTGGCAGCCGGCCGCGGCGGTGGCGGCGGACCCGCCGACGGTCCAGGCGCCGGTCAGGGCGAGGGCGAGGACGGCGGTGACGGCGGGCCACCGTCGGGGGAATGGGTGCCGGGTCATCGACACGGGCTCCTTCCGTCACGGAACGGCCGTCGCACTGACGGTGTCGTTCCTCGAATGGGCCGCCCCGGTCCGGGGGGCGGGACGGCGGAGCCCGTCTTGTTAACGTTCACATGCTGGGGTGGACCGGTTCCCGGGCTCTGCGGTGTGATGTGGGGAAACGTTTCCCCATCCGTCGAGCACGGTCAAGGCCCGCCCTGGCCGCCGGGGGTCCAGCGGGCGACCGGGCGGGCGGCGCCATCGTGAGCAGCCCTGATGCGGGCCGACGTGTCCGGCGCCCGTGAAAGCCGTTCAGCGCGGTCCCTGCGGTCAGCCGGCGGCGGCCCGCAGGACGAGCCCGGCGACGTCCTCGGGGTGGGAGGCGAAGACGGCGTGCGAGGCGCCGTCGACGGCGAGCACATCGCTCTTGGCGCGTCCGGCCATGAAGTGCTGGGCCGCGGGCGGGATGTTCCGGTCGGCCCGGCGACGACGAAGCTGCTCGGGACGGTCTGCCAGGCTTGCTCGCCGTCGGCCGCCTCCTGCAACGCCGCGAGGGTGATCGGCCGCTGGACGGCCGCCATGACCCGGGCGGCCTCCTCGGGTAGGTCGGCGGCGAACTGCTCGTGGTAGAGGTCGGGTGCGACGTAGAGGTCCTGGCCGCCGTCCGGCAGCGGGACCGGGCGCAGGGTCGGGGCCAGGGTGCTGCCGGGGAACGCGGCCGACAGGGTGGCGGCGCTGTCGCCGTCCTCGGGGGCGAACGCGGCGACGAACACCAGGGCCGTGACGCCGCTCGCCCCGACGGCGGCCCTGCTGATCACCATGCCGCCGTAGGAGTGGCCGACCAGCACGACCGGGCCGTCGATCGAGTCGAGCAGGGCGCGCACGTGCGCGGCGTCCGCGGCGACCGACCGCAGCGGGTTGGCGGCGGCGATCACCGGGTGTCCCGCGGCCTGCAGGTGCTGGACGACCGGTGCCCAGCCGCCGCTCTCGGCGAAGGCGCCGTGGACCAGGACGACGGTGGAGCGGGGATGCTCGGACATGGCTTCCTCCGGGGTCATGAGGCGGGAGGGGGTGGTCAGGTGGTGGGGACCAGGCCGCCGTCGATGGTGAAGTCGGCACCGGTGACGTTGTCCGCCCGGTCGCTCGCCAGGAACAGGACCAGCGCGGCGACCTCCTCGGGCCGGGTGAACCGCCCGGTCGCCGTGCCGGCGGTGGCCTGGGCGGCCACCTCCTGCGGCGGGCGGCCGTCGACGGCCGCGAGGGTGGCGGCGACGCCGTCCTCGCCGAGCCACAGGGCGGTGCTGACCGGCCCCGGGCTGATCGTGTTGACGCGGACGCCGCGCGGGCCGAACTCCTTGGACAGGGACTTGGCGAGGTTGGTCAGGGCGCCCTTGGCGGCGCTGTAGTCGATCACCAGGGGGTCGGGTAGGCGGGCGTTCACCGAGGAGATCATGATGATGCCCCCGCCGCGTTCGAGCAGGTGGGGCAGCGCGGCCCGGGTGGTGCGGACGGCGGACAGCAGGTTGATCTCGAGGGTCGCGAGCCAGTCCTCATCACTGATCGACAGGAAGCCGCCCACGCGCGGGTGCACCGCCCCGACGTTGGTGACCAGCAGGTCCAGCCGGCCGTGGGCGGCGACGGCCTCGGCGATCAGCCGGTCGGGGCCGTCGGGCGTGGTGAGGTCCACCTCGACGGGGTGGACGGACGCCGAGGCGGTCAGCTCCGCCAGCTCCTTGCCGACCTTGCGGGAGCCGGTGACGACGTCCGCCCCCTCGCCCGCCAGGGCCTGCGCGACGGCCAGCCCGATGCCCTTGCTCGCCCCGGTCACGACCGCCGACCGGCCGTGCAGGTGCAGGTTCACCGCAGCAGGTCCGCGTGCTCGCCCAGCCAGGCGAGCGAGGCGTCGGCGACGTCGCGCCAGCCGTGGTCGATGGTCAGGGAGTGGGCGCGGTCGGGGAACTCCAGAATGTCGGTGACCGCCTCGGAGTGCCGGTACTGCTTCAGCGTCGCCCGGGTCACGGCCTCGGGGACCGTGTGGTCCTTGCCGCCCATGACCAGCAGCAACGGCCCGCGCCCGTCGTTGCGGGTGTCGACGGCGGCGGGGGAGTGGGGGTCGAAGTTGGCCGCCGCGGCCTCGAACAGCGGCTTGCCGGGAGCGGGGATGGCCCACCGGTCGTACAGCTCCTGCGACTCCTCCTCAGAGATCGCGTTGCCGAACGCGAACCGGAACTGCTCGGCGGTCAGCGAGACCGCCCGGTGCCGGTTGGCGGGGTTGCGGAACACCGGCAGGGTCGCGCGCAGCGCGGACAGCGGCAGCGGCAGGACGCCCTTGATCTGGGCGGCGTCGATCGCGACGGCGGCGGCGGCCAGGTCCTGCCCGAGCAGCTTCTGCGCGATCATCCCGCCGAAGGAGTGGCCGACCAGGACCGGCTTGCGGGGCAGTGTGGCGATCAGCCCGGCGTAGTGCGCGACGACGTCGTCGATGCCGTGGTCGGCGATGCTCTCCGGGTTGGCCCGCGACTCCGCCACGGTGTCGCCGTCACCGGGCCAGCCCGGCGTCGACGGCTCGTACCCGGCGTCGCGGAAGAGGTCGGCCCACGCCCCCCAGGAGGAGGCGTGCAGCCACAGGCCGTGAATGAAGATCACGGGTGGGGGAAGGGACATGGGCGCTCCTCGGCTCGTGGACCCGGCGTCTCCGGCAGGACCACGGGACCATGGACCCTGGCGCGTTCGCACCGGGGTCCGACCCCAGTCCTGCTCAGGCCGGGCCCCGGGCCGGGGCCGGGGCCGGGGCCGGGGTCGGGGTCGGGGTCGGGTCCTGGGCCGGGTCGTCGCGGACGAGCGGGGTGAGCTGGCGGCGCGAGGTGACGTCGAGCTTGCGGAAGATCTTGTTCAGGTGGAACTCGACGGTCGAGGCGGT
>Ga0302322_100006908_pt1 | contig 10102 bp, 9 predicted proteins | sample Fen_T0_2_FD_203757 | JGI IMG/M metagenome (GOLD analysis project Ga0302322, IMG submission 203757) | Peat permafrost microbial communities from Stordalen Mire near Abisko, Sweden - Fen_T0_2 | ecosystem: Environmental > Terrestrial > Soil > Wetlands > Permafrost | place: Sweden: Abisko... | reverse complement strand
GATCCTCCGCCTCGCCGACCTGCAGGCCCTCGACGCCAGCGCCGCCCACGCGCTCGGCGAGATCGTCGAGGACCTCGAGCACCGCCACATCACCGTGTTGCTGAAGGGCGCCCGGCCCGACCACCTCCGCATCCTGGGCATCGTGGGCGCACTCGACCGCCTCGCCCACGAGAACCACATCTTCGACGACCTCGACCTCGCGGTCGCTCACGCCCGGTTGCACGCCGGCCGCCCTCCCGTGGCCCACCTCGCGAGCTGAGGGGCCCACGGACGCCGGCGCCCCGGGGTCGGAACCGACAGGCCCTCAGCCGGCGAGGACCGCGGCCAGGGTGGAGGTCTGCCAGGCGGCTTCGGCGGCCTCGGCGCTGTGGCCGCCCCGGTCCTCGGCGGCTCGACGGGCGTGACGGGCGGCCTCCCGGGCGCTGGCCCACGCGGGCTCGTACTGGAGCATCAGCGGTGCGCCCGCCACGCTCGGCCCGAACGGCGTCGCCACCACCGTGGGAGTGGGGATCGCGGTCTTCCGGTCGAGGTTGTGCACCTCGGCTGCCTCCTCGAGCTTGTCGGTGAGCCCGGTGTAGAGGTGCGGGAGGAGGTGGTGCCGCAAGGCCTCGATCGCGGCCAGCACCGCGTCGGCTGCCGGGATCACGGTGGCGTAGTCGGCATCGTCGACGGCGTCGACGTCGCGGGCCTCGTCTTCGATCACGAGCCCCTGCGACAGCGCGGCGAGCTCGTCGCGGTCGTGCCTCATGCGGCGCAGCGCGCTGACGCGGGCCCAGTAGTCGAGCCGGTCGGGGCCAGTGCCCGAGGCGCCCTCGACGGCTCGGCGAGCGTCGTCGAGCACCTCGCTCGGGGGTGTTCCGTCCGGGAGCGTCGCCCACGGGGAGCCGGCGACCGCGTGCGCGGCACAGTCGATCGCGAACAACGTGGCGGTGCGGGTGTCCCAGCCGGTGCGGCGCACCAACCGGGCCGACCCCACCGACACGACCCCCTGCGCGCGGGTGGTGGCATCGCCCACGGGCTCGGCTTCGTAGATCTCGGCCTCGAGGACCTCGAGGAGGGCGCCGGTGGAGCGAAGGTGGAGCGACTGGCCCTCGGCAGCGACGGTCACCCCGTCTCCGTCGCCGGGCAGCGTCCACCTCACCGGGCCGGCGGCCGAGTGCTCGACGCCGGTTCGTCCCGTCGCCACATACAGCTGATCGGTCATCGAGCCTCCCCGCTCCGGGCGACAGGTCGCCGCTGGCGACAGTCAAGCACCCCGCCGCTGACCCGCAGCTGCGGGCCCTGACGTCGGATCCAACCACCAGCGCCGGAGCGCGTGGTGTCAGTCGCCTCGGGGCGGTCGTTGCGGAGCACGACGCACGGGAGGCTTCCGGCGGGGCTTCGGGGTCGAGGGCGGCTGGCCCGCCATGCCCGCGAGGCGGGCGCGGATCGCCGTCAGTGCCTCGATGAACTGCTCCCGGTCGGGTTCGGCGAGGTCGACGAGGGCCTCGGTGGCTGTGGCGTGGACGGTCGGCAGCATGCGATCGACGATCTCGCACGCCTCTTCGGTCACCTGGATGAGGACCTTGCGCCGATCCGTGGGGTGGGGACGGCGCGCGACCAGCCCTCGTCCTTCGAGGGTGTCGAGCAACGAGGTCATGCTGGCGCTGCTCACGAGCATCCGTTCGGCGATGACGTGAGCGGCGAGCGGCTCCCCTGCCCCGTCGAGGATCGCGAGCGCCTGGAACGCGCTCGCGGACAGGTCGGAGATCTCCCGCCGTCGGCGATCCAGCTCCGCGAGGAACGCGTCGGAGGTGCGGACGAGGTTGGCGGCGAGCTCCGCCGCTGATCGGCTGGCACCGGGAAACTCCCGTTCGAAGTCGGCGGGCACCCGGATGGCGGTCACGTCGGACATGCCGGGAGTATAGCTCGAACACAAGTCACTAGACTTCTAGGTACTTTGTCGTAGGATGGCCCCCGAGCCGGCGAGAGGTTCGGCCCGACGAACGGAGTCATGGTCATGGAAGCTCACCCCCCTCCCGTCCAGATGGTCCAGCTGCTGTCTGGGTTCCAGGTGTCACAGGCGCTCTACGTCGCCGCCAAGATCGGCGTCGCCGACCGGCTCGTCGACGGCCCGGTGCCGGTGGAGCAGCTCGCCTCCGACCTCGACGCCGAGCCGCTCGCCCTGGGTCGGCTCCTGCGCACGCTGGCTTCGCTCGGCGTCTTCAGCGAGGCCGAGCCCGGCGCCTACGGCCTCACCCCGCTCGGCGCCACGCTGGTGAGCGACCGCGAGGGGTCGATGCGCGATCTCGCCCTCATGTGGATGGAGACCCACTACGCGCCCTTCGGGGGCCTGCTCGAGACGGTTCGCACCGGCGACTGCGCGGCAACGCAGCACTACGGCCAGCCCTTCTTCTCGTGGCTGGCCGACCAACCCGAGCAGGTGGACCGCTTCAGTCGGGCGATGGCCAACCTCACCGACGGCATCAAGGCCGGTGCGATCGCCAGCTACGCCTTCCCCCAATCGGGCACCATCGTCGACGTCGGTGGTGCCGACGGCGCGCTCCTCGCACGAGTGCTCGGATCCGCACCGGCCACGACGGGGATCGTGTTCGACCTCCCCCACGTCGTCGCCGAGGCCGCGCCCACGTTGAAGAGCTACGGGCTCGACGACCGCATGACCTCAGAGGGTGGCGACTTCTTCGAGGCGGTGCCAGCAGGCGGCGACGCCTACCTGCTGTCGATGGTGCTCCACGACTGGAACGACCTCGATGCCACCCGCATCCTCAACAACATCCGTGACGCCGCGGCGCCCGGCGCCCGGGTCCTCGCCTTCGAGCTCGTCCTGCCCCCGGGCGATCAGCCACACATGTCGAAGATGATCGACTTGACCATGCTGGGCATGCTCAACGGCCGGGAGCGGACCGAGGCGGAGATGAGGTCGCTGTTCGAGGACGCCGGCCTGATCTACGACGGAACCGTTCCGACCCCGACGCCGATCTCGATCATCGAAGCCCGAGTTCCCTGACACCAGCCGGGTGCGCGGCTACGGCGTCGAGGTGGGCGCCGCAGCCGCGAGCTGGGCGGCGATGACCGCCTGCACGGGTCCGAAGTGGAACCAGTGCCGCACCGGCTTGCGGAGCCGTGCGGTGCGCGGCACCGAGAGCGAGCCCTTCACCACCAGCCGCTGGCAGGCCGGGGTCTCGTGGACGACGACCTTGCCGGGGGTGCGGCCCTCCTCGAGCAGGGCGAGGGCCGGCGTGGCCCAGTGGCGCAGGGCGGAGTGGCGCTCGGGCAGCGTCGACTCGAGCACGCACGCCTGGGGCGCCCGGCCGACCGCCCGGTCGAGCCGGGTGACGAGCCGGTGCCACCCGACGCTCTGCCCGATCAGGACCGCCGAGAACACCACCCCGCTGAACGCCACCACGAACGCCGCGGTGGGCGGCGCCAGGCCCCGGCTGCGCCCCTCGACCGGGACCGCTTCGCCGCTCCCCTGCGGCAGCACCCCGTCGAGCAGCGCCCACGCCACCAGCGGGAGCGCGAACACGAGCACGAACGAGCGGTAGTCGAGTGCCTGCCACCACGCCCGGGTGCTGCTCCCCCACCCGATCATCAGCCCCCCGGCGGCGACCAGCAGCAGCATGCCCGTCCACGAGATCAGCGCGACGTGCACGGGACGCGTGCCGACCGCCCGGTCACGACGACGCCACCCGATGAGCAGCGCGGCACCGCCGACCGTGGTGAGCAGGACCACGGCCAGCGGCACGCCGTTCACCGCGTGCCGCCACTGCGCCACGATGTCGGCCCGCTTGGGCACCTCGCTGTCGATCCCGGCCGAGGTGAGGATCTGGCGGGCCACGGCAACCACGAGCAGCACGACCGACTGGTGCCACGCCCAGGTCTGATCGGCCGGGCGCCGCCAGCCCACCACGAAGCCCACCGCCGCAGCGGTGCCGAGCACCAGGCTGGTCATGGGGTGCAGCAGGAACAGCAGCGCCACGAGGCTCCCGAACGCCCAACGGTTCCACCGGTAGCCGGTGATGAGCGCCAGGACGAGCGGCCACACGAACTGCGCGGCGATCACCGACTCGCTCACGAAGAACGCCTGCCCCGGCAAGGTGATGAGGCCGATGCCGATGGCCGGCCACACGATCAGCGCGGGACGCGTGCCCCGCACCACCAGCCAGCTCAGCCCGAGGGCGACCAGGGGCACCAGCACGTAGGGCAGCGTGAACAGGAAGCCGAGCACCCGGGTGTTGCTGGTGACCAGCGAGCCCAGCCAGGCGGGCACCTGGAACAGCATCATGGTGGGCCGGCGGTGCAGCATCACGGGCCGGCCCTGGTCGAGCACGTCGACCAGGAAGTAGCTGCCGTCCCAGCTCAGGGCCAGGCGGGTGGCGAAGGCGGCGACCACCCCGGGCACGAACAGCCAGAGCGATCTCGCCAGCGCCGGACGAGCCGATGCGATCGATGTCGGCTCGCCCACAGCCGACAACGATACGAGGGCACGGCGACCCGCTCTGAATCCGGGTGGGGCTCCTAGAACCAGGCGCGGAGGGCGGCCGTCGCCACCACGTCGAGCACGAGCACCGCGGCCGCCCCGCCGAGCAGCTGCAGCGTCCGCTCGAACGACACCCGTGGCCAGCGGCCGATGGCCCAGAGCAGGCCGATCACCACCAGGGTGACCTTGCCGGCGAAGAGGGCCACGTCGACCACCGTGCGCACGCTCGTGGTCGCGATCCGCCACGGCGTGGCGCCGCTGCCGAGGAACGCCACCGCGATCCACGCCGCTCCCCCCACCACGATGACGGTGTCGCCGAACGCCACGGCCACCCGCCGGATGCCGCCGAGGCCGCGTGGCGCGGGCTCGGCGCGGTCGTCGGCTACGGCGAGCGCGTGGAGCGCGAGCAGCGCGGCGCCGAGCGCGACCCCCTGCACCACGACGTACGGCAGGCCCACGCCCTGGAAGCCGAACAGCACGCCGCGCACCTGGTGGCCGAGGATGGCGCGCAACGAGCCACTTCCCGTCTGCACCGCAACGGCCAGCGCCGCCAGGGTCAGCACGACCACGGCCGCGGCGCGACGCAGCGCCCGGTCGGCCGCAGCGGTCCGCCCCGCGGTGCCCAGGACCGCCCGGGTGCCCACCACGTCGGCGAGCGCCCACACCAGCACGGTCAGCGGCCACAGCACCACCCCGGCCGAGGGGTCGACGGCACGGATCTCGGGGCTGACGGGCAGCGCCACGAGCGCCGCGAAGGCGGCTCCCACGCCGACCGCCACGGCGAGGTTCGACACCAGCCGTGAGGCACCGGGCGGCAGCAGGTCCTCGGTCTGCAGCGCGGCGCCGATCTCGGCCGGCACCTCGCCCACCGCCCAGCGGCCCAGCCCCTCGGGCCAGCGCCGGCCGGCGCCACGCGGCTCGAGCACATGGCGTCGCACCAGCTCCACCACCAGCGCCAGGGGCGGGACCACGGCCAGCAGCAGCACGAGGCCCAGCAGGGCGCGCTGCCACGAGGCCGGCTGGAAGGCGACCAGCGCGGGGGTCACGGCCGCGGCTCCGAGGGCGCCGGCCGGGGCGGGCCCGCCTGCCAGCGCGCGGCGTGGTCCTCGGTGAGGATGAGGTCCTGCAGATCGAGCAAGGTTTCGAGGAGCCCGGCGGGACCCGGATCCTCCGCGGCGACGGTCACGTCGACCGGCACGCCCGGCAGCAGCGCGGCACCGAGGTCGGCGGCGCCGACGACCACCACGTACTTGGGGTGGGGCATGGCGTGGTAGGTCGCCAGCGGGTCGGGGCCGCCGTCCGGGGCCGGTCCGACCACGAGCAGCACGTTGGCCGCGGCCGGCTCCGCCGCCCACCGGATGCCGGCGCGACGAGCCCGCGGCGCCCCCTCGCCCGACAGGAGCTCGTCGACGGGCGCCAGCGCCGCGTCGGGGCCGACGGCGTGCACGCGCAGGGCCGACGCGCGTGCCCAGGCCAGGGCGCGGGCGAGCGTCGGCGGGAGCCGGCCCCGTTCGACGATGCCCATCAGCGGCGCGGACGCGGCGCGGCGTCGCGCGAGCGGTCGGGCCGCAGCACCTGTCCGAGCACCAGCACGCCCCACGTGATGCCCGACGCGACCGCGCCGACCACCACCACCGCGAGGTACTGCCGCACCGGGTCCGACACGGCGTCCGACCCTACCGGTGATCGACCCCGGTCAGGGGCTGAGGTTGGTGGCGCCGGCGACGAGGTGCGGCACCGCCCGGGTGGCCATGTTGGTGAGCGGGCCGGGCACGATGCCCACGCCGACGACGAACACGAAGGCCAGGGCCAGGCCGAGCTTGGCGCCCCACGGCACGAAGAGGCGGGAGCCGACGGGGACGGCGGCCTCCTCCTCGGTCTCACCGGCGTACATGGTGATCACGACCTTGAGGTACAGGTAGGCGCCGACCACGGCCGAGAGCATGGCGATGAGAGCCAGCCAGTACGAGTGGGCCTGCACCGCCGAGACCAGGATCTCGAACTTGGCCACGAAGCCGGCCGTGAACGGCACGCCGGCCTGCGCCAGCAGGAACACCGTGAGCAGGAAGGCCAGGAGCGGCTCCCGGCGGGCGAGGCCCTTGTACTCGGCGAGCGAGTGGGCACCGTCGCCGCGGCGGCCGATGATGGCCACCACGCCGAAGCTGCCCGCCACCATGAACGTGTAGCAGGCCAGGTAGAAGAGCGACGCCGAAACGCCCTCGCGGCGTGCGGTCTCGAGACCCACCAGGATGAACCCGGCGTGGCTGATCGACGAGTACGCCAGCAGCCGCTTCACGTCGGTCTGCACGATGGCCACGAACGACCCGACGAGCAGGCTGAGCACGGCCAGCGCGTAGATGACCGGCTGCCAGTCGAGGCGGTACAGCGGGAAGGCCAGGAAGAAGACCCGCAGGAACCCGGCGAAGCCGGCCACCTTCACGGCCGAGGCCATGAACCCGGTGATGGGCGTGGGGGCGCCTTGGTAGACGTCGGGCGTCCAGTTGTGGAACGGCACCGCCGCCACCTTGAAGCCGAAGCCGACGATCAGCAGCATGATGCCGCCGAGCAGCAGCAGGTCGTTGCTGAGGGCGTTGGTGGCGAGGAAGTTGGAGATCTTCACCAGGTTCGTCGAGCCCGTGGCGCCGTAGCAGAGGGCGATGCCGTACAGGAAGAACGCCGACGAGAAGCCGCCCAGCACGAAGTACTTGATGGCGGCCTCGCTCGAACGGACCCGACGGGTGTGCATGCCGGCGAGCACGTAGACCGCGATGGACAGGATCTCGAGGCCGAGGAACATCACGATGAGGTCGTTGGCCGCAGCCATGACCACACCACCCGACGCCGACAGGAGCACGAGCACGAAGGGCTCGACCCCGTCGAGGCCCTCACGCTCGACGTAGCCGTCGAGGAACAGCGAGCTGAGGACCACTGCGGCACAGATGGTGAAGGTGGCGAACAGCGCGAACCCGTCCACGCCGACCGCGCCGGCGATGGCCGAGAAGGGCCGGGCCCCGGCGTGGTGCCGGAACACCCGGTGCCACTCGGGGATGGCGCTGATGCCGGCGGCGAGGCCGACGAGGGCCGCGAACGGCCCGTAGCAGCGCATGGCCGTGCGGCTCTGCAGCAGCGAGCCACCGACCAGCAGCACGACCGCCCCGCCGATGAGGATCAGGACGGGAAGGATCGTGAGGTAGTCGACGTGGGGCGTCGCCAGCTTGGCGGTGCTGACGGCCTGGCCGAGGACGGCGATCACTTGCCACCTCCCTGGACGGGCGCGGCGACCACGGCGGGTCCGACCACGGCGACGGGCGGCTGGCGATAGTGCGAGTGCACCTCGACGTGGCGGATGAGGTGGTTCACCGACGGCTCCATGCGGGACAGCAGCGGCTTGGGGTAGATGCCGGTGAAGAGGATGATGGCCAGCAGCGGCAGCATCACCAGACCCTCTTTCCAGTTGAGGTCCGCCACGTTGGCGTTGGCCTCGTCGGGCATGCCGTGGAAGGCCCGCTGGAAGGCCCACAGCAGGTACAGCGCGGCGAGGATGACCCCGGTGGCGGCCACCACGGCGAACCAGCGGTGGGTCAGGAACGTGCCCGTGAGGATCAGGAACTCACCGGCGAACCCGTTGAGGCCGGGCAGGCCGATCGACGAGAAGACCACGAAGATGAAGACCGCGGCCAGGATCGGCGCGCTCTTCTGGATGCCGCGCAGCTCGGAGAACAGGCGGGTGTGGCGCCGCTCGTAGATGAACCCGACGAGGAGGAACAGCGCCGGGGTCGAGATGCCGTGGTTGATCATCTGCAGCACGCTGCCCTGCACGCTCTGCGAGGTGATGGCGAAGATGCCCATGGCGATGAACCCGAGGTGGGCCACCGACGAGTAGGCGACCACCCGCTTGAGGTCCTTCTGCATGGTCGCCACCACGGCGCCGTAGATGATGCCGATCACACCCAACGTGATGAGCGCCGGGGCGAAGTACACCGACGCCTCGGGGAACAGGTAGAGGCCGAAGCGCAGGAAGCCGTACGTGCCGAGCTTCAGCATGACGCCGGCCAGGATCACCGAGCCGGCGGTGGGTGCCTGGGTGTGCGCATCGGGCAGCCACGTGTGCACCGGGAACAACGGCACCTTCACGGCGAACGCCACGGCGAAGCCGAGGAACAGCCAGCGGGCGGTGGTCTGCGAGACGACCTGGGCGCGGGCGACCTCGACCAGGCTGAACGTGACGTGACCCGTGTGCGCCGCGGTGAGGAACACCAGGCTGATCATCGCCACGAGCATGAAGGCGGAGCCGAGCATCGTGTAGATGAAGAACTTCATGGCGGCGTAGCGCCGGTCGTCGTAGCCCCAGCCGATGATGAGGAAGTACATCGGCACCAGCACCACTTCGAACATCACGAAGAAGAGGAAGAGGTCGAGCGACAGGAACGTGCCGAGGCAGCCGAACTCGAGCAGCAGCAGCCACGCCATGAAGGCCTTGGGATCGTGGTGGGGCTTGGCGCCGAGCATGCCGAGGGGGAAGAGCAGGCCGGTGAGCACCACGAGCCACAGCGAGATGCCGTCGACACCGAGGTGCCAGGCGATCCCCCACTGCTTCAGCCAGGGCGTGAAGTCGACCATCTGGAAGCCCTCGAGGTGATCGAGGCCGGTCCGTCCGCCGGGCGACAGGTTGGGGTGGGTCTTGAACTGGACCAGCACGAACACCGTGAGCGCGAACGTGCCCACGGCGAACAGCAGGCCGATCAACTTGGCGAGGTCGGGGCGTCGCTTCGGCGTGAGGGCCACAGCGACCGCGCCGAGGGCGGGCAGCACGACCGTGGCGGTCAGCACGGGGAAGTGCCCGGATTCGGAGGCGAGGATGGCAGCAGTCATCAGAAGGAGGCCCGGTAGAGGACGAAGGCGACGAGGACGACGACACCAGCCGCGAGCCCGAGGGCGTAGTTGCGGAGGTAGCCCGTCTGGAGGCGGCGCACGCGAGAGCCGGTGAACAGGGCGATCTTGCCGACGCCGTTCACCGCCCCGTCGAGCACGCCCTTGTCGAACACGTTGGAGAACCAGTCGAACATCTTGCGACCCGGCCCACCCATGAACGCGGTGATGGCCCAGTCGTAGCGCCACGCGTTGTACAGGATCTTGGGCTCGAGGCGGAGCTGCTCCTCACGGGTCTTGTAGCGGTACTGGTAGAAGTAGATCGCGAGCCCGATGCCGACGAACACCAGGATGGTGGCGAAGCTCTCCAGCCCCCACTCGAGGCCGACCTTGGCCCGGTAGGTCGACTGGCCGGCGCGGATGGCCGGGTCGAGCCAGTGCTCGAGGATGCGGTGGTAGGCGAAGAACATGCCCGACAGCACCGCACCCGCGGCCAGGACCACGAGCGGCACGGTCATCTGCCAGGGCGACTCGTGCGGGTCCTGCGGCGCGCCGTGCTCGACGTGGTGCGGCGCACCGGGCCCGGTCGGGAGCAGGTTGCCCTCGGCGTCGTGCGTGGCGTGGGCGTGGGCGTGCTCGTCGTGCCCGTGGGCGACGGCGTCGGCGTGCGCCAGGTTCTCGTCGCGCACGACCTCTTCCCAGCGCTGCTGGCCGTAGAAGGTGAGGATGACCTCTCGGGTCATGTAGTAGGCG
>Ga0302322_100006907_pt1 | contig 10103 bp, 9 predicted proteins | sample Fen_T0_2_FD_203757 | JGI IMG/M metagenome (GOLD analysis project Ga0302322, IMG submission 203757) | Peat permafrost microbial communities from Stordalen Mire near Abisko, Sweden - Fen_T0_2 | ecosystem: Environmental > Terrestrial > Soil > Wetlands > Permafrost | place: Sweden: Abisko... | reverse complement strand
CTCGGAGCCTACGTCAACCAGATCGTGGACGGCTGCGCGGCCATCCTGATTTCGATGGTCCTGATCTTCAACCTCGGGGCGCGCCTGGTCGGACGCGTCCTGACTCGACGGATGACCGCCGCATGAATTCCGGAGAAGAGATGACAGCCAACGCCATCTACTCAGAACCACTGATCCGCCGCGTCGAAGTGGCCGCGCCTCGCGCCCAGGAGATCGCTCCTGCGGCGACCGCCGAGATCAAGATCTCGACCGAGCACGTCTCGATCAGGTACGGCACCAAGGTCGCCGTCCGCGACGTTTCGCTGACCGTCGAGGCACGCTCCATCCTGGCTCTGATCGGGCCCTCGGGCAGCGGCAAGTCCACGTTCCTGCGCTGCTTCAACCGCATGAACGACCTCATCCCCGGCGCGAGCGTCACCGGCGACGTCTGCCTCGACGGCGAGAACGTCACGGACGCGGACGTCAGCGTCGTGGAGCTGCGGCGGCGCGTCGGCATGGTCTTCCAGCGCCCCAACCCGTTCCCGATGTCGATTTACGAGAACGTCGCCTACGGCCCGCGGCGCCGCGGCAAGAACGACAAGCGCAAGCTCGACGAGCTGGTCGAGACCAGCCTGAAGCGAGCAGCCCTGTGGGACGAAGTCAAGGACGATCTGCGCCGCAAGTCGGGCCTGGCCCTCTCCGGCGGCCAGCAGCAGCGGCTCTGCATCGCCCGCGTCCTCGCCACCGAACCGGACGTGATCCTCATGGACGAACCGGCATCGGCCCTGGACCCCGTTTCCACGCTCCGCATCGAAGAGCTGATGCGCGAGCTTCGCGAGGCCTACACGATCGTCATCGTGACCCACAACATGCAGCAGGCGGCCCGCGTGAGCGACGTCACGGCCTTCTTCACGATGGCCGAAGACCGGGCCGGGTATCTCGTGGAAGTCGGACCCACCGGCCGTATCTTCACCAGGCCCAACGAGCGCCTCACCGAGGACTACATCTCCGGACGGTTCGGATGACTGTCAACCAGAACGAGGAGTCGAACATGCGGTCCGTGGATGAAGCGCCGGGCGCTGCGCCGTCGGCCGGCGCCGGCATGATCGCCGATGCGCTCGAGGCGGCGGCCGAGGCGGAACGGCACGACCAGCGCATCCGCGAAAGCCTCGACATCGAGATGCGCGACGTCAAGGACGGCGTCCTGCGCATGGGTTCCTACGTCGAGGAGCAGATTCTCGCCGCCCACGACGCGATCATGAACCGTGACGCCGCTCTCGCGGCCAAGGTGATCGCCGCCGACGGCCGGGTCAATGAAGTCCAGCGAGCCGTGTCGGGCATCGTGGCCATGACCATCGCCACTCAGGCGCCGGTGGCGCGGGACCTGCGCTTCCTGCTGGCCCTCGACCGTGTCACCTACGAGCTCGAGCGGATCGGCGACCACGCCGGGTCCGTGGCCAAGCAGGCCCGCAAGCTGGCAGGCGTCACGAGCATGGTCACGTACGACGAGCTGACGCCGATGGCCCAACTCGCGGCGCAGCAAGTCCGCGACGTAGTCATGGCCCTGGTGGACATCGACGAAGACAAGGCGCGACTCGTGGCCGGGCGCGACGACGAGATCGACCGGCTCTACCACCAGGTCTTCGACGACGTCCTGGCGGAGATGCGGACCGATCCGGCCAAGGTGGATCCCGGCACGCGGATCCTGTTCGCGGCCCACTACCTCGAGCGCATCGGCGACCGGGTCACAAATATCGCCGAGGACGTGGTCTTCCTGGCGACGGGTGAGGTCGAAGATCTGAACCCCTGACTCCCGTCCAGGCGTCATGAGAAGCGGCCGGCGATCGGCCGCTTCTTTGTGTGCGGCCGGCGATACCGTGACCGCCGCCGCCCCCCGCACGAGCGGCCCGCCTCAACGTTAACCGGCCGGAAACGCCGGGCAAACCGACCTACCCCAAGGTGTAGGAATTGGCGGCGCGATGCGTCCGCCGGCCAGTCTCCGCACCGGGGAGCATCATGTCCGCCGCCACATCGAGCCCGTCCGACGTACACCTGCACGCAGCGCGTCACGTGCTGTGGGTCGCCGAGGCGGCCCTGGGCAGGTTGAGGAAGACCGTTCCGAGCGGTGGTCTGGTGGACGAGGGCGACGGCTTCGTCTTCCTGCTCGAGGGCCAGGGTGAAGTGGAATCGATCGCGGCCGAGCTGACCAGTGGAGCCGCCTTCGGCGTGGCGCCGGTGGTTGGCGCTCGAGAGCGCGACCTCCTCGAGGCGGTCGCCGACGCCCGCCGCGAGGGCCGGCAGAAACTCCGCGGCGGCCCCGACCGAACGCCGCGCATGGCCGCCATCGCCACGCCCGTGACAATCGTTTCGAACTCGATCACGGGCGAGGAAGCCCGTCTCAGATTCCTCGACGACGAGACGCTCACGACACTCGTCTACGCCGACGAGCGGCTGCGGCCGGTCGGCGCTCTGGGCCGCGAGCGGCTCTTCAGGATGTTCAGCGGGCAATACGGCCATGCCGTCTTCGCCACCCGTCCGATCGTGGACGCGGCCGACCCGCATCCGCGTCTGATCGAGGCCGACACGACCATCGTCGAAGCCGCCATCACGGTGGCCAACCGGGACACTGACTCGCTCTTCGACGACGTCCTGGTCATCGACGCCGGCCGGCGAGTCGTGGGCATCGTTCGAGTGCGAGACCTGCTTCGCGCCCTGACCAGCATCGGCCTCGACAGGACACAGCAGCTCAACCCGCTGACGGGGATGCCGGGCAGTGCCCGCACCGAGCAGGCTCTGTCGGAAATCATCGACACCGGCGAGTCGCTGGTCGTAAGTCGCGTGGACATCGCCGACTTCAAGACGTTCAACGAACGATCCGGCTTCTCGACCGGGGATCGGACGATTCAGGCTCTGGGCCATGCGGTCGCGGCGGTAGGAAGCAGCCGTGGTGTCAGATTCGTCGGTCACCTCGGCGGCGACGACTTCATCGTCGCCTGGAATGACGAGGACGAAGCCGTGGCCGGCGCGATCGAGATCGCCATGCAGCTGATCATCGGCATGCAGCCGATGAGCCCGCTCCCCGATGGTGTCGGCCAGCCGGAACTCGCCGTTTCGACGCTCGTGGTCCGACCAAATGAGGTGCGTGACGTGGCGACGCTGGCAGAACGGCTCGCCACCTTGAAGGAAGAAGTCCGGAGCCACGGCGGAGCTGTCCACGCCATGGCCAGGCTGGAGACACTAACCACACCGGCCTGGCGCCCCCTCGACGCGGGCTACGTCGCCGTCGCCGGCCGCGTCGCCGGGGTTCTCGGCCACTAGCCATCGGCCACTAGCCTGCGGACCGCACCGCCCGTTCCTCCAGCAGGTCGGTCCCGTCCGCATCCGGCAAGTCGATGTCCAGCAGGCCGGCCAGCGTAGGAGCCCAATCACGAAGCCGAGGGGCCCAGGCCGCGATCGACTCGCCCAAGCCCGCGACGGCCGGATGGCCGCCACCGACGATTGCCAGCGTCCGGTCGGTCGCGGTGGACCCGTGAATGCCGGCTACCGGTATCCACGGCGCAGCGAAGACCCGCCCCGGAGCGGCCAGCAGGAGCAGCACGTCCGGCTCTCTCCACCGCCAGCCCTCGACGCCGTCCAGGGCCGCGAGGCGGGCGATGGCCATGTGGGCGTCGACACCGGTCGTGAGGCGAAGCCACGCCGCGCTGCCGTCGGCGATCCAATCGTCGATGAGGCCGGCGCAGTCGTGCGACGCCGTCGGGTCGATGGCCGGGTACGGCAGCCGCCGGGACATGTCGTGATCGGAGGCGACGGCGACGACGGTCCTGTCCCAATCCGGAGCCAGTGCCTCGACCACCTCACCGACGCTTTCGTCGGCGGAGCGGACGCATTCGATCGTCACGCTCGCACCCGGCCCCAGGTCATGGCCGAGCGTGTCGGTCTCGTTGAGGTGGATGAAGAGAAAGTCGAGATCGGGATCGGCCGCGGCCCGCAGGACATGAGGTCGTACGGCCGCGTTCGTCGGGTAGCCGTGCGCATCGACCGCCGTGCCGTCCGGTACGAGCGCGTGCGGCGGCCAGATCCCGTCGATCTCATCGAGCCTGAGGATCCGTACGAGCTTCTGATCGCCCATCACGGCAGTCGCCCTCAGTCCGGAGCCCAGGGCGGCGTGGATGATGGTGGGCACGGCGCAGCGGTTCGTACCGGCCCAGCCGGGCACGGCGCCGGCCTGCTGAGCGGTGGTGCGGATGCCGGTCCTACCCTGGCTGGCACCGGTCAACAGCGACGCGAAGGAGGGATACGTCGTCGACGGCAGGCCACTTCTACCGCCCTCGGACGAGTAACCGCCGTCCTGCGCCAGCCGCCAGAGATTCGGGGTTATGGCCGGACCGAGCGCGGCCAGCGGAAAGCCGTCGAAAGCAAGGAGAACGATTCTCGTCTTTGCGAACATGCTCAGCCTCATACGCGCGTCGTCCACCGAATCCTGGGCGGGCAGAGTTAACGAGGCGTTCGTGGCGCGTTAATGCTGGCTGACGAACCTTCCGATGAGGAGTCCGGCCCGGATCCGGAGCGGTGACTCCGTCAGGGAGGTTCCGCCGCAATGCCCTACGCCGACTCGGTCGCGACAGTCCGATCCTGGACCAGTGAGCGGGCTATCGAGGTCTGGACTCTCTTTGCCGGGGATCTTCCGACGGCGACCCTCGCCGCTCTCGACGCCGACCTGCAATCCGTTCGCAACGACGGCGCGACGGTCGTACTGGTCGTGCCCGACAACGTCACCCAGACGCCACTCGAGCGCCGTCTTGCCGACGTCGTGGTTCGCGGGCCGTTGCCGCCTGCGCCGTTCGGGCTACTGGTGGCCCTGGCGGCAGTCGACGTGTCGGACGTCCGGCGACTCGGCCTCATCGGCGGGACGCGAGACGCGCTGGTCGCCGGGCGGTGCGCCGGTGCCGGTGCCGTGGTCGCGATCCCCGGTCCGGAGTCGACCAACAATCACGATCTTCTTCTCGGCCAGCCCGACCGGATCGTGCGAGCCGGCGAGTTCGCCGAGATGGACGCGGCTGCGTACGGCAGGAACCGCCGCCACCGCGAGCGCGTCCTGCTCAACCCGGGCCCGGCCGTCGTCAGCGATCGGATCCATCGGGCCGTCGCCGGCCCCGACCTCTGCCATCGCGAGCCCGAATACTCGGAGATGTTCGCCCGAGTCCGCGAGAAGCTCTTCCGCGTCGCCGGCGTCGATTCCGACTGGGAACTGGCCCTGCTCGCGGGATCGGGCACCGCCGCGATGGAGGCAATGGTCGGGGCATCCGTGCGCGAGGGGCGCCGACTGCTGGTTTGCCGCAACGGCGTGTACGGCGATCGACTGGCGACCATCGCCGAAAGACTCGGCATCGAGATCGTCTCGGTGCGAGCATCGCAGACCGAACCAATCGACCCGGCAGAGGTGTCCGCCGCGCTCGCCGCCGACGCCGCGATAGACGCCGTCGCGGTCGTCCACCACGAGACCACCACCGGGTTGCTGAACCCCGTCCACGAAATCGCGGCGGTGGCGGGAGTCCGCGGCGTCAGGGTCGTGGTCGACGCCATCAGCTCGCTCGGCGCCGAGGAACTACGACTCGCCGGATCGGGCATGGACATGGTCGCGTGCACTTCCAACAAGTGCCTCCACGGCCTGCCCGGAACTTCCTTCGTGCTCCTCTCCCCCGCCGGCGCCGCCAGAGCCGCCGAAGCCCCCAAGCGCTCTCTCTACCTCGACATCGCCGGATACCTCGCGGCGCAGCAGAAGGACAGCGTGCCATTCACCCCGGCGGTTCCGGCCGTCTACGGCCTCGAGGCCGCTCTCGACGAGATTCTCGACGAGGGCGTGGCGGCGCGTCACGACGCCTACCGGGCTCGAGTCGAGCTGCTGGACGAGTCCTTCGCTCGGCTGGGCCTCGAGCCCACCGTGGCTGCCGCCAACCGGTCCTCATCCGTTCGCAGCCTCCGGCTGCCCAACGGAATCGCCTACGAAACCATCCACGACAAGTTGAAGCGAGATGGCTACGTGATCTACGCCGGGCTCGGCGACGCTGCCAAGACGACGTTCCGGGTTTGCACGCTGGGGGCCATCGAGCCGGAAGTTCTGGCGGATTTCGTGGAGTCGCTGAGTCGGGCGCTCCGGGAAGGAGGGCCGGGCGTGGACGGCGTCGATGCGGGCGCGACCTCAGCCACCGCAGCCTCGGAAGCGGCCGTTCGCGGCACACGGTCCGCGGTGACGGCATGACCGCGACCTCGGAAGCGGGCTCCATGATCGCCGCCGCGACCCCCACGAGGCGGCTGCGGGCGGTCGTGCTCGACTGGGCCGGCACGACCCAGGACTTTGGATCTCAGGCGCCGGTCGGGGCCTTCCGGGAAGTCTTCGCCCGTAACGGAGTCCCGATCACCACGGCCCAGGCTCGGGGTCCGATGGGGATCTACAAGCTAGACCACATTCGGGCGATCGCGGCCATGCCGGAAGTCGCCGCGTTGTGGCGCAAGGTCCACGGCGCCGACTGCACCGAGGACGACGTCCACGCCATGTACGTCGAGTTGGTCCCGATCCAGGAGCAAGTGCTGGCCGACTTCTGCGCCTTGATCCCGGGCACGCTCGAAGCCGTCGCGGAGATCCGGGCTCGCGGGTACCTCATCGGGTCCACGACCGGGTATCCACGTTCGGTCGGCGAGATCGTGGCCGCGAGCGCCGCCTCGCAGGGATACGAGCCCGATGTGATGGTCTGCGCCGACGAAGTCCCCGCCGGGAGGCCCGAGCCTTGGATGCTGCTGCGGGCCATGGAGAAGCTTCGAGTATTTCCCCCAAGCCACGTCGTGAAGGTCGGTGACACCGAGGCGGACATAGCCGAGGGCCTCAACGCCGGGGCCTGGACCGTGGGCATCACCCGAACGGGCAACTATGTCGGGCTCGATGCGCGCGAGTTCGCCGCTCTCCCCGCCGCCGAACAGCGGCGGCTCCTCGACCACGCGGCGGAGGTTCTCAGGCAAGCCGGCGCCCACTACCTCATCGGCTCCATCGCGGAGCTGCCGCCGGTCCTCGACTCTATCGAGATCTCGCTGGCGCTCGGCGAACGGCCCTGACCCGATGACGGCGACACTCTCCGGCCTGGCAGAAGGCGACTCCAACGCCAGCCCGCGGCGAGCCGGATGGCAGGCCCGTCATCTCGACGACGAGGCCATGACCCTGCTGGCCGAGGACGCCAGCTACTTCCTGCACCAGTCGCTCAGTACGCCCTGCTTGAACGTGCTCGACGGAGCCGAGGGCGCCTGGCTCACCGACACGAGCGGCCACCGCTTCCTCGACTTCCATGGGAACGCGGTCCACCAGGTTGGTTTCGGCAACCCCCGGGTCGTCGCGGCCGTCATCTCGCAGTTGCAGACACTCCCCTTCTCGCCGCGCCGCTACACCAACCGGCCGGCGATCGAGCTGGCGCGCAAACTCGTGGAACTCGCGCCGGGCGATCTCTCTCGAGTGCTCTTCACTACGTCGGGCGCGACGGCAAACAGTGCCGCCATCCAGCTCGCCCGAGTCGCGACCGGCCGCCACAAGACGATCTCGATGTGGGACTCGTTCCACGGCGGCACGCTCGACACGATTTCCGTCGGTGGCGAGGCGCAGTTCAGGGCCGGTATCGGGCCTCTCCTGGCGGGAACGGAGCACGTCCCGCCACCCGAGCCGTATCGCTGTCCTTTTCGGTGTCTCGACCGCGCCGGGGCATGCGACCTGAGCTGCGCCCGCTACCTCGAGTACGTTCTGGAGAAGGAGGGCGACGTCGCGGCCGTCATCGCGGAGACGGTTCGCAACACGCCGTCTATCCCCACGCCGGAGTACTGGCAGGCCGTTCGAGCCGCCTGCGATCGCCACGGCGCGCTGCTGATCCTCGACGAAGTCCCTCACGCCCTCGGCCGGACCGGCCGGTTCTTCAGCGTCGAGAACTTCGGTATCGTCCCCGACATCCTGGTCATCGGCAAGGGCCTTGGGGGCGGGATCATGCCGCTGGCGGCGCTGATCGCTCGAGAGGGGCTCAACGTGGCCGCCGACCGTGCTCTCGGCCACTTCACCCACGAGAAGAACCCCGTGGCCTGCGCCGCCGGTCTGGCGGTCATCGCCGAGATCGAGGACCGCGGCCTGGTGGCGCGGGCGGCCGAGCTCGGCGCATGGGCGCTGGCGGAGTTGCGGGCCCTGCAGCCGCGCCACCCGTTGATCGGCGACGTCCGCGGCCTGGGGTTGCTGATGGGCGTGGAACTCGTTCGCGACCGGGCGACGCGAGAGCCGGCCATCGACGAGGCCGACGCCGTCATGTACGCCTGCCTGTCGCGCGGCCTCAGCCTCAAGACGACCATGGGCAACGTGCTGCATCTGTCCGCGCCGCTCATCGTCACCCGCGACGAACTGGGCCTGGCCATCGCGATCATCGACGACAGCCTGACCGAGGTCGAGAGCTCCGCGGCCTGACTGCGTTCGGCGCACGGGGCTCGCTCTGGTCTGAGGCTGACCCTAGCCGAACCAGTGCTCCAGTTCGGGCGTCAGGGCGGCGGCACCGGCACTCGCCTGGGTCAGGTCGCGGTAGATCTCCGAGAACCAATCGTTACCCTCGGGGTCGATCCACTCGCTGACCGAATTCGTCGCCTCGAGACCCGTGTTTCGCGGACCGCCCACCGACTCGTGCGTGGTGGCAGTCTCGACAACCGCAACGTTCATCTCGCTACCTCGGCCGGCCGATGCGTCAGATCGGGAATGCATGGACGTGGCTCGGGTCGACGTCCACTCGAACCATTTCACCCTCGTCGATCAATCGGGCCTGACGGCTCGGCAGATCTCCGAAGATCGCGATCGGCTGTCCGTCCGCGTCACCGATCAGGTGAAGTCGCGTAGTCGCACCCAGGAACACCTTGAGTTCGACACGAGCTGCCATGCCCGGGCCGTCGGCGCCGCGCGACACAACCACGTCCTCAGGCCGGAAGAAGGCCAGGGCGTGGCCGTTCGAGCCGGATGGCGCTTCGATGTGGAAAGAGCCCGGGATGCCGACTCGGCCGTCGTGGACCGCCAGCTCGACCGCGTTCCGGCTGCCGACGAACTTGGCGCTGAATTGCGTCGCCGGCAGTTCGTACAGGTCCGCCGGTGCGGCAACCTGTTCGACACGGCCCGCGTTCATGACCGCCACCCGGTCGGCGATGGCCATCGCCTCGGACTGGTCGTGGGTTACATAGATGGCGGTGATGCCCACGAGTTGCTGGATGCGGCGAATCTCGTCGCGCAGCCTGCCGCGAACGAGCGCGTCCAGCGCCGACAGTGGCTCGTCCAGGAGCAAGACCTCGGGATTCGGAGCCAGGGCACGACCGAGCGCACACCGCTGGGCCTGTCCCCCGCTGATCTGCTTTGGATAGCGGTCGGCTTGATCGGTCAGGTGGACCAGTTCGAGCAGTTCGTCGACCCGGGCGTCGATTTCCCGGCGCACCTTATGCCGGACTTCGAGCGGGAAGGCGATGTTCTGGCGCACGGTCAGGTTTGGGAAGAGCGCGTAGTTCTGGAAGACCATGCCGATCGGCCGATCCCGAGTGGGAACACCCGTGACGTCCAGTTCGCCGATCTCGACACTGCCCCGGTCCGGGCGCTCCAACCCCGCCACGCACCGCAGCAGCGTCGTCTTGCCGCAGCCCGATGGCCCGAGGAGAGCCAGGAGCTCGCCCTCGCAGACGTCGACGGAGACGTGGTCGAGGGCTTTGACCTGGCCGTACGTCTTGGTAACGCCGACCATGCTGACGCCGCTCACCGGCCGCCTCCTTTGTCGCTTGCGACGCCACCCGGCAGGAGCCGGACGGTCTGGCCTCTGTTCCAGTAGACGACCACGGCCGACAGCACGAAGAGGACGGCGAAGGTCAGCAACGTGACGACGGCCAGCCTGTTGTACGAGCCGGCCGTATCCGTGTACGAGCGAATCATCTCGGCGCTCCAGAGCGGCACCGTGTCCAGGCCGCGGCCGATGATCTGGGCCATCGCGAACTCGCCGAAACTCGCGGCGAACGACAGCAACCCGCCGGTCACCAGTCCGGGTGAGATGTTCGGCAGGACCACGCGGCGGAGAGTCTGGAAGGGC
>Ga0302322_100006906_pt1 | contig 10103 bp, 7 predicted proteins | sample Fen_T0_2_FD_203757 | JGI IMG/M metagenome (GOLD analysis project Ga0302322, IMG submission 203757) | Peat permafrost microbial communities from Stordalen Mire near Abisko, Sweden - Fen_T0_2 | ecosystem: Environmental > Terrestrial > Soil > Wetlands > Permafrost | place: Sweden: Abisko... | reverse complement strand
CAGCCCCAGGCCTCGGGTCAGGGCGGGCGCCAGCACCAGGGCACAGATCAGCACCACGACCGCCAGCAGCAGGGGCAGGCCCACCGGGCCCAGGAAGCGGCGTTCCAGGGGCCACATGGCGCTGCCCAGCCAGCCACCCCAGCGGAGCTGGAGGGTGCCGCCCTCGGGAAGGCCCGCCCAGGTGCGGTTGCCGAAGGCGCCGAGCGCGGTCCAGAAGGACAGGGCGAGCCCCAGCCAGGCCAGCCGGCCCGGCCAGTGGCGCCCCGTGCGGGGCCAGGCTTCCCACAGCAGGTAGGGCGGGACGATCCAGGCGCCGATGCCCATGAGGGTCTGCAGCAGTCCCGCCAGGGTCGCGCCCACGGTGCCGCAGAGGTTCTGGACGGCGGCGACGGTGGCCCCTTGCGTGAAGGGGTGGGGATCCAGGGGGTGGTAGCTGCCCAGGGAGAGCAGCAGCACCAGGGCGACGAAACCCAGGGCTGCCCTCAGCATCCAGCGGCCGATCCCCTTCAACCTTCCTCCACGGTGGTTCCGCACCAGTGTAGCTCAGCAGCTAGGTGTCAGCGGCTCTTCGCGGGCGTGGCGTTCAGCAGGGCCAGCCGCTGCCGCGGGTCCCAGACGGGCTTGCCGAGGTCGCGCAGGATGGTGCCCGCGGACACGAAGGTCCAGCCCTCCTTCCGGGCCCGGTCCATGAAGGCGCCCAGGCCATCCGTGGGGCGGTCGCCCAGTTCCCGCGCCGAGCCGAGATGCATGAGGACGATGAGGCCGTCGCCATCCCGGTTGAGCCGCTGCTGAAGCCGCGCCACGATGGCCTCGCCACTGCGGTAGAGGCGGCGCTCCTTGGGGGTGGCCCAATCGAGGGTATCGGCGCCCTCGCTCCAGCCGACGTGGCGATAGCCCGCTTCCTCGGCCCAGCGCCGGATCTCGGCCGTGTGCTCGCCGTAGGGCGCGCGCCAGAAGGGATCCATGGGCCGTCCCAGGAGGCGCACCAGGGCCGCGTCCGCATCGAGCAGCTCGCGCTGGATGCGCTCCCGGGTCCACTTGGGGTCGCGCTTCATGCCGGGCGCGAAGTGGGGATGGTTCATGGTGTGGTTGCCCAGCTCGTGGCCTTCGGCCGCCATGCGCTTCACCAGGGCCGGGTAGCGCTGGATGAAGGCGCCCGTGAGGAACAGGGTGGTCCGCACGCCGCGGGCCTTCAGGATGTCGAGCACCTCGGCGGCGACCTCGGAGCTGGAGCCGCCATCGAAGCTGAGCAGGAGGCGCTTCTGCCCCCCTGGGCCCCGGGTGAGGTTGAGGGCCTCGCCCATGCCGGGCCAGGCGGGGGCAGCGGCGGTGAGTGGTCCGATGGGGGTGATCAGCGTGGCGGGGGGTGGCGTCGGCTTCGCGGGCCGCGGCACCACCGTGTCCACCAGGATGGGCGCGAAGGTGGCGGCCCGGCGCGGCGTCTCGGCGGGGGCCACGGGGCTGGGGAGGGCGAGGGGTTTCCGGCCGGGGAGCGGTGCGATGGGCAGGCTCCGCAACCGGGCCTCGGCGCGGGCCGTCGGGGCAGGCGGTTCGGGGGCAGGCTTCGGTGGTGGTGGAGGAAGGATGGGTTTGGGTGGCGGCAGAGGAACGGGTATCGGCTTCGGCTGGGGAGCGGGCGCAGGAATGAGCTTGGCTTGCGGAGGGGGAGCAGGAATGGGTTTTGGCTTCGGTTGCGGAGGGGGAGGCGGAACGGGTTTGGGCTGCGGTGGCGGCGCCGGGACGGGCTTCGGCGCAGGTGGTGGAGGCGCGGGGGGTGGAGGGCTCGCCGCCGGTGGTGTGGCCTTCTTGATGGGCGGAGTCGGCTTGGCTTTCGGTCCCGCGACCGGGAGGGTGAACTCGAAGCGGGCCAGTTCCCGGCCTTCCGCGGTGCGCAGGACAGCCGTCTCGCCCGCGGGCGGGCGGAAGAACTCCCAGCGCACAGGTCCGATCTCCGCGAAGCGGTGCTCCCGGATGGATCGGCCCTCCAGGACGAGCTCTGTGGGTTCCAGCACTTCGCCTTCGATGACCGCCAGCCCGCCCAGGGGATGCCAGGTCCACAGCGTGGCCGTGGCGACCAGGCTCGGGGCCTGGGGCGGGGCGGGCTCGGGCCGGTCAGTCCGACCGCAGGCCACCAGAACCAGCAGCAACGCCGCGGGAAACCAGATCCTCATCGTGCGTCACCGGCACGGCAGAGGGCCCAGTAGTTGGCCTTCTCGCGGACCTTCACCTGGCGTGGTTTCAAGGCTGCGCCCTGAAGAAAGAGGAAGGCCTTCTCGGCAAGCACTTCAGCCGTGGGGTTGCGTCCAGCGAGGGGCGGGAGTTCGTTCAGCAAGCGGTAGTCGATGGCGGCCACCCAGGCATCCAGGGCTGTGGCCAGGGTCGGTTCCTCCGCTTCGGAGGTGAGCTCCACGCAGGCCTCCACCTCCCAGTTGTGCCCGTGGCGATCCTCCTGGAAGCCGGGCAGGTCGTGGAAGTGGTCGGCCACGAAGGCGCGCCGGAGGGAGAGGGTGAAGGCCATGGCGAAGTATATCCGTTCGGCGCGCCTTCTAATTCCCCCGGAACTCCAGGTCGATCTCGATGCGCAGGGCCTTCAGGAAGTCTTCCATCGTGCGCTGGCGGGGTTCCGCCATCCTGCGTCCCGTCGCGGTCTTCATGAGCATGGGGAGCTTCAGGAGTTTTTTTTCGAAGTGATCCAGGGTCCAGGCCTTGTCATTCAGGTCCCGGTTCCGGGCAAAGGGATCCAGGGGGTGCCAGAGTCCAGCGCCGAAGCTGCCCCCAGTAGCGAAGACCCGGGCCACGCCGATGGCCCCCAGGGCCTCCAGCCGATCCGCGTCCTGCACCACCGCCGCCTCCAGGCTGAGGGGCGTGCCGCCGCCGGTCCAGCTGTGGCTGGCCACCGCCGAGGCCACGGCTTCCGCCTTGTCCTCCAAACCTGGGGTCTCGCGGCACCAGACGGGCACCAGCTCCGCGGCCATCTGGGCCGTCTTGGGGGATTCCGGATGGTTCTTGGGGCGGTAGACCAAGTCGTGGAGCAGGGCCGCCGCCAGGCACACTTCCTGGTCAGCGCCCTCCGCCTGGGCCAGGGTCTGGGCCAGGGTGGCCGTACGGAGGATGTGGCCCAGATCGTGGGCCGCGTCCCGGGGGCCGGGCTCGGCGGCCAGGTGGGCCTTCAGGCGGGCGATGAGGGGCACGTACCAGGGATAAGCAAAGGGGAGGGCCATGGCTATAGGCTACCGGGACCTCCCACCAGGAAGGAATATCGGGGGGCGCTACCATGGAGAATTCTGGTCCGGAGCCCCCATGCGCGTGCTGACGCCAATCTTCCTGAGCCTCTGCTTGGCCCTGCCAGCCCTGGCCCAGCGGGCGGATCCCTCCTTCGATCCCGTGAAGGACGTGAGCCTGGGCTTCGCAAAGGGGGCTGTGGTGGTGAGTGTGCCGCCGGGCGCGCACCTGAAGGCCTCGTTCATGGCTGTGGCGAAGCCAGCGGGCCCCGGCACGCTGAAGATGGGCAAGCTGCCCCCTACAACCGACAAGGATGAGCTGGGCGATGGCATCTGGCACGGCACCGTGAAGGTGCCCGTGAGCGGAGACGGTCTCAGCGGCACGGTGACCCTGCAGGTGACCTACCAGCCCTGCACCGAAGGCGAGGGCGGCGTCTGCTACCCGCCCACAACGCGGCCGCTTGACGTGAAGGCATCCGATATTCCCACGGCAAAACCAGCGGGAAAGCTGCCGGTCTTGCCGGTAGAAAACGTGGTGGAAGTGCCGAAAGTGGGGCTGCTCGCCCCGGCCGTGCCAGGGCCATCAACCGCCGCCGCGCCTGCTTCCCATTCGGGTCTGTTGTTCTCGCTGCTGCTGGTCTTCCTGGCGGGCATGGGGGCCTCGCTCACGCCCTGTGTCTACCCGATGATCCCCATCACCATGGCCATCGTGGGGGCGAAAGGTGGCGGCAAGGCCCGTGGTTTCGCCCTCTCGGCGGTGCTGGTGCTGGGCATGGCTGTGACCTACACCACGCTGGGTGTGCTGGCGGCCAAGAGCGGCGCGGCCTTCGGGGCTTTCGCCCAGAAGCCGGCCTTCCTGATCCCGGTGTCGGTGCTCTTCGCGGCTTTTGCGCTGTCCCTCTTCGGCGCCTTCGAGATCGCCCTGCCTCCGAGCCTGGCGATGAAGCTGCAGGGTGATGGCTCGCGGAAAGGCTTTGGCGGTGCGTTCCTCATGGGCCTGGTGCTGGGGCCTCTTTCCGCGCCCTGCGTGGGCCCGGTCATCGGCGCGGTGCTGGTGGGCATCGCCCAGCAGGGCGATGTGTGGCTGGGTGGCCTGCAGCTGTTCGTGTTCTCCATGGGCATGGGCGTGCTGTTCCTGGCAGTGGGCACCTTCTCTGCGGGCCTGCCCAGGAGCGGCGAGTGGCTCACGCGCTTCAAGCACGTCATGGGCCTGGTGGTGCTGGGCTTCGCGGCCTGGAATGTGCGGCTGGTCGTGCCCGCCTGGGCCAACTTCGCCATGTGGACCCTGGTGATGCTGGCGGGCGCGGCGGTTTTTGGCGCCTTCGAGGCGGCGGAAGGCCTGGTGCGTCAGTTGCGGAAGGGCTTCGCCATCTTGCTGCTGGCTCTCGGCGGCCTGTTGGGGATCCATGCGGTTGAAAGTTTCCTCCAGGTGGAGCTGTTGCCCCGAGGTGGAGGCGCCGCGACCGCCAAGGAGGAGCACCCTGGCTGGCTGGAGCAGGATCTCGAGGGCGCTCTCGCGAAAGCCAAGGCCGATAAAAAATTCGTGCTGGTGGACATCTACGCGGACTGGTGCGCCCAGTGCAAGGAACTGGACGAGAAGACCTGGCCTGATCCCGCCGTGAAGCAGTGGCTCACCCAGAACACCGTGGCCATCCGCATCGACACCGATGCGCGGCGGAAGGACCTGGCGACCAGGCTGCAGATCCGCAGCTATCCGACGGTGATCCTGCTGGACGCCGAGGGTCGCGAGTTGAGGCGCATCCTGGGTTTCCAGAAGCCGGAGACGATGCGCTCCTGGCTGGAAGGCAAATGAAGAGGGCCCGCGACTGCGGGCCCTCTTCCCAACGGATTCAGCAGAGCGCTCACTTCCCCAGGAATTTCGCCAAGGTCTTCTCCAGGTTTTCGCCCCGCAGATCCCCGCCGCTGGCGACGATCTTGCCATCCGGGCCGATGAGCAGGGGCTTGGGGATGCCCTTCACGCCATAGGCCTCGCTGAGGGGGTTCTGGAAGCCATTCTCGATGAAGGCGTGCTTCCAGGGCATGGGTGTGGCGGCCTGGGCGCGATAGGGGGCGATGTGCTCGAGCTTGGTGTCGAAGGAGAGGGACAGGATGTCGAAGGGCCTGGTCTTGAACTTCGCCCAGGCCGCATGCATGGTCGGCATCTCCGCCCGGCAGGGGCCGCACCAGGTGGCCCAGAAGTCGATGAGCAGGTAGCGGCCCTTGAAGGCCTCCAGGGTGTACGTGGTCTTCGCATCGCCCAGGGCCCCGAGGCTGAAGGCCGGGGCCTGGCCCCCGATGGGCGTCTTCTGCTCGGCCTCGTAGATCCCCTTGGCCTGCTTGGCCTGGCGGGTGTCGGCGAATTCGGTCTGCAGGGTGGTGTAGGCGGGCTTCCAGGCGGCTTCATCCTTCGCGTCCAGCCGATCCCAGAAGTACTGGAACAGCAGCAGGCTCCGGACGGCCGGATCCGGATGCTTGGCGCGGGCCTCGGCCACGTAGGGCCCCCAGGCCTTGGGGTCCTCCTCGCCGCGGTCGGCCAGCATGGCGGGGTTTAGGCTCCAGGCGGGCGAGGTGGCGGGCACCTCCTTCAACAGCTGGGCCAGGAAGGCATCCGACGGGTTCTCCTTGGCCAGGATCAGATGGAAGAACCGGCTCACCAGCAGCGCGTGGCGGACCTCGGGCCGGGTCTCCTTGGCCAAGCGGGCCTCCAGCTCCGCCAGTTCCCTGGCGCAGTCGGGCTTGAAGTCCTTCCGGTTCTGTCCGCTCTTCAGGAAGGCCTCGCGGGCCTCCATCACGGCCTTGTACTTGGCACGGGCGGCGTCCAGCACGGCCTTGGCGTCGTTCACCGGGGCTGGTGCCTGCAAGGCAGGCAGGGCCGTCATCAGGCAGATGAGGGGCAGGGGCATGAATCCTCCGACAGGCATGGCGAGTGCGAGGAAGAGGATACCTCAGATGGCGATGCCATGAGCCGGGCCCTTCAGGAGGGAATGGCGTCCTGGGGGCCACGGCTACCTGACCCCGGATTGAAGGGTGGGAGCAGGGCCGGGGCTGTGGCATTGTTTTCCATACCAACCCCCTGAACCCAACGCCATCCCCACCCGGGGTGGCATCGGCATGAGGCCCCCATGCGACCGTCCCCTTCTCCGTCCCCGGAAGCCCCCGCCAGCCGCCAGGTCCACCGCCAGGAACTGTCGCCCATCCACCTGCTGGAGCGGGCCGGCGAAGTCTACGCCGAGCGCCCGGCCGTGACCGATGGCGAGCAGCGCTACACCTGGCGGGAGTTCCGCGCCAGAGCCCGGAGGTTTGCCTCGGCGCTGCGGGCGGATGAGCTCCAGAAGGGCGACCGAGTGGCCTTCCTCGCCCTGAACTCCGAGCCGCTCCTGCTGGCCCACTTCGCGGTCCCATTGGCGGGGGGCATCCTGGTGGCCATCAACACGCGGCTGAACCCGGAGGAGATCGCCTACATCGTGGCCCACAGCGGCGCCACCAAGGTCTTCGTGTCGCCGGAGCTGCTCGCGCAGCTGGCCAGCGTGCCGCCCACGGTCCAGCGCATCGTGCTCGGTGCCGATTTCGAGGCGCTGCTCAAGGGCGGCTCCGAGGCTCCGGTCGAATCCTGGCTGGTGAGCGAGGACGAGCCCATTTCCATCAACTACACCTCGGGCACCACGGGCCGGCCCAAGGGCGTCGTGTACCACCACCGGGGCGCCTACCTGAACGCGCTGGCCATGGTGCTCGACCACCGGATCCAGGCCGAGTCCCGCTACCTCTGGACCCTGCCGATGTTCCACTGCAACGGCTGGTGCTTCACCTGGGGCCTCGCGGCCGTGGGCGCGGAGAGCATCTGCATCCCCCGCATCGAGCCCGGGCCGACCTGGCAGCTCTTCGACGGCGGCGTGACCCACTTCTGCGCGGCGCCCACGGTGTGCACCATGCTCGTGACCGATCTGGCCGCCCACCGGCTGGCCCAGCCCGTGCGCCTCTTCGCGGCGGGGGCGCCGCCCTCGCCCACGCTCATCGCCCGCATGACCGAGCTGAACTTCCAGCTGGAGCATGTCTACGGGCTCACGGAGGTCTACGGACCTTTCACCATCAACGTGGCCGCCCCGGGCCAGGAGTCCCTGCCTCCGGCGCAGCAGGCGGAGCTGCGGGCCCGCCAGGGCATGCCCAACGTCTGCGCCGGCGAGGTCCGCATCGTGGACATGGATATGAAGGACGTGCCCCGGGATGGCGCCACCATGGGCGAGGTGGTCATGCGTGGCAATGTCGTCATGACGGGCTACTTCGAGGACGCCGAGGCCACATCCAGAGCCTTCCACGGCGGCTGGTTCCACTCCGGGGATCTCGGCGTGCAGTACCCGGATGGCGCCATCGAGCTGCGCGACCGGGCCAAGGACATCATCATCTCCGGCGGCGAGAACATCTCGACCATCGAGGTGGAGCAGGCCGTGGTCTCCCACCCCGCGGTGCTGGAGTGCGCCGTGATCGCCGTGCCGGACGAGAAGTGGGGCGAGGTGCCCAAGGCCTTTGTCACCCTCAAGCCCGGCGCCACGGTCACCGTGGAGGAGCTGGTGGCCCACTGCCGCACCCGGCTCGCCAACTTCAAGCTGCCCCGGCAGATCGAGTTCGGAGCCCTGCCGAAGACCTCCACGGGCAAGATCCAGAAGTTCCTCCTGCGCGACAAGGAGTGGAAGGGCCGCGAACGCCGCATCAACTAGGTCTTCCGGGTGCTCCGCGCTTCGCGCACACCCCCGGACCCCCGCGCGCCATCCCGGCAAAGCCGGTCTAGCGCTCTTGGGCGAGCGCCCGCACCAGATCCAGCCCCGCCTCGGTCCGGCTCAGGTACCAGGTGAGGGCCTGGCCATCCACCAGGTGCACCTGCGCCTTCGGAAAGCGCTTCTGCAGTTCCGCCTGGTCCCGGCGGTTGAAGCGGCGGGGCTCCGTGGGCAGCAAGATCACTTGCGGCTCCAGGGCTTCCAGCTCCGCGTCGGAAAGCACGGGGTAGCGGCCGGGACCGATGGGCGTGAGGCCGCCCTGGCGCAGCAGATCGCCCAGGTAGGTATCCGGTCCGGCGCTCATCCAGGGGGCCTTCCACACCAGCACCAGGGTGCGGGGCCCCTTGCGGCGGCGGCCCTTCAGGGAGACCTCCAGGGCGGCAGCCCGCGCCTCGGCTTCGAGGGTCGCGCCCAGCTTCTGCCCGAGCAGGCGGAGCGCGGCCATGCAGTCCTTCACCGTGCGGATCTCCAGGGCCAGCCACGGAATGCCCAGGGCCGTCAGGGCCTCGGCCGTCTCCTTCGGGTTCTCGTCGCGCTCGAGGATCACCAGGTCCGGCGCCAGGTCGCGGATGCGCCCCAGGTCGGGGTCCTTGGTGCCGCCCACGGTGGGCACGCTGTTGCGGATCCAGCGCGGCTCGATGCAGTACCGCGTGCGCCCCACCAGCCGCGCGGCGAGGCCCCACTGCACCAGCAGCTCGGTCACCGAGGGCACGAGGCTCACGATCCTCTGGGGGCCGGTCGTGGACGGAGGTTGCGGGCCAGAGCCCAGGTTTGGCAGCTCCGGAACCACGGTGGCCAGCTTCACCCCCAGGTGCGGATCCTTGATCTGCCCCAACCCCGTGGGGCAGAGATCCAGCAGGGGGCAGCCCGCGCAGTCCGGGTGGCGGGCATCGCAGGTGCGGCGGCCGTGGAAGATGAGCTGGTGGTGCAGCTCGATCCAGTCCTCCCGGGGGAAGGCGCGGCAGAGATCGGCCTCCACCTTCTCAGGCGTGGTGGCCTTGGACAGCCCCAGACGCCGGGCCACGCGGAAGATGTGGGTGTCCACGGCCAGGGCGGGCACGCCGAAGGCGTTCGCCAGCACCACGTTGGCGGTCTTCTGGCCCACGCCGGGCAGGGCCGTGAGCGTCGCGGGCTCCGCAGGCACCTGGCCGGCGTGCCGCGCCACCAGCGCCTGGCCCAGGCCGATGAGGTTCCTGGCCTTGTTGTGGAAAAACCCCGTCGACTTGATGAGGGCCTCCAGCTCCGCCAGGGGGGCCATGGCGAGGCTGGCCGCGTCGGGAAAGCGGGCGAAGAGGGCGGGGGTGGTGAGGTTCACCCGGGCGTCTGTGCACTGGGCGCTGAGGATGGTGGCCACCACCAGCTGGAAGGGATCGACGTGGTCCAGGGCGCAGCGGGCATCGGGGTAGGCCGCGCGGAGACGGGCCTGGAGTTCACCGGGATTGGGCTTGGGACGGCTCATGGCATCAGCTTAGAAGGGGCCCGGGCGCGTGGGAGGGGTAGGATTCAATAAACTACAATCAAGCATCTGAGGTGCCGCATGCCCACCACGCTGACGGGAAAGCTCGACTGCCAGGAAACCGCCCGCCACTACCTGGATCTGGTGCGGTCCAACGTGAAGAAGCTGGGCTTCTCACCGGGCCTGGGGATCGTCCTCGGCAGCGGGGATACCGGCAGCGTCACCTACCAGCGCTGGCTCATGAAGGACTGCGAGGACGTGGGCATCCACGCCATGGATCTGCGCGTGGAGAACGGCATGCAGATCGTGAAGCTGGTGGCGCGGCTCAACCAGGATGAGAAGACCCACGGCGTGTTCATCTTCTATCCCCTGCGCTACCCCGAGATCAAGGATGACGAGGTGATGGACCTGGTGGATCCGGGCAAGGACATCGAGGGCCTGCATGCCATCAACATCGGTTTCCTGAACAAGTACCGGAAGCGCATGGATGATGGCACCCAGCATCGCTGCATGACGCCCTGCACGGCGCGGGCCGTGGTGAAGACGCTGAAGCGGGGCTTCGGCGAGGGCTGGCTGGCGGGCAAGACCGTGCTCGTCATCAACGACAGCCTCCGCATCGGCCGGCCCCTCACCGCCATGGTGGCCAACCTCAAGGCC